>Ga0102924_1005104_pt1 | contig 12889 bp, 8 predicted proteins | sample PaiPotPPM11metaG_FD_80116 | JGI IMG/M metagenome (GOLD analysis project Ga0102924, IMG submission 80116) | Iron sulfur acid spring bacterial and archeal communities from Banff, Canada, to study Microbial Dark Matter (Phase II) - Paint Pots PPM... ... | reverse complement strand
TAGATGCCCAGTGGATTTTCGCCGCGCGCTCACGCATGTCAATGGTCGCGGTGCAGGGCGCGCTTGCACAGCTTGCCTACGCTGGCCTGATTTTCGCGCTGGTTCGCGGTTCCGGCGATGCTTGGATTATTCCCTCAGCAACCTTGGTCTCGCTGGCTCTGAGCACGTTGTTTATTTGGCTGCCAGCTCGCCGCGAATATCACATCCCCCTCCCCGAGATCTCACCCCAAGCCTGGGGAAGGTTTCTGCCAATCTGCCTCGTCATGGGATTCTCCAGCCTCATGTCGATGATTTATGACCAGATCGACGTAGTTATGCTGAAGTACTTTCGCGCCGACCTGGAACTTGGGACGTATGTGGCGAGTTATGCCCTAATGACGATGGCAATGGGTTTTCTGCCGATCCTAAGCCAGGTTTTCCTGCCACTGCTTTCCGAAACCACAGGGAGCAAGCGCGATACTCAGGAAAAATACCTGCGCTGGATGGGAAACGCGACCATCGGCCTGGCCATGCCGATCGCGGCTGGGGGCTTCATCTTAGCGTCCCCGCTTACCCAGTTAGTTTTTGGAAGCCAGTATTCCGGCGCGGAGGTTCTATTCCGTTGGCTGACGCTTACCATCATTACTGGGTCAGCAGCGAGCTATTGCGGAGCGCAACTCATACCGAATGGCCGGGAGAAGAAATATCTACTCGCGGTACTTGCCGGCGCGGCGGCGAACGTTGGGTTGAATCTTCTTTTTATTCCAAAATACGGGGCGCTCGCCGCAGCGTTTACAACCGCGTTAAGTCAGGGGCTGGTGGCAATCATGAACTACCTTTTCGGCAGGGATCTCCATAGACCGCACTTGCTTGCAGCGACCGCCGCGTCGCTTCCTGCAACCTGCGTGATGGCGCTTGGCCTTGTCTTTATGCAGCGATTTCCGGTTCATGTCTTGGTACTAGTCACTTTTGGAGCCGTGACATACCTTGGTGTTTACACACTGACGCTGCTTGTTTGGGATCGAATCAGCGATCCTTTAAATGCATTGTGAGAATAGTTGCCGATGAATAGCTTGCTCGCAACCTGTGAATCCGATTCGTCCGTGCAGAGAGAGTGGGCCTCGATTTGCAACGCTGCGGGAGACGCTGCCGGTCGAAACTACTGGAACGCGATATGGGAAAAGTTGCCCCCTGTAACGCTGTACGACGGACCGACTTACGAGTACCATTCTGTGCTCTCAAGATTCCTCGGCAATTCCGGTGGCGGTGATGCGGTCGAAATCGGGTGCGCCACCGGGAACCACATGATTTACATAAACAAAGAATTCGGATACCGCGTCGACGGAATCGATTACTCGGACAACGTGGAATATGTTCGAGCGAACCTGGCTTACAACGGGGTTTTCAACGCTAACCTTTTTAGACAGGATTTTTTTGCGTTCACGCCGCCACAGCAATACGATCTGGTTCTTTCTGCAGGCTTCGCTGAGCACTTTGACGACTATGAGCTAGTCACCAGAAAGCACGCCGACTGGGCGAAGCCCGGCGGATTAGTTGTCATAATCGTTCCTAACTTAACCCACATTCACAAACTCCTTTGTAGCTGGTTTGCTCCCGAAATATTGCGGGTTCACCGCTTTCCACTCATGCAACGTAGCGTGATGCGGAAAACCCTGGAGAAAGCCGGGTTGTGCGTCTTGCATTGTGAGTACCGCAAGACGTTCCGTCCCACTTACCAGTTGCCGCGAACCATGAATCTTGTGGCGAGAAGTGCCGGCAAATTGTTGCGCATTTCCGGACTGGCTAACATAGGCAATCGTTTCGGCAGCCCATATCTCATCTCAGTCTCCCGGAAGGACTGAGCCAAATGCTTGGGCTAGAAGTCAGCTCGCAAGCGGAACATCAGTTGGTGGCAACACCCTCGGCTGCAATTCGAGTCCTGACTCTTACTCCTTTTTATCCCCACGCCGACGACGACGTGGACGGATGCTTCATCGCCGAGCCATTACGGGCGATACAAACATTCGGGGTTCGGTCTTGTGTTTTATTTGTGCGGCCAGTGTATCGGGCACCAGCTAAATCGAAGGTGGACACTCCCGATGTTTCGTCGGTTCACTATCTTTGCTTGCCGGGCGGGATTGGTCTGGCATCGTCGGGGACATTTCTTTATCAGGCGCTGCTTTCAAAAGTTCGCACCATGCACCGGTCGCAGCGAATCGACGTGATACATGCTCACGCTGCTCTGCCTTGCGGACATGCCGCGTCGTTATTGAGCCGGGAGCTGAAAATTCCTTTCGTCGTCACCGTCCATGGTCTTGACGTGTTCTTTGACAATCAGGTCCGCGGATACTTCGGCGTTCGCTGCGAGCGGGTTGCTCAAGATGTTTACCGGTCGGCATCGCGCGTCATTTGTATCAGCGACAAGGTTGCCAATAAAGTCGTCGATAGTGCTGCGGCCCCATTGAATACGAGGGTCATTTACAACAGTGTCGATGCTGACTTGTTTTCTCCGGGCCCGGTCGATCCTGTTCCCAGCACGATTCTCAGCGTCGGCAATCTGATTCCCAGCAAAGGCCACGAAATTCTGTTGCGCGCGTTGTCGCAGGTCCTTCCCAATCATCCGAATCTCTCGTGTGAAATTATTGGCGATGGTCCCGAGCGTGAACCTCTTAGTAGGTTAGCTCGTGATTGCAACATTGACGACAAGGTTCACTTTCTCGGACGACAAAATCGAAAGCAGGTGGCAGACGCGATGCGCCGCTGCACACTTTTCGCGCTCCCCAGCCGGTATGAAGGTTTGGGATGTGTTTATCTTGAAGCGATGTCTGCGGGAAAACCTGCGATCGCCTGCCGCGGACAAGGTATCGATGAAATTATCCGCCATGGTAGCAATGGCTGGCTGATTGAGCCGGATAACGTGCCAGAGTTAATCGCGACGATAACCACCCTTCTGCGAGATACCAGGCTTCGACATCAGATCGGTGAGGGGGCGCGGCGAACCGTTCTCCAGCGCTTTACTTCGAGCCTGCACGCGAGTGAACTTGCGGCGGTTTATAGGGAGTGCGTGGCATGAGCCGCCGAGTTGTGATTATCACCGAACTCATCGCGCCCTACCGGATTCCGGTGTTTAACGCGCTGGCTCGCCGCCAGGGAATCGATCTGCACGTAATTTTTCTTTCGGAAAACGATTGCACGCAGCGTCAATGGCGGGTTTACAAAGATGAAATCCGGTTTTCCTACCAGGTGCTTTCTTCATGGCGGCGAAGACTGGGCCGACAGAGTTTTTTGCTCAACTGGGGTGTGCAACGTGCTCTGCGAAAGGCGTTTCCCGATTTCATCGTCTGCGGCGGTTATAACTATGTCGCTTTTTGGCAATCCATGTCATGGGCTCGTCGGAATGGTGTGGCTTTCAGTTTATGGTGCGAGAGTACGAGAAGGGACTTTCGCAAAGCCTATCCACTTATCGAATTCTGCAAAAAACAATTCCTGCGGCAGTGCGACGCGTTTATCGTTCCCGGAAAATCATCGTTGAATTATTTGAGAGATTGTGGTGTTCCGCTGGAGTTGATATTTACCGCACCCAACGCGGTTGACACACAATACTTCGCAAATCGAGCGGAAGTCATTCGCCAGACTCCTGCGAGATATCGCCAGGCATTGCGCTTGCCTCGGCGTTTTTTTCTCTATGCTGGCCGACTAGTCCGGGAAAAAGGCATCTTCGATCTTCTCCACGCCTATGGCGCATTGCAGCCAGAGCTCAGAGAAAGTGTGGGACTGGTATTCGTGGGAGACGGTCCTGAACGATCCGCGCTTCTTGAGCACGCAGCAGCGACGAATCCGGGATCCATTCAGATCGTCGGATTTGCCCAGCGAGAAGAATTAGCGGCTTACTATGCCCTGGCAGACATCTTTGTATTCCCCACGCACACTGACCCGTGGGGACTGGTCGTCAACGAAGCGATGGCCTGCGGTTTACCAGTCATCGCGTCGCAAGCCACAGGCTGTGTGGTCGACCTGGTTGCTCATGGGCGAAACGGCCGCATTGTATCGGTCGGAAATGTTCAAGAATTGGCGGCCGCTATGGCCGACCTCGCTGTTGATGCGGGGTTGTGCGCGCTTATGGGCCGACGTAGCCGGGAACGCATCGAGCAATATTCCCCAGAGGCGTGGGCGGCTGGTGTGGCTAATGCAGTGACGCCGCAGCGGAGAGGAGCCGCGTGAGCGATCGTGTTTCGGCATTCTTATTTCCGCTCCTCGTTCTTATTTCCTGCTTGTGCGCCTTGTACGCCGTGGTTCTCCGTCCAGGGTACTTCAGCAATGCCGATGGGCTTGCGGTCCTTCTGTTTATAGAAGTGCTGGTGGCCGCGATTTGGAATTATCGCGCCCGATTTTTCCCCCTCCTGCTGGCAGCGTTCTTGTGGGCTGGCATGGCTCTGCCTCTAAGTGAGGCATGGACCTCCGGGCGATGGGTAGTTCTGGCCGTGGGCGCGTTAGCCGGGCTGATTATGTACGCGCGCGAGCAGCGCTATTCATTCGGGACGATTCATCTGGTGGCGTTGTTTTGCGTGATAGCGGCCATGGTATCAGCGGCCGTATCGGCGTATCCAAGCCTGGCATTTCTTAAGGGGACGAGTCTGTTGCTGCTTTTCCTCTATGGCGCGACTGGGGCGCGACTCATGGTCAGGGAAAGGACGGCGGTTTTCTTCTCATCGTTAATCACGGGCTGTGAGTTGTTGGTATATGTTTCAGCAACTTTGTATTTCATCTTTCGCTTCGAGATTTTCGGCAACCCAAACTCCATGGGCGCGGTGATGGGAGTGGTGGCCCTCCCGCTGCTGCTGTGGGGAATCCTGGTGAGCGAACGGCCCACCACGCGCTGGCGGCGTACGTTTGCGTTTGCGCTCGCATTGATATTGCTGTTCAGCAGTTATGCACGCGCAGGCATCGCCGCAGCGGCAGTTTCCTGTCTTTTGCTTTGTCTTTTCCTGCGGCGCTATGGACTCTTACTCGCCGGATTATGCCTTGCCTTATTGCTGGCGGCACTCGTGGCTGCCACCGTCCCTTTGCATCAGCAGCAATCCGATTCAATGGCGTCGGCGTTCTTGTATAAAGGCCATCGGGAGGATGGTCTACTCGCCTCCCGGAAATCTATTTGGGACGATACAGTTTCCGCCATCAAAAGACATCCTTGGTTGGGTAGCGGCTTTGGAACCAGTCCGACAAGCAGCAACATAGTGACGCAACCCGGAAGCGTCGAATCGCTGCGTGAGGCCACACGGGAACATGGCAACAGCTACTTGGCAATTACGGAGTGGGTGGGACTAGTGGGAGACATTCCGTTTTTTGCTCTGCTGATTTTGATTGCCGTGAATGTTGTCCGGGTTTTGCTTCGCACAAGGCGGACCGGCAACGTGTTCTCCCCCGCGCTTCCATTGGCAGTGGTGTTAGCCGGCGGATTGGTCCACGCCGCCTTCGAAGACTGGCTCTTCGCGGTGGGCTATTACCTCTGCATATTTTTCTGGAGTCTGGCCTTCATCATGGTCGATGTGCTGCCTCCCGCTGCAAATCAAGCTTCCTGGTAGTACAATTCCGCCACCCTCGCTCGGACCCAACGCAGCCATAGCGGCCCGAGCCGAGTAGTGGACCATCACCGCTGCAAATATAAGAAAGCGATTTTAACGACTCCTCGTAACGGAGACCCCAGCCATGTGTTTCTCGGCTACAGCGAACTTCGTGGGAAGTGCGGTTCTGGGCGCCGTCGGGGTAGTCACTCTGACGAAGGTGAAGCACCGGCGCGAACTCCTGTTTGCGTCCCTGCCCACGCTATTTGCCATTCATCAATTTATCGAGGGTTTCGTCTGGCTGGGATTGGATGGGATCCTTTCGCCCGCCGTGGCGCACGATATGGGCGCGGCGTTCATGCTTTATGCGCAGGGTTTGCTTCCTTTTTTGCTGCCGCTGAGCGTATTGCTCTTTGAGTCGGACAAGCAGAGCCGAAGGCGGATGCTGCCGTTCCTCGTGCTCGGCGGAGCCACTACGCTGTATATTTTGTGGGCGCTGACGGCATTTCCTCTGCAGCTGTACGTAAAAGGTAACAGCATCGTATACATCAATCAAGCAACCAATAACACAGCTGTCGCGGTGCTGTATGTGATCGCAACTTGCGGGTCGCTGTTTTTCTCAAAGGTCAGGACAATGGTACTGTTCGGCGCGGCGAACTTCGTGATCCTCCTTGTTGTGATGGAGGTCAAGCGGTACGCATTCACCTCGCTGTGGTGTGCGTATGCGGCGGTTGCCAGTGTGATCATCCTCGCCTACTTCTGGAAAAGCAGCGGGGAACGGCCGTTTCGTTACGCTGAATCTATGTGAATGGTCCTGTTCTTCAAATGATGAATGCGATTATCCAGCTAGTGTCATTATTTCCCCCCGCGTAGTTTCGTTCTATGAGATTCGTAAACACAGATGCACCAAAATGGCCCCGCCGAGTGAGGCAAGCAATGCAACAGGCATTGCCACTGCGCCCACCTTGAGGAAATCCCAAAAGCTGACATCGAGTTTTTCCTTGCGCAAGGCGATCAGCCACAAAATAGTTGCAAGTGAGCCAGTAACAGAAAGGTTCGGTCCTAAGTCGACGCCGATCAGAACAGCATCGACGATCAGCCCTTTTGCGTGGGCCACCTGTACGGTGCTGCCTACTATCAGTCCGAGCGGCAGATTGTTGACGAGGTTGTTTGCCACGCCAACTGCAAATCCTGTAACCAATGTGCCAGTGATTAGTCTGAGCGTCTGCGCCCAAGCTAGCCATTGCCGCGTGTATTGCATCGCACCGATACTCTCCATCGCATCTACCATTACAAAGAGCCCGGCGACCAGCGCGAGAGTTCCCCAACTTATCTCACGGGCGAGGCGGAGCGGGTTGTGTCGTTCCTTGAGGGAGACAACCGCCGTAATGACGAGAGCCACCAGACACGTGGGCAAGCCAAGGTCCCCGCCTAGCGATGATGCCGTTAACAGCACGACTATCATTCCCGCTAACCCCGCGAGCACTAGCTTGCCATCATTTCTTAGCGGATGAGCTCCCACTTCACATTCGATGGCCCCGCGCAGATCTTTTCGAAAAAGCCAGCGCAAGACGATGAAGGTTGCGGCAATCGAGAGTAGCGAAGGGACGCCGAAGGACAGGAGCCATCTACCCAGCGGAGGCATTTGATTGTTAAAGACCACCAGATTCGCCGGGTTAGAAATGGGCAGCAGAAACGACGCTGCATTGGCGATGAATGCGCAGACGAAAAGATAAGGCAGAGGCTCGACTTTGGACTTGCGCACGGCCGTCAAAATCGCGGGCGTTAACACTACTGCCGTCGCGTCGTTGGACATGAGCATCGTGACGATCGTTCCTACCGCGTAGACCAATGCAAAGAGCCGCGAGCAGGAACCATTGGCACTCCGCACCGCGACTGACGAAAGCCAGTCGAACACTCCATGTTCTCGCGCGAGTTCAGACAGCAACATCATGCCGATCAGAAAAAGGCATACATCCGAAGCTTTCGTGGCTGCGCGGCCGGCCAGTTGCAACGGTACCAATCGGAGAATGAGTAACAGGAAGACACCGGTTCCAATCCAGAAAACCTCGGGGATATTTCGCGGGCGGATCAGCATCAGCACGATGCTGATGCCAACGATGGTGGCTATAAGAGAATGTACAAGCGCGGGCGAGGTCATCTACCGACTCCTCCCGGTGTTTGTTCTTGGCGATCCGAATTCCAGGCATCTGGGTCGCAGTGAAGTCATCACGCCAAACAATTCCTTGTCTATCGCGGATTTGATTCCACTCTTAGATACTGAACTGTTCGACACGGTTTCAGGAACTGTCAGGCTAAGGGGATGCCAGCCAAACCTCGAAATGAAGCATGATATCCGAAGTGCCGAATCAGGATTCCACCAATCGCGTTACTGGCAGCGGCCCCGATGCCGGCCATCGTTGCCAGGGCTCCGGCCGCAATATTGAATCGGGCGGTTCCCTTTGTTCTGTCTTCGATACCCAAAATTGAAACAATATCGGATCAGCGCCAGGATCGATCAGCAGTGGCTTGCGAACGCACATCACCGTCACGTGCCCGGGGAACATGCAAAAAAAACACGATCCCCGTTCATGTGATAAAAACTTCTCTGCACGAAATGGAGAATTGATGGTGAATCTTACGCGGCGGCAAATATTGAAGGCCGGAACTACAGCGGCAGTGACCGCAATTTTTGATCCGTTGCAGAGCAGCGCGGAAAGACAAAAGGAGGCTAACCAAGTGCAGAATCCCAAGTCGGCTCAGACCTCGCCTGACATATGTTTTATGAACGCGACCGCGCTCGTCGAACTACTGCGAACGAAAAAAGTTTCTTCCGTCGAGGTAATCAAAGCGCATCTCGGCCAGATCGCACGAGTGAATTCAAAAGTGAATGCGATGGTAACGCTCGTCGATGAGCCACAGTTGCTGACGGAAGCGCAGGCCGCAGACGACGCGCTCGCCAAGGGAAATTGGCTCGGGCCGTTACATGGGCTGCCGATTGGCGTGAAGGATTTGCACGCCACCAAGGGGATTCGTACCACGTGGGGATCGCCTCTGCACAAGGACTTTATTCCGAATGCAGATTGCCTGTTGGTGGAACGGGAAAAGAACGCAGGCGGTATCGTAATTGGAAAGACCAACGTCCCGGAGTTCGGCCTGGGATCGCAAACCTTTAACCCTGTGTTCGGACCGACTCGGAATCCGTATGACCTCACGAAGACATGCGGCGGAAGCACGGGCGGAGGGGCTGTGGCATTGGCTTGTGGCATGGTGCCATTGGCAGATGGAAGCGACTACGGCGGATCGCTGCGCAACCCTCCGAATTTTTGTGGCGTGGTCGGGCTGCGACCTTCGCCGGGACGAGTACCAAATACTCCAGCTGAGCTCGCGTGGCAACCGTTTTCCGTTTCCGGAGGAGTGGCCCGCAACGTGACCGACCTCGCATATTTTATGAGCGTCTTGGCAGGACCGGACGAACGTATACCGATCTCTATGGAGCAGCCGCGGAGCCTGTTTGCGCGGCCGCTTGCCGGACGAAGCTTCAAAGGCGTGCGTGTAGCGATGTTCGTCGACATGCGCTTGCCTTGGGAGCCAGAAGTGAAGGAAACGGTGCGAGCGCAAGCAAAAGTTTTCGAATCGCTTGGCTGCGTGGTGGAAGAAGCGGAGCCTGATTTCCGCGATGCGAACGAATGTTTCCTCGCCTGGCGTCATTGGGCGATGGAATCCAGGTTTGGCGATCTCATCGCCACCAAGGGCGATCAGTTGAATGAGTACGTTCATTGGCATGTCGAGGAAGGCCGAAAATTGACGGGGCCGTATTTATCACGAGTGGAACTAAAGCGATCAGCCCTATATCAACGAGTGCGCGAGTTCATGGACAAGTACGAATTTTTCCTGCTGCCAGTGAATCAAGTGCTGCCGTTTGACGTGACCCAACACTATCCGACTGAAATTAATGGCGTAAAGATGGAGAACTATCTCGCGTGGATGAAATCGGCTTGCTACATCACAGCAACAGGCAATCCAGCCGCATCCGTGCCGTGCGCATACTCAAAGAGCGGGCTGCCCATCGGAATTCAAATTGTCGGGCGGAATCATGACGACTGGGGCGTGCTGCAGATGGCATACGCCTTTGAGCAAGCAAGAATTCTGGCGAAGAGAAAGCCCGTTGCACTCGGTTGAACTGCTTGAGCCGTCTCGGGTCGCGGTTATCGAGGCCGACCAAGGCTTTCATTCGCCAGCACCCACCGGCGGCAAGTCAATTGTCCAGATGTGAACCAGTTTCTTATACACAGACTTTTTTCATTATGTTAGAGTGAACCGCTTATGTCTTGTCTGCTGCGTGCGTCGGGCTAATAGGGCGGACTTTTGTACGGAGATCCTCGTCCATTCCCGGTGGTGATTCGGAAAGGTACTTTACCCTTGCCATCGCATGGTTTGGTTCGATCGCGCATGAATTGGGAAATTCTGAAACCTTTGCGCGGCGCTGGCGCTTGATGTTTCGCCGTTTCCGAACCAAGGGGGGTTAGCTGGATACAACCTGAAGTCAAGAAGGAAGTTCGCGATGAAACCCCGATCCTTGTTAACCCTCCTCCTCATCATTATTCCTATCGCTGGGCCAAGCTCGCGCGACTCCAAAAGCAGGTTTGTGTCTGCACAGACCTATTGCGGAGCATCCACCCCCTGCGTGCTGACCTATCACAATGACGGTAATCGCGACGGCGTCAATCGGAACGAGAGCATATTAAAGGCCTCGACTCTTAGCTACAGCAACCACCCGTCCCCGCAGTGGTCAGCCAGCGTGGACGGTATGATCTACACTCAGCCCCTCTACATCCATCAGTTGCTGGTGAATAGCGTGGCCAAGAATGTGGTTTTCATCGCGACCGAAAATAACTCGGTTTATTCCATGGACTCAGACTCGACCAGCGGCAGCGGGACAGTGTTGGCCCAGGTGAACTTGAATAACGCCAGCGACCTCGGGACGGGATACACGGAAATCGCTGTGCCTTACCTTGACTTGCCCAAGGTTTGCTCCACGATCGTGCCGGAGGTTGGAATCACGGGTACTCCGGTAATCGACATATCCGTGAGCCCCCCTGTCCTCTACCTCGTAACCAAACATGAGGATGTTAGCAGCAGCGGGAGCAAGACATATCGACAAAAGCTGCACGGCCTCTATGCTGACACTCTACAAGAAATCCCGGGCAGCCCGTTAATCCTCGACGCAGCCTTTGCCACGAATTACGCGCCCAGCTATAAGCCTCTGGACAACAATCAAAGGGCTGGGCTGGCGCTGGTTCCCTCCTCCAACAACGCTTCTGCAATCTGGGTGTCGTGGGGATCTCACTGCGACTTTACCCCCTACTTCGGAATGGCAATTGGCTTTACTTACAACTACCAGGCACCTGGCTTCTCAACTACCTATACCGTGTTCAATCCAGAATCGGCGTGTACGAAGGAGCCCTGTGGAGGAGGAATTTGGATGGGCGGCGCTGCACCGGCGGTGGACCAAAGCGGAAATGTGTATCTGTCCACCGGCAACGGAGCTGACGAGGTGCAGGGCTCGGGAGAATACAGCAACAGCGTGGTCCGGCTCACTGGCGCTGGCCTCCAAGACTTTTACTCTCCTCCTGATTTTGATCCCTTAAACAAGGGGAAGACCCCAGTGGCATGCACCAACCCCAATCCCACCAGTTGCCCGAACCAATGCCAATGGGATAGCACCAAGCAGTATTGTCAATGGTATCTTCCCAATAATGATTGGGACTTATCCTCCGGTGGAGTCGTTCTGTTACAGCCGACGTTCACCCTCGCCAACCCACAGTTGGTGACCGGAGGCAAGGAGGGAATGTTATATAACGTCTTCTCCCAAAACATGGGCCACATCGACGGTCACAGCCAGCTACCTGATGAATACGCTTGTACGACCGCCAACGCACCTGCCGCTGGCACGATCGCGCAATGTTTCCTCGGATTTGATCTGCCGTACCACAATAGCAAAGGCTCCGGAAACTGGGGTAGTCCCGCCTTTCTGGCCGGAGGCCGCGCCGGCAATAAAATCGACTATCTTTACATCGCCGGCAACATGGAAACACTCCGGGCATACCAGCTAACGAATGTGAGTGGCCTAGGAATCTTTAGGACGAATGCCAAGATACCCAAGTCGGGACACATATTCGGATACCCGGGAGCATCTCCCAGCATCACCTGGAACCAGAGCTCGGGCAACATTGATGACGCAATCGTCTGGACTCTAGAAACCGGCAGTTACGGGACAGTCGGGTACACAGCAGGTGCGGCTGTACTCCACGCGTACAAAGCGGTTCCCAGTGCGGGCTCGCTTGGACCAGAACTCTGGGACACCTCAGCCTTTAGCCAATCCAATCCCGGCAATCCGGGTGCTGTCAAGTTTGTTGTGCCTACGGTTGTGGATGGCAAGGTGTTTGTGGCCGGAGGAGCCCAGGGCTATGAACCCGGGAGCACAAATTGTCCCGTGCCCAGCCCCAGTGTGCAGCCCACCGCCTGCGGAGGGATTGTTATGTTCAAAGCCCCGTAGTCAAACGGAGCAGGAGCCCGCACGGCGCTGTGACCTGCTGGCAGGCCGCTTGCGCCTGAGCGAAGTTTCTTTGGAAGAGTTAATTTTGGAATCAAGAAGTAAAGGTCGCCCGCTTGTCTGGGCGACCTTTTTTTTTCGTGCAGCCAAAGATGATGGCGACTTCAAGGCACGGTGAGATTAACGGGTTGGTCTCCATAAGCGCCGGTGCTATCCCATGCGCGCACCAGCACATCGTGCCATCCGAAGCCCATCGGCAAATTCACGTTTAGGGCACTGCCGCTGTTTACTTGGAAGGCATTTATCGAATCTATATAAACTACCCATCCGGTTATCGTGTTGGCAGATGACGCTGCGGCTTGAATGTTGACAAGCGAACTCACGGAAGCGTCATTCATTGGGGTGCTGATGTTCACCGCAACTGGGCTCACCTTCGGAGTGACGACTTGCCCGCCGTATTCGCCGGAAGAATCCCAAGCCCGAACCAGTACGGCGTGGCTGCCTGCGCCGGCGTTTATATTGGTATGGATTGAGTTTACTGCGCCGGCTTTGTAGACAGGTGTCTCGTCCAGATAGACACACCAACGAGTGATAGTGTGACCCGCAGTCGGTGTCGCCGACGCTTGAATAGTCAATGGAGAAATGACGTTGAAGATTGGGGGCGGCGTCGAGATAGTTACTGCCGGCTTGTTCCCGATCGTCAGATTTAAGTTTTGATCCCCGTGTGCGCCTGACGTATCCCATGAGCGCACCAGCACAGAGTGCAAACCGGGATTTGCGGCCACGTTAGTGT
>Ga0102924_1005103_pt1 | contig 12890 bp, 7 predicted proteins | sample PaiPotPPM11metaG_FD_80116 | JGI IMG/M metagenome (GOLD analysis project Ga0102924, IMG submission 80116) | Iron sulfur acid spring bacterial and archeal communities from Banff, Canada, to study Microbial Dark Matter (Phase II) - Paint Pots PPM... ... | reverse complement strand
GCCTGGCAGGCCTTACTCGCTGCTGTAAGATCCAGTTGTTCGGTCGTGCCATTCTGCACGCCGACATTCAGACCGCACAGATCGCTCGTAGATTTCAGATTTTTGGGGTTGCCTTTATCTACTAAGAGCGATTCGCCAGCCGTGAAATAGGGCACAAAATCAAAGGATTTCTGACGATCACTATCAATTGTGACAGAGGAGATGACGATATCATAACGTTTGCTGTTGAGGCCATCAAAGATAGTGGTAAAACTTGTCTTGTCAATTTCAACTTTTAAGCCCATGCTTGCTGCCATTGCACGAATAAGATCGATATCAAAACCGGTATAGTTGTTCGTTTTGGTATCGATATACTCCATTGGCACATACGTAGGATCGGTACCAACCACCAGTGTCCCACTCTTTAGCAGATCTGAAGGTGCTGTGACACTTGGCTTGACAGCCTTCGTAGGCGCACCGGTCGTGTTAGATGTTGTGGCACCGCCACAGGCAGCCAGCAAGAGCGCGAGGATGGTGCTCACGACAAGACATGTCAGCGGCAGACGGAATGCTGCTGAACGACGGTTAGGAGATGGCATAGATAAAAAACCTCCACTGTTCGGCTAAAAGACGGCTAAAAGATAAATGGTGCCTGGTCATACGCAGCACAGTGTGAACAGTATGGGCGCATCTCCATACCCTCAACCACGGGTACGTATAAACATAGATCAGTATTTTAGTATCCTGTATAATAGCATGGATCTACAAATTGAGAAAACAGACACTACGCATAGATTTACGTCGAGTTATACAGAGAATCTCACAAGAGATCTCTGTGTGCGTTTGCATAGTCACAGCATCTCTGCAAGCCAACAGGTCAAAAAAATGATTTGTCTTCCATATCGGCAATTATGCACAATTCTTGCGCTGATCAGGCACAGACATTGCTGTTCAGGAGCATAACTGTTAAAGCATATGGCTGCTCCTAAAGATGCGTTGGGGGCGCGGAATGATCATACGTTGAAGGCCCCGGAGAGAGACTAATCTCGGGCATAGGATGCTGCTCATCGAGCGTATAAACCATCCGCCAACCTTCATGAGGAATGTCCTGCAAGGCTTGTTGCAACAGTTCTCGGTGATACTTGATGACCTGTTCGCCGACGATACGTCCTCGCGATTGATGCTGATCATACTTGATACAGGTCTCTAGCGACATGTTAAAAAGTATGAGGCAGGTGAAATAATGATGACGCGCGGCTAGATCGAGGAGACGCTGTCGCGCATCGCTCTGTAACGCGGTACTGTCAGCAATCGTCAAACGATTGAGAAACATACGCTTGTGAATGATGTAGTGGAAAAGCTCAAATGTGTCTCGGTTGACCTGCTGATTTGTCTCGTCATCACACAACAAAGCTCGACAATAATCTGATGAGACAATCGATGTTGTTCGATACCCCCCATGCTTATGTTGCTCGACAAAGTTGCGCGCAAAGGTGCTCTTGCCCGCACCTGCAGGACCACAAAGGACGATTAATGACCGCGTAGGCAAGACGATGCGCGTCACTACGTGCGGAGACACATTGTCCATAACATACTCCCTGGCTTATTAATCGCAGAAGGGTATACCATATAGAGTATACATGCTCAGACACGCTCATAAAAGACTCTTTTAAAAAGCTCTTTGTATTTGCTAGCTCGCTACTCTCATCAGGTCTCGTGAGCACAACATATTATGCTAACTCTACTTACTATAAACTGCTCAGGCAGACTTTTTCGGCGCAGGAAAGCACTCACAGCGACTGGTACGGCTGTTGTACAAATGGGGAATGGTCCATTTTCCAGCATTTCTCTAACTATCCTGTAGACATTTGTACACGTTACTTGTTATACTACCCGTGTGTGCAACACCCGGAGGATTACAAAAAGCAACAGTATTCCCCCTTTGATATAATGCGCATGCATGTATACGCTACATAGAAGTGGGAGGACGCATGATATTACGAACCACCTCCTCTTCCTATTCATAAAGATGCTTTACCAGAGGGCGCATAATCACTCAGCCTTAACAGGCCTGGTAGCTGTGCTTAGAAGCTTGTTCTGATAAAGCCTTGCACCACCCTCTTGATAGTTATCGCTTATCGCATAGCGTTCTTGCTATCCTGAACCCACATTTTACTGAGGAGGATGCAGTGTCTGTTGAAACGACCCTGACAGGAACCGAGATCCGTGCGCGCTTTCTGGATTTTTATGCCAGTAAAGGCCACAAGAAGATGCCGAGCTCATCACTCGTGCCACATAATGACCCTACCGTCCTACTAACTACCGCCGGGATGCAGCAAATGATCCCGTACTTCCTGGGTCGTGAAACACCTCCCGCTGTACGGATGACTTCATCACAGAAATGCTTCCGCACTACTGACATCGATGTAGTTGGCAACCAGCGTACGCTGACCTTCTTTGAGATGCTAGGTAATTTCTCCGTTGGCGACTATTTCAAGCGTGATGCGATCGCTTTTGCCTGGGAGTTTCTTACCCAGGTCGTTCAACTTCCCGCTGAACGCCTCCATCCTACGGTCCATCCTGAAGATCCAGAAGCCGCTGAGTACTGGCGTACTATCGCTGGCTATGCCGATGAGGCCATCGTGCGCCTCGAAGACAACTGGTGGGGACCTCCAGGAGCCTCTGGTCCCTGTGGTCCTGACTCCGAGGTCTATTACGATCGTGGTGAGGCCTACGGCTGCGGTCGTGCAGATTGCAAACCTGGCTGCGAATGTGAGCGCTTCCTCGAGATCTGGAACCTTGTTTTTATGCAATACTATCAGGATCTCGATGGGACACGTACGCCGTTACCACGCAAGAATATCGATACCGGCATGGGTCTGGAGCGCCTGACGATGGTGCTGCAAGATAAAGAGTCGGTCTTTGATATCGATCTGTTCCGTACGATCATTGATCACTTTGCGTCCATTACACATACAACCTATGGCGCTGATCCAAAGAAAGATACCTCGCTACGTGTCATCGGCGATCATGCACGCTCACTGGTCTTCCTCGCGGCGGACGGTGTGCTACCCAGTAACGAGGGACGTGGCTATATCTTCCGTCGCATCCTGCGCCGTGCGGTCCGTCATGGCAAGTTGCTCGGACTCGATCGTCCCTTCCTCGCTGAAGCCGCCGATACTGTCATCGATCTGATGGGCGACTACTATACCGAGTTGAAGACGCAGCGTGAACGTATTACGCAGATCCTGAGCCTGGAGGAGAAAAAGTTTAGCCAGACACTGACCACTGGTCTTACGCTCTTAAACGAGCAACTCAATGCTCTGAAGCAGCGTGGGCAGACCGTGATTCCTGGTGAGGACGTCTTCCGGCTCTACGATACACATGGCTTCCCAATCGAACTGACCAGCGAAATCGCCGCTGAGCAGGGCTTTACTATCGATACCGCTGGCTTTGAGCAGTCTATGCTACAGCAGCAGGAGCGCAGTCGCGCAGGTGCAGGTAACAACTATACACATACGAAGGATGACCTGCGCGTGCTGACTACTGTGCTGGATCGTGTCGGTACAACGACCTTCCTGGGCTACGACGGCGTCTCCGGTACCGGTAAGGTACTCTCTATCGTTGTCGATGGTCAGGAGGTCGAAAGTATCAGTGCGCCACAGGAGGCGACCGTTATCCTGGACCGTACACCATTCTATGCGGAAAGTGGCGGACAGATCGGTGATCGCGGCGACATCAAGAGCGAGACCGGCAACTTTTATGTCCAGGATACACAGCGCCCCCTCAAAGGTCTCATCGTCCATTATGGACAGCTCAACGAGGGTTATCTCAGCGTGGGCGAGCGTGTTCAGACTGACGTCATCGGACAGCGCCGTGATGATACCATCCGCAACCATAGCGCTACCCATCTGCTGCATAAAGCGTTACGCAATCTGCTTGGCACACAGGTACAACAACGCGGCTCGCTCGTCGAACCCGAGCGTCTGCGCTTCGACTTCAGTAGTCCACGCCCATTGAATAGCGCGGATCTAAAAAAGATCGATGCTGAAATCAATCAGTGGATTCGTGACAATGCGGCTGTAAATACAAAGATTATGCCGATTCAGGATGCCATGGAGACCGGTGCAATGGCCCTTTTCGGTGAGAAATACGACGATTTAGTGCGGGTCGTCTCTATGGGTAGTAGCATTGAACTATGTGGTGGTACACATTGCCGTTCCACCGGCCAGATCGGTAGCTACGTTACCGTACAGGAGACCAGTATCGCTGCTGGCATCCGTCGTATTGAAGCTCTGACCGGACGGGCAGCAGAAGAGTATCTGCGTCAACGTCGAGAGGCGCTTGATAGCATTGCGGGCACACTCCAGGTGCAGCCAGATCAGGTGCAGACACGTATCGAGCAACTCTTACAAGAGCTGGCTACAGCGCGTCGTCAGATCACCCACTATCAGCACAACGAGGCTGTCCAGCAGGTACAGAGTCTCGTGCAACAGGCTCGTGATATCGCGGATATCGCGGTTATTATGGCCAGGGTCACTGCGGCTGATGCCAAAATGTTGCGCGAAATGGCCGAGATGGTACGCGCAAAGCTTCAGCGACCAGGCGTGGTTGTATTAGCCAGTGAGCAGGGTGAACGCATCGCGCTGCATGTAAGCATTGATCCGACGCTCAATAAACGTGGACTACACGCGGGCAAGATCGCTGGTGAGATCGGCGCACGGCTCGGAGGCAAGGGCGGTGGTCGTCCCGATTCTGCGCAGGGTGGTGGCAAAGATATTGCCGCTCTTCCAGCAGCATTGGATCTAGTTCCTGACCTTATCCGTGATAATCTCAGGTAAAACTCGCCTCAAACAGAGGGAGGGAGGGCGCTCTTTTGGCGTCCTCCCTCTCAGGGCTCAGGGTGCCCCCGATATCGCTTTTGCCAATGCAGCAATTTTTGTGCTATAAAGTAGCATGTGCAGTAGTAGCCCAATACCAGAGGAAAGCTGCTCAAGCAGAGCTGGCAGCGAGTGGAGCAATAATTTTGGGATGGATACATGAAAAATCTCTTTCAGCATCTGCGCGATCTTTTTAATCGAGAACCAGGAGCGGATGACTATCAGGGCGACCTGGAAGGCTACGAAGAATACGAGGAATACGACGACGAAGATGAGGAGATGTTCGACGCCGGCAATCAGCCGCAGCGTTTTACGGCTCTGGACATTGGCACTGCATTTGCCAAAGCTATGATCGTCGAAGTCCGTGGAGATCACGCGGAGGTATTGGGCGTAGGCCGTCATCCGCAAAGCTATGCACATATGGCTGATGGCATCGTGACCGATATACCTGGCGTTATCGCCAATTGTAACGAGGCACTACTCAAGGCGGAACAGGCAGCCGGTGGGGTGATCGCACCCTCTGCTGTTATCGGTATCGCCGGTGAACTCGTGAAAGGTAGCTCAACTACCGTTAGTAAACAACGCGCGCAACCAACGAAACAGATTACCGCCGAAGAGCTTGAGCAGCTGATTACCGCCGCTCAGGAGCGCTTACTTAAGAACTCGAAAGAGCGTATCGCAGCTGAGACTGGCTACGGCAACATCGATGTTCGCTTAACGAATGCCGCTGTCATCTCTGTGCGTATCGATGGTCAACTGGTGACTAACCCGATCGGGTTCCGTGGTCGCCACTTTGCACTGACCCTCTTTAGCGCCTTCGCACCGCTGACTCAGCTTGGCGCGATCGAAACGGTGGCGCAAGGACTCGATCTGACCCTCGTTACTATCGTTGCTGAGCCGTATGCACTCGCGCGCTGTCTGAGCAGTAATGCCAGCGCGGATAGTGGGGCAATCTTTATCGACGTCGGTGGTGGTACTACCGATATCGCGCTGGTTCGCCAGGGAGGCATTGAGGAGACACGCGTCTTCGCGCTGGGTGGTCGCGCCTTTACACGCCGCATCTCCACCAGCAAGGGGATACCGATGAAAGAAGCGGAGCGGCTCAAGATCGATTATAGTAATGGTGAGCTGAGCAGCAATGCGCAGGACGAGTTACAGGCTATACTTGCCCCTGAATGCCAGACCTGGATGGATAGTGTCGAACTGCTGATCGAAGAGCTCTCCAAGGGCGAGCTCCTGCCACCAGCAATCTATATCGTTGGTGGTGGTTCTGCATTGATCGATCTCCACCAGCGGCTGGAATCCTTCCCATGGACGGAACGTCTCCCTTTCTCACGCCAACCCATCATTCGCGCAGTGCAGCCTGAGATGGTGAGCAGTATCCTCGATAGTGAGGGTTTCCTGAACAGTGGACAGGACATCACACCAATGGCCCTGGCGTATCAGGCCGTTGAGCTCAATAACGAGAACAACGTCCTGGAAAGGGCTCTCGATCGCGTTATTAACGCGATGCACATCTAGACGCTCTCCGACGCAACTCTATGCTCTCGGAGAGCATCGCTAGCACACAACACAGATACTCTTTTTTCGAGTTCTATTTTTCAGAGTTCAGCTAAAGCATCATGCAATCAGGGGGTGAATTGGCTCATGAGTGATGAGCAAACAATTTATATTAGCCCGGATGATGATCTGACCACCGTACGTGAGCGGTTGGAGCAAGCGCAGAGCCGCAATGTGACTCTGATTGTACCTGCCCAGACTCAGCTGCGTAGCCACGTCGCATGGAAGTTGCTAAATGCCCGTGCCCGCGAATTGGGTAAAGAAGTCTTGGTCGTTAGCTCAGACCCCCAGGTGCGTTCCGTTGCCCATGCGGTCAAGTTTACTGTCGCCCACTCGCTAGAGACGACGCAACAGGTCTATTCACGACCAACTAGCCGCCCGACACGCGCCAGCATGACACGCAATCCACGTAACGGTGCACCCATCCAACGCACCAGTACACCGAACGCAGCCAGCAACACGAGTAACGCGAGTAAAAAAAGTAATACCATACGCGAAAATTCGACTGGCTACCATTCCAACGATTCAGAAGACGAAGAGATCCAGGACCTGCCAGCATCTTCTACGTATGAGGACCAGCCTTCACAGCGCTCACAATCATCGCAACATCCATCGCATCCGTTGCATCCTTCGCATTCTCTGCCGTACAATTCAACTCCTTCTATCCATCCCCTCTCAGCAGAAGAGATGGACGAGGAGCCGGATATGCTGGCTGAAGACTACCAACGAGCTCGCAGGCTGCGCGGCATTACCGGCCATCCCGGACAGCACAACACTGCTCACTCGAAAGCACCGCTAGACGATGATCAGGATGAACCCATCGAGCATACCCCTGCGCCACAGGCCTCTCGCTCAGCAGCGAATCAGGAACTGGGTATACCACAAACCAACCTGAGAGAGCAGCGAGGGAATGCTTTTATCGAGGGCTTCGATACCAACGAGCACAGCGCACAGCATAACGAGATCGAGGATGTCGATGATATCGCCAACTACCAGACCACCATCGAACCTCATCATATCGAGTATGTCGATGAGGATGACGTCGTCATCCCCAATAGTGCCCCATCGTCAGCCTACCAGCGTAAAGAACCGGACCCGCACGAAGAGCAACAGCCTATTGAACGTCTGAGTCGCTCCAGTACTCCGGCGCGTCGACCACGCTCGACAGGTTACGTCTCACCAGGCAAGTCAACAACCAATCGTCCCTGGCAAGAGGCCCTCGAAAACGATGACGACCTGCCGATGGAGGAACGCCCAACGCACGTTGAAGAGCGTAACGCAATGGCGTATGATGCACCGTCGCGTACCGGTCGAGAACCGCGTCCAGTGCAACTACCAATCGGTGTGGACCTACCAGTAGATACACGTGGAGAACGCGAGGAGCGCGGAGAGCGTGGAGAACCAAGATCTATCTCCGCACGTGGAGCGGGTTCATCTGCGGCAAGCAAGCGCGGCACTGGTACAGACGTACTCCGTTCGCTAAAACGCTCACCGTCGTCCCCTCCACCAACGCCACTCACACCCTCAACAGCACGCAACGCATCCGAGACAGCACTACGTAAACCTAAATCACGCAAACAGCCAGCACCGCTCAGCCACTCCAGTCTTGCACAGAACAGGGGACCCAGACGCGGTGTCTTCACAACGATCCTGGTCGCGATCGGTATTGTCTGTGTGATCACACTTCTGACCGTGATGATCCCGACCAGCGATATAACGTTGGTCCTGGCCACGCATGCGTACAGTCATCCACTCACCGTCAGTGCCAACAGTAATCCAGCCAGCGCAACCAACGGTATAATCCTGGCACGTACGATTAAACAGGACTTTACACGTCAGGGACTCGAGCCCGCAACGGGCAGTAAAATGATCGATACCGGTCAGGCCGGGGGATATGTCTGTTTCTCATTCCCCAGCGGTGGCCCCAGCGCAGTCACCGTTCCAACAAACACCATTATAACGACCGCTGATGGCGTGCAATTCAAGGTCACAGCCGAGTCAGCCATCATCGCAGGCACCACCTGTAGCGCGAGCCCGGCACCTGATCCCATCGTAGCGCTCCAGACCGGTGAAACCGGCAATGTACAGGCCGGTGCGATCAATACCATCCCGCAAAGCAGTCTCGTCAGCATTGCACAGCGGAGCAACACAACCGTCGCTAAGCTTGCAGGGCTCAAGGTTGTTAACCTCGACAAAACCACAGGCGGTGGTCACCAGCAAGTCCCTGCCATCACTGCCAGCGATCTACAACACGCCCAGAGCGATCTGCACACGCAGGAACAGGGCGATATCAACACCTGGCTGAAGAGCCTGCCAAATAACGGTCTCGCCGCTAAACCCATCATCACTGACACGCTGGTCAATCCACCCGCAGTAGGGAGCGCCGTCACGGGTAACGCCACAACCTTTCAGGCAGGAGTCAAGGTCACAGTGACGGTCCTGTTTGTCAGCTACGACGATCTCAGAGAAGCGGCAATCTCGCCGATCGATACCATCCTCAGAACTGACAAGAAATTGCAGAACTACACAGTACCCAATAACAACTTACACGCCGTTCAGATCGCTAATGCTAAGATCATAGCCAGCACAGACTCAACGCTGAAGATCAGCTATACGGCCTCGGCGAATGTAGTCAGTACAGTCGATAAGAATCAGATCCGTCAGATCAGCGCAGGGCAAGCGCCTGCTGTTGCGAAACAAGCCATCCAGGCCCAATTCCCGGGTGTCACCCAGGTGAATATCACTACTGATCCGGTACTTTTCCCGCACGTCGCCTACTGGGGTGCACATATCAACGTGAAGACTGTCCCCGTACAGCGATAAACATACAGAAGAAGGAGAAAGAAGATACGCTGCTAGCGACTAGCAATTATTGCCACTCGCGTCACTCGTGTCTTTTTTCTTTCATCAACAACTCATTTTCAGCAGTTACACTATTGCTATAGTAATCAACAACTGGAAGCAAGCCACCAATTTTGCTACGGCGACATGGTACAGAGGGCTTATTTTCTCATCTGTATTAACCTGATTCTGCTAAGAAAGGGGGGACTACTGGACAGAATGAAGGATGCTTGGCTAAAATGCTTGCATATACGTAAAGTAGAGACTATCAATGTGAGTGCTTACCAGTTTTCGGATAAACGCTAACAGCATCTCTCACCAAACATTCTCTCTGAGGGAGAGAAACATTCAGGTCGATAGTCTTTTACAGAAAAAGGTTATCGCCAGTGCTAAGCACGTCATACAAAAGGTAAAGCAGGAGTATTTAAAACAAATTATGGCTCGATTGATGGCATTGGATGTAGGAGAGGCCAGAATAGGGGTCGCAGTATGTGACGCCACCGGCTTTCTCGCTTCACCATATACAACTATTCACGTGACACGCGACGAGCAACAGACACTGGTGACTATCCAAGAGCTCATCAAGGAAACCGATGCCGAAGGACTCATTGTTGGTTTGCCAATTAGCCTGGATGGGCAGATACATGCCCAGGGGCAAAAAATTCAAGCATTCGCCGAACGATTGCAACAACAGATTACGATACCGCTCACCTTCTACGATGAGCGGCTCTCAACTGTTGAAGCTCAGCGTCTATTAACGCAACGTGGACAGGATGAGGGGGAGAAACGTCAGAGACGAGGCGGTCGGCAACAGACCCAGAAGAAGAAAAGACGCCGGAATAGTCAGGAGATCGATGCGCTTGCTGCCACGGTGATCCTCCAGGACTATCTGGATCATCTGGTTTAAGAAAATATACTGCTTATCCGCAAACCAACGCGAGCGAGTAGCACTAGCAACGCCACTCGCGTTGGTTTGCGGAATAAGATTATAAGGAAAGAATTATGAAACGATCTGGTAGTTCCCGGGTAGCTATCATCTCTGTTCTGGTAATCGGTATAGTAGTGTTCTTAGGGGTCCTCTATAGCTGGAACAACCTTCTCGATATTTTTCAACCGGTCACGACAGCCAGTGTTAGCAATATACCTTTTACAATCCAGTCTGGTGAGTCTCCGATCCAGATCGCTAATGATCTGCAAAGCAAGGGACTTATCCGCAATGCAACCGCCTTCCGCTGGTGGATCAGGCTCAAAGGTGGAGCAAATCTGGAGGCCGGGCGCTACGATCGCCTGAATCCCAGTATGACGATCAGTCAGATTATCGATGAGCTACAAAAAGGCCAGCCCGACGAAGTCCCTGTGCTCGTTCTTGAAGGTTCACGTCTTGAAGAGATTGCCGCTGATGGGGCCAACGCCAATCTCCCTAAATTTAGCAAGGCCGATTTTCTGAAATATACACAGAATGCCAGTACGTTCCCTGATCGTAACAAATATCCTCTGCTTTTCAAGGGTGTGCCAGCGGGCGCAAGCATGGAGGGTCTGCTCTTCCCCGATACTTACTATATGGCCTCCAATGGCACTGCCCTGGACCTGATCGATGCGATGCTGTCTGAGATGCAGACGCAGATCACGACCAACAAAATCGATCAATATGCAGCGCAGCACAATTTAAGTCAGTATCAGGTCCTCACCCTGGCCTCAATCGTACAGCGCGAGGCCGGTGCAACCGATTCTCCCGGTCAGATTGCCAGCGTCTATCTCAATCGTTTGTATACACCCGCTGGCATCGCTGAGACTGGTGGCGGCTATATGCAGGCAGATCCAACCGTACAGTATGCACGCGATACTGACTCGCCTCCCACAAAGTATTGGACACCGCTCGCTGACAAAGGCAAGAATATTGCTACCAATAACAAATGGAATACATATATATATCCAGGGCTGCCACCCACGCCGATCTGTAGCCCGGGTCTGAAAGTCCTGCTGGCGAGTGCAAATGCGCCAACGACGAATAACCTATACTTCTTTACAGATGCACATCAGGTAACTCATTACGAGCAGACGGGCACGCAGTTTGCCCAGGATAAGAGCACATTTGGCGTTAGCAAGTAACTAGACATATTACATATCCGAAGATCTGAGAGCGTAACACTTGGGTCTTCGGAACAAGAGCATAAGAGAGTTTATACGAATGTTAATACACATTATCCAAACCATCGTTCTGGCTCTGCTACAGGGTGTAACAGAGCTCTTCCCAATCAGTAGCCTGGGCCATACAGTAATCATTCCGAGCCTGCTCCATTGGAACAATCTCATCGAGGACCCCTCCTTCTTGCCGATCGTGGTTGCCCTCCATCTGGGCACCAGTATCGCGCTGATCATCTATTTTTGGCGTGATTGGCTAAAAGTCATTAAGACGCTCTTTAACACGGCCCGAACACGTAAGGTTGAGAGGGGCACCGATGACTGGGTTAGCTGGCTGATTATCATCGGTACGATCCCTGGAGGACTGCTTGGCGTCATTCTCAAAACTAAGATCGAGGCTCTATTTAAAAGCCCGCTGTATACGGCTGCCTTTCTGGTTGCGAATGGCTCGCTGCTCTTCCTGGGCGAGGCTCTGCGCCGCCGCTCTGAGGCACAGTTCAAAGCGTACTCGCCACAAGAGCGTGAGTCACACTTCAGGCAACTCAGGTCGCTCTCGATCAAGGAAGCGCTGATGGTTGGTATGATGCAGGCACTCGCGCTGATCCCTGGCTTCTCACGTTCCGGTGCGACGATCGTCGGTGGTCTGGCCGTCAAGCTCACGCACGAAGATGCCGCACGCTTCTCATTCTTGCTCGGCACACCAATCATCCTGGCAGCCGCCGTCCTTGAGGTACCTAGCCTCCTCCATCAACACACCTTTCCGGCCTGGTTGATTGTGCTGGGCATGGTCCTCTCGGGCGTCGCAGCATACCTGAGTACGAAGTTTCTGGAGAAATATTTTGAGAAGGGTCGTCTGGACCCCTTCGCCTACTACTGCTGGGCAGTAGGGCTGATCTCAATTCTTCTCCTCACCTTCTTCCCAGGTTAAACAGAAGGCGCTGGCAAGGCAAAGCAAAGCAGCGGAGGTGGTTCTAGTACATCCTATCAGAACCACCTCCGCTGCTTTGTTATAAACACATGTTACATATGCGTAGAGCATGACGTCTAAAGGCGACCATGCATCAGTTGTGACGCACTACGCCAGAACGTCACCGGCAATCTGTGCGTAGCCACGTAAGAAGTCTTCGGCGGAGAGGGCCTTCTTCCCTTCTAATTGTAGCTGCTTAATGAGTAGGAGACCCGAGCCGGTCGCGACGGCCAGCACTTTATGGCCAGCCTCCTCACGGATACTGACGGTGCCAGGCACAACGCCTTCAGGAAGTTCGACGCTCATAGGGTGAGCAACGAGGACCTTCAGCAATTTGCCTTTCCAATGTGTAAATGCTCCAGGCCACGGCTGATAGGCTCGCACCTTACGCGAGAGGACCGCTGCTGGTCGCTGCCAATCGATGATGCCATCGTCCTTCTTCAGCATACGCGTGTGGGTCGCTTTGTCGTTGTCCTGCGGCTGTGGAGTGATTTCGCCAGCGATCCAGCGTGGTAGTGTCT
>Ga0102924_1005102_pt1 | contig 12893 bp, 6 predicted proteins | sample PaiPotPPM11metaG_FD_80116 | JGI IMG/M metagenome (GOLD analysis project Ga0102924, IMG submission 80116) | Iron sulfur acid spring bacterial and archeal communities from Banff, Canada, to study Microbial Dark Matter (Phase II) - Paint Pots PPM... ... | reverse complement strand
GGTTGGGCCACGTCGGGCGAGACTAGCTCACTGGAGTCGGCGGTGGGGATGTTGGCGCGCTTGTCCTCGTGCTGGAACGCCTCGACGGGAGTAGGCCCGGACGGCTCCTTCTTACGCGGTGGCATCGGCGCGAATCCCTTCTGGCTCGGGGTAGAAGCGTCCCTCGTACAGTCTCTTGATCGCAGTCTCGAGCCCCGAGCGGAACCTCGCCGGCTCGGTGAGCTCGCAGTAGTCCCAGATGCCGAAGCCGCCGTGGGCGGTGATCGCGGGCACCCACAGGCCGCTGGTGGTGTCGGCCTTCTCCTTCGTCGGCTCCGCCTTCTTGAGCGTGCCGGAGACCTCCACGATCAGCGTCCGCACCGGGTCGTCTTCCTCGCGCGGCTTGAGCCGGACGAGGAAGTCGGGGATGTACTCGTGGCTGCGGCCCGCCATCGCGTACGGGATCGTGAATCCCAGGCGGTCGTTCTTCACGTACGCTGCGACGGGTGACATCGACTCGAGGATCTCCGCGACCGACTTCTCCCAGAGGTTGCCGCCGATCCCGTCGAGGACCACGTAGTTCACGTGGCACTTCTCGCCGGTCGGGAAGACCTCCTTGGTGGTGACGAAGTCCACTCCTGAGGTCGACCCCGTCCGGTCGCCCTGGCGGAACAGCGGAACGATTGTGGGACGCCTGTCGCCCTTCTGCCAGGTGAGCGAGTTCCGGATACGGCGGACGGCATCGTCGGCGTACTGCGCCATCAGCAGCAGGCCTGGGAACGTGCCCGGCTGGTAGGTCACGCACTGGCTCATCCACCGCTTGGTGATCGCCAGGACCTGCGGGAAGTACCACGGCCTGGGGTCGCGTCCCGCGTCGAACAGGCTGAGCACCTTGTCAGCCAGGCTGTAGGCGACCTCCTGGGCGCGCATCGCCTGGTACTTGGCGAGGGTGTGCGTCTGCGAGTCGCCGATGAGCCCGCCTACCTCGACCTCGGTGGGAATTTCCGTGGTCAAAGTAAGCCGGGACCGTTCGGAAAACTCTGCATAGAGTGGCTCGTCGGGAAGCTCTAGCCGGTAACCGGCCACCCGCGGAAAGCTGATTTCTGATTCTTTTCTTTCCGGCAGCGCGTGGACGGAACGGGTCGGCTTGATGATCCGGTCCTTGTCCTTGCCGACCGTGGGCATGAACGCGAACGGGACGCCGTACACGTCGGCGTACTCGGGGGTGAACAAGCCGTTGTCGTCGGGCTCGTAGGAGCGGCGGCGTAGGCCGCGCCCGACGACCTGTTCGCAGAGCAGCTGGGTGCCGAACGCGCGGACACCGAGGATGTGGGTGACGGTGTTGGCGTCCCAGCCCTCGGTGAGCATCGAGACCGACACGACGCAGCGGACCGGTTCGCCGAGCTTGCCGGCCTTCCCGACGGTGTTCATCACCTCGCGCATGATCTGACCGTCGTCGATGTCCTCGCCCTTGCGGCCAGGGACGCGGCGGGCGTACTCGGCGCGGAACTCCTCGATCTCGGTGGCGGCGATCTTCTTGAACTCCGGGGACAAGCCCTCGCCCGACTCGAACTGGAGGGAGTCGACGAGGATCGTGCGCGGCCGGGCGATCGGCTTGTTGTACTCGACGTTGGAGAACAGCAGGAGCTTACCTGCCACCCAGGTGCTCTGGTAGTCGCTGAGTGGCTTCTCCCAGCCGGCGATGTAGTCGTAAACCATCTTGGAGACGGTGGTGTTGTTGCAGACGACGATAAAGACGGGGGCGGGCTCGCCGTACGTCTTCGCATCGCTCGTCTCCCAGGCGGTGAACGCCTTGGCGTAGGAGTCGTAGAGCGCGTTAAGCGCGCCTTCGAGCATGCCGGGCATCTGGTCGGGGGTGACCGTGCCGTCCTTGCGGCCCTTCTTCGGGAGGTCGCCAGAGATGAGCGGCCACAGATGCAGAAACTGGACGTTCGGTGTGACGGCGTTGTCGTCGACGGGGACGCGCGGGATCTTCACGATGCCGGACTCGATCGCCTCGACCAGGCTGAAGTCGGAGACCACCCAGGGGAAGAGCGTGCCCTCCTTGTAGCCGGAGCCGGACAGGAAGGACGGCGTTGCGGACAGGTCGTAGACGGCCTTGACGCCGCCGGTCTCGCCCTTGCCGCCGAGCTTCTCGTTGATTGCGCGCAGCCCGTTGAACCACAGCCGGGCTGCTTCGGTGTTGTTCTTGGCCTCGGCCTTGTCGTCGCCGACGAGGTCCTTGTCGGTGATGCCGTCGTCTTCCGGGTTGTCGTAGCGGTCGAGGTAGCAGTGGTGCGCCTCGTCGTTGAGCACCACGATGCCGGAGGTGCCGCCAAGCGGGCGGCAGACCCGGGTGACCACCTGGCCCCAAGACTCGAGGAACGGGCTCGCCGCGCCGGAGCTGCCCGCCAGGAGTTCCTTGGTGAGCGAGCCGACCGCCTTGCCCTGCTTGGTCTCGCGACGCTGGAGCTGGTGGTAGTTGGTGATGACGATCTTTGCCTGGCCCAGGTCGCCGACTAGGTCATCGGGGACGAGGCCGCGCAGCTTGTAGTAGTTCTGGTCGTCCTCAGGAAGCAGGACGCGGAGGCGGTCCTTGATTGTCAGGCCGGGGGTGATGACGAGGAACCGGCTGGCGAAGCGCCCGTCGTTCGGCTGGGCGACCTTGTTCAGTGTTTGCCAGGCGATCACCATCGCCATCACGACGGTCTTGCCTGACCCGGTCGCCATCTTCAGTGCAACCCGATGCAGGCCGAGGTTGCAGGCTTGGTTGGTCTCGTTGAGCCGGTTGCGGATCCAGGCGTCGCCCTGCTTCTGCGCGGCCTCGGCGAGGTAGATCGCGGTCTCGGCGGCCTCCCGCTGGGCGAAGAGGATCTTGTTCTCGCGGTTTTCGTCGGACCAGAACTCCAGAAGGCGCCTTGTCGTTGGGGTGACGCTTTGGTAGCCCTGCTTGCGCCAGAGGTCAACGCGGGCGCGGACCTCGTTGACGAAGTCGTTTTTGCGGATCTTGTCGGCCGTGAACTCGGCGAAGTCCAGCTCGATCTGCTGGCCGCGCTTGCGGGGCTTGGGCACTGGTACGAAGTACTGGCTCTCCCTGCGGCCCTCGACGATGTCGTTGGTGATGCCATCGTCGTCGAACTTGAAGTGTTTCTCGGGCGCCTTATAGGGAGAGTTGATGATCGGGTTGTCGATGATCCGATCCGCCACCGGTGGTGCTCCCTCGCGCTCGCTGACCTTGCTTGGTCTATACGTACTAACGGACGGATGCTACTCCGGGGTTCAGTTTCCGGGCCGAACGACACGTGAAATGCGACGATTTCGTGCCATCATTCCCTCGCGTGATGGAATGGCGCAGCTCAGCGGACTGAAATGTCGGGCGGTGGTGCCAGAATAACTCTCAGCAGTTGATGTGGCGGCCGTCACCCCCGATTACCTCGAAGGAAGTCGTCATGAGCGATCTCATTCCTCGCGTCGGCACTGGCACCACTCTGGAGACGGTCCTGCTCGCGGATGACCGGGCGACGCGAGTCGGCGCGATCCAGGCGCTCAACTACAGCCGCGCTGTGGTCATCACCCACGACCGGTGGAAAGAGGCCGTGGGCGGTATCTCGCAGTACTCGTTCCTGCTCGCCACCGCCAGGGAAGCAGGGACCGGCGGCGGGGACGACGACGAGGTACTGCTGCTCCGGGTCGAGGGCACCGCCCCGCTTTCACTGGAAAGCGACCTGCACGCCGTCCGGGAGGAGGCGCTGCGGGACGCGCTGTCGCGGAAGGAGGATCCGTCGCCTTCGGTCATCCTGGACGTGGACATCGACCCGTTCACCAAGAACCGGATCTCCTTCACCGGCCTGGACTGCGCCATCCTCGGCACGTTCTACGAGGATCGGCACGACGGGCGGGTTGTGCTCGACTACGGGCACGACGTGGACAACTTCTACGCGACCGCGACATACCGGGTGTTCAAGCCGGTCGGCGACGGGTTGAGCGCGATCGCCTCGTTCATCAAGCCGACGAGCGATCCCGTCGAGATGGTCCGCATCGGCACTGTGCGGTACTCCTCCACTCGGCGCCGCGCGGTGCTGGCGAAGCAGGACGATGTACCGGTCCTGGTGAATGTGCACGACTTCATCGGAAACAAGTCCGGGATGTTCGGCATGACCCGGATGGGCAAGTCGAACACCATGAAGACTGTCGCGGCCCGGGTCTTCGCGGTATCGGAACGGCGGCGGGCCGCCGGGCAGTCGCCGATCGGGCAGCTGATCCTCGACCCGCAGGGCGAGTATGCCAACCCGAATACGCAGGACGGGACAGAACTGGCCGCGATCGGCGTCGATCATGTGGTGCTCTACAAGTTCAAGGCCGACCGTAGCCAGCCGAACGTCCGGCCGCTTGGCATCAACTTCTTCGACCCGGCGCAGATCGACGCGGTCAAAGCGCTGATATCGACCGCGCTGGCTGACGCGGGTTCCGACTATGTGCGCGCATTCGTAACGGCGGACTTTGACGGTGCCCGGCAGCCGGACGATTCCGAGGGGGACGCGTTCAAGCGGCTGGCGGACGCGAACCGGGGTCGGCTGGTGCTGTACGGCGCGCTGGCGAGGGCGAACTTCGCCGTCCCCCAGGAGCACCGGGCAGCGGACGGGAACCGCTATCCGTGGCGTGCCTGGGCCACGATGAAAAAGGAACTGGCGGACGAGCTGGAACGCCAGCTTGGCGCGAACCACATCTATCGCGGCGCGCGTGGCATGGTCGGAGTGAGCCGCTCGTCGCTCACCGCCGTGATCGACTGGCTCATAGAGCGTAGCCAGGCCGACGACCTGACCGGGGAAGCCAAGAAAGGCCTGGCGTCGTTCACCGGCGGCGACGCGTGGCGATCGGCGCTGCCCATCTACACCCAGGAGAACGGCGGCCGCCAGGTATCGGGCTACACGAAGCTGAAGCCGCTCCAGCCGTTTCACACGCCGACATCGGATCTCGACTTCCGGCACGACATTTATGCAGAACTGGTCCGCGGCAAGATCGTCATCATCGACCTGCACCTGGGACCGGATCTTGTCGTCAACAAGCTCTCCCGGGAAATCGCGGACTACCTCATCGAGCGACAGACGGAGCGCTTCACCAACGGTGAGGACCCGCCGGACATCCAGGTCGTCATCGAGGAAGCGCACAACTTGTTCGCCCCGGAGAAGTACAAGAACGAGCTAGACGTCTGGGTGCGCCTGGCCAAGGAAGGCAGCAAGCTCAAGATCGGCATGGTGTACGCCACCCAAGAGGTCACCGGCGTCGACCACCAGGTGCTGGCCAACACGAAGAACTGGGTGGTTGCGCACTTGAACAACTCAAAGGAGGTCGGCGAGCTCGGGAAGTACTACGACTTCAAGGCGTTCGGTAACGCGATCATCAGCCACGAAGACCGGGGCTACGTGCGGCTGAAGACGATGTCGTCGCCGTACATCGTGCCGGTGCAGATCGAGCGGTACGGGATCGGTCTCGTCAACGAGGCTCGGGCGGCGGCCGGACTGTCGGCTCTAGTGATCCCGGCTGCGGACGCCTGATGCCCTACACCACGACATCGGGCGACTTCGAACGCGCCGCCCGTCTTGGTCACACCAACGCTGTCGTCCGCGCGCTCGCCGAACGGTCGAGCTTCTACGTTCCGGCCGAGAACGTTCAGGACCTGTCCTGGCTCCAGCCCAAGGTCTACGCCCGTTCCAGCCTGACCGCGGTCGGTGAGCGGCTGACCGGAGTCATCGGGATTGACGGGTCACTCGCGCCGGTCCAGATCCGCGACGGTCTGCCGTCCGTCTACTACGGCTACGCGCAGGCCGCCGCGATCTGGCTCGACGTCGAGGCTATGGAGAGCCAGCGCGCGGAGCGGTTCGTTGATCCCGCAGTGCTCGACCGGGCGGTGAACTCGGCGCTCGTCTCGCTTGACCTTCCTCTTGCGGGCGCGTACCTGCGCGAGGGAATCTCCATCCAGGAGTCGTGGCGGGAGCGGATCGACGCGCTGTTTCGCGCGAAGAAGATCGAGGTCAACCGGCTCGACCAGTCGCTCCTTCAGTTGCTCCTGCTATTGCACGGCGAGCCTGGTTCTCCGGCGGCCGCGCTTCCGGTCAACTGCCCGAATGACAACTGTCCAGCGGAGGGCGTGCCAGTGGGCGCCGTCGGCTGCGACTGCCCGGAGTGCGGCTGGCACCTGTTTCCCACCGACACACTGCGCATCCACGAGGAGGTCACCGAAGAAGGCTCGAACCAGGTGGCGCTGAGCCGCCTGATGCAGGTCATTGAGCTACTTGTGCTCGCCGGGCTGACGACACTGCTTTGGGAACAGTCCCGGCGCGACATCATGCCCTCGACGATGTTCATACTGGACGGGCCGATGGCCGTCTACGGGCCGCCCGCGAAGTTGCGAAGCCAGGCACTACGGTACTTTCAGGCGATGACCGCGACCACCCCTGGGGCAGGCCCCTACCTCTGCGGCGTGGAGAAGACCGGGACGTTTGTCGACTACGCAACGGCCCTCGCCAGGCATGACGCCATCCGACCCGGCGAGTTGCTGACCCTGGACGCCGACGTGCTCGCCGCCGTGACCAACACCAAGAACGCCAAGACGTACGGCAAAGAAACATACTGGGGTCGGAAATTCGTCTACCGTTCCCTCGACAAGCGCGTCGTAGTGATCACTGTCCTTCCTGCCAGCGGCGCCCCCTACGACGATCACGGCGGACAGCCCGCGCCGTCGGCGTATCCTTCGCTTCCGGCGATCCTCGACGTCGTGGACCGGACAGGCTCGTCGATGTACACCGACGGGCTGATCCCGGTGGCGCTCGCGCATTCAAAGGCTGCCTTCCCCATTGGGGTCGGCACGGACGTCCTCCGCCTTGTCGCGAGGCGCAAGCTCGGCCTCGATCAGGGGCCGGACCGCCAGGAAGTGCGGTCACAGCCGTGACAACGTCAACCGCCGAGTCGCCCTCGAAAACCACAACTAACCGGCGCGGCGACGCTGCTGGCGCGCCCGCGAGCATCGAGGCGCATCCACGCAAGCTGCTCGGTCCCTATTCCTTGGCGGACGAGTCGGCCGTCGGTATGCGGTACCTGTCGCCCCTGCGCTATCCCGGTGCCAAGTCTGGGCTCGTCGGCGTCATCGGTCACCTCATCGCTAACGCGGCAGAGAAGCTGGGGAAGGCGGAACTGTTTGTCGAGCCGTTCGCAGGCGGAGCTTCGACCGCGCTCCGGCTCGCTGCCGCCGGGATCGTCCAGCGTGTGCTGCTTGCCGATGCGGACGCACTAGTCGCGCGCTTCTGGCAGGTCGCGGCCGCCGACACTGACTGGCTCATCGACCGGATGATGGACGAGCCAGTCACTCTCGAACGCTGGGACTACTGGCGGAACTGGCAGCCGTCCGACCCGCGCGACCGTGACACCGCGGTCAAGTGCCTGTTCCTTAACAGGACCACGTTCTCCGGCATCCTGCACGGCCGGGCCGGCCCCATCGGCGGCCGGAAGCAGAAGAGCCAGTACACGATCGACTGTCGGTTCAATAAGGAGGCTCTCGCCGCCAGGCTCCGGTTCGTCGGCGACCTGTACGCGAGCAACCGGCTCGCCGACGTGTGGTGCAAGGACTGGAAAGACACCTTGGACGACGCTGCCGAGTGGTACCCGCAGCTGATCCCCAACCAGGTCATCGCCTACCTCGACCCGCCCTACTGGTCGAAGTCGCCGAAGCTCTACCGCAAGTCGTTCGACCCGGCGGGGGGCTATAGCGAGCTGAATCCTGTGCGGCCGGTGAGCCCCCTTGAGACCCACAACTGGCTCGACGGCCTGGCTCATTACAAGCTCGCCGGATACTTGCGCCACGAGGCCCAGGTCCGGTGGATCCTCTCCTACGACGACCACCCGGACCTCACCCAGGACGAGGGCCTGTATGCCGCCCGCCGGATGAGTCCGTCTGGAGATACCGCCGATCCTCGGGGTTCCCATAGCTGGCACATCACCAAGCGCCTGGTCGATCTCCGCTACAGCGCCGCCGCGACGAAGGAGCACCGCGGCAAGCGACAGGAACTCCTGATCTCCACGCTGCCACCGTCCTGCGTTCCGCTTGATGACAGGTTCGGTGCCCATCCATCTGACACCGAACCGAATGCGTAACCGGGTGGTGATGGTTTGGGCCCATGCCCCAACGGCCTCAGCGTAGAGCAGGGGCTCTTGAAGAGCAGCCACGGGTAAAAGGGGTGCTCCTTACTTGGATGACCCGTATGACTCATTCGCATCCGCAGTAATTTGAATCGCGCACTGCAACCCTCCTCTATCGGGCGGTGACGATTATGGCTGTTCGCAGCAACCAGGGCACTAATGCCATCTATGCGATGCACCAGCGGTGGCTGACCGACGTCCTTGGGCCGGGAGATTCACTGTTCACCCCTGGCACCCCGATCTGGACCAAGGCCAACCTGGATGAGCTGGAAGAGGCTTTCGTCGGCCACCCAGACCTGACCAAGGGCAAGGCCTACCTGGACAAGCTCCATGAGCAGTTGGCGGGCGTATCGTCGGAGGCTATTCAGCTCATGGCGGAGCTGCACGCCGTGCACTTCCTGATGCTCTGGACGGGCGCGATCTCGGTGCTGAAGAAGATCAGCATCATGGAGGCGATCCTAGGTTGGATGCCGACCCCGCCCGCGATTCCGGCCGACGTGGTTGAGGCAATGGGACCGGGACTGGTCAACCCGGGCATCTTCGTGATGACGAGGCGCGACACCCAGATCTCCTGGCTGATTCGGTTCGCACGGGCGTGGAAGGGCCTGACGGAAGAGAATCAGCAGGCCCTGATCGGTGCCCCCTGGGCGCTCAAGAAGTTCACCGGGCGAGTTGAGGCACCGTCTGCGAACAGCGCCCGGATGGCGGTGCTTCACCTGGCCCACCCAGACACTTTTGAGCCGATCGTGTCCACCGATCATAAGAAGCTGATCACGGACAGATTCAAGGAGGCGGCCGGAACAGATCCCGACATCGATCGCCGCCTGCTAGCGGCCCGCGCGGCGCTAACACCCGTGTATGGCGAAGGGTTCGACTGGTACGACGACTGGCTCGTGCACCTGTGGTTGAAGGACCGTGTCAAGTGGACGCGCCTCCTCGGCTGGCTGAAGCGCGGCCGGACTCTATCCGCCCGCCCGGCCCCGGAGCTGAGTCGGCTACTTGAGAGCGGCGACGAGGCGTTTCTCCTGGATAGAGCCGTCGTGGTCCGTCAGGCATGGCGGCTCAGCGGTTGGGGCGACGAACCAGAGGGCGCTTCGCTGGATTATATGCACGGCCGTCTCATGGCGTTCCTTGACGAACTCGTGCGGGACAGTCACGGCTGGGATGTGCCGTTGCGAGACGGTGTCGATGCGTACATGACGCTACAACGCCTGACGAGCCTGAAGGCACAACCGCAGGGATGGAGCGACGGCGACTGGAAGGAGTTCGCTGACCTCCTCGGTGTGCCAGAAGGAGCCGCGCCTGATGGCGTGGACGACAGCGAACCCGATCAACTCCCCCTGATCGACTACATCGCGATCGCGGCTAAGAAGCTGCACGTCGACCGGGGTGTCCTCGACGAGATCATGGAGCTGCTCGATGACAAGGGACAGGTCATCCTCTATGGGCCACCGGGAACGGGGAAGACGTACCTCGCCGTCGAGCTGGCTATGGCCATCGCGGACGCCGACGAAGACCGCGTGTCCGTGGTCCAGTTCCACCCCGCTACCTCCTACGAGGACTTCTTTGAGGGACTGCGGCCGTCGGTTACCGATGCTGGGCAAGTCACCTACAAGCGAACCAGCGGTCCCCTTGTCGCGATCACGGAGAAGGCGGCTAGGCATGAGGACGAGGGTCGCGTCTACGTGCTCGTCATCGACGAGATCAACCGCGCGAACCTGCCTAAGGTGTTCGGAGAGCTTTTGTTCCTCCTTGAGAACCGCGACAAGTACGTCCGGACTCTGTACCGGCCCGAGGAGCCGTTCCGGCTGCCGAGCAACCTGAAGCTGATCGGGACGATGAATACGGCCGACCGGTCCATCGCGCTCATCGACGCAGCGATGCGACGCCGGTTCCACTTCGTTCCGTTCTTCCCGCACGACGGAATGATGCGCGGCCTGCTGCGCCGGTGGTTGTCTGACGGTAATGGTCGGACAGCGGTCGCCGACTTCCTGGACGCCGTCAACAAGGAACTACTGCCTCTGGTCGGCGAGCACCTGCTCATAGGGCCAAGTCACTTCATGAAGGCCGATCTGTCGGAGAAATCGCTCAAGCGGATCTGGACCTATAACATCTTTCCGCTGATCGAGGAACAGTTGTGGGGCGACCAGGATCGCATCGATCAGTGGCGCTGGGAACGGGTCAGCGCACGCTACGGCTACGTCCTGGCCGGGAAGGCGCCACGGGAGGACGCCGAGACAGAGGCACCAAGCGGCGCTAATGAACTCGAAAACAGCTGACAGGCCGGTCGTCCTCACCGAGTACGACAGCGCTCCAATTCAGCTCAACGCTGATCAGGAGTGCGTCCTGCGGCGTCTCGCCCGCGGCAGGATAACCATTCTGCCCGGGGACGCGGTGAACACCTGGCGCATCACGACGTCGAGCTATGTTGGCACGATCGTCACACCCGACGTGCGGATCCTGATCAGGCCGAAGGTAGCTACGGCCAACCTTTTCTATCTCCTTGAAGCTAGCGGCAAGCCCCTCGATATCGGGCATGCGGTCTTTGACTACGACAAGACCCGCGATCTGATCCCGTCCTTTGCTACGTTCTATGCGCGTCACCTGGAAAAGGCACTTGGGCAGGGTGTTCCCCGCGCGTACGAGGAGGTCCAGGAGCGGCTGCCGGGGATACGCGGCCGGGTGGACCTGCCGGCCCAGCTCCGCCTCGCAGGAGTGCCCGTTCCGGTTGAGTGCCGCTTCGATGAGTACACGGCAGACACTCGGCTGAACCGCGTACTGCGCGGTGCAGCTATCCGCCTGCTGCGCCTTCCAGGCGTAACCATGCCGACCAGGCAGGCGCTGCAACGCCTTGTCGGCCTGCTCGATGAGGCGGGTCCGTTTCGGCCGGGAGACCTCCACACTCCAGTTGTCTTCACCCGGCTTAACGAGCACTGCCGACCGGCCGAACGTCTCGCGAGGATGGTCCTTGTCAACGAGACGTTGCACGACTCAACCGGCGCGTCCGGCGCCGGGGCTTTCCTCATCGATATGAACACGGCGTTCGAGGAGTTCGTCGCTGCGCGGCTGTCCAATTACCTGGCTGGTCGCCTGTCGGTCTGCGCCCAGCGAACACAATGGCTCGATATCACTAAGAGCGTGAAGATTAGGCCAGATCTGGTCTTCAAGCGTTCAGCGGGCGAAATCGTATACGTGGCCGACACCAAGTACAAGATCACCCCGGATGGCTTCGGCCGTGATGCCGATTACTATCAGATCCTGGCTTACGCGAGCGCTCTCAACGTGCCCGAGGGCATGCTGATCTACTGCCAGAGAGACGGCGGTGTCCCGCCCGGAGAAATCGAGGTGGGCAGGCTCAGGGCTCGCATCGTCACCTGGGCGCTCGGGCTAAGCGGCACGCCAAATGATGTCGAGCATCGTCTCCGTGAGCTAGCCCGACAAATCGTCAACCGCATCGAATCCCGAAAGCAATGGGAAATAGATGCAGGAAGCCTTCGTCCGGATGGCTGAAGAAGACACCCCGTGATGGCACAGCTGAGCACCGGTACGGATTCCCTCGGGTGAGGGAGCGGGGCAGGTGAAGGTTGTGGTAACCCAGTCTGCATGGATGATGTGCTGCTTGGGATTGTGCTTGAGCGGCTTGATCAGTATCGACCTAGCGATGAGGCGGCCAACCTATTGCTGGCCGCGCTTGACGGGGATGAGTCGCTGGCCGGGCAACTCCGGGAAGGGGCGGCGGAGCGGCACGTTCACGCCCCGCCCATCCCGGAAGTGAAGGATCCCGTTGGGGCGTATCTCAGCTCGGTGACCGTGGCCGGGTTCCGCGGCATCGGCGCGCCGTCGACGCTTGCGGTGAACCCCGGGCCAGGGCTGACCCTCATTCTGGGGCGGAACGGGAGCGGGAAGTCCAGTTTCGCGGAGGGGCTTGAGGCGCTGCTGACCGGGACGGTGCAGCGTTTTGAGAGTGCGCGGACTAACGCGGAGCGCGAGGGGTGGCGGTCCAAGCACGCTGCGGGCGCGCCCGAGATCACGGCGGAGTTCCTCATCGAGGGCAACGGGCAGGCCATCGTCAGCCGGTCCTGGCCGGATGCCGCAGGGACTGGGAGCGGCGAGGAGTTCAGCAAGTCGAGGGCATGGCTGCAGGTACGAGGCGCTAAGCGCAGTTCTATTGAGGAACTTGGCTGGGACGTCGCACTCAAGGAGTATCGGCCGTTCCTGGCCCATGCAGAGCTGGCGGCGTTCTTCGGCACGCCGTCGGCGGTGCATGACCTGCTGTCTTCTGTGCTTGGCCTGGAGGACCTGACCGCCGCGGACAAGCGGCTGCAGGCCGCCGTGAAACAGCGTGAGAGTGCGCTTGCCACCACCAAGAACGACCTAGGTCCGCTTAAAGTGCGGCTGCAGGCATTCGCCGACCAGGATGAGCGACCAAAGGCGGTCCTCGCCGCACTACCGGCCGCCACCCCGGCCCGGTGGAACATCGAGGGCGCCACTACAGCCGCTACCGGGAGCCAGGCGCAGGCGGGTGATAGCACCCTGGCTGTACTACGTCGGCTCGCCCAGCTGAGCGCGCCGTCGCAAGACGAAGCGCAGGCGGCCGTCACCGCACTGCGAGGGGCAGCCGAAGGACTCGCCGGCATTCAGGGCACCAGCGCCGCGCGGGCCAGCGAGCTGTCACGGCTGCTCGATGCGGCTCTCGGCCTCCACGAGGCACACGGCGACGG
>Ga0102924_1005101_pt1 | contig 12896 bp, 12 predicted proteins | sample PaiPotPPM11metaG_FD_80116 | JGI IMG/M metagenome (GOLD analysis project Ga0102924, IMG submission 80116) | Iron sulfur acid spring bacterial and archeal communities from Banff, Canada, to study Microbial Dark Matter (Phase II) - Paint Pots PPM... ... | reverse complement strand
GATTCCAAGCGTTCCTTCGCTGCCGACGAGCGCGGCGGTGAGATCGTATCCCGGCTCGTCAACGCCGGTCGCAAACACCTCGCCGCATTCGTCGACGACTTCCAAACCAAGCACGTGATTCACCGTCGTGCCGTACGAGAGGCAGTGCGGACCGCCAGCGTTGGTTGCGATGTTTCCACCGATCGTTGAAATCTTTTGCGACGACGGATCGGGCGCGTAGAAGAGCCCGTCCGGTGCGCTCGCGCGCGACACGTCGAGGTTGATGACACCGGGCTGCACGCGCACGCGCCGATTGCGTGCGTCGAGTTCGAGGATGCGGTTCATGCGCGCAAACGACATCACGATGCCGCCGTCCATCGCTACCGCGCCGCCGCACAAGCCGGTGCCGGCGCCGCGCGCGACGATCGGGACGCCGCAATCGCGCGCGATCTTCACGACCGCACTCACGTCGCGCACGTTTGCGGGCAGCACTACTGCATCCGGCAGCGGTCCGTCAGTGTATGCATCGAACGCATAAGCGATCCGATCGGCGCTTTCGGTTTTCACGGCGTCTTCTCCGAGCGCGTCGGTCAACCGCTGCTGCAGCACGCCGCTAGCTTCGGCGAAGTGATTCGCTTGCTCCCGCAGATTCGAGGGCGGATCGCAAGCGGTCCGCCCTCGTATTCATTCGACGCTTACGGAGCGGCTCGGAAGACGGTGCCGCACCCGCTGCCGCAGCCGTGAACCCTCAACCCGGCGTTGAAGGTCACCCCGTAGAGTTGTCCGCTAGCGTCTTGCGTGAGGCTCGCGTGCGGAAACGAACCATCCCCTCCTTTGAAGCTATCCAGAACCTTCTCGGTGTAACCGGATGGCGACGGCGAGATCTCGAAAATTGCGCCGCAGTGGCACGCTGCGCCGCCCCCACCCACCGTCGTACCGAAGATGTTTCCTTGAGCGTCGGCAACGAGTCCGTTTTGATCGCTCGGACGAATACCGTCGGTGGCGGAAGCGCCGAAGTTATAGAGCGTTGTTTCGGTGTAGCCGTGGTTGCCACGCCTGAGTTCGAAGACCGTACCGCAGGAGCATCCCGTCGAACCGCCGCGAGCGGCTGTACCTACCAGTCGCTGGAAGCCCTTTAGAGGAAGCAGCGCCGAACGCGGGTTGCCGCCGTCGGCCGACCCACCCTGGAAGCGGTAAAGCACGGTCTCTTGCCCGTTCGGCGCCAGCATGAACGCGATACCGCAGCCGGCCGGATTCGAGGGTACGTTGCAGCCGGTCGTTCCTCCGTACTGCGTGGTTCCGTAGAGCCGTCCGAATGAATCCCGGATCAGCGCGTCCGCGGGAAAAGCACCATCATTTCCCCCTTGAAAAGCGTGCAGCACCTTCTCCGTATAGCCGGATCCACTCGGGGTAAGCTTATAGACAACTCCGCAACCCACAACGGTAGATCCTAACGTGCACGACGTCCCACCGCCCAAGGCGGTCGTGCCGTAGATATTGCCGCCGCTACCGACCAAGACGTTTCCGAGCGGATTAGCGCCGTCGCTGCCGCCCTGGAATGCGTAGAGAACGTGCTCGGTATAATTCGAGCCGTTGGGTATGAGGTCGAAAACCGTACCGCAGCCGCCGGCGCATGCTACGGAGCCGTCCCCGTAGTCGGTAGCGCCGTACAAAACTCCACCGCTACCCGCCGTGACGCCGGCCTCCGCGCCCGCGCCGTCGGTACCGCCTCGGAAGGTATAGAGAACCCGTTCGGTACCGCCGGGCGTAACTTGAAACACGGCTCCGTCGTCGTGGCGCAACTGCTGGCCAACGCCGGCGCTGTTCGTTGTTCCGTAGAAGTTGCCGTCGCTGCCTAACAACAACGCCCCAAATGGATTTCCGCCGTCGATCGGCGGACCTTGAAACTCGTATACGGTGGTGAGCGTCGTTGGCGGCTTGGCGCCGCCGAGGATTGCCGGCAGTCCATTCGCGCCGCCCCCGCTCGAGTCGTGCGTGCTGCCGCAAGCCGCTAGGAGCGTTACGGCAACGATCGTCGCGACGAGGTGAAGTCGTTTCACTGGAGACCCTTCCGAGAGAAATGCAGTAGCCTCGAAGGCTCGAACCGCACGAAGGCCCCGCTACTTCTTGGAAATGTGCCTGATCACGCTCGTCATAAATGGCGAGTCTGATGGCCCGGTTTCCCCGCCCGGGAAGTCGAGGGTACGACTAAAGTCTCTCCATCCCTCCAGGCGGAGGTCTGCTTGCTCAGTACAACAGATACCTCGCGCGTAGGGCGCGGAAGTCGGCAATCCCGTTGCTCCAGCCGGAGACGATGCCGTCCGCGGATTCGCCGCTCAACAATCCTCGGCGCAGCGATGCGGTTCCCCAGTCGCGATCGAGTGGGGCTGCTTTGACGTCGATGGCGCGCGGATCGATCGAGCGCACCGCCACCAGAATCTCGACCGCGGTGCGTACGGGCTCGAAGCGGCGCGGATCGACGTCGAGCCGAACGCCGCTGAGTTGACGATTCTTCCAAAAGCCCGCCGACGGCGTCCAGGTTGCCGGCGAAAACGTGACGCCGCGCAAGCGGCGCGCATTTAGTGAAGCAGCGAGGCGCGCGCCGTCGAGGCGATACGCGCCGGCAAAGAAGAAGGGCGTGGCGGTACCAACGCCGTTGTTGATGCCGGCGTTGTCGACCAACCCGGTGCACAATAGCACGAAGGTCGTCTGCCATGTCGGAACGTTCGGCGACGTCGCGACCCAGGTTAGTCCGGTGTCGGGCCAAATCATCGAACGCTGCCACCCGTTCATGGGTACGACGCGCAACGTGGCGCCGATACCGAAACGATCGTTGAACATGCGCGCGAGTTCGCCGATAGTCATACCATGCCGCATTGCGATCGGATAGAGACCGATGAACGAGGCGTAAGCAGGATCGAGGACCGGCCCTTCGACGGCGACGCCGCCCACCGGATTGGACCGATCGAGAACCCAGAATTCTTTACCGAACGTTTTGGCGCTTTGCATCGCATACGCCATCGTCGAAATATACGTATATGCGCGCGAGCCGACGTCTTGCACGTCAAAGAGCAGTACGTCGACTCCCTCGAGCATGGCGGCCGATGGGTGTCGCGTCGCCCCGTACAAACTGTAGACCGGCAGTCCGGTTTTCGTGTCGACGTACGATGCGACCGACTCGCCCGCAGGCCGGTCGCCACGCAACCCGTGCTCGGGAGCGAACAGGGCCTTGACGTGCACGCCGCGCGCTGCGAGCACGGCGTCAACGAAGGCTTCGCCTTGCGACGTAACGCCGCTTTGATTCGTGATGATCCCGACGCTGCGCCCGCGAAGTTCACGCCACGTCGTGCTCAGGAAAACGTCGTCGCCTAACTCGACGTTATTTTGTTGCGCAACCATTCGCACGCCGCTCAGCCCTCCGAGCACGCCCACCGCAGTGGATACGAAGTCGAGGCGGTTCATACGAATTGCAGGTCGGTTGGGTTGCGGATGAGACCGGCGTCGTGCGCGCGGGCGAACAACGCGCGGACGGCTTCGATGCCGACCTCACCCAAATCGTCGCTGAAGTCGTTGACGTACAACGCGATGTGTTGTTTAGCGACGAGGTCGCTCATTTCGAACGCGTGTTCACGCACGTAGGGCATGACGGCGTCCTCGTTGGCGCGGGCGAAGGCGAGGCTCGTGCGAATTGCATCGGCGACCGTGCGCGCGACGTCGTCGGGAACGTCGTTGCGCACCAAAATCGCTCCCAGGGGCAGTGGAAGCAACGTCATGTTCTCCCACCATTCACCCAAGTCGGCGATTGCGATCAGGCCGGCATCGCGATACGTGAACCGCGATTCATGGATGATGAGTCCGGCCGCGACGCGTCCCTCGGCGACCGCCGCGACGATGCGGTCGAAACGCATCCGCTGGGTTTTCGGACGGCGTCCGAGTGCGAGCTGCAGCAGCAAGAATGCCGTCGTGCGCTCGCCGGGAATCGCAATCTTCTTTCCGGCAAAGTCGGCAAACAATGCCGGCGAAGAATCCGGCCGCGCGACCAGAAGCGGACCGCAGCCGCGGCCGACCGCGCCGCCCGAGCGCAAAATCCGATAGCGATCCGCGAAAAATGGAATCGCCCCGTACGACACCTTAATCAGCTCGAAGCGCCCGTGGGCCGCTGCATCGTTGAGTTCGTCGATGTCGGCTAGGTGAACGCTGACGGCGGGCGCGCCGTCCAGCAGCCCGTTGGTCAGTGCTGCAAAGATGTACGTGTCGTTCGGGCAGGTGAATACGCCAGGGTCAATGCCACGATGCAGTCTGCTCGCTGATGGTGACGATTTCGAAGAGTACGGTGAGAACCCGAGTGCAACCGGCGACACCGGCCGCGAAATCCCAGCCGCTGCGCTCGCGCGCGCCGACCCGGTTCGAGATTCCACGCACTTCGATCGCGGCTACGGAGGCCCGCCGGCATGCGCGCAAAACCGCGAATCCTTCCAACGATTCAATCTGTGCGCCGTCGCGGGCGAGGCGTTCGGCGGTGGTTTCCGCGCTGGTAGCGCGACTTACCGTAATGCCGTGCAATGCTTGGACACCGCGCTCCTGAAGGCGCCGCACCAGCGACGGTTCGGATCGCGCCGTCTCAACGATCGGCTCCCCATCGGGAAGAACGATCGACGAGCCGTCCTCGCGCGATAACTCGAAGCGTTCCTCGGCCACGACGACGCCGTCACCGATTCGCGCAGCGCCGTCAAATGCGCCGCCGATGCCCGCGCTGACGACGAGATCGTACTTGGATTCGGCGAGGGCGCGTGTCACCGCGCACGCAGACTCAACCGGACCGACGCCGGTAATCAGGACGGTAACGGATGCGGGAGGCGTCCACGTTCCGAGTTCGCGTTCGACCGCGCATGCGAGCAGAATCACGGAACTCCGATAAATTTGTGCGTTTGCAGCGAGAGCCGAAAGCGTTGCGGATGCGCTTTGACGTAGTCGAGCGCGAGCGCAACGTTACCCGGCTTGTTTCCCTCCGGCTGGAGCAGAATAACGGACGTATCGGCGAAATCCGCAAAGTGCTCCTCGGGAACGCGGCGATCGACGATGAGTTTAGCTTCGTTCGCGCGCGCGGCCATGCGCGGATCCACACGCTCTTTCGGCGAGACGCAGAGCCATACGTCGTCCGGCAGCAGTGCATAAATCGTTCCGTTCGATTCGATGTGGACGCGCCGCCCATCGCGGCGCAACGCTTCGATCAAGGCCGGCGTTTCCGCTTGTGCGAGCGGTTCGCCGCCGGTCAGAATCACGGTCGGACAATCGTTGCCGGCATCCCGCACCATGCCGATGATGTCGGCGACGCGGGCGTACGCTTTGGTCGAATAATCCGTATCGCAGAAATCGCAGGCGAGATTGCATCCGGCCAGACGCACGAAGACCGCTGGCGTTCCCGTCCACGTTCCCTCGCCTTGGATGCTGTAAAAGATTTCAGCGAGCGCCAGCATCGTGAAAATCGGTCGCGCGCAGTACGGCGCACGCGGTAGGCGTCTCCCACAGCACCAACTCGTCGAGCCCATCGACCACCGGCGATAATCGCTGCCATAACCAGATGACGATGCGTTCGGCGGTCGGATTGTCGATGAAGTCGTTGAGGTTTTGGTGGTCTAGCACGTCGACGGCGGCTTCGGCTACGATCCGTTCGAGATCGTCGAAGTCAGCGATCATGCCGCGGGATGCTCCATCGCTGCGCAGCGGCCCGCGCACCGCCACGTCCAAGCGGTACGAGTGACCGTGCGGGCGCGCGCACTTGCCGAGGTGAAACGGCAGCGTGTGCGCCGCTTCGAACGTAAATTGCTTACGAATTTGCAAGAAGTATTACCGGTTCGGCCGTCCTTCGACTACGGCGCTTCGATTAAAGGCTTCCGTCGGGACCCATGGCTTCTAGGCGGCGCCTTAAGTCGGCGAGGAAACCGCTGGCGACGTAGCCGTCGACGACGCGATGATCGAGCGACAAACACGAGTTCATCATCGAACGAATGGCGATCGAATCGTCGTCGCGGACGACGACTTGTTTGACGACCGCTTCCATCGTGACGATCCCGGCCTGCCCCGCGTTAATGATCGGTGCCGATGCCCACGAGCCGTTGGCACCGTTGTTGTTGACAGTGAACGTTCCGCCGGCAAGATCGTCGACGCCGAGTTTGTTTTTGCGCGCGCGGTCGATGAGTTCTCCAGCAGCAATTGCCAAACCGCGGATCGAGAGTTGATCGGCCTTCTTGATTACCGGTACGACTAGATTGGTCGGCAACCCGATGGCTACGCCGATATTCACGTCCGCATTGACGTAGATCCCCTCGGGCGTAAACTTTGCGTTCATCAACGGGAAGGCCGCAATCGATTCGATGACGGCACGGATGAAGAACGGCAGCAGGGTGAGTTTGTAGCCCGTTTCGCGCTCGAAGCGATCCTTTTCGCGCGTGCGCCACTTCCACACGTTGGTGACGTCGATTTGCACCATCGACCACGCGTGTGGCGCGCTGTGTTTGCTTTCGACCATGCGCTCGGCAATGATCCGCCGTGCTTGCGTCAGCGGAATCGTCATTCCGGGAATCGGTTGGCCGTAACTCGGTACGCCTGAAACCGGGGGACGCGAAGCCGGCGCTGACGCCGCGGCGGCGGGAGCGGATTGTTTGGCGCCGAGTACGTCTTGCGCGGTGACGCGGCCGTTGGCGCCGGTGCCCTTGACCGCGCGAATGTCGACGTGATGCTCGCGCGCAAGACGCCGAACGGCGGGCGATGCTGCGCGTAGCGCCGTCTCGGCGTCGGCAGCCAGCGGAGCGGTGCCGCCGCTGCCGTTGCTCGACGGCGTTTGTGCCGGCGGCGCCGGGGCAACGGTAGACGGTGCCGGTGTTGCCGGCGCAGTGACTTGCGCCTCGGCGGCCGGCGGAGTCGAAACGGCCGGCGCGCCGGCTTCGTTAATCACGGCGATCGGCGTGCCGGTTGCGACGGTTTCGCCTTCCTTGACGAGCACTTCGGCAATCGTCCCGGTCACCGGTGAGGGCACTTCGGCATTGACCTTGTCGGTCGATACCTCGACGAACGCTTCGTACTTTTCGACCGAGTCGCCGATTTTCTTGAGCCACTGCGCGACCGTTCCTTCGGTAACGGTTTCGCCCAGCTGTGGCATCGTGATCGTGGTAGCCATTAGAACTTCACCATTTCTCGCATCGCCTCGGCCATCTCGGCCGGCGACGACATGTATTCTTCCTCGAGCGGTAGCGCGTACCCCATTGCGGGCACGTCGGGCGCGCAGAGACGGCGGATCGGCGCGTCGAGATGGAAGAGCGCTTCCTCGGCGACCATCGCGCTGATCTCGGCACCGATGCCGCCGAATTTATTGTCTTCGTGAACGATCAGCAACTTGCGGGTTTTCTCGACGCTGGCTAAAATCGTCGTCTTGTCCATCGGACGAATCGAGCGCAAGTCGATGACTTCTACCGACAGGCCTTCCGATTCCAGTTGCTGCGCGGCCTCGAGCGCCCAGTGCACGTAAAGCCCGTAGGAGACGACGGTCAGTTGCGTGCCTGCCTTGAGAACGTTGGCCTTGCCGATCGGGATCGTGTAGTGGCCGTCGGGGACCTCGCCTTTGATCAACCGGTACGTCTTCTTGTGTTCGAGAAAGAGCACCGGATCGGGATCGTCGATCGAGGTGTTTAGCAACCCCTTGACGTCGGCGGGAAACGACGGCGCAACGATTTTCAGTCCGGGAACGTGATAGAAGAGCGCTTCGATGCAAACCGAGTGCGAGAGTGCGCCACGAACGCCGCCGCCGTACGGCGTGCGGATCACGAGCGGGCAGGTGTACTCGCCGTTGGAGCGATAGCGCGTCTTTGCCGCCTCGCCGACGATCTGATTGAATGCCGGATAGATGAAGTCGGCAAACTGAATCTCGGCGATCGGACGCAGCCCTTCCATCGCCATGCCGACGGCAATCCCGACGATCGAGGCTTCGGCGATCGGGGTATCGATCACGCGTTCCGCACCGAACTCGCTGATGAAATCCTTGGTGATGAGAAAGACGTTGCCGCGCGGTCCGACATCCTCACCGATGATCACCGTGCGATCGTCGTTTTTCATCGCTTCGTAGAGCGTCGCGCGAACCGCTTCGACGTTATTCATGACCGTCGAAGTCGTACTGCTCACTGCCATGGTTGCCACGCTCCTTCGTAAACGTGCGTGTGGAGTTCGCTGGGATCGGGATACGGCATCGCCTCAGCCGCATCGGTCGCTTCGTTCGTCTCGCGCAGGACGTCGTTGCGCAGCGCGTCGATCTCGGCTTGCGTCATCACACCGTTCTCGAGAAGCACCGACTCAAAACGCGGCAACGGATCGAGTTTGCGATGCTCGAGAACCTCTTCGCGCGTTCGATAGGTCATGTCGTTATCGTCGGTCGAGTGCGCGAGATAGCGATAGCACGTGCCTTCGACGAGCGTCGGACCGCCTCCGGAACGCGCTCGGTCGAGCGCTTCTTTCACGGCGGCAAACGTATCGATGGGATCGAAACCATTGAAACGCCGGCCCGGCATGCCGTAGCCTTCGGCGCGCTTCCAAATCTCCGGCTGCGCCATTTGTTTGGAAAGCGGCGTCGAGATCGCCCACTCGTTATTCTCGACGAGCATCACGAACGGCAGCTTGTGAATCGCCGCGAAGTTCATCGATTCGTGCCACTCGCCTTCGCTGGTCGTTCCGTCGCCGCAGGTCGCCAGCACGGCGCGACCGAGTTGGCCGCGATACTTCAGCGAAAACGCGGCGCCGACCGCATGCGGCAAATGCGCGGCTAAAATCGAAGAGAACGAAAGCAAACCGGCGGCTTTCGACGAGTAGTGGTTGGGGAATTGCCGTCCGCCGTTGTGGTCGGCTTGACGCGCGAAAATCGAAAGCAGAATCTCGTACGGCGAGAGTCCGATGCCCAACGCTAAGCCGAGGTCGCGATAGTACGGCGCGAGTAAATCTTTGCCGCGCTCGAACGCCATTGCGGCACCGGCTTGCAACGCTTCGTGACCCTCGCTGCCCAACGCAAACGGGACTTTCCCTTGCCGGTTGAGTTGGAAGCCGCGATTGTCGAGTTGGCGTTGCAACAGCATGTTGCGCAAAATTTGGCGCAGTTGCTCGTCGGTCAAACCATGACGTTCGAACGCGCTCGTCGTGGTGTCGGTCTTCGCCATATCAGCCTCTCGTGGAAGCGTTGGAGGTGAGCGCGGTCATCGCCAAGGCTGCCAGCCGTCGGCGTAGACGTTGCCGAAAAGATCGTCGGGTCGAGGATACGGCATGGCCTCTGCCCGGTCCGTGGCTACGTTCGCCTCCTCGAGGACCGAACGCTTCAGCGCCACCACGTCTTCGGCGGTCAAAATGCCTTGCTCGATAAGGCGGGCTTCGAAGCACGGAACCGGGTCGCTCTTGCGCCGGCGTTCGACTTCCTCGCGGGACCGGTACGTACGATCGTCGTCGTCGGTCGTATGCGCGAGGAAGCGGTAGCATTTGGCCTCGACGAACGTCGGGCCACCGCCCTCCCGCGCGCGGTCGAGCGCGGCTTTCACTGCGGCGTAACAGGCGATCGGGTCCATGCCGTCCACGACTGTTCCCGGCATGCCGTATCCCGCCGCCCGCTTGTACAAGTCCGGTTGCGCCGTTTGTTTGGAGAGCGGCGTTGATATCGCCCACTCGTTGTTCTCGCACAAGAACACGATCGGCAGCGCGTGCACGGCGGCGAAGTTGAGCGACTCGTGCCATTCGCTCTCACTGGTGGCGCCGTCGCCGAAGGTCACCAGCACTGTGCGACCAAGTTCCTTTCGATAGCGCAGCGCGTACGCGGTCCCGACGGCGTGTGGCAGTTGCGCGGCGATGACCGAACTGATGGTTTGCAACCCCAAACGGCGGCTGGCGTAATGGTGCGGGAATTGCCGGCCGCTCGAATGATCGTCGGCACGCGCGAAGAGTGAAAGCAGCACTTCATACGGCGTCAAGCCGATGCCCAAACTGAGCCCGAGATCGCGATAGTAAGGAATGAAAATATCTTTTCCGCGCTCGAACGCCATTGCGGCGCCGGCCTGCACGCCCTCGTGTCCCTCACCGGCGGACGCGAACGGAATCTTCCCTTGCCGGTTGAGTTGAAACCCGCGGCTCTCCAACGTGCGATGGGTTAGCATCGTGCGCAGCATCGCGACGAGTTGCGCGTCGGAAAGACCGTGGCGCTCGAAGGCCGGCTTCTCGGTTGCCGAGGGTGCGTCGTTGGGGGTGCTCACGAGACTCCCGTACTCGCCCCTGTCAGCGGACAAATCCTGCGGCTAAGCGGCGCGGGAACCCCTTGCCGCCGGGCCGTATCAGCCGCTTTCATGGACGTGCGCACCCCGGTGCAGAGCCCGACCGAGGAGCTGATTCGCTATCGGCGCCACTTCCACGCACATCCCGAACTCTCGCTTGAGGAGTTCGAGACCGCAGCTTTTATCCAACGCGAGCTGCGCGATTGCGGCTTCGACGAACTGCGCACCGGCATCGGTAAAACCGGCGTGCTCGCGACTCTGCGAGGAACGCAACCCGGGCCGGTGACGTTGCTGCGCGCGGATATGGATGCGCTCCCCGTGCGCGAAGACAGCGACGCCCAGTATCGTTCGAAGCACGACGGCGTCATGCATGCGTGCGGTCACGACGGTCACATGGCGATTCTGCTGACTGCGGCACGCGCGCTGAGCCGGCGCCGCGACGAAATCGCCGGAACGCTGGTGTTTTGCTTTCAACCGGGCGAGGAGGGATTCGCCGGCAATCGCTTGATGATCGACGACGGCGCACTCGAGAACCCGCACGTGGACCGCACGTTCGCGCTTCATTTATATAGCGGACTCGACGTGGGGCGCGTCGGGATTCGCGACGGCGCTTTTTTTGCGTCTTCCGATCGCTTTACGATTGCGTTGACGGGCAAGGGCGGGCACGGCGCGATGCCGCAGACGGCAATCGATCCGATCGTCGGCGCGGCGCAGTTCGTAACCGCGCTGCAAACCTTGTGCAGCCGTGAAGTCGCTCCGAAGGATCCCGTCGTGGTCACCGTGGGTTCGCTGCATGCGGGCACGACCTTCAATGTGATTCCCGATCGCGCGGAATTACAGGGAACGGTGCGCGCGCTCGATGCCGGCGTGCGGGCGGAAATGCCCGAGCGCATCGAACGGCTGTTGCGCGGGACGTGCGACGCAATGCGGCTGCGCTACGAATTCGACTATGCGTGGGGATACCCGCCAACGCTCAACGATCCCGCCGCCAACGACATCGTGCGGGCAGTCGCAAAATCAGTGGTTGGTGAGGACGACGTCGTCGATCCGCACGACATCGTGATGTGGTCGGAGGATATGGCCTACATGCAAGAGCTGCGTCCGGGCGCATACTTCGTCGTCGGCGTGCGCGGCGAACGTCACGGCATCGAGCCGCAGCACAGCGCGCGCTACGACATCGACGAACGAGCTCTTTCCGTAGGATACGCGATGATGGTCGGTCTCGCACTAACGCGAAAATCGTGAGTGCTGTGAATTCGGACGTGCGGCGCTACGTAATCATCGGAAATGGGTTCGCGGGCACGACGGCGGCCGAGCAGTTGCGCAAGCACGACCCATCATGCGAGATTGCGCTATTCGGCGACGAGCCGTACACGCTCTACAACCGGATTTCGTTGCCGCCGATGTTGCGCAAACAGATTCCCGAAGCCAAGGTGATGATTCGCAACGAAGCCTGGCACGCAGAGCATCGCATCGACCTGCACCTCCGTACGCGCGTGGATCGGGTGATTCCGCAAGAGCGCGCGATTGAAGCCGAAGGAAAGCACTTTCGGTACGATGCGTTGCTGATCGCTACCGGCGGGCGGCCGAACCCGACCGGCAAACCGGGATCCGAGGACGCGCAGAATCTCTTTCCGTTTCAGTATCTCGACGACACGCGCGCGATTTCGGAGCAAATCGACCGCAGCCGCGCTGCGGTCGCGATCGGTGGATCCTTTATCGCGTACGAGTTGGCCGAGGCGTTCTCGTCGCGCGGCGTCGAGACGCACTGGCTGGTGCGCGGGCCACGCGCCTTGCATCGCGTGATCGACGAAGTCGCCGGCGAATTGCTGCACGAGGCTGCAGCGGCCGACGGCGTGCACATGCACTACGGGCAAGAAGTCGACGCATTCGTTCGCTCGAACGGCGTCGTCGAAAAAGTCCGAACGACCGGCGGCTTGGAAATCGAAGCGCAATGCTATGCGTACGGTTTCGGGCTGGCGATGAATACCGAATTGTGCGATGGTTCGGGCATCAACGTGAGCAAGAACGGCATCTTGTGCGACGATCGTCTCGAGACCAACATCCAAGGGATTTTTGCGGCCGGCGACGTCGCAGATTTTTACGATCCGATACTCGAGATGCGTTACCGCATGGGGACGTGGAACAACGCCGGGGCGCACGGAAAAGTCGCCGCGATAAACATGATCGGCGGAAGCGAACGCTATCACGACGTTCCGGAGTATTCGTCGCTGCTGTTCAAAGGGCAGACGATTACGCAGTTCGGACTTGGGCCGGAGTTGCGTCCCGACCTGGAAATGGTGCGCAAAGTCGATCGCGAGAAGAAGTGGTATCGCGCGCTATTTTTTTGGGAAGATCGCTTAGTCGGGGGCCTAATGCTCGGCAAGGGCAACCGCGCCGGCAAACGCAAGTACGTCGAGGCGATCAAGAGCAAACAGCGCTTTCCTAAGCCCGAATGGAATGCCATGCTGGAGTGGACCGCTTAGATTTCGCCTAAATCCCGGAGGCTCGACGGCTTTCGGCGCGAAGGTTTCGCCCTAAATCCTTATTCAGAACGGAGTTTTTATGCGCCTGAAGATTGCGGCAGCGTTTGCTTGCGCCGTGATGGCCGCGGCCGGGGTGGGT
>Ga0102924_1005099_pt1 | contig 12898 bp, 16 predicted proteins | sample PaiPotPPM11metaG_FD_80116 | JGI IMG/M metagenome (GOLD analysis project Ga0102924, IMG submission 80116) | Iron sulfur acid spring bacterial and archeal communities from Banff, Canada, to study Microbial Dark Matter (Phase II) - Paint Pots PPM... ... | reverse complement strand
TACCGCGTCTCCGAGAACCCACCGGTAAGCCGTGTGCCGGAAATCGGCACGCACGGTTTGAAAGGGGGTCTTGCTCAAACGGCCGCTCAAAGGCGGCAAGGAAAGTAGGATCTACCAATGCCCCTCACCGAAAGCACCGAGCGGCGCGAGCGCTACGCCGAAATCCGTGGGCGGCTGGACCATCTGCTCGCGGAGGAGGACGACTGGATCGCGGCCCTCGCCACGATCGTTTGCGAGCTTCACACGGCCTTCGACGCTTTCGATTGGACCGGCTTCTATCGCGTCACGCATCCGAAGCTCCTCGTCATCGGGCCCTACCAGGGCGGGCACGGTTGCCTGCGCATCCCGTTCGATCGCGGCGTCTGCGGCGCTGCCGCGCGTACGCGTCGCACGCAGCGCGTGGACGACGTCGCGCTTTTTCCGGGTCACATCGCCTGTTCGAGCACGACCCGATCGGAAATCGTGGTTCCCGTGATCTCGCCATCCGGCCCGGTGCTCGCCGTCCTGGACATCGACTCCGATCGTCCGGCGGCATTCAGCGAATTCGACCAGGTCGAGCTGGAACGGATCTGCGGGGACCTTGCCACGCGGTTCCCGGAAGGTGAGGGGGCGCGTTGAGCGCGCGGGCGGAGCGACTCGGCCTTCCGCTCGCGCGCGGCCGAGGGTAGCGGACAGCTCGAGCGCTCGGAGCTGAGCCGACATCGGGGCGGACTCTCGCGCTGCCGGCACGCGGCCCGCAACGCGACGCCGGATGCGCATCGTCGTCGCCGGGGCCGCTCTGACCCTGCTCGCGCAGTGCGCGCGACCGTCGTCGGAGGACTCCGCTTCGCCCCCGGCGATGGCCTCCGCTCCCAGGACCGAGGTCGCTGGTTCGACTAAGGCCCCGACCCGCGCCCCGCCGGAATCGAACACGGCGGCCGAAGTCGTGGACGGGTCCTCCAAGGCCGCCGTCGATGCAGCGTCGAAGACCGCGACGAAGACCGCCGTGGACGCGTCGGTTTCGAGGTGCCTGCAGCCGACGCCTGCAGCAGCCCCGCCGCCCGTCGCGGCTGGACCGGCCCCAGGGTGCCCGGCCGACCCTGGAGGGGGTCGCACCTTGCCCACCGTGCGCATCGTATTTCCCGATGCCGCGGGCGCCTCGGTCGACGCCGAGGTGACTTCGACCGTGCAGGACGCGCAGCGCGGGTTGATGTACCGGAGGAGCATGGCCGAGGACCACGGCATGCTGTTCGACATGGGTGCTCGGGGGATTTACGAGTTCTGGATGCACGACACGTGCATCCCGCTCGACATGGTCTTCGCGGACGTCGACGGCTTCATCGTAGGGATCGTCGAGAACGCGCCGCCGCTCAACGATATCCCTCGCGGCGTCGCCTGCGCCTCGCGCTACGTTCTCGAGCTCAACGCAGGCTGGACGCGAGCGCACGGCGTGAAGGCCGGCCAGAGAATGGACATTCCTCCCGGGACCTGAGACCGCACGATCTGGGCTGAGCCGAGCCGGCGGCCATGCCGCCGGCTGGCTCGGGTGTCACACTCCGGTGATGCTGCAGAGCACGGTGTTCGCGATGGCCCTCGGGGTGGTCGCCTGCTCTCAGCGCAAACCACAGAGCAGCCTCGCGAGCGCGCCGACTTCCCCCGACGTCGAGGGCGGCGCCTCACGCTCCGGTGCCGCGGACGTTGGCCCAGCTTCGTCTGCCCTGGTCCCTTTGCGCGAGCAATCTAGCTGGACCGGAACGGGCGTGCCGCCTACCGACTACTCGATCTTCGCCGTCCCGCAGAGCTCCCCCGCGCCGGGCTATGCCGCGCTCGATCAGGAGAGCTGCGAGGCCGAGCTTCGGAGCCGTCGCATCGACTTCGCACGCGCCGAGGACACGCCCGGCGTGCGCGCGCCCATCCGCCTGAAGGGCCCGCTCCATGGAGTCTCGATTCACTCCACGTTGCCGCCGGCTGTCCGCGTGCGATCTCGATCGGACCTCGTCGACTGCCGTCTCGCGCTCTCGCTGGACGATTTCGCCTCGTCGTTGTCGGAGCGGGGCATCATCGAGGTGCTCACGCTCTCGGCGTATCGAACGCGCGCGGAGAGGGGCTGCACGCCCAAGTACGAAGGCGAGCAGCATTGCGCGGCCCTCGCCGTCGATGTCGGCTCCTTCCGGCGACGTGACGGGACGGTCCTCGACGTCGAGCGCGACTTTCACGGACGGGTCGGCACGCTCACGTGCCGGAACGACGCTCGCCCGACGCCGGAGACCCCCTCCGCGAGGGAGCTCTGGGACATCGCCTGTAACGCCGCCGGGAAGACCTTTCTCGTCGTCCTCACGCCGAACTGGAATGCAGAGCACAAGAACCATTTGCATCTCGAACTGACGACTCACGACTGGGTGCTGGTCAGGTGAGGTGAGGTCCACGGTTCACGGTCGCGAATCCGCGCTGTCGTCGCAGCGTGTACGGACGCCAACTTGCCGATGATCTTCGGTGCTTTGCGACGATTCGCGGTCGCTCTCATCCGAACGGCTGACCTGGTACCGCGCTTGCCTTACAATAGTGGATTGCTCGTCGGCGATGGCCGAGGGGCCGCCTAGGAGGTGTGCATTGTTTATGGGGAGGCGTAGTGCATCGACCCGTGCGGGGATCGCACCGAAGAGTGTCGCGGCGTTCACGGCAGCCGCGATCGCCCTGTCATCCATCGCCGCTCGCGCGCAGGAGGCGGCGCCCACCTGCCCCAACGGATTCGTATGGGACGAGGCCTCGGCGCGATGCCAGGCGCGGCGGGGGGAGTATCCGACGCCGCTCCAACAGACGACGCAGGGGACGTATGTACCCCAGAGCGTCGCGATGTCGGGTCCGCGCGTCATCAAGGATTGGCAAGAGGGCGAGCCTGTGCCCGACGGTTATCACGTCGCGCAGCGCGTACGCACCGGGCTGGTCGTCGGGGGAGCCGTGACCTTCGGTGTGCTTTACCTGATCTCGGTGATGGGCGCGGCGATCGTCCACGACGTGAACAATGGAGTCGGCGGCACGGACAACGCGGACGCGTTGTTCATTCCGGGCGTCGGGCCGTTCGTGCAAATGACGAAGACGTCGAGCGCTTCGGGCAACGTGTTCAACGCGATCGACGGCATCGCTCAGTGCGGCGGTATCGCCATGCTCTTGGTCGGATTGACCAGTCCGAGGAACGTCCTCGTACGCAACGACCTCGGAGCCACGATTCTTCCGGCGCCTTACCTCAGCGCGAGCGGTGGAGGAATCGGCCTCGTGGGCCGGTTCTGAACGGCAGCGTTCGGATTCCTTGCGTCGCTGGCACCGTGACGGCGAGCGAATTAGGAAATTTGCAGGACGGCGGCCATGGGCCTGCACATCGACCGCGAGGCGTTCGACGAGGAGGACTATTCGCAGTTCTGCGAGAGGCTCAGCGATAGCCTGGCCGCGCTGCGCCTGCTCCTGGCGCGGCCGGGCTTCGGGGCGGGCCCGGCGTCGCTCGGCGCGGAGCTCGAGCTGAACCTCGTCGATGACCGGGGTCGGCCGCGGCCGATCAACGGCCTCGTGCTCGAGACGTCTGGCGACCCGCGCCTCACGCTCGAGATGGACCGGTTCAACCTCGAGATCAACAGTCGCCCGGTACCCGCGCATGGGCGGCCGTTCGAAGCGATCGGCCGCGACCTCGAGGACGCCCTCGCGGAAGCGGGCCGCAGCGCTGCGAAGCACGGCGCGCGCGTCGTGACGATCGGAATCCTGCCCACGCTGCGCGCCGAGGACCTCGTCCTCACCGACGCTGCTCGATACCGGGCGCTCTCGGCGGGGATCCGCCGCATGCGGCGCGCGCCGTTCCGGGTTCATATCGAAGGAATGGACCAGCTCGACATCGAGGCCGACGAGCCGACGCTGGAGGGAGCCAACACGTCGCTCCAGCTGCACCTTCGCGTCGCGCCGCAGGAGTTCGCCCGCACCTACAACGCCGCGCAGATCGCCACGGCTGTTGCGCTCGCGGTGTCGACGAACTCCCCGACCTTCCTCGGTCGGCGCCTGTGGGACGAGACACGCATCGCGCTTTTCCGTCAGGCGGTCGACGATCGTTCGGAAGCGACCAGCGAGGACTGGCGGGCAGCTCGCGTAACGTTCGGGCACGGCTGGGTGCGGCAGGGCGCTCTCGAGCTCTTCGAAGAGACGGTCGCGATGCACGTGCCCCTCTTGCCAGTCGTCGGTGCGGAGGCCCCGCTCGAGTGCGTTGGCGCCGGCGGTACCCCGAAGCTCGAAGAGCTGGCGCTCCACAACGGGACGGTGTGGCGCTGGAACCGCGCTGTCTACGACGGCGCCGGAGGCGGGCACCTGCGCATCGAGCTGCGCGCGCTCCCTGCGGGTCCCACCGTCCTCGACATGATGGCGAATGCCGCCTTCCTTTGCGGGCTGACCGCGGGGCTTGCGCCGGAGGCCGACACGCTCGTCCACAGGATCGCGTTCGGGCAGGCTCGTCGCAATTTCTACGAAGCGGCGCGTTACGGGATGGAGGCCGAGCTCTTGTGGCCGTGCGCGGAAGCGCCGTCGCCGCGCCCGACGTCCGTCTACGCACTGGTCCCGCAGCTGTTGCCCATCGCCAGGCGCGGCTTGTCGCGCCTCGGCGTCGCCGAGACCGAGATCGCTCGCCTGCTCGACGTCGTCGCTGCGCGGGTGGATCGGCGCATCACCGGCGCGGCCTGGCAGCGTTCGATCTTGCGAAAGCTGGGAGGCATCTCCGATGAGTGTTGCGAGCGCATGCTGCGGAGATACGTCGCGCTCTCCGCTCAAGGGAGCCCCTTGCACGAATGGCCGGACGAAGCTTGACGCTCGTTCCGGTGACCTAGGCCCGGCCACGCCGAGCACCTCATCGTTCGTTGACGGCTCCGGCGAACGGCGCGTCGGAACACCGAACCGGCGCCGGATGTACACTGGGTCGCCGATGCGCTCAGGAAGGTCGAAATCGGCGCCCGCACCGAGGGGCACGACGAAGAAAGGCGCGAGTGCGCCTGCTCTCCGTCCCTTGTCGCCCCCACGAATCTTCGCGTGCGTCGACGCCGTGGCCCGCTACGGATCGATCCGGAAGGCCGCGGCGGCGCTCCACATCGTGTCCTCGGCGCTCAATCGCCGGATCCTCGATCTCGAGGAGGAAGTCGGCTCTGCGCTCTTCGAGCGACTCCCCCGCGGTGTTCGCCCGACGGCAGCTGGCGAGATCTATCTGGCCTACGTTCGACGTTCGATCCGCGAGCTAGAGCACGTGGGCGCACAGATCGAGGGGCTGCGCCGGCTGTTGCACGGGCGCGTTCGGCTGGCGGTGGCGGAGTCGGTGACCGGGCACATGCTGCCGACGGCGGTCGCGCGCTTCCAGAAGGTGCACCCCAGCGTGACGTTCCACGTGTGGATCGACGGGCCGAACGGTCTCACCGATGCGCTGACGAACGACGCGGCGGATCTCATCCTCACTCACGATCTGCTCGAACGTCCGGAGGTCAGCGTCCTCGCGTCCGTGCACCAGCCGCTCTGCGCGCTGGTCGCTCCCAATCATCCCCTTGCCGGGCGTGCCAGCCTTCGGCTTCGCGAGTGCGTCGCTTATCCCATCGCTCTGCCGGACCAGTCCCTCGCCGCGAGGGGCCTGATCGACCGCGCCCTTGCGAAGGCATCCTTCACGTTCGAGCCGGTGCTCGTCTCGAACTCGGTGGAGCTCACCAAGACCTTCGCGCGGCAGAACATGGCCGTGTGCTTTCAGTTTCTCATCGCGGGCAATCCCGATCCGAGCGGCATGCGAGCCATTCCGCTGGCGGATCGCAGCCTGGCCGACGCGACGCTCGCCCTGGCCAGCCGACGCGGCCGCGTTCTGCCCGTCGCAGCCGCCGCGTTCGCCGAGCAGATGAGGGAACTCTTCGAAACGCTCGCGTAGCGGTCTGCGAGCGCTCTGATTTGGGCATCGGGGCGTACGTTTCTTGGTGCTGGTCCGCGGCACGTTTCGCGTGCATACGCTCTGTTCCGGGGCGTAACACCGCCGTAGGCCTGTCCTTCCAATGGAAACGAATCGGAAACACGACGCCGTCGTAGGGCTCACGGTTCCGGATCCGCCGCCCATCGGAAGGCCGTTCGAGCGCGACGTCGCCGCTGCCGGATGGGCCCTTCCGGCGACGCCAGCCAAAGTTGCTTGTGGCGCTTTGGTCGTCGATCGGCTGGAGCGCCACGCCGTGCTTGCCGGCAAAGATCTGTACCTGACCGATCGCGAGTTTGCGCTCCTCCTCTTCCTCGTGGATCGGACCAACCGCGCGGTTCGACGCTCCGACCTCCTCTCCAGCATCTGGACGTTGCCTGTCGACTACGGGTCCAACGTGCTGGATGTCTACATCGGCCGCCTGAGGAGCAGGTTCGGATCGCACGCCGGGATGATCCAAACCGTCCGTGGTTTCGGCTACCGCCTGCGTCCGCCGCAGGACGCACCGCTCACCGTCGCTCGCTGACGGCAGAGCTGCTCGCTTCCGCGGGAACGAAGATGGTGAACGTGCTTCCTTTCCCCGGCTCGCTCTGCACGTCGATCCATCCGCCGTGATCGCGGGCGATCCCGTAGGCGACCGACAATCCCAGGCCGGTACCCTCGCCGACGTCCTTGGTGGTGAAGAACGGCTCGAACACGCGCCCCAGATTCTCGGGAGCGATTCCGGGACCCGAATCCTGGACGCGAAGCGCGATCCAGTCCTCGGTCTCGCCGCCGTGGTCTGCCGGTGGGTCGCGGCGCTCGCGCCGAACCTGCACGGACACCTCTGCTGGGCCCGGGCTCGCCTGGATGGCGTTGACGATAAGGTTGGTGAGCGCCTGCTCGATCTGAGCGGAGTCGACGCTCGTGTCGTAGGGCCCACCCCGGTCGTCGAGGACGAGCGAGACGCTCTGCTTCTGGGCGAGCGGTCGCAAGAGGTCCAGCCCGTGACGGGCGACGGCGGCGATGTCGCTCGTCTCCTTCCGCGGGTCGCGTCTCCGCGCAAACTCGAGCAGCTGACGTATGATGCGAGTCATCTTCTGGGCCGAGTCCACGATCACGCGCGCATAGTCGCGCGACGCCGGTTGCCCGACCTCGCCGGACGCGATCATCTGCGCTCGAGCGATGACCACGTTCAGCGGCGTCCCGAGCTCGTGAGCGACGCCGGACGCCAGCTTGCCGACGGTGGTCAACCGGTCGGCATGGCGGAGTTGTTCCAGGGCCACGATGCGGGCCGACGTCTCCCGCCCCACGGTTTCATTCGCCACGACGAGCGCCTCTGCGGTCGCGTTGAGCTCGGCGGCGAGCTCCGCAAAGTCGTCTCGGGACGCGAGCTGAAGGGGACCGGTGAAGTCACCGCGCCCGATGCGGCGCGCCTTCCCCACTAGCGCGCGCACCGGGCGTCCGACCAGCCACGAGCCCAGCAGGTACGACAGCAGAGCCGTCGTCAGCGCGAGGACCGCCGTGGTTCGGGCGGTCTCGATCACGGTACGGCGGACGAACGCTCGCTCGGCGTCGAGCGGCTCCGACAGCTCCAGCGCGCCGATTCGGTCGCGCAGAGCCACGATGGCATACGTAAATCGCTGCGGCGCGCCGCGGTCATCGGGCGCGATGCGCGTGAAGGTCGTCTCCGGCGCCAGGCCGGCGAGCGTCGTCGGGTCGATGTGAAGATCGGTCGCCGCGTCGGGTCCCGTCGGCCACACCCAGCGGAAGTGAATTCTACTCTCGCCTGCGTTGGCCGCCTGCACCAGGCGGAGCGCTCGGTCCTCTCCTTCGGAGCGCCACACGGCCGCCACGGACGCCCCGAGCGTACGACCGATGAGGTCGTGGTCGCGAACGCGATCCGCTTCGAAGACAGCCGTCTCGCGCCGGACCCGAAGGTATCCGTTGGCGATGAGGATCGCGCTGGAACCGAGGACGAACGCAAAGGAGAGCTTCTGGACCAGCCGCATCGTGGGGGAGTGGTAGGTGCCTGTGTTGGATAATACAGGCACACAGCCTCGCTCACGCTCGGCTAGGCGCTCAGTCGTCGCCGCGTCGAAGGAGGCACGCCACCGCGGTCCCGAGGTCGTCGACGTCGAAGGGTTTGTCGAAAATCACGGCGCCGAGCGCGAGGGCTCGGTCGCGCGTCACGGCGTCCCCGAAGGCGGTCATCATGATGACCGGGGTCAGGCACCCTGGAGTTCGCAGTTGCTCGACGATGTGCAGGCCATTGCATACGGGCATCCGCAGATCGGTGACGAGGAGATCGACCAGGTCCGGCCGCGCGCCGCCGCGAGTTCCCTCGCCAGTTCGACGAGCAGCCGGCCGCCGTCTCGCGCTTCGAGGACGTCGTAGCCGTCCTCGCGCAGGGCCTCGACCACGAGCCGGCGCATCTCGGGGTCGTCCTCGGCTACCAAGATGCGCGGCGGCGAGTGAGCGGGCAGCGCCATCAGGGCGGCGCGCCAGGGGAGGACGGGGGCGTTGGATTCGTCTTGGGGCATCGCATTGCAGAGGTAGGCACCCGGCGTGCCTTTCAGCGGGCTCGGCCCGGACCAAAACATCCCGGCCCACGCCCGCTATGCCGCCGGCAAATCGAGGTGTTTCGACCCATTGGGTCCCAATGACCCGGTGGGGTCGCGCACGGCGCGCTGGGCGCCGGCCCTACGATCCGAATGCGGGAGCGCTGGACAGGCGCCGCGTTTCGCGGCTTTCTTCGCTCGTGGGCAGCGGGCGTGTTCTGGTGGTCGACGACGACGAGGCGCTGTGCGAGACCCTGGAGGCCGGGCTCCGCCGGCGTGGCTACGACGCAGCATGGCGGCCCTCGGCCGCGGCTGCCGTTTCTCTCCTGGAGCTCGAGCCCTTCGATGTGGTCGTGACGGACCTAAACATGAAGGGGTCGAGCGGCATCGAGCTATGTGCGCGTGTCGTCGAGAGGTGGCCCGATGTACTGGTCCTCGTGCTCACCGCGTTCGGCTCGCTCGAATCCGCGGTGCAGGCCATTCGTGTGGGCGCCTACGACTTCATCAGCAAACCGGTCGAGCTGGACGCCCTCGTCATCGCGCTCGACCGCGCACTGGGCCACAAGCGGCTGCGCGACGAGGTTCGCCGACTCCGGGACGAGGCGGCGCGAGCTCCGAAGCGAGCGATCGAGCTCATTGGAGAGAGCGACGCCATGCGGCGTGTTTACGATCTCATCGATCGGGTGGCCGACGCGGAGGTCTCGGTGCTGCTGACGGGCGAGAGCGGTACCGGCAAGGAGGTCGTCGCCCGTGCCCTTCACAACAGGAGCCGTCGCGCCCAGAAGCCGTTCGTTCCGGTCAACTGCGCGGCAGTACCCGAGGCCCTGCTCGAATCGGAGCTATTCGGTCACGTCCGCGGTGCGTTCACCGACGCCCGGGAGTCACGCCCCGGGTTGTTCCAGCAAGCCAACGGCGGCACTCTCTTCCTCGACGAGATCGGCGACATGCCGCTCCCGCTTCAGCCGAAGCTCCTTCGCGTCCTTCAGGAGCGGACCGTTCGCCCCGTCGGCGGCACGCAGGAAACGCCCGTCGACGCGCGCATCATCGCCGCCACGAACCGTGACCTGGAAGACGCTATCGAAGAACGTCGCTTTCGCGAGGATCTCTACTTTCGCATCAACGTCGTGCAGATCGCCATGCCGCCCCTGCGCGCTCGCGGCGCCGACGCTCTGGAGCTCGCGCAGCACTTCCTGTCGCGCTTCGCGGCTCGTTCGCGGAAGGACGTGGCCGGCATTTCTCCTGCCGCGGCTCAACGCCTGCTCGCGTATCCGTGGACGGGCAATGTTCGCGAGCTGCAGAACTGCATCGAGCGCGCAGTGGCCCTCACGCGCTACGACCATATCGCGGTCGACGACTTGCCCGAGAAGATTCGTGAGTACCAGCGATCCCACGTGCTCATCGCCTCCGACGACCCGTCGGAGCTCGTACCCATGGAAGCGGTCGAGCGTCGTTACATCGAGCGCGTACTCGAGGCGGTGCAGGGGAACATGACGGCGGCCGCCCGCGTGCTCGGATACGACCGGAAGAGGCTTTACCGGAAGGTGGAGAAGTTCCGGATCGATCGCTCGTGAGCGCGCCGGCGGTCCACGAGTTCTCGGGATTCGTCAGAAATTGGTTCCTACGTTGCCAATCGAGATACTCGGTCCGAATACGAATCCGAGCGGCGAGCCGGGTTGCCCCCCGATGGTGCGCGAAACTTCGTACTCGACCCACGCGTGCAGGTTGATGCTCGTCTCCGTCGCGAGCGACCGGTTGGCTATGGGTACGCTGAGACCGATTCCGCTGACGGTGGCCACTGCGGTTAGCGGCGCGTTGTCGCCTGTCGGCGACTTGTCCGCGGGGAGCCCCTCGGTCATCACGCCTCCCTCGAGCCCGAGGAAGCCCTCGTGCCCCTCGGAGTCGAGCCAGGTCACGCGCGTCAGGACGCCGAGGCTCAGGCTGAGGATGCCGCTATATCGAGGATCGCTGAATCGATACAGGCCCGTAGGTATCGCCGTGGTGCCGTAAAGTCGGAAGTGGCCAGTGCCGAAGATGATGGACCATTGCGCGCTCGGCTCCTCGTGCCCCCCCTCCGACGTGCCTTGCTCGTCGGCATGGGAGAGGCGAACGGTCACCCGGTCGAACTGCCTGAGCACCCCGTGGATCCAGACGAGCCTGGGTGTGTCCCCGGCGCGGATGACGATGGTCTGCGTGACGTGCGCCTCGGGAGGGCGACGAAGCCTCCCGCGCCTCGCTGGCCTTGAACCGTCGTGACGCCGTCGCGCACGCTGACGTCGTATACGCCGTCGAGGGGTATTAGATAGAGCTGGCCGGTATTCGCCGCTTTGGCCCATTGGACCGTCGCAGGGCGGTTGTTCGGGATGAAATCCACCGCCCCGCGGTCCGGCAAAGCGACGGTCGCGTGCGGGAGTGGCACGGCGCGCGCCTTGACGCGAGCCTGACCGACGACCGACCCGTCCGCCGCACCGCGACTCGCCGTGATCACGAGTTCGTCCCCCTCGACGCGCCCGACGCCGAGCAGCACGTAAGCGGCGCCGCCGGCGGCGATCTCCTCCAGTACGTCGACGGTCCTTCCCGCGCTGAACCAGCGCAGGCTCCTTGCGTCCGCCGCGCAGCGGGCGTCGACCCGAACGACGGCTCGACTGGCGTCGACGTCTCGGAGGGCCTCGCCGGATGCGATGGTCATCGGACACGGAAGGACCGGGACCTGGACGACGGGCGCGGCGTCAAACGATCTCCCCGCTGGAGCACCACTCGCGGCGCTAGCCGCAAGCGAACGGCGAACGTCCCCGAAACGGTCGAGAGCCCGCTGACGAAGACGACGTTGTTCGACACGGCGCAGCTTGCCGAGCCGCAATCGGCCCCCGCGACCGCTTCCGGGTGCAGCAGCGGAATGCGCGAAGCCGTTCCTCCCGCGAGATCCACGCTCACGCCGGGCGGCAACAGGGCCGAGACCACCACGCGAGCGGGGCGAAGGACCAGCTCCTCCCGCGGCACGCGGCGCCCCGACGCATCGAAGCTGACGGCGTCGGCCGCGTCGCTGGCCCCCGCCGGGAGCCAGGAGAGATCACCAGCAGAAGGGTCCGCGGGAAGGCCACGTCCGACGGCCATGCTGCAGCGCTCGCCCGACGGGTCGGATTGCGGTTGCGGGCACCGGTCCATTCCCGAACGATGTCCGAGCTGCCAGCGCACCTGCGCGCCCCGAAGTCCGCGCCCCCGTACCTCGACCCTGCCGTCGTCGACGAACAGGGTCGTTCCGGCCGCGTCCATCGCGGGCCAGCGCCCGGTCGCAACCAGCCGGACGACGGTCGTCGTCGCCGCACACTGCGCTGCGGTCGGTGCGACTCGCAAGTCGAACGCCTTGCCCGGCGAGTCGCTGGACGCCGGAGGTCGAACGGCGTGCCCGTCCTGCTCGATCGTCCAATCTCCGGAAGTACCGGCGCAGGCTACCCGTCCTTCCCCTAGCGGCAGAGCGGCGCCGCCAATCGGAGCTTGCCAACTCTCGGCGTGGCTCACGCGCGACGCGAGCAGGAAGGTTGCGACGGCGCATAGCGCGACGAAGAGCTTCAAGATGCGCACTCAATCCTCGGCGCCGGGAGACTATTCCGCGTGGCGGCGCCGGTACATTTCGTTCCCTGGCATATCCGTGTCGTTTCGACCCGGACGAGTCGAAATGACTCTGCACTCGGATGCGCAGTTTGTCGGCGAAGGCCCCGCTCCGGAGTGGCACATCGGTTGCTGCTCGCCGGCGCACAACAGCCTTTTGGAGGTTTACGATGAAGTGCCCCTTTCGTTGCGCGCGCCGTGAGGTCCTTGCCGTCGCCGCCTCGTTGTGTGTCGCGTGTGGCGGAGCGAAGCCGCCCGATGCGAACGCGGCGCCTCCCGTTGCCAGCGCACGGAGCACCGCGGCTACGGACTCCGCGCGTCCGCCGGTTGCATCCAGCGTCAGCATCTCGGACGAGATTCGCTCGAAGTGCGGCATCCCCGACGCCGACGCCTACTTCACCTTCGATTCCTCGCGCGTCACACAGAAAAACCGAAGCCCCCTGGACGCAGTCGCCAAGTGCTTCACCTCCGGTCCGCTGCGAGGACGGTCCGTGAAGCTCGTGGGCCGGGCCGACCCGCGCGGTCAATCGGACTACAACTTCACCCTCGGGCAGAGCCGCGCCGACGCGGTGGGCAAGTACCTGAGCGCGCGCGGCCTCGACCAGGGCAAGACCCAGGCAACTTCGCGCGGCGCCATGGATGCGTCCGGAACCGACGAAGGTACCTGGCAGCGCGATCGCCGGGTGGATGTCCTCCTCGGCAACTGACGACTCCAGCGGTGGGGCCCTGCTCGACGGCGGCTCCGTGAGGGGACGGCCGGGGGAGCGGCAGGCGGGGCCACGGGCACGCAATGCAAGTAGCCGTCGATGAG
>Ga0102924_1005098_pt1 | contig 12899 bp, 9 predicted proteins | sample PaiPotPPM11metaG_FD_80116 | JGI IMG/M metagenome (GOLD analysis project Ga0102924, IMG submission 80116) | Iron sulfur acid spring bacterial and archeal communities from Banff, Canada, to study Microbial Dark Matter (Phase II) - Paint Pots PPM... ... | reverse complement strand
GGCACATTGTCGACCGCCTCCGTTCCGTCAAGGTATATTGTGTCGACCACGCGCACCCCGTCGGGTCTCACGATGTCGCTGACGGCGGCGAGGACTTTGTCTGTCGTAGTCGCAACTCGCGAGATGTAATCTGAAGCAGTGATGTTTTGGAAATATCCGAGTCCGGTTGTCGGCGAGCGGATGGTATAGTCGGCAGCGCCGAGCCACAACAGACAGATGTCCAGCCGCAAGCGGTTTGCGCCCGCTCCTCTGACTGCAGCCACATCCTGAGCGTAGGCACGAAGGTTTGCCGCCTCTTGATCGCTTAGTGGGAAAAACTCGCGATATGACAAACCCATAAAGCTATTGTCTCCGGGGTTGTTCACCATCCAAACGCGCGTATGCATGAGTGTGGCGCCGCGATCGGCCATGGCCTGAAGCTGCCCCTGAACTGTCTGGCGCACTTGTGGCAGGTTATATTCGTTGATGAACGCGCTGTCATCGAGGCCATCCCCGAATGCGTGGTAGTCAACACCGACGTCATAACCCGCTATATGTCCAACGGGAATGATGCTGGCCGAAGCCGACTTGGATGGATCGGCTGCTGATGTCGCCGTTATGGTGATCGTAGTGGGCCATGTGCCAGCTGGCACACTGGACGGAGCCGTATAGGTCGCGGAGGCCTGATCTAGAGGCGAAATTGTCCCGCACTGAGGGATGGAACACGAGGCTGCCCACGTCACGCCCTTGTCGCTGCTATCGTTCGCGACAACCGCCGTGAGCCATGCGGTGCCTGCGGCTATAACCGTCGCCGTCTGCGGTGCAAGGGAGACGGCGATCGGTTGAGGCGGCGAAGACGACATCGATGAACCTCCGCCGCAACCGAGTGAGAAAACACACAGGGCAGCCGCGATGAGTTCGCCGAAAAACGACGCGCGATTGGCTATGATAACGGCTCCATCGGTGCGAAATCTCTCACGGTCCGGTCTGCGCGTACGCTGGCCAGTGGTGGGCATCGCCGGCATAGTTCGCCTTTAGAGTTAACTGTGATGTTCCGAGTGAAGTGATGCTCAACTGAAAGTTGCCTGCCGAGTCGGTTGTCGTCGCGCCAAGTGTAATTTGTGCAGCTGCCAATAGAATCGCTTCGGCGTGCACAGCACCACCGCTTGCCGCAGGGATTGTCAAGAAATTCCCGCTAGCATCCTGGAATGCGACTATGAAAGAGCCACTGTGGGACGGCACAACTCGAGCCGAGAATGAAAGCTGAAACGATGCGCCCGCAGTCACAGCAAACGGAACAGAATCAAGCGTTGCAAACTGGCTCGGTGTAGCGACCACCTGCACCATCTGTCCCGCTCCACGATCACTCGGAACGATTTGTGTTTGTCCTTGCAGGGTCCAGGACTGCGACGCGGCTGAGAAGTCACCGTTCGGCACACGGTCGATTCCGTCTGCTGGCTGAACGTAGCTGACCTGGTAGAGCGAGAAACTCGTGGTGTCCGGACCTGCAAACCAATAGGTCGGCCAGATAAGGTTGGCGTTGTCGGTGTTGACGCGAAATCCCACGATCGCCTGAGCTGCGGCAGATGGCGACTGTCCAGATAATTGGTACTGCGCGTAGCTGCCACTCGAAGGTATGTCGGTTAATGTGATAGAAGCCCCGGCGATCGCTGCGCCGGTGCTATCGACAAGATGCCCGCTCGCCGTCCGATTCGGATCGGATGGACCGCTGTCGGCGAGCGTCAGGACGCTCTGTGCCTGAGCGGCTGGCATTGCTAGTGTCGATGCTAAAGCATCGCCGTAGCTGGTTCCGTCACCGACAGTCGGCGCCAAGATGCTGCCTTCTAATAGCTCGTTCCATGCCTCGATCATCACGACTGGGGGCGCGGGCGGAGGTTCAGGACGAACCTGCGGATTCGACTCTGCCAAATTGATGATATTGCCGACAAACGTCGCCACATCCTGCGGAGTTCGGTCGAACCAAAACAATGGCCTGCCCGTCTCACCCCCACTGGCGCCTTCGGGGCCTGTATCCCAGCCATCCATAGCTACCGGGATGATCGGCAACGGACTCTTTAGGCCAGCTTGGCTCCATACCCATTGGCCGGTATTAGCTAAGATCGGGAAAGGTTGCGCTGCGCTGATACCGAGCGGGATAGCGAACGCATATCCGTACGTGCTAACTGCGTCGTAACCGTCTGCTACAGCCATGGACAGGTCGGGAAACAACCCGTCTTGAGCGGGCGCGCCGTCGCTAACGAAGAAGTTGCCGACAATATAAACGCCTGGAAGCCCTGCGGCCTGTGCAGCCATGCGAAGTTGATTAAGCGCAGCTGCCGTAGCAGACGAGGACCCGAGGTCTAGTCGCAACTGTCTCATGTCGTAAACAACGAACAATGATTTACCATTAACCGTGAGGTAAGCCGAGTCAGTCATGTAGTTGATCCATTCATTGACAGCTGTAGTCCAATCAGCGGGCCCAAGGTCAAACGGCGGCGAGTTCACGTACATGATCGCGTATTGCATGCCATGGCGATCCGGTAATGAATGGGTAATTTCGATCGCGCTGTTGACATTTTCTCCAGGATCGGCGCTGATGAATTTATCGGGCAGCCAGTCGAAGACGAAAAAGTTCAGACCAAAACTATGCGCCCATGCGAGCTGCTGCTCGACGGCACATGTGTTGTCATCGCGCCAGCCGCTAAGCGGCTCCCGATTCTGGTACGCACTGTTCACGATTTGCTTCAGGTGATAGCTCGTATAACTTCCTGCCCAGCCGTCGAAATAGTAAGCACCCAAGCGGGCGAGTGTCTGCGAAGAAGCAGGAGTTGGCGGTGCAAGCACGCATGGAATATCGAACGCCAGCGAATTGGAAGTGCCGCCGCCCGGCCCAGGGTTGACGACCGTCACATTTTCGGTCCCAGCCACCGAGATGTCAGTGTCGGAGATCTGCGCCGTCAGTTGCCCAGCATTCACCTGTGTTGTTGGCCGCGCGCTGCCATTCCATTCGACCGCTGAGCCGGATACAAAGTTCGAACCGTTCACGGTTATGGTGAACGCCGGTCCGCCGCGGGTGGCAGTGCTAGGAGAGATAGCTGAAATGGCAGGAACAGGATTAGGCGTCGAGGAACTACTCCCACCACAGCCGAACGTGACACCAGCGACTAATGCGAGTGGAATAATCTCAAGCCGCATGGCCGAGCTAGTGACGAGCATATAGAACCTTCAGTGTTTTGAGTGCCGGATCAATCTCGCTCTCGCTTTTGCTCGGCGTCAACCGGCATTCTCGTATCAGTCGTGCGCGCCGTCAATCACGGTGACGTTGTTGCTGCCGGAATTCGCTACGTAAATCTTGTTGGTTGTTGGGTTCGCGGCAACCGCGACTGGATTCTTCGCGTTCGAGTCCGTCAGCGTTTGCATGGCGTTCGTCTTGCCGTTAATCACGGTAATGTTGCCCGGATCGCCGCTCTGTGTATTGCCCGCGTTCGCGACATAGACGAAGTTCGTTTGTGAATCTACAGCCACGCCGGAGGGCGCGGTCCCAACCGGGATCGTCGCCGTAACCGAGTCGGTGGCACCGTCAATTACGGTAACGTTGTCGCTTTGCGAATTCGCCACGTAGATCGTGTTCGTCGTGGGATTGACCGCGAGGGCAACAGGCTTCACCGCATTAGGGTCTGTGATCGTGGCGACGACTGCATTGCTGGCTCCATCGATGACACTGACGTTGTTGCTGCCGCCGTTGGCGACATAAATCTTGTTTGACGTTGCGTTCACTACCACACCAACCGGGGCAGATCCCACCGAGACCGTGGCCACGGGGTTCCAGTTGCTGTCCCAAATGTCGACCACCCCGGAGAGTGCGGGATATGTGAAGTACACGCTGCCGGTGGTTGGGTTCACATTTATACCCGCTGGGGAATTGGCGATGACGCGGTTAGAAGGTTGTTGGAATGATGTGGTGTCAAATACCTCCATGCGGCCCAGAAAAGGGCCGCAGCCGACGGGGCGGCCGCCGAAACCAGACCAATACGCTTCCGCTAGCACATCAAGGGTGTGGTTGGCCGGGTTCAGGGCCACGGCATCTGGATTCATAGAATTTAAGCTAACCGAGGTAGTGGTTTGCATGGCTTCATCTATGGCCGTGACGTCCGCGCCCGAGGGAGAGCAACCTGAGCCATTAAAGGTGGGCTGCGTGCCGAAGTCCGTCACGTAGATTTTGTTCGCCGTGGAGTCGGCCGCGATCGCGCTGGGCGCAGTTCCTACAGCGATGGTGCCGCTGATAGAAGCAGCTACGGGCCCTTTTTCTCCGTTGCCGTTTGTGTTCGTGCTTCCCCCGCCGCATCCGGCTGCGATGACCAGTGAGAGAACGATCCCCAACAGTGATGCGCAATTGTTTGGTTTCATATGATCCTCCTTCAGCTTCGGTGGCATTCGCCATCGCGCCATCGAGCGTTGTGCGAGCTGCCATGTACCGGGCCACACCCCAAGAACTATTGCTTTCTCCCCTCAACGGTGGCGACGACGGGGACCTGTGTGCCGTCCGGCAATGTCAAAGATTGCTGGACCATCCGAACTTGCTTTGCGTTTTCATCGAAAACGATACTGAGTACGCCGGTTCGGACCAATTGCCCCGATTTGAAAGCGCTGACGGTTGCAGTGCCGGTACAGTCCGGGTTTATAGTCCAGCTCCCAGTTAAGGTCTCATCACCATAACCGCCACCAACGTTCCGGGCTTCAGTACCAGCAACATTTCCGTTGATGTCCGCGGTGCCTCTGATGATGCCGGCGAGGGGAACTGGGCCCGTTGGAAGAATCAGGACTCCGTTGAGAGTGAAGGCCCAATTGCCTGCCACTGTTGCGGTTGAGCAAGTGGCCGAGTGCGCCGCTGGCGCCAGACCGATCAGTAGCGATGCGAACACTAAAGTTGCGCGTGCAATAGTGGATTTCACGGGTATCCTCCTCTGGTGGATTTTTCGGAATTCAACTCGCGACTGCGGTTCGTTTTATCCCGCTCCGCTACAAAAAGTCGTGAGGAAGTGGTGAATTTGCAGTGGGGATTGGGTGAGGCGGCCTCCGGGAGAGCGGTTGGCTGCTCCCACAGCGCCGCTTTTGGCCGTCGCACCTGATTACTCCCCACCCTCGTAACCCACTTTTGCGCTTCTGCTTTGCGGTGTTTGAACCGCTTACTATGGCGTCAGGAATTCAAATCAAAATCTCCTGAATCCCAGACGCTTCCGGAGCTTTTCGCGGAGGCTATCAGGCAGAACAGGTTTAGGTTTGTCAACGCCCACCGCGGTCTGAACTGGATCACCGCAACCCTGAACGTCCCCGTTTTGGCCGCAGGGAACTGCTGCGAAAGCGAGCGGCACACCGGTACTCTGGTCCAAGCCAATTCCCACAATCTCTCCCTCGGAATTGATGTCGTAAGCGACGAGCAAGTACAAGGAGCTAGGAGAAGTCAGGTCATTGAGATCAGTCATCACGCCGCTTTGCCACACAAATGCTCGGCAATTGAAGGTGACGTCGCATGACTGGCCCACCACACGACCCTTATCGTTAATCGCGTTCGCAACGCTCAGGAAATCTCCTGGCAGCGTCCCGAGGTCAGCCATCGCTCCGTTTTGCCAGAGGAATGCATGTCCGGTGTTATCGCCGGGTAAATCCGAGGCCCCCGCTATCTGGCCCGCATTGTTAATGGCATAAGCAACGTTGTTCACTACGCCTCCGAGACTGCCCAAGTCACTCACTGCTTCGTTTTGCCAGAGGAGCGCGTGAACCGGGACGGGGCCGAGTGCGGGACCGCTTCCGCACATCCCGGAGGCGCCAACCAATTGGTTCTTGTCATTGGCCCCAAGGGCGGCTCCGATTACGTCGCCAGCTATCACAGGTAACTCGTGGATCGTGCCCCCCTGCCAGACAACAGGCTTGTAGTCGAGCACCTGAGGAGGAATGCAGTTTGGGTCTTGGGTGCTGTTCTCTGCGAGTCCGACAATCAGACCACGGTTGTTTGCACCTGTGGCGGCGCTGTTATTGCCCCCTAGCGTTCGAAGCGAGTCCATTACCCCACTTTGCCAGCGGAACGCACGACAGGACAGATTGCTGCCATTGCACGCGCCCCCGCTAGGAGTACAGGTCGCCGTGCAAAAGTTCTCTCCCAGCGGATCGACAGTAGAAATCTGAGCGCTACCGACAATGAGACCGGCATTGTTTTTCACCGGGGAGTCCGCACCGCTGTTATCGCCCCCAAGTGTGCCAAGATCGGTGATTACCCCGTCCCGCCACAGGGCTGCGTGTTCCTCCGTATCGCCAGGGAGGTTGGCTATGCCGGAAATCCAGCCTTCTTTGTTGATGCTGTGCGCGAAACTTCCGAGCACGCCGCCCAGCGTGCCCAGATTAATGACGGTATATTGTGTGCGCGCTGCATTCCGCGCCTGCGCCGCCAGGAGGAGCGGCGACAAGGCCATAGTCATAAGCGCGATGCTGATTTTTCTCATGGTGTCCGCCTCACTTCTTGGGAACCCCCATCCTTGCTGGGTTTCATAGAGGAACACAGCCGAAAAATCCTGAGGAAAAGGCGTAATTGTGCCGAGGTTTTGCCGAGGAGCCAATCAGTAATCTTTCCTCGCAACTGTGCTTAGGGGTTTTATAATCTGTCAGATTCGCATTACGCGGAGGGCTGTGTGGGCGCCAACTTCCGATTGGGGCCATGGCTGGTGGAACCCAGCCTCAACACTGTCTCTCGAAATGGCTCCTTCGTTCACATCGAACCAAAGGTAATGGAGGTTCTGGCTCGTCTCGCCGCGGAACCGGGAGAGACGGTCGCCAAGGAGCGGTTACTCAAAGACGTGTGGCAAGGCACGTTCGTCACGGATGACGTTCTGATTCGTTCCATCTCGGAGTTGAGGCGAGTTTTTGAGGATGATGCTCGCGAGCCGCACGTCATCCAGACGGTACCCAAACGCGGTTACCGGCTCATAGCTCCGGTCGAGCCGGTCAACAGACAGATTGCATCATCTGTGTTGCCGTCCCAGGTGGGCCCTGAGCCGGTCACAGCGCTTCGCAAGCGGCGGGTACTCGCACTCATCTTTGGCCTTTTAACAATAGTCCTTATTTTCGTGGTCGTGGGCGTTCGAAGCTTGTGGTTCAGGATGAGCGCCTCGCTTCCGATCCGCTCTATCGCTGTGCTGCCACTTCAAAATCTTTCCGGAGATCCCGCGCAAGAATACTTCTCGGACGGCATGACCGATGCGCTAATCACTGATCTGGCGCAAACGGAATCTCTGAAGGTGATCTCACGTACTTCCTCCATGCGGTACAAGGAAACCAATAAGTCGTTGCCGGAAATCGCGCGCGAACTGAACGTGGACGGGATCATCGAGGGCACCGTGCAGCGCTCGGGCGATCATGTGCGCATCACCGCACAGTTGATTGAAGGCCGCTCTGACAAACACCTGTGGGCCAACAGCTACGAAAGAGACCTGCGCGACGCTTTGGCGTTGGAACGAGAGGTGGCCGACGAGATTGCCCACCAGATCCAGGGGAAAATGACAACACCAACCCAGGTAGCGCTCTCTCGATCACAGACGACCAATCCCAAAGCGCTTGAGGCGTACCTTAAGGGGACCTACCAGCTCAATGGATATGGAAGAGGCTCGGGCGAGGAGAAATTGAGGAGAGCTTCCGAATATTTTCAGCAAGCGATTGACCTAGACCACAACTTTGTTCTCGCTTACATAGGTCTGGCCAAGGCGCATGACGATCTCCCGATAAGCTCGCCTGAGGATAGAGCCATTCGGAAAAAGGCTGCGGAAGCAGCACTGGCGCTCGATCCGAAATCTTCCGCGGCGATGGGCCTCCTGTCAGAGCTCAAGTGGCATGATTTTGATTGGTCCGGTGCGGAGCAAGGATACCTGCAATCCATCAGTTTCGACTCCAATAACGCTCGGGCACGAGACGAATTTTGCACTCTGCTGGCGGAAATGGGCCGTATGGAGGAAGCTTCGCGCGAGTGTCAGATCGCTCAGGAACTCGATCCCGAGAATGCGAGACTGCCCGGCCTATTCTATTGGCGTGGTGAATCCGACCGGGCAATTGCAATGCTCCGAATCATGCTCGACCGGCACCCGGATGATGGTGGGATGCATTACCTGCTTTTTCAGAGTTACGCTCAACATGCAGACCACAAAAATGCGATGGTGGAGCTAGAGAAGGCGATCACACTGTTCGGGTATTCTGAAACAGCAGCCTCACTACATCGTGAATTTGCGATCTCTGGCTACCACGGGGCCTTGCGAGCGTTTGCCAAAGATCTCGAGCGGCTCCATGCAGCCAAGCAGATGTTTATACCTGTGAACTTAGCGGATATATACGCTACTCTCGGCGATAGAGATAGGGCCTTCTACTGGCTCGAACAGGCATACGCACATCGCGACATGATCAGCACCGGCGAGTCATTCGATTACATAATGGTTGATCCCATGGTCAATCCGTTACGCTCCGATCCGCGATTCAAAGATCTGGTGCGCCGGATGGGCCTCGCGGAAACGGGTATATAATTCATCTACTTAGCTTGGTGGGGGAAGTCGTGAGTGCTGACTTCCGAGTAGGGTCCTGGGTGGTTCAGCCCAGCCTAAACGTCATCTCCCGAAACGGAAGGACGGCTCGCCTAGAGCCGAAGGTGATGGAGGTGCTGGTGTGTCTTGCCCAGCACGCCGGCGAAACGCTTTCCAAGGAACATCTGATGCAGACCGTCTGGCCAGACACGTTTGTGTCCGAAGACGCCTTGAAGCACTCCATTTCCGACATCCGCCGCGTCTTTCAGGATGATGCCCGCGAGCCGCGCGTCATTCAGACCATCGCCAAGCGTGGCTATCGGCTAGTGGCACCAGTAGAGCCTGTCAACGGGACCAAGGAATCGAAAGCCACATTGCCGACTCTGAACTCCAATCAGACCGCCAGCCGGCCAGCTATTGGCAGGCGCATGTGGTGGACCGGCGCGGTAGCGATTGGTGCCGTTGTTTCGATCTTAGCCGTGTTGATTGTGTTCCGCGGGAGCCGATCCGCCCGAGCCAGTTCCTTTCCGGTTATTCATTCGCTTGCCGTGCTGCCTCTGCAGAATCTGTCACCGGATCCCGCTCAAGAGTATTTTTCCGACGGCATGACCGACGCCCTCATCACTGACCTGGCGCAGATCGGGTCGGTGAAAGTCATTTCGCGCACGTCCACCATGCATTACAAGAAAACCGACAAGTCTTTGCCGGAGATTGCGCGTGAGCTCAACGTGGACGGAATTATCGAGGGTTCGGTGCAGCGCTCGGGTGATCATGTGCGAGTCACGGCCCAGCTCATTCACGGTCCCTTAGACAAACACCTTTGGGCGAAAACGTATGACGGAGACATACACGACACGCTTGCGCTTGAAAGTAACATCACTGAGGACATTGCTCGCCATGTTCAGGAACGAATTACTCCGGCCCGGGCGATGCACATTGCTCATCCTCAGACTGTAGATGCGAAAGTTCTGGAGGCATACTTTCAAGGCAACTATCACCTGCAGCGTGTCGGCAGAGGCGGTGGAGGAGAAGAATACAGAACGGCGGCCGAGTGTTTTTCGCAGGCCATTGATGCGGACTCGAGTTTTGCGCCTGCCTACGTTGGCCTAGCGAAGGCCCATCTTTGGTTGCTCTGGCCTTCGAAGCAAGATGCGGAGATCGTTAAGAAAGCGGCTGAGAGTGCATTAGCCCTCGACCCGAACTTATGGGATGCGCATGATACGTTAGGGGCTATTAATCTTGGATCCTGGAAATGGTCGGCAGCCGAGGAAGAGTATCGTCATGCGATCGTCCTCAATCCAAACAGCGCAGCTGCCCACGAGCACCTTGGCAGTCTCCTGATGGAAACCGGAAGGCTCGACGAAGGCTATCGAGAAGCTCAAACCGCACAGACGCTTGACCCCGACTGGGACCATCTCTCGGATGCCTTGGAACAACAAGGGCAATTTGACCGCGTAATCGAGCGACAGGAAGAAATGCTCAAACTTCATCCCGACGACGCCTACTTAGACGTGGAACTTTTTCGGCTTTACTTAAAAAAGGGGATGTACAAGCAAGCCCGGGTACACGCCGAGCAGGTGTGGATCCTGTTCGGGTTTCCGGAAGTTGCGGCGGAGTTGCGTCGAGCGGCTGCCCTCTCCGGCGACGTCGGTGCATTACGAGCCTCCTTGACAAGATGGGAGGACATGGTAACCACGCACAGACTTTTCATACCGGTTAACCTCGCGGATGTTTATGCCGCCCTTGGCGATAAGGATCGTGCCTTCTACTGGCTGGAGTGGGCGTATGCTCACCATGACATAGGAAATGACGCCAGCGATCTCGGCTTGGAGCGTCTGAATATGGAGTGGTTGCTTGATCCTCTCCGCTCCGACCCAAGATTCAAGGACCTGGTTCGACGGGTTGGGCTGCCTCAAGTTCAGATTGACGAGTCAGGCGGTGAGCGGCGAACGACTGTTGTTCAGCAGTAACCGATATGGTGAGAAACAGCGCGTCCTCTGCTGTCTGAAGATCTCCGCAACACAAATCGAAGAAGTCAATGTGGTCCTTTACTCTCTTTGATGCTGACGGTCTCCGCTTCGGTCGCCCGGTACTGGTCTGGTGTCAATAGTGGGCCCCATCGATCACAGTCACGTTGTTGCTGCCCGAATTTGCAATGTAAATCTTGTTCGTGCACCGGATTGACGACGACGGCGGTTGGACGTATGGCGTTTTGGGTTCATCAGAGTGCTTGTGGCGTTGGTTTTACCATCGATCACCGTCACACTCCCGCGGTCATTCGGGTGTTGGAAGCCGGAGTTGGCGACGTAGATAAAGTTCGTCTCCGCGCGACGAGAACGATGCTTTTCATCTTCGCGCCGTCAAATGTTCCGAAATGTCCAATGTCATGATCTGAGCTCATGGCCAGCCTCCTTCCGGATCAAGTCCGCCGGCGACTCGGGAACAAGGACGCGAAGCGCCTGCCTCGATGCCAGTAGCTCCAGCGTCCCCGGCGCGGTGTCCGTTCCTATTGCTTCTTGAAGTCTCCCAAGTAGATGCTGCCCGGATCCCTGTTGATGATCAACCCCTCCGCTCCATGGCGAAGAACCACAATCGTGTAGTGCAGGTTGTTCGTTAAGTCGGTGACGGAACCAGTACAGTCAGCATTAACGGTATAGGTGCCAACAGCATGTTCTCCCGTCGTGACTGTGCCGTTCTCGCTGATGGTGTAAGTGATCGAAAAATTCCCCTCTCCATCGGCCGTGACTAGTCCTACGGCAGCTGTTGAAACTCCGCCTACAGAACCGTTGAGGCTAAGCCCGTAGCTGCCCTTCAAGGTCGCACTCGTACATCCACTCTGTGCATAGGTGGGCGCCGCGAGTATTACTAAGGCAGTCAAGGCAAATAGCGCGATAATCCTGCGTTTCATACCTGTGCTCCTTTTCGCTCGATTTTGTACTGCAAGAAACCTCTCTGCTCCATACCTTCTGCCAGGCCACTCCTCGGCCCGTCAATCGTGCGCATGTATCAAAAATTGATCTTCTTCTGATCTAGCTAACCCATTGCAGGAGCCCGACTTGGGAGAGCCTTTATTGTTCGTGATACACTCCCATCACACTTTTTGGGGTGTCGCCAGTGGTGAACGACGTCCCTCCATCTCACGAGCTCATTCGATTCGGTGCTTTCGAACTGAATACCGACAGCGGAGAACTGCGAAAAGACGGCGTCAAAGTCCGGCTTCAGGAACAGCCCTTGCAAATTCTGCGGGTTCTTGTGGAGAACCCCGGCAAGATTGTGAGTCGCGAGGAGCTGCAGCAACGGATTTGGTCTACGGACACTTTTGTGGATTTTGATCGCGGGTTGTATAACGCAATCAAGCGGCTGCGCGAAGCTTTAGACGATTCGGCGGGCAGCCCCCGGTTTATAGAAACTATCCCGAAACGTGGTTACCGGCTAGTCGCACCAGTGGAGTCGGTAAACGGAAGCAAAGATTTCTTAACCCCAGCTGTCGAGACTCCAGCCGAGAGCGGCGGGGCCAGAACGAGAGCTCGCGGGTCTGGGATCTGGTGGCTGGCTCTTGCCGTTGTCGCCCTTCTGTTCGTCTCACTAATCACAAGCAACAGGGGCCGTTTGCGGGAGTGGCTGGTAGGCACGAGTGGTGTTCGGCCCATTCATTCCCTGGCCGTGTTACCTCTGCAGAATCTCTCAGGCGATCCGAATCAGGAGTACTTTTCCGACGGAATGACCGACGCCTTGATCACCGAAGTGGCGCAGCTTGGTTCTCTCAAAGTGATATCACGGACCTCCTCCATGCAGTACAAGCAGACCAAGAAACCACTGCCGCAGATTGCTCGCGAATTGCACGTGGATGGGATCATCGAAGGTGCGGTCAGCGCTCGAGCGACCAGGTGCGCATCACCGTCCAGCTCATTGACGGCCCATCCGACAAACACCTTTGGGCCGCCACCTACGAAGGGGATATGCATAATGTCTTTGCACTCGAACGCGGCGTAACGCAGGAGATCGCCCGCCAAATGGGAGCGCAACTGAGGGGACCGAATAATGCGAAACTATCCACGCCTTTGCCCATCAATCCCAAGGCTCTAGAGTTCTATCTTCAGGGGAATTATTACCTGATCACAGGAGACCGGGTGTTTAGTGATGAGGAAAAGAAGAAAGCCGCGGATTGCTTCCAGCAGGCTATCAATCTCGAACCTGGTTTCGCGCCCGCTTACGTCGGTCTGGCAAACGCTCACGACGACCTTAGGAGCTTGTTGAAAATATCGTTTGCGCGGCGTGTGGATCCATTCTAAGGGCCGCACGCTTTGTTGTTTTGGATTCCACTCGGCCACCATCGGTGGCAACCGAGGGTCGGAACCGCTGCTT
>Ga0102924_1005097_pt1 | contig 12901 bp, 11 predicted proteins | sample PaiPotPPM11metaG_FD_80116 | JGI IMG/M metagenome (GOLD analysis project Ga0102924, IMG submission 80116) | Iron sulfur acid spring bacterial and archeal communities from Banff, Canada, to study Microbial Dark Matter (Phase II) - Paint Pots PPM... ... | reverse complement strand
CGGCGACAGCGTGGCGGCGGGGCGCCGGTTACTGCTGGGCGGCGTCTGCTTCGGGTTCGCGGGCGCCGTCGAGGCCTGGGCCGTGGTGCCGGTGCTGGTGCTGTTCGTGATCCTGGTGACCGACCGGCCGCGGCGGGCGGTGCCGTTCGCGGCCGGCGTGGCGGCCGGCTTCGGCGGCCCCGTGCTGCCGTTCGCCGTGCTGGCGCCGCGCGGCTTCTACCAGAGCCTGGTCGTGGCTCAGGTCGGGCCCAGGACCGGGGCCGTGCGGGTCGGGCTGCTGTCCCGGCTCCAGGACCTCACCGGCCTCAGCGACATCCGCTTTCCCCTGCACGTGCTCCCCGGCCTGGCCCTCGGCCCGGCCGCGGCCATCTGGGGCATCGCCCTCGTCGCCGTGCTCATCGCGGTGGGCGGCCCGGTGCTGGTCAACCTCACCACCGGCGAGGCGCCCGCGCCGCTGGAATGGTTCGCGCTGGGCAGCACCGAGCTGATCGTGGTCATGTTCCTGTGGCCGAGCCAGTTCCACTACCACTTCGCCGCGTTCCTGTGCCCGTTCCTGGCCCTGGCCCTGGCGCTGCCCGCGGCCCGGCTGGAGCAGCGCAGCCCGGCCCTGCGGCGGCCTTCCGCGGTGCTCGCCGCCGGCCTGGCCGTGCTGTTCGCGGTCATCGGGCTGCGGACCGAGAGCCAGCTTCAGCCCGTGGTCGGCCCGTCGGCCATCGCCGCCGTGCAGCGGATCATCCCGTCCGGCACCTGCGTGGTCAGCGACGACTCCACGCTGCTCCTGCTGGCCAGCCGGTTCGTGTCCGACGTGCCCGGCTGCGGCGTCATCGACGACGGCCTCGGCACCGACCTGGCCCTGTCGGCCGGGCGCACCCCGGCCACCGGGGCGGCCAGCGTCCCGGCCGTGGCCCGGCTCTGGCAGCGGGCCTTCGACCACGCCAGCTTCGCCTGGTTCTCGGCCCACAGCTGGCGCCGCATCGCCTGGTCACCGTCGCTGCTGACGTACTTCCACCGCGACTTCCGCCCGATGCTGACCGACCGCTACGGCGACATCCTCTACCGCCGCGTCCATTGAGCCGGGTCGATTGAGCCGCGTCCATTGAGCCGGGTTCATTGAATGGCGGGCAGCCATTCCTCCCTGTTTGCCCATTTAAGGGTTGACTTGGAATCCCGGCCAAGTGTATTTTAATAGTTAGTTAGGATCCTTTCCTTACTAAGTAGGATCCTAGGGACAAGAAGGGAGACAGAATGCGGCTTACCAAGATCAGAGGGATCGGGAAGGGCAGCTTAAAGAAGCGCCTCCTGGTGCTCACCCTGGCGGTCGTGGCGCCCGTGGCCCTGGCCATCGGGCTGCTCGTGCCCAGCGCCGCCAGTGCCAGCCGGGCGGCACGGGCCGAGTCCTCGGTCACCGACTTCGTGACGTTCTACGGCTACGTGGACAACTCACCGCCAGGAACGGCCATCGCCCACCCCTGCATCCACAAGTCGGCCGCGGGCGTCGGTACCTACAGCAACCCGGTCACCTTCGCCGAGCCCAATGACCTGAACGGGCCCTGGTGCCAGATCATCTACGTGCCGTTCCTCAAGAAGTACTTCATTCACGAGGATCAGTGCGACCCCTGCGGTGGCGTCAACACCAACCACGTTGACCTGTGGATGGGCGGCGACAAGAACTCCACCAAGAACCCGGAGAAGACCGCACTGCTCAACTGCGAGGACCAGTGGACGCAGCACAACACCGTGATCCTCAATCCGCCTAAGAACGAGCCGGTCGACACCACGCCCCTGTTCACGGCGCCGACCACCTGTCACGGCGGAACCGGGGACGGCGGCAGCGGCGGCAGTTAGCCAAGAGCCGCGAGACCCAGCAGCCGAGGTGAGCTAGCCGAGGTCCGGCCGCCCATGACGACATCCAAGGCGCCCGTGACGGCGCCCGCGCCCGGCGAGTCCGGACCTGACCAGGGCCGGATCCCCGCATTCCTGTCCTGGTGCATGGTGGCAGCGACGGTTGCCTGGAGCCTGCGGGAGCTCCGGGCGGCCGTCGCGGCCGTCGCCTATCCCGACGACAACTCGCTGCACCAGCAGATGGTGCGGTTCGCGACCGCGCAGCTCAGGGCCGGGCATGACCCGCTGACCACCTGGTTCCCTTACCTCGGCCTCGGCTCGCCCCAGTTCATGCACTACCAGAGCGCACCCGCCATCCTGACCGGGCTGGCCGGCCTGGTCATCGGGCCCGACGCCGCGTTCCGATGGTCGGAGTACCTGCTGTGGTGCCTGTGGCCCATCGCCATCTACGGCGCCGCCCGGGTCTTCCGGCTCAGCCGGCTGGCGGCCGGGTTCGCCGCCGTGGTCGCGCCGTTGCTGCACAGCGCTCCGGCCATCGGCTACGAGCAGCACGCTTACCTGTGGGCCGGCTACGGCGTGTGGACCCAGCTCTGGGCGTCCTGGACCCTGCCCTTGGCCTGGGCGCTGACCTGGCGCGCGGCCGCCGACCGGCGGTTCATCGGCCCGGCCGCGGGGCTGGTCGCGCTGACCGCCGCGCTGCACTTCGAGACCGGCTACCTGGCCTTCCTCGGCGTGCTCCTGCTACCGCTGATGGCCCCCGGCGAGCTGCGCAGCCGACTGGCCAGGGCCGCCGTGACGCTGCTGGCCGCGCTGCTGGCCTGCGCCTGGGTCGTCGTGCCGCTGCTGATCTACGCTCGCTGGGCCGGCCTCAACCAGGCCCTGGCCGGCACCCCGATGCGTGACGGCTATCCGCTGCCGGAACTGCTGAGCTGGCTGGTCCGCGGGGATATTTTCGATCAACAAAGGTGGCCAGTGGTCAGCCTGCTTGTCGGGGCCGGCCTAGTCGCCGCCGTGGGCTGGCGCCGGGGCGGTCCGGGCCGGGCGCTGGCCGTGCTGCTCGGCGCCAGCCTGCTCGTCGCGGCTGGCCGGGCCAGCTTCGGCGGACTGGTCAGCGTCATCCCCGGCAGCCAGGACCTGTTCTTCCGGCGGTTCCTCATGGGCGCGCAGCTGGCCGGGATCTTCCTGGCCGGGCTGGGCGCGGCCGAGCTCGCGGGCCACGCGGCGCGCCTGGCCGCGACCGCCGCGGGCTGGCTCCGCCGCCGCGACCTGGGCTGGCTGAGCTGGGCGCCGGCCGCCGTGGCGGTGGCGGCCGGCGCCATATACCTTGTCCCGGCCTGGCCGAGCACCGCCGACCTCGCCTCGGCCAACGCCGCCGACGTCGGCTTCCAGCAACTGGCCCAGGCCGACGAGCCGCAGGTGGCCGCCGCGGCCGCGGTGATCAGGCGGCACGGGCCGGGCCGGGTCTACGCCGGGTCACCGTCGAACTGGGGGCAGAACTTCCGGGTCGGGTTCGTGCCCATGTACGCCTACCTGGAGAGCCTGGACCTGGACGAGGTCGGCTACACCTTGCGAACGGCGTCGCTGATGACCCAGCCGGAGGACCACTTCGACCCCGGGAACGCTGCTGACTACGCCGTCTTCGGCATCCGCTACCTGATGCTCCCCGCGCTGCCCGCCGTCCGCGGCGGCCCCGCGCCGCCGCCCGGCGCCGTGCTCCTGCTGCGCGACCGCCTGCTGCGCGTCTACGAGCTGCCCGCCAACTCCTACTTCCGGGTCGCCGACACCACCGGCAGCATCACCGCCAGCCGGGCCAGCCTCGGCCGCCGGACCGCCGCCTACCTCCGCTCGGCGGCACCCGGCGAAGACCATTACCTCGCGGTCGGCTACGCCGGTGCGCGGCCCGCCCCTCTCACGCTGCCGCCCGGCGCGCGGGTGGCCGGCCCGCCGGGGACGGTCCTGGCCGAGCACGCCGACCTGGCCCGCGGCCGGGCCACGGCCGTGGTCCGGCTGCGCCGGCCGGGCGTGGTGGTGCTCAGCGCGTCCTTCGATCCCGGCTGGCGGGTTCTTCTGGACGGCCGGCCCGCGGTCGTGCAGATGGTCAGCCCGGCCCTGGTCGCGGTGCGAGTGCGGCCCGGCCGCCACACCGTCTTGTTTCAATATGTGGGTTTCGGCGGCTACCCCTGGCTCCTGCTGCTGGCCGTGGTCAGCCTGCTGGCCGTCACGGTGCTCACCATCGTGAAAGCGCAGCCCGGCAACGGCGAATAGAGCTGACAGACCTCAGGCCGGAAGGTAGTGATATGACGGAAATACTCCAGTGAAGGCCGGGTTGAGCGAGGATCAGGCGCCGGTTCCCGAGGCGGGCCCGCGGGCCCGCGAGGACGCCAGGGACGTCGAGCTATCGCTGGCCGACCCGGACCGGTTCGGCCTGATCTTCGACCGGTATTTCGATCAGATCCACGGCTACGTGGAGCGGCGGCTGGGCCGCGACGCGGCCGACGACGTCGCCGCCGACACGTTCATGACCGCGTTTCACCAGCGTCAGAAGTTCGACGCGGGCCGGGGCATCGTCCGCGGCTGGCTCTACGGGATCGCGACCAACTACATCGGCCGCTACCAGCGCGGTGAGGTGCGCGAGCTGCGGGCGCTGGGCCGGACCGCCTTAGTCGTGCCAGCCGAGGGCCACGATGACCGCGTCGCCGACCGGGTGACGGCCGGGGCGCTGCACCGCCAGCTAGCCGGGGCGCTGGCGGAGCTGTCCCGCGGGGACCGCGAGGTGCTGCTGCTCATCGCGCTGGGCGAGCTCAGCCACGCGGAGGTGGCCGCGGCCCTCGGCATCCCCTACGGCACCGTCGGCTCCCGGCTGAACCGGGCCCGCAGGAAGTTGCGCGAATGCCTGGCCGCCGCCCGGGCTGTCTGATCAGGAAGGAGCTTCAGCGATGGACGAACTTCAGCTCCTCAGCGAGCTGCTACCCCCGGCACCGCCGCCTAGCCCGCAGGTCGCTGCCGTGGCGCGGGCCCGGATGACATCGCCGCCGCCACGGCTGCGGCGGCGGGGCTGGATGCTGGCGACGGGAGCCGTGGCCGCGGCCGCGGCGGCGACCATGGCCACGGTCACGCTGACCGGCGGCGGGACCCCGCCACCGACGGTCCCGCTGGCCGTCTTCCGGCCGCCGATCGGGGCCGCCATGGCGGGGAGCGGCGGCCCCGGCCGGCCGGTCCTGCTGACCGCGGCCAGGGCCGTGGCCCAGGGTGGCCCGGTGACCACCGGCCGGTTCTGGGAGGTACCCGCGGTGGCCGGCAACTTTATCCCGGTCGGGCAGGGTGAAGACCACTACCTGATCCTTGAGGTGGCCACTAATGACCAGTTCATGGCCAGCAAGCCCAGTGGCACCAGCCCGGAGGTGGTCCAGCAGCTAAGCGTCCAGCTCGCCTCCCGCGCCGACCGGGCCGCGTGGCGGCGCGCAGGCTCGCCGACCACATGGCACGTCTACCAGGAGTACGGGCTGGCCACACCGCAGGGGCCGAGCGAGCAAGAGGAGCGCAACGTCACGGCCGGCCGGGACCGGCTGCCGTTCGTCCAGGCCTCGACCGGCGGCCACCAGGCCTTCGTGGTCGGCGACCATTCCTGGTCCGCGCGCCAGTTGCTGGCCCTGCCTGCCGATCCGGCCCGGCTGCGGCGGCTGCTGCTGGCGGGCGGCATCGCCAAGGGCTGGCCCGGCGGGACCAGCGCGTACCTGTTCCAGACCGTGCCCGCGGTGCTCGACATGCCGGTGACCCCGGCCGTCAGCTCGGCCCTTTACCGCATGCTGGCCGCGGTGCCGGGCGTGCGCAGCGCGGGCCAGGTCCGCGACGTGGCCGGCCAGGCCGGCCAGGCCGTCACCCTGACCGAGCGGGTCGCGCCGTGCGGCCACTACTGGTTCGGGCGGTTCGTGAAGACGGGCGAGCGGTGGGAAAAACTGGTCCTGGGGAGCGGCAAGCACCTTCGAGTCCGGGAGCCGACTGGGCACACCGTCGGCGGGTGGATGTTCTCCTCTTGCGTGGTCCAGCAGCGCCTGATCATCAGCCCCGCCAGTGGCCTGCCGATGGCTCAGGAGCTGCGGTACATGCGGCTGCCAGCCGGCCGCACCTGGTCGGCGCCGGGCGGGCTGTTCTCTTACGAGATCTTCGGCACCCCCCACTGGACCAGCGCCGTGCCGCGCGTAAGGCTTCGGCCGCCGGGCCGATGACGGAAGGAAGTTCGTTCATGAGAAAGGGCCTACCGAGCCGCGTGTCAGCGGCCCTGGCCGCCGGCCTGGCCGGCTTGCTGCTGGTCACCGGACCGGCGGCCGGGCGCACGGTCACCGCCAGGCACGAGGCGGGGCTTCGGATCCGGCTGATCGTGGCGCAGCACCGGATCGACCTGCCCCGGTTCGGCAAGCAGGTATATGTCGACCCCGGCATCTGGGTCGGCGCCCTGGGCCGCGCGCTGCGCATCGACGCGGGGCGCGTCAGCTACACCCGGCCCGTGACGCTCAGCCAGGTCATCACGACCGCGTCGGGGGCCACCCGGACCAGGCGCATGCCGGGCTGGATGAACGCCGGGTCGGGCCGGCTGCGCGACTTCGGCCGGGTGACGGTGCGCAACTCGCGCGGCCGGGTGGTCGGCTCACGCCTGTTCAACTTCTGCCCGGACACCAGCTATCCCGAGCGCACCGGGCCGGGCAGCGCCGCGCGCTCAGCCTTCCCGCCCTTCTGTTTTACCCAGCCCTTCCAGCTGGGCATGGTGTCGGGGATCGCCAGGGGCTGGGCCGCGGATCCGGCGCTGCAGACCTTCCTCGGCCGGTCGCCGTTCATCTTCAGGCTCTCGCTCGGCACCTATCACGTGACCGTGACCATCCAGCCCGGCTACGCCCGGTTGTTCGGCATCCCGGCCAGGGATACCTCGGCCACGGTGATCGGGCACGTGGTGAAGGGCACGGGTGGTTTCCGCCCGACTCGGCGCGCCCCGGCCGCAGCGCCGTCTTCGCGGTCCCTGCCGTCCCTGCCCCGCCACGTGTCGCTCCTGCGGCACGTGCCGACCGACGCGCTGCCCGACCTGGTGCCGCTGCCGTCGTGGGGCATCATCACCTCGCACGTGAAAAAGACCAGCCAGGACTTCCTCAACTTCGGCGCCACGGTCTGGGTCGGCGGCCATTCGCCGCTCGACGTCGAAGGCTTCCGCCAGCCCGGCTCATCGACGATGAAGGCCTACCAGTACTACTGGCACAACGGGCACATCGTCGGGCGGACCAGGGCCGGCATCATGTTCTACGACAACGAGAAGGGCCACCACCACTGGCACTTCCAGCAGTTCGCCAGGTACGTCCTGCTCAAGGCGGACAAGAAGGTCGCCGTCCGCAGCGAGAAGGTCGGGTTCTGCATCGGCCCCACCGACGCCATCGACCTGACCCTTCCGCACGCCGACTGGAACCCTCCGCTGCCCGGGCTGGGCAGCCTGTGCGGTCAGCCGACCGCGCTGTGGGTGCAGGAGTACATGCCGATCGGCTGGGGTGACACCTACGACCAGTTCAAGGCCGGGCAGGCGTTCAACATCACCCACCTGCCCGACGGCACCTACTACATCGAGATCATCGCCAACCCCGAGCACCTGCTCCACGAGGTGACCAGGTCCAACGACGTCTCACTGCGCAAGGTCATCATCACAGGCCCGGCCGGACACCGGCACGTCCGCGTGCCGGCCTGGCACGGCATCGACCCGGAGGGCTGAGCGGGAGGCGGGCCGCGGCGGCCCGGCCCGGTTCAGTCCAGGCCGTCGCGGTCGGCCCAGGCCAGCAGGGTGTCGATCGAGTAGGCGGTGTCGTCGATCCCCCGGTGCAGGTCGCCGAGCTGCGCGAACCGGGCCGGCACGGTCGCGATGGTGAACTCCCGCGGCTCCACATCGTCGATCTCGTCCCAGGTCACCGGGGTGGACACGGTCGCCTCGGGCACGCCGCGCACCGAGTAGGCGCTGGCGATGGTGTGGTCCCTGGTGTTCTGGTTGTAGTCCACGAAAAGTTTCTCTGGGTCCCGGTCCTTGCGCCACCAGGTGGTGGTTACCTCACTGGGCGCGCGCCGCTCGACCTCCCTGGCGAAGGCGTGCGCGGCCCGGCGCAGCTCGCCGAAGCTCCACCGCGGCTCGATCCGCACGTAGATGTGCAAGCCGTGGCCGCCCGAGGTCTTGGGCCAGCCGACCGCGCCCAGCTCGTCCAGCAGCTCGCGCACCGTATGGGCCACCCGGCGCACGGTGCCGAACCCGCACTGGGGCATGGGGTCGAGGTCGATGCGCCACTCGTCGGGCCGCTCGGTGTCGGCGCGGCGCGAGTTCCACGGGTGAAACTCCACGGTGGACATCTGCACCGCCCACACCACGCTGGCCAGCTCGGTCACGCACAGCTCGTCGGCGTGCCGGTTATAGCGCGGGAAGTCGACCCGCACCGTCTCCAGCCAGTCGGGCGCGCCGGCCGGGATCCGCTTCTGGTGCACCTTCTCCCCGGCCACCCCGGCCGGGAAGCGGTGCATCATGCACGGCCGCTCGCGCAGCGCGCGCAAGATCCCGTCACCCACCGACAGGTAGTACTGGACCAGGTCCAGCTTGGTCTCGCCGCGGGCCGGGAAATACACCCGGTCCGGGTTGGTGATCCGCACCACCCGGCCCCCGACCTCGACCTCCGTCGCTGCGCTCATACTCAGTCAAGATACGCGGGCGGCGTGTGGCAGCCTGGTACCCATGGCCGACTCATTCGCGGTCAGGTTCGCCGCGGTCCGGACCCGGTCCGGGCCGCTGACCTGGGGCCTGGACCCGTCCGGGGCGTTGCTGGAGCGCTGGGGCCTGGGCGACAGCCCGGGCGGCCTGGACCGGTTCGCCGACCTCATGCTGGAGGCGGCGGCCGGCACGGTCGGGCTAGTCAAGCCGCAGTCGGCGTTCTACGAGCGGCACGGCTGGCGCGGTGTGCGCACCCTCCAGCGGCTGGTGGCCGACGCGAGGGCGGCGGGCCTGCTGGTGGTGCTCGACGTCAAGCGGGGCGACGTGGGCAGCACCAACGCCGCTTACGCCGAGGCGTACCTGGGCCGCGGGGCACCCCTGGAGGCCGACGCCGTGACCGTGCACCCGTACCTGGGTCTTGACGCCATGGAAGCCTTCGTGACCCGTGCCGCCGAGGCGGGGAGCTGCCTGCTGGTGGTGACCCGGTCGTCCAACCCCGAAGGCCGGGCCGTGCAGGCCGCGGTCAGCCCCGGCGGTCAGGCCGTGGACGCCGCCCTGCTGAGCCGGATCGGGGCGCTCAACGCCGCCCTGGCCCCCGGCGAGATCGGGCCGGTGGGCGCGGTCATCGGCGCCGCGCCGGTGGAGCCGCCGCTTGACCTGCGGGCCGCCAGCGGCCTGTTCCTGGCGCCGGGGCTGGGTGCCCAGGGGGCCGGTCCCGCCGACCTGGCCCGGACGTTCGCGGCCTGTCCCGACCGCGTCTTTCCCAGCGCCTCCCGGTCACTGCTGGCCGCCGGCCCCGACCTGGGCGCGCTGCGTGATGCCGCCGCGGCCCTGGCCGGCGAGGTCCGCGCGGCCCTGAGCTGAAAAGCGGGCTGACCCGCGCGACGCAAATGCCAGTCGCGCGGGGCAGCCCTGAAGCGGGACTAGTGGCGCAGGGCCTCGGCCTTAGCCAGCAGGCCGCCGACGAGCGCGGTCACGTTCGGCGAGCCGAATCCGCTGGCCAGGTCCCAGCCCTTGGTGGCGCTGTAGCCCTTGACGCCGTTCAGGCCGTTGTTGCCGACCGTGACGTCGTGGAAAGCGGAGCCCGCCTTACCCAGCGTGTACAGGGTGGTGTTGAGCAGCCCGAGCGGGTGCCCGGTGGCCTGGTCCAGGTCGGCCACCAGCCCGGCCCAGTCCGGCGAGCCCTCGCTGGTGCCGCCGATGCCGTAGTAGCCCGCCTGGCCGGCCACCTTGGCCGACATGTAGATCAGCACCGGCGTGTTGGGGTCGGCGTTCCAGGAGATGTCCGGGATGCCGCGGTGGCCGCCCAGCTTCTTCTGCGTCGCGGCCGGCAGGCTCTTCTGGTAGGACGGCTCCTTGAAGAACTGGCTGATGCCGCCACCGCCGGCGCCGCCGTCAGAGTTCCAGACCTTCTCGGACTTGTAGACGCCCTTGGTGCTGGCCGTCAGGCTGGTGCCGCCGACCGCGGTGACCAGCGGCGAGGAGGCCGGGAAGTTCACCGTCGGGAACGGGTAGACCTTGCCCGCCACGTTGACGTTGGCGGTGCCGGCGTCACCCGTGGAGGCCAGCACGGTCACGCCCGCCTTGGCCGCCTTAGCGTAGGTCGACTCGAAGCTGGCCAAGACCTTCCTGCCCGCCTTGGTGAACAGCGTGTTCTCGGTGGCGCCCCAGCTCTGCGACCAGACCTGGCCCAGCTTGTGCTTGAGCGCGTAGTTCTCCACCGCGTTGAACTGCGGCATGCCCTGGACGCCCTCGGTCTCGTCCACCGGGCTGGTCAGCAGGACGATCTTGGCGTCGGGGGCCATGGCGTGGGACCACTCCACGTCCAGCGAGGTCTCGCCGGCCCAGTTGGGCTCGTCCTTGTACTTGGCCGGATTCCAGGGCACGCTGCCCACCGGGGCCACCACCTTGAACGACGGCGGCGCGGGCAGGCCGTAGCCCTTGTCGAACGCGGCCAGGTCGCTGGCCATAGTCGGGCTCCCGTAAGAGTCCACGATGACGATCGTCTCGCCCTTGCCGTTGTCGCCGTGGCTCAGCAGCGCGTCCACGCCATAGGCATGGCGGATCTCCTGCGGGCTGTAGCAGGGCATGCCGGTGGCGGCGCGGCAGTGCGCGTCGGTGGGCGGGCCGGCGCTCTCAAAGACCGCCCTGGCCCCGTGCGGCAGCGAGAACTGCCCGAACGCGCCGGTGTGCGCCGGCCGCAGGCTATGCGCCGCCCCGGTGGCGGTGACCGGGCCCGCCGCTGCCAGAGTCAGGGCCAGCAAAAAAGCCGCCCCCGACGTCGCTGCCACCGCTTGTCTTATGCGCATGTAGTTCTCCCTGCGACAGATCTGGTGGTTGATGACCGAACGGCAACGTACCCCGCACTTAGGTGCCGTGGATAGAGGTCGAATCGGGCTAGATCTGAAGCAAGGTGACGGGGCAGCGGACACCGGAAGCGCGAGCCAGCCGGGCGTCCGTCGTCACCAGCGCGCAGCCATACCGCTCGGCGGCTGCGACATAGGCCGCGTCGTAGGCGGTCAGATTGCCACGCAGGGCCCAGATCCGTGGGGCCAGCAGGCGGGTGCTGACCACAACCGGATCCAGTTCCGCGGCGGCGGTGGCGGCATCGGCCGCGTGGGCCGGAGTTATCTTCGCGCCCAGCAGGGTTCCGCGAATGACGGACAGCACCTCGACCAGCCACTGCTCGGGGACGATCCACCGGGAGTCGGCGCGCATCGCAGCGCGGCACCGGTCGCCGATGTCCCCCTCATCAAGCAGCGCGAAGGCCGTCGTGGACGCGTCGAGGACGATCACTCGCCGGCCTGCGGGGGCACTCCCAGCTCGGCGTCGCGCTCCGCTCGCGCCGCGCTCAGCGCATCGCTGACGTCCGCCGCGCTCAGCGATGAGCCAAAGGTGCGATGCGCGAACCGGTCGAGCACCGCGAGGTTGTCGGCCCGGCGCGCCTCGTCGCTGACGACGTCGAGGAGATAGGCCTGGAGCGACTGCCCGCGCTGACGGGCCAGTTCGCTCAGCCGGTCGCGCAGGTCGTCGGGGACGTCGCGAATCTGCAGAGCCACCATGCATGCAATTGTACATGCACTCATCTTCGGGGTAGGAGTAGGTCCATGACGCAGCGCGAGCAGCGGGTGGCCATCGTCACCGGAGGCGGCCGGGGCATCGGCGCGGGCCTGGTGGCCGGGTACCGCGGCCAGGGCTGGGCCGTGGTGGCCAACTCCCTCAAGATCAAGCCCTCCGATGACCCGGACGTGCTCACCGTGGCCGGAGACGTGGCCGACCCGGCCACCGCCGAGCAGGTCGTCGGCCAGGGCCTGGAGCGCTTCGGGCGGATCGACACCCTGGTCAACAACGCCGGCGTGTTCCTCTCCAAGCCGTTCACCGACTACACCGCCCACGACTACGCGCTGGTGACCAGCGTCAACCTGGCCGGCTTCTTCTACATGACCCAGCGCGTCATCCCCGAGATGCTCAAGCTCGGCGGCGGCCACATCGTCAACGTCAGCGCCGCCGTAGCCGAATACGCCGACTCTCAGTCCCCCTCGGTGCTGGCCGCGCTGACCAAGGGCGGCCTGGCCGCGGCGACCAAGGCACTGGCCGTCGAGTACGCCCGGCGCGGGATCCGGGTCAACGCCGTAGCGCCCGGCGTGACGGTGACCTCCATGCACCCGGCCGAGGACTATGCCCAGATGAGCCCCGACGAGTATCCGCCGATGGGCCGCCTGGCCCAGGTCAGCGACATCGTCGGCGGCATCCTGAGCCTGGAGGCGCAGCCCTTCGTCACCGGCGTGGTGCTGCCCATCGACGGCGGCTACCTAGCGGGCCACTAGCTCGGCTGTCACAGCCAGGGCCGAGGCCCGACAAACTTTCATGAGGCTCACATCTGGCCGCACCACCTACGCCGACATGCAGGCCATGGAGAGCCTGCTGCGGGCCAGCGACCTCGACTGGACCGTGGTCCGCCCCGGCGGGCTGTTTCGACGCCGCCAACGTCCGCCTACCAGGTCAGCGACCACCCGCTGCACGACGCCCACGACCCCGAGCAGCAGACCCTGCTGGCCGACTCCGTCGGCCTGGCCCTGCTCGTCGTCCTCGAGAGCCTGCAGCCCGCCGAGCGGCTCGCGTTCGTCCTGCACGACATGTTCGCCGTGCCCTACGAGCAGATCAGCCCCAATCGCTCGACAAATCGCCCGCCGCGACCCGCCAGCTGGCCAGCCGGGCCCGCCGCCGCGTCCAGGGCGCGCCCACCGCCCCCGACCCGGATCTGGCCACCCAGCGCCGCGTCGTCGACGCCTTCCTGGCCGCCGCCCGCAACGGCGACTTCGACGCCCTCATCAGGGT
>Ga0102924_1005096_pt1 | contig 12901 bp, 12 predicted proteins | sample PaiPotPPM11metaG_FD_80116 | JGI IMG/M metagenome (GOLD analysis project Ga0102924, IMG submission 80116) | Iron sulfur acid spring bacterial and archeal communities from Banff, Canada, to study Microbial Dark Matter (Phase II) - Paint Pots PPM... ... | reverse complement strand
TCCTGCTGGCTGCATTCCTGTTCAACGAGGCCAGGGTGAAGCATCCGCTGATGCCCCTCACCATCTTTCGGAGCCGGAACGTGAGTGGTGGCAATCTGGTCATACTGCCGGTGGTAGCGGGCGCGCTTGGCCTGTTCTTCTTCATCTCGCTCTATGTCCAGAATGTGCTGCACTACTCGCCCTCGTTGAGCGGCCTGAGCTTTCTCCCGTTGCCGACCATCATCGGGATCATCTCTCTTCAGGCACCGCGCCTGCTGGACCGCTTTGGATTTAAGCCACTGCTCATTACGGGAACATCTTTGATGATCATCGGCACGTTCTTGTTGAGCTTCCTGACGCCTGCCTCGTCCTATGTGACCAATCTGCTGCCAGCCTTTCTGATCCTGGCGCTCGGCATGGGGCTCTCGTTTGTGGCGGTGACGGTGGCTGCAACCTCAGGGATGCCAGATAAGGAAGCTGGCCTGGCAGCGGGATTGATCAACACGTCGCAACAGCTTGGGGGCGCCCTGGGTTTAGCCGTGCTCACGGTCGTGGCTAGCACCACCACAGCAGCAGATGTAGCGAGCGGGAAGGTGTTTGCGCAAGCCAGCATGCATGGCTACCAGATGGCATTCTTGTGCTCGGCGGCACTGATGGTCGTGGCGCTGCTTGTCTCCATTTTCGTCATCCGCACCCCGAAAGCCACCATCCAGGCGCCGGATACGTCATACAGCGAGCAAACCATTGGAGCTATCGACGTGCAGGAGCACAAAGATCTGCAGCAAGAGGCCAATCCCGTGTGCAGCACGCCGTAACATCTCCGCTTTTCATGCCAGACGTTGCTGTGCACAGAGATGAGCAGATGGGGGTCGAGTATGAACCGGATACTGTTGCTAAATTACGCATCACTCCCCACAACACGCTCACGACATTGGCGACGTCTCTGGGTCGTTGATAGTGGCGAATTTCCATAGGGAAACCAAAACGAGAGAGGCAATTTTAGCTTCTCTCGTTTTACCGGTAGTTTGTTAACATGGGTTCATCCCATGGTTCCATCTTGGCGCTGTGCAGAAGTGATGCAATGACCCATTTTTCCCTATCAAATGGTGCGCGTTTATCAGGAACCGATCCTGGAGCTCATAGGGACCGATCCATCCCTCAATGGTACGAATCATATGATCCAAACGCTCTTCCAAATGCAGTTGTTGAGTTACCTCACTTTTCCTCAATTGGTGTAAGACCACACCGAGGTCCCCTAGAGCATCGGTCGAAAAATCATGAGCATCGAGAAAGCCGTGATGAAAGAGGATGAATCCAATCCATCACGGCTTTCTCGATGCTCATGCGTATAAAGAGCTTGCACGATCATGAACGGAGAGACTGTTGTTTTTCCCGGTTTAATTCAGTTCCTGTGCTTTTGTTCGTGTTTGGAGAGAGGCTGATGATGGCATCCCATCGGCTCCACTCGGATCGAGATACACCCGCCCATTCGTTCCATCCACCTCGATGATTTGCCCATCTTTGATGGTACTGAGCGCGCCTGGCACATTAATGACGGCTGGCACCCCATATTCACGGGCAATGATCGCTCCATGAGAGAGCAGCCCACCTGTTTCCAACACGAGGCCACTGACGAGCGGAAACACGGGCGTCCAACCCGGATCGGTTCCCCGCGTCACCAAGATCTCTCCTGGAGAAAGGCGCACCGCTTCGTTCATGCTCTCGACCAGGCGTGCTACTCCTCGCACCCGGCCAGCGCTCGCGGGCAACCCCTGGAGGAAGGCTCCTGTCGGTTGTGGATCAGGCAGAGGCGCGCCCCCGGGTCCCAGAGCCGCAGGTGCCTCGATGGTGTGCCAGTAATCGAACGCTGTTCGGCGTGCAGCGGTGATCGTGATCAGATCGGAACCCAGAACGTTCGGCTGGCCCGTTCTCACGATATCGCCCACCTCATAAAGGGTCAGGAAAAAGAGATCATCGGGATCAGCTAGCCAGCCCCGCTCGGCCCATCGTCTCCCGAACTCGACGAGGACCAGGCGCATGGGGAGCAGAAACTTTGCCACGTAGGACCGGATGTTATCACGCTGGCGCGTCTTATTCTGGGTCTGTTTGAGGAGCCAGCGGAACAGAGGACGCCGGAATGGATGGATCTGGGTCATGAGGTGCTTGACCGTTTCTTCGCGTTCCTGCATACGACGCTGCTCGATGGGAAGAGGATTCGCCTGTTCGCCCAGGCGCAGGTAGCTCTTCACCATCTCAATGACCTGCGCTGGCTGCTCCGCCCAGCGCGGATTGTGCAGTTCCGCATCGTTGGGGCAGCGATACCCGTGACGCTGGAGAAATGCCTCAAACTGGAGACAGAATGATTGCCCCTCAGGGCGTCTTCGCAGCAGTTCCAGCACTTTTTCGGAAGGATAGTTCTGGACGACCTCCGCGAGTCCCGCCCCATTTACCATCTGCGCCATCTGCCAGAGCAGTGGACCTACCTCGGCGGTATACACGCCGGAGAGGGCCTGCACAAGCACTGTGGTCTGACCAGGCTTCCCCGTCCACTTGCTCACCTTGCGTTCCAAGAAGTAAAACGCGATCCCGGCGAGTCCTGCCCCCAAAACGATGCGCCGTAGCTCCTTCCCACGCTCAATCCAGAGTGGAACAACGTCCCACAGGGCGCGATCATCACGTTGGGAGAGGTCAGTACGCTGAAATTCATCGACCCACGCATCAATCTGCGCAAAGAACTGCTCAGGACTTCTGCGAGGCAGTTTCTGTTTGGGCTGTTTGGGGATCGCTGGTTGCTTTTTCCCTTGCTCTTTCGCGGCTTTGCGCGCATCGCCAACCGCCCTGGGGGTGCGGCTGAGAAGGCGCCAGATGTGAATGGTATCGTCAGAGCTGCGTCTGCCGCGCCCACTGCTGCCCCAGGTGCTATCCAGCAAACCAGTTGGTATTCCCAGCTCGATGGCACTACGGATGAGCGCACCTTCGTTGACGTACAGACGCCCGTAGAAGCGCTCGCCGAGCAGCGGAAGTGGAGGCGCCTCGGGATCCCGTTCTTCCGGAGAGGGAAAACGGCCAAGGACAAAGAAGGTCGGCCAGAGCGTTGCGCTGAGTGGCGTAACCGGGTCGAGGAAGTTTTCTCCAATATTGACGCGGGTCCAGAGATCAGACGCGTGGGCTTCTGGTTTCACGCGCCGGTCCCAGTGATCATCGCCAGGCACCGGCAGGTCTTCTTGACACACCGTTACCGTCTGTTTGCGTACGAGCGTCGTGACAGGTCGCGCTTGCAACAGAAAGACCTGATCATCGGCCATGGCCCATTCGATATCCTGCGGAATGGAAAAGAGCTGTTCAACGGTGGTCCCAAGCTCAAAGAGCCGGGTCAGTTGGGTGGCTTCGAGCACAGGAAGTGTGCGCACCTCGGCTGGAATGACCTGGAGATCTATTGCAAAGCCTGGCCCGTGCGCGAGGGAAGCACTTCTCGAAGCAGGCATTTACCCTGGATTGGGATCGACGAACGATCCGCTGTCCAGCTGAGCAAGAAATGCCTTTTCAGCCAGGTGGAATCGTCCATTTCCCGAAAGAGACGTGCGCTCAGTGTCCTTTGAAGGCACAATGCACGACCAGCGCGAAAGGCCGTAGCGTCAGCATCCACCCTGATGAAGCCTTACTCATCGAACTGCGAGATCGCCAGCAAACCCCGCAAGGGCGCGCTCAGTTGCGCGAACGAGTGGCAGTGGAGCACACCCTGGCTCGCGTTGGGCGATGGCAAGGTCGGCGTGCCCGCTATCGTGGCGTGCGCAAGAACCTTTTCGATGTGCGTCGCTGCGCTGTCGTTCACAATTTACATATTTTGGCTCGTTCTCAACAGTTCTCAACAGCGACCCAGGAGGTTGCATGATTTTTCGACCGGTTCTCTAGAATCTCCCCTGACGTTGATCCATAGAGCGTGCCGTCAACGCGTGTACTCCAATCGATTTGATCTGCTGTTTTGAGGTTATCTCGCAATTCGTAAACCGTCTGATAAAAGTCGTTCAGTTGGGTCATCCTTCCTCCTGGCTAAAGCTACTCTTACGCTCACGATATGAAACGATGAAGTGAATACGAAACCGATACAATCTACCGTATGAAACTCCTCTCCAATATATGGCAGGAAGTGGAAATAAATTCATCTACAGTAACATAGACGTGGCCTGATGTCAGTTATCAAATATGGGATCATACAATGGCACAGGGTTGAAAAAGAGGAATTCGCCACTGACGACGGACCAGAGAGGTCACCGATAGCTCGAGTTTCTCTCTCACTACCCATCACGTCTTAGGAAGCCCGGAGTGCCGCAAAGCGTGAGGTGCGAGTTTTCGCCTGTGGAACGCCAGCTTGCCAAGCGGCAAAACGAACAAGGTTGATGGCACTCGCGGTCAAAATGTGCTGGAGATGAGTTTTGGCTTCGCCGATGTAGCGAGATCGGCGCAATCCGAAGCCACGCGTTCCTTGCGAAATGGTTCCCTCGATGCCTGCTCTGCGCTCATAACGGGCCTTCCATTCCGGGGTGGTTTGCAGGCGGCGAGTCCGCTGCAACATCTCGTGATCGGTCTGCACGCGCAGGGTCACACGTCTGGGAGACCCCGCCGCCTTGGTACACAACGAACGAACGGGGCAGAGGCGGCAATCGGTTCGAGAAAATTTGACGCTGATGACTGGAGTGCCCCAGGCATCGGGATGCGGAGTCCAGCACGTATTGCGCTTTCCTTGGGGACAAACCACCTGGTGAGTTTGCCAATCAACCGTAAAATGCGTGTTATCGTAGCCCTGGTCCGCGCAACGCCCTGCCAACTGGAGTCGGGTCTCATGGGTCCGATGACCTCAATACCCAGGTCACGCTGACTCTTTACCACCAAGTCAGCATCGACATAGCCTGAATCCAGGAAATGTTCGCGAGGCAGAAGGTCCTTCTTCGCTAAAGCATCATGAATGGGAGCGGAAAGCTCACTATCGGTGATCCCAGCGGCAGTCGTTTCCACATGGGTGATGAGATGAATCTCTTCGTCTTCACAGGTCTCGGTCAGATGGACTTTATACCCTGTCCAGGTAACTGATCGTTTATTGCCAAAACGTGCTTCTGGGTCGTAGGGCGAATCAAAGCGCATCCCGGCAGGTGGGAGATCCTCGGCTTTGCGCCAGCGCAACCGACCCTCCTCTGCATAATAGTGGAAGATCCAGATGCGTCGGAGTATTTGGACAGCAGGAAGTTCGCGCAAGTGAAGCGGGGTGGATAGATCGTAGAGAGAGATGAGCAGCCGAGATCCATCTGCCCCAATCACTTCTGCATACTCCTTTCGGGCCTCTTTCCCTTTCGGGAGGCGGGAATCTTCAATGCGGGTGCTGTAGCGATCAAACCACTCTGGCGCTGCGTGCTCACGTAGCCACTCTGGCGCGATACTAGCGAGCTCATTAAGTGCTGCACGTAGCGTCTCCCCAACACATTCGAGCCGATTGAGGGTACGGATAGCCGCAAGCACATGGGTCGAGTCGGTTCGTTGTTGACCTCGTGCGGATCACGCAATCCCTGCGCTTTGAACCGCTCCAACATGGTTTCCAACAACAGCAGTTCCGCTGATCCTGCAAGCAGACGCGTTCGGAATGCGCGAAAGCACCGAAAAATCAAAGCCTGGATCAGCTAAATCCAGCGAAAGAGCGTATTTCCAGTCGATCCTACTGCGAACGGCTTCTGCTGCTTGCCGATCAGAGAGTCCCTCAATGAACTGGAATACACAGACGAGAGCTAATTGCCAGGGGGCTTCTGCAGGCCGCCCCCGTTTAGGAAAGAGGGTGGCAAAGTGCTGATCTTCATACAGCGTGCCTAACTGATCCCGCATGGTCAGATAGATATTGCCACGAGGGAAGGCTGCATGGGCCACTCGAACGGTATCCTTAGGGATAGAACCGATTGCATGAGGGTGCATCGACATTGAGACGCTCCTTTCACCAGGCTGGACTCATTCTCCTTTGATGTTTATCGTAGCAAATTTCCGCCTGCTTTGCACCTGTGGCAATTTAGCAACAGTATCCGTTCATACTCGACCCCCAACTTTTGCTGTTATCTGTCCATGCCATGTAGCACGCAAGCGTTCTACTGGTCATGCTATTGGCGTGAGAGCCCTAAGTCTGGCTTAGCGTACAGTTTTCAGGTTTCGATGCGCTGACCCCTATGATGGGGAGGATGGGCTATCCGTCAGGAGGGAACGTGTCAGGGAGTGCAAAGGGCGAGAGACTGGACAGTTCCAGAAACGTAACCGTGTGGGCAATCAGTTCGCCCTGCAGACCGAGAACCAACAAGCCAAAGAGCTGATAGGTGTCTGTTTCGGTATTCCGCTGATAGAGCCCGAAGGCCGGGCTGGCATTAGCATGCGTGGGAAGCAGACGCCATTGTTGGGGAATGGTGAAGATGCTCGTCCGAAACAGCGTCGCGATCTCCTCTCTTCCCTGGAACCAGGCAGGAATCGGTGGCATGGTAAACCACGCATCCTCTCGCATCAGCCCCACCAATCCAGGAATGTCTGCTTGCTCCCAGAACGTTATGTAGCGCTGAAGCAGCGGTTGGAGTTGAGAGGGTGGGAGGGCAGCTTTTGCTTTTGGAAGAACCTGGGGCTGCTGCAAAGTGCGTCGAGCCCGCTGCAAGCCGGAATTGACCGCGACAACGGAGAGATTGAGCCACTCGGCCACCTCGCGGGCCTCCCAATCGAGCACGTCGCGTAAGAGCAGGATGGCCCGTTGCGTTGGCGTTAACTGTTGGAGTGCCACCAGAAAAGCCAGTGTGATATGTTCGCTCCGCATTGCCTTCTCTTCAGGGTCGCTCTCGTGGGAAGCTTCCAGATCACCTGGAAAGGGTTCCAGCCAGATCGACTCAGATACACGCTTGGGCAAGGGGCGTGTCGGATCACTCTTGTGAGAGGTGCTCGGCGGTAAAGAGCGCCTGGGGCTTCTGGTGAGCACGTTGAGGCAGAGGTTAGTGGCGATGCAGTACAGCCAGGCCCGGTACGATCCCTCTTTGGTGAAGCTGGCACGTTTCTCCCAGGCCCGTAGCAGAGTCTCTTGCACCAGATCTTCTGCATCGTGGTAGGAGCCGAGCAGGCGATAGCAATGGGCGAGCAATTCACGCTGGTAGGGTCCCACCAGCGTCTCAAAAGCAGTTCGATCTCCTGCCTGAGCGGCGAGCAGGAGCGCCCTTTGAGTTGAAATCTCCATCAAAATAGCTGTTCCTTCTGTTTCATGTTCTCGTGGCTCATGCTCCTCTCCCTCCAGATTTGAGCATCGGGAGTCTCCTTCTCGTTTGTTGGGCGACTCTCTCAGGAAACGAAGCAGCCTGTTGAAAAAGTCCAAGTAATCTCATCAATTTGTGCTTTGCTCGCAAAACTTGAGCGTAAAAGACAGTGTTAGTGCAAGATATACTCATCCATTAAAGACTTTTTCAACAGGCTGCGAAGGTTTTTAAGACTACTTGCTTGCCTCTTGCGGAAGATAGCCACAATGACAAAACCAACCCTGCGCCCGACCGTGCAGTCACCGTAAGCAAAACTTGGCCAATGGCTTCTTGCAGCGCTTCGCGTGTGCGAGCCCCGACCCGACGCAGATGCGTCTTCACTTTGGAAAATGCTTCTTCAATTGGGGAGAAGTCCGGTGAATAGCCTGGTAAAAAGAGTAACTGACATCCCCTGGCCTGTATCAGATCCTCAATCTTCTTCCCTTTATGAGCCGCCAGATTATCCATGATGACAATCTGTCCGGCAGTCAAGCTTGGCACCAGGATCTCCTCGATATACTGTTCAAAAGCGATGGCATTAGCTGATCCCTCAATGATCATCGACTCGCCCATCCCGAACCAGCTAAGAGCTGCAATCAAGGTGGTATTTTTCCCTCGATTACGCGGAACACTGCCGTAGGCACGAATTCCCTTTGGGGCACGGGCATACAGTGGGGTCAGACCGATGTTGGAGCCGCATTCGTCGATGACTACAAGCTGCTTTGCGTCCAGGTGCATGCACTGCTTTCGCCAGGTGGATCGGGCTTCTTCGTTGCGTTCCGTGGCACTGAGCGTCTTCTTTTTCCGCGTCCAGCCAATCCGCTTGATCACCCGGCTCATCGTGCTCATGCTCACCCGCACGCCTTGCGTCTGTTCCCAGAACTGGCAGTGCATTCCCAAGGTGGCATCGGGGTACGCCTCTAACTGCGCCACCAGACCAGCTTGCAAGGGCGCACCTTTCTTGGGAGGACGACCGGGTATCGGTTTCCTGCTCACGTGTCCGGTCTCGCGTCTCTGCTTCAGATACCGCTTGATGGTGGCTCTCGACACCCCAAACAGCTTGATGATGTCCGTTCGCTTGTATCCCTGATCGACGGCTCGCACTACCCGTTCTCTCAAGTCAGATGAGTACGCTTTCATCGGCGCCCTCCTTTCCGTCCCTGCTTGATCCTCCGCTTCCCTCTCCTATTCTATCATTGGCTCAAGCTTTCTGCCAGCCGCTGTATTTATCTGATATCATCTCTCTAGCTACCACTCACAGCTCTTGCTGAGGAGAGAGAGCGAAAACCATCCGAATCTGCAACTAGGAATCTGCAATTAGAAGGAGAGGCTATGATACCCGATTCAATGATAGCTGCTTTGCAGGCAAGTGGCCCGCATCCAGAGCATGCTAAACAGCTCATGTTATTTGGGCAGTTTGTTGGTGCCTGGGATGTTGATATCACCAACATGGCTCCAGATGGGACAAAGAGAGAAATCAAGGGAGAATGGCACTTCGGCTGGGTCCTGGAAGGCCGGGCTGTCATGGACGTGTGGATCGCACCGCGCCGCTCGTTGCGCAGTACTGAAACCCCCTACGAATATGGCGCGACCTTGCGCTTCTTTGACCCGGACATCCAGGCATGGCGCTCCACCTGGATCGGGCCGATGAATCAGGTCGTGCGTCCGTTCATCGCGCGCCAGATGGAGGATGAGATCATTCTTGAAGGCAGTTTCACGCCAGGCAGCCTGACCCGCTGGCTCTTCTCGCAGATTACCCCGACCAGCTTCCACTGGCGCAACGTCGTGTCCAGCGACAATGGAGCAACATGGATAACGGTGCAAGAAATGGCAGCACGGCGGGCTGAGCCATAGATCGGTCTCATTTTCAATGGCAAACCTGTAAATGCAAACGTTCTCCTGATGTGATTTTCGCCAGGAGAACGTTTGCATTTACACGAATGAGCAACCAAAAACGAAAAGATTTGTGTCATTTCCCGTCGTGTTAGAAGATGAGCAGACAAGGAATGGCACTTCTTGATCATTCTCAGGAAACTCGAAAATTTATGAATCTTACGCAAGTTTGCTGATTCAAGCAACGGATCAGATACGGTCGAAAAAGCCGTTTGGCTTGCGGAGCACATCGGCACGTTTCCAATGGAAGTGTTTCTTTCCACTATCAGCAAACTTGCGTAAGATTCAGGATATGTGTCACATTCAATTGCGCAGCTGTTGTGAAGCATCTGGAGATCAGGTTGAAATTAGCTGGTTACTACGAGTCCTTCATTGAGGCAGACCCAGGATACGTGGAAAAATCGCTCATCGGGATACATTTTTCCATATATCCTGGGCCTGCCTCTTGCAAGAGACAAGAGATGTTGGTTCTAGCTTGCTTTGCTAAAGTGCTAACTCCCTCTCCTGATGCACGCAGAGGCAACATCACGGTCTCCACATAGATGCACGTCACGCGCGTCTGGTAAATGACCTGGAATGTGAGCAGGTTTGGCCCTCAAACCCGGGAATTTGCCCTCAATCTTGAGCATCGGTACACACGTTTCTTGGAAAACCGCTCCTCATCTAGCTTCTTCCATCGGTGTCTTGTAAATTGGCTGCTTTTGAGATGCCAGTGGCAAACGTCGCGCGTGAAGTAAGCTTTCGTCTGCTGAGGTTAACAGAAGCCCAATCCCACTCTTGCCCATTTGTCCCTGGTGAAACAGTCGATGCTCTTGCGTCGTGTAAGGAAAGAGCCATATTTGGTGCAGACCGAAAGATGTGGAGGAGAAACGTGATGGAAGACGCTTGCCCTATCAGGCGGTCCGGCTGATCTTTCGCTTTCCGAGAGCCGGGCCGAGGATGTGAGCAAGATTCGAGAAGTTTTGTTCTTTCTCTGTTAGTAGAATAGAATTACTTGTAAATTACAAGCAAATCTATTCTCCCCATGAGTCATCCCGAATGCATTCGGGCGAGGAAGAAGGAAACACCAATGAGTGAGCAAAATTCCAATCAATGGGATGAGTCGAAGAACATAGGAATGCCAGTTGCCGGCGGCCTCGACACCTCTGCGCTGCCTGAGGTGGTTGACCGAACTACCTGGCAGGCGGAACTGGACACGCTGCTGGTTCGGGAAAAGGCGCAGACCCACGAAGGGGATGCGATCGCGGCGGCTCGAAGGCTTCTGCCGATGGTAGAGGTGGACCCCACCATCCAGCTAATCGGCCCGCACGGACCGGTCACGCTGCTGGAGGTCTTCGAGGGTCGCCGGCAACTAATCGTCTACTTTCACATGTGGCACACCGGTCAACCCACCAGTGCCCAGTGCGAGGGCTGCACCTTCTTCAACGGCCAGGTTCGCGAGCTGTCCTACCTGCATTCCCGCGACGTCACCTACGCCACGTTCTGCGAAGGCCCGTACGAGGAGAGCGCCCGTTACCGCGACTTCATGGGGTGGGACGTCCCATGGTACTCGGTACAAGACTCCGCCGACTCCCTGCTCGCCGGGCGCGAGTTCGGCATGCTGGTGTGCTACCTGCGGCACGGCGACCGTGTGTTCGAGACCTACTGGACCACCGGCCGCGGCGTGGAGGTGATGGCCCCTAGCTACGGGCTGTTGGACATGACCGTGTACGGTCGGCAGGAGACGTGGGAAGACTCGCCCGCCGGCTGGCCGCAACGGTGGGCAAACACCGGCGACCAGTTCCGCACGGACGGACGTCCCACCGCCCAATGGTCCCGGCTTGCGGCTGGGCGCTCCGACGACCTGGGCACCAGGGCCACCGCCCCACACGGCAGCCAAAACGAGCCGTGACCTCTCGATTAGCGCCGCGCCGGTGCGGGTAGTGGAAAGGCGAGGGCAGGTAATCCCCCGACGTACCTGGTCGTAGGAGAGAAATTTGACGGGGGCATCAGCACCTTTCTCCAAGCGCGCCGCCACCTGTCGCATTTCAGCAAGGCCCTCCGGTGTATTTTTTCGTCAAAAATACACCGGAGGGCCTAATCTAGTCCTCCTGGTAAATTAACTCAAGGGTGGTCAGATTTTGCACTGAAGGATGGGAAATTGACGTGAATCATGGGAATCATCGGTTTACGTCCAGGCAATGTCGCTCCCGATCTGGTATCCTCCATCGACGCCTTGTAAATTAGCCCCAGAGCAACCGCCCAGAAAAAGGCTTGACACCCCCTTCTCTTTCTGTTATTCTATTAGTAACCATTGGTAAGAAAAAATAACAAAGGTAAATTCATGGGAAGGAAAGAACGACGACTGCGAGATCAGCAAGAGCTCAAGCAGAGCATGCTGGAGGCGGCGCGTGCAATCGCTCTGGCTGAAGGGTGGAGCAATGTGACGATGCGCAAGATCGCTGATCGCATTGAGTATAGCCATGCCGCCATTTATGACTACTTTGAAAACAAAGATGTGCTTCTCTTAGAACTCGTGCATGAGGGTTTTCGCCTGCTGGAGGCAGACCTGAAGCTAGCCCGAGCACAAGCTCCTGATCCAGAGGAGGCGATGCGGCTCATTGCTCATGGCTATCTCGGATTCGCCTGGCGCTATCCTGAGCTCTACCGCCTGATGTATGGCCTGGACGGTGTCACTTTCAGCATCTCAGAGCCCGAGAAGGAGGGACTCCAAATAGAGGATGTGGCGGCACTGACCGTCAAAGATGTGCTTGATTCTCATGGCTGGTCAACAGAACACCTGGCCGATCAGGTGAATATCCTCTGGGGGACCGGTCATGGGCTGGTAACTCTCACGCTGGCAGACCGCATTCGCGGCGGACAGGCGCAGGCAACACACTTATTCGAACGAGCCATTCAAGACATGCTGCTGGCCTGGGAACATGAAGCGGGTACCGCCCGTCCGGCCTCCCCTTCCGAACAGGGAGCCTCTCTCTAGGTTCGCTACGGATGTGACGAACCCGTGTGAAATGTGTTTTTACTTACCAAAGGCCACAAAACAAACAAAGGTAAACAACATCACTCATCGAGGAGATCGACATCATGACACTCTATCCTTATACACTTTTGCTACACATTGTGGGCGTGATCGGCCTGTTTATCGCTCTCAGCTTGGAATTAGCCGTCGTGTCTCGCTTACGAGTGGCAAAGACGACTACCCAGGTCCATGAATGGCTCACACTCAGCCGCGTGATTGACCTGGCTTTGCCAGTCTCCGCTGTATTCATTCTCATCAGTGGCCTCGTGCTGACCTTTTCGGTCTGGGGATGGGGGCATGCCTGGATCGAGTTTTCGCTGGGCTTGCTCGTTCTCCTGGGTATCCTGGGACCCGTGATCAACGGACCTCGCATGAAGGCGATTCAGGTGGCAGCGCAAGCCGCACCCGTGGGCGAGATCCCTCCCGCTCTCAGAAAGGCCATCTCTAACCCTGTGCTGCGGGCTTACGCACCCATCCCGGGCCTGGTCGCGTTGGGCGCAGTTATCATGATGGTCTTGAAGCTGGATTGGCTTGGTTCGGAGATGGTGATTGCTCTGGTCCTCATCGTAGGTCTCATCTTTGCCTTCGCGCGTAAAGGGTAAAGAATACATTTTGTGAAATAACCTTTGTCAAGAAATATTCGCATAGAAACGTTTAGAGAAAGAGGAAAAAGATAAAGCGATTGGACGCTCCTCACCATCTGAGATATACACCTTTACAC
>Ga0102924_1005095_pt1 | contig 12902 bp, 10 predicted proteins | sample PaiPotPPM11metaG_FD_80116 | JGI IMG/M metagenome (GOLD analysis project Ga0102924, IMG submission 80116) | Iron sulfur acid spring bacterial and archeal communities from Banff, Canada, to study Microbial Dark Matter (Phase II) - Paint Pots PPM... ... | reverse complement strand
CGCGGCCGGCCGCGATCAGCATGAGGTTGGGCAGGACCGACGCGGCGAGGGCGTAGGCCGCGACCGCGACCGCGAGCGGGCGGCTGGTCTGCCACAGGAGCCGGACCGCCACGCCGTAGCCGGGGCCGGCGAGCGCCCGGAAGATCCTCCGGCGGGGGCTGCGGGCCGGTTTGTCCACGCCACCAGGCTAGCGTTCAGCGGCTTCCCGCCCCGGTGCTCTGCCGGCGCCGCGGCGCCGCGCCCGGTACCGCCGCCCGCCGGCGTTCCCGGCGGGTTCAGGTTCCGCGTCGCGGAAGCCGGCTGGCTGCCGGGCGGGCTGCGGTCGTAACGTCGCGTGCAGTGGCCGAGGAGACCGTGCCGGAGGAGACCGCCGTGTACGACAGCATCATTGACCCCACGCTCGGCGTGGCCACCGATTCACCGGCCGGCCCGACAGCGCTGGCCGAGCGGCCGCGGACGCTGTCCGGCCTGAGGCTGGGACTGCTGGCCAACATCAAGCGCAACGCCGAGGAGTTCCTGGACGAGGTCGGCCGGCTGCTGGCCGAGCAGCAGGGCGTCGCGGCCGTCGTGGCCAGGAAGAAGCCGGACATCACCAGCACCGCGCCCGAGCCGATCCTGGACGACCTGCGCCGCGGGTGCGATGTCGTCGTCGTCGGGGTCGGCGACTGCGGATCGTGCAGCGCATCCGCGGTGGCGGACGGGATCATCCTGGAGCAGGGCGGCATCCCGGCCGTCGTGGTCTGCACCGACGCGTTCACGGCCAGCGCCGACGCGATGGCGGGCCTGCGCGGCGCGCCGGGCTACCGGTATCTCACCGTGCCGCACCCGATGGCCAACCTGACGCCGGACGGGGTGCGGGACCGGGCCGCCGCCGCGGTTCCCGGCATCGCCCGGATGCTGACCCGCGGCGCCGTGGCCGCGGCCTCGTGACGAGCCCGCCCGCGGGCCCGGCCGGGCCGCCGGGCGGCCCGGTCGAGCAGGCCCGGGCCGTCATCGAGTACTGCTACGAGCGCGGATGGACCGACGGGCTGCCGGTCGTGCCGGCGACCCGGCCCGCGGTCGAATCGTTCCTGGAAATGACCGAGCGCGCGCCGGACGAGATCATCGGCTCCGCACCGCATCTCGGCCGGAGCATCACGGTGGCGCAGGCCGCGGCGAACGCGGTCATGGCGGGCTGCCAGCCGGAGTACTTCCCGGTGGTCCTGGCCGCCTGGGAGGCCGTGAACCTGGAGCGGTCGGCCCGCGGGGCCTGGCAGTCGACCAGCGGCCCGTCCCCGCTCATCGTGGTCAACGGCCCGGTCCGGGGCCGGCTGGGGATCAACTACCAGGGCGGGGTGTTCGGCCCGGGGTTCCGCGCGAACGCCACGATCGCCCGGGCCGTCGGGCTGATCGTGCGCAACGGCTACGGGATCCGCCCGCACGAACTCGAGCAGGCCACCCAGGGCCTGCCCGGGCGCTGGTCGGTGTGCCTCGGCGAGAACGAGGAGATGTCGCCGTGGGAGCCGTTCAGCGTGGTGGGCGGCGTCGCCCCCGGCGTGGACGCGGTCTCCGCCATCTTGATCAGGACCTGCGAGTACGTGGACAACCGCGGGACCGACAGCCCGGAGGCCGTGCTCACCGACTTCGCGGACACGCTGGCCCGGCTGGGCGCCTACCTGGGCGGCGGGCATTCGAGCGGCGGCCTGGTCCTCGGCCCCGAGCACGCCCAGCTGTTCGGCCGGTCCGGGTACAGCCGGGCCGACGTGCAGCAATGGCTGTTCGAGCATGCGGTGCGCGACCGCGCCGACCTGGTCGCGGCGGGCAAGGGCGGGTCGGGCGGGGAAGACAGCCCGAGCGACCCGGCGCAGGCCGGCACGCCGTTCCCGATGATGCCCTCGGCCCGGGACATCCCGGTCCTGGTCGCGGGGGCGCCCAACGCCGCGATCTCCATGGTCTTCCGCCCGTTCGGCTGGGCGCCGTGGTCCGGCCGTTCGGTCCCGGTGGCCTGGCCGCCGGCGGTAGCGGCGATGAGCGAGCGGAGCGAGAGCAATGGCGGTTGACCAGCCGCGCCTGGAGCAGATCCGGCGCAGTCTCGAGGCAGACGACTACCGCCTCGACGTCGCGGTGCACGAGGACCGCGCCGAGGTGGCCATCGCGGCCGGCCCGGCCGCGTGCGCGGAGTGCCTGGTGTCCAAGGAGCTGATGCGCTCGATGCTGGCCCCGGTGCTCGGCGTGCCGCCGGACTACATCGAGCTGGCCTATCCGGTCGAGATGGAGAACTGAGGCGTGGAGATCTCGCTCGCGGGCCAGGTCGCGCTGGTGACCGGGGTCGGGCCGAACATCGGCAGCGGCGTCGCGCTGGCCCTGTCCCGGTACGGCGCGAAGGTGGCCTGCAACGACGTCGACGAGCAGGCGATCAAGGCGTGCATCGCCCGCATCGAGCGAAACGGCGGCGAGGCCATGGCCGCGCCCGGCGACGTGACCGACGAGGCCGCGGTGCGGCGCTACACCGGCGCCGTGCTGGCCCGCTGGGACCACATCGACATCCTGGTCAACAACGCGGCGCTGCTCGGCGGGCGGGGGCTGCTGGACGAGACCGCGGAGAACTTCGAGCGGGCCGTGCGCGTCTGCGCCCTGGGCTACTTCCTGAACGCCAAGCACGTGGCGCGGTCGATGGCCGAGCGCGGGATCCGGGGCTCGATCGTCTGCATCTCCTCGTCCAACGGCTGGTCCGGGACGGCGGGCATCATCGCGTACGCGTTCCACAAGGGCGGGGTGAACAACTTCGTCCGGGCCGCCGCCATGGACCTGGCGCCCTACGGCATCCGGGTCAACAGCTTCACCCCGACCGCGCCGAACCCCGACAACCCGGAACTGCTCGCGGAGCGGGCCCGGGCCGGGCTGGGCCCGGGCGGGGTCCTGCAGCAGCGCGGCCCCGGGCTCGGCGGCCCGGCCGGCGACGAGCCGTGGCGCCGGCCGAGCCGGTGGGCCGGGGCGCGCGCGCCGATGGTCCCGATGGGGACGACCGGGACCCCGACCGACATCGGTCACGCGGTGGCCTGGCTGTGCTCGGATTACGCCCGGCTGATCACCGGCACCGACCTGGTCGTCGACGGCGGCGCCCGGGCCAAGAACTTCGCCTACGCGCCGGCCGCCGCCGAGGACCTGGCCGGCCCGCTCCCCCTGATCCCCCTGGACGACACGCCAGCCCTGTAGCGCGTAGGCGGGCGGACGGTCAGGGCGAGGCTGGTCTGCGGTGATAGGTAGGGGGTGTCGCTGTCGGCGCGGAGGGTGGCGGTGTAGCGGCCGGGCTGGGCAATCGGGGGGTCGGCGGCGTTCAGCGTGAGCGTGACCGTGATGCTCTGCCCGGGAGCCAGGGTGGCCTGGACCGGGCTGGCCGACAGCCACGGCACCCCGGTGCCGCCGTCGCACTCGCCGTAGCCGGGCAGTCGCTCGGCGGTGGCGTCGATCTGGCCGGCGGTGTCGATGCCGCCGATCTGGTAGAAGCCGCAGGCGCTGCCGGAGCGGTAGAGCAGGTGCGGGGCGGGGGGCAGCGCGGTCCAGGTGTTGGCCGCCGGGTTGTAGGCGAAGCCCTGGCTGGTCAGTTCCTGGTCATACCGGGTGACCCCGCCGGAGACCAGCAGTTGCCCGTTGGCCGCGGCGTGCGCGCCGCCCCACAGGTCGATGGGCATGGTGGCCACCGGCCGCCAGGTGTTACGCGCCGGGTCGTAGGCGTAGGCGGCGCTGGTGCCGTAGCCAAGGTCGTGGTCGAATCCGCCGGCGCAGTACAGCGTGCCGCTGATGCTGCCGCAGGCCTCGAATGAGATCTCCTTCGGGTAGGGCGCGGCCTGCGCCCACCGGTTGACGGCCGGGTCGTAGACCTGCACATCGCGCAAGGTGCATACCCCGCTCTCGGCGCAGCCGCCGATCACGTACATCTTCCCGTCCAGCACCGTGGCCGTGGCGCCGTAGCCGGGGTGCGGGATGGGCGCTCGGGACGTCCACGCCCCGGTCGCCGGGTCGTAGACCTCCAGGGCCGGCTGCTCCACGTTGTGGATCTGGTCGTACCCGCCGGTGACATACAGCTCCCCGCCGATCACCGCCGCGACCGGCGCATCCAGCCTGTAGGGCATGTCCGGCAGCTGTGACCAGGCCCTGGTCGCCGGGTGATACACGTACCCGGTGGGAACCGCATACCCGGGGGCGATGACACCGCCGACCGAGTAGACCGCACCGGTGGCCGGGTCGGTCGCGGACGCGTTGTCATACAGGGCATCTGGGAGGTGGTCGATGGCCCGCCACGGCAGGGCCAGCGGACCGGCGGCCGGGGACGACCGCCTGGCCGGGTCCCCGGCCTGCCTGGCCACCCCCAGCTGCGGGGTGAAGTGCCCGCGCACCTGCCGCGCCGGCCCAGGTGCCGAGGCCGTGGGCTGGGACGGCCCGGCCAAGGTGGACGCGCCCTGCTGGGCGTTCAGGTGCAGTGTGGCGGGCGCGCTGCCGGTGTTGGTGACCGTCAGCCGCGCGGTCGCGTGCCCGCCCATCCGCGCCGACACGGCAATCCGCGCGGGCGCCATCGCGATCCTGCCCGCCGCCAGCGAGAAGTCAGCCGCGGTCACCGCGTTGGCGGCGACGGTGACGCTGGTCGTGGCCGGGCGGTAGCCGTCGGCCGACGCGGTCAGCTGCTGCTGGCCCGTGGCCGTGGTGGCCAGCCAGTACAGCCCGCCGCTGACCGCCGGGTCTCCGGGCTCGGGCATCGTGGTGACCCGGTGTGCGCCGTCCGCCACGACCGCCCCGTTCACCGGCTGGCCGGTATTACGGTCGCGCACCTGGCCCACCACCAGCCCACCGCGCACCGGCTGGCAGCTGCGCTCACCCGCGAAGAAGTTGTCGACCTCCCACGAGGTGCCCAGGTAGGTGCCGAAACGGATTTCCACCTTGGACTGCCCGGCGGCCCGGGGTAGCGGGATGACCTGGGTATCGGGCCCCCACACCGAGGTGTAACCGGGGCTCACTATGCTCCAGGTCTTGCCGCTGTTCACGCTGACGCTGACCTCAGCATCGGCGCCCCCCACCTGCAGGTCCTGGTCGTACTGCAAGACCGGCGACATGTCGTGGCTCAGGTTGAGCACCGGGGAGGTCAGGTCGCCGCCGGCGCGGGGAATCGCCAGCCCGTCGGCCAGCGCGAAGCCGCCGCTGCCCCCGGTGTAGTTGGGCAAGTGATGGGGGTTGCTGAACGCCCACAGGTGGCCGTCGGTGCGCCAGCCGGGCGGGGCTTGGCCGGTGCTGAAGTCCTGGGTGTAGCCGCTGTAGTAGGCCTGGTAGCCCGGTGCGTCGCAGGCCTGCAGGTCGGCGGTTAGGCCGATATTCTGCCGGGTCCCGGCAGCGGCCGGGATGATCGTGGCGTGGCCGGCCTGGTAGCCGGGGTAGGCCCCGGACGCGTCCAGCGTGTACGGCCGCCCGGTGACCGGCAGGGTCAGCTGGTAGCGGCCGGTAACCGGGTTGGTGTAGCTCACCACCGGTGTGCCCGGCACCCGGATCTGCGCGTACAGCGGCCAGCCGTGGCCGGAGGCGTCGGTAACCGTGCCGGTCACGGTCGCGGTCGGCAGCTGCTGCAGGGTGAAGTTCTGCCGGGTGGTGCCGCTGCTGGTGACGGTGACCGCGCGCACCCGCTGGGTGACGTAGCCATACTTGCCGACGCTGGCCGGGTAGGTTCCGGCCAGCGCGGTCGTGGAGAACTGCCCGGTGGCGCCGGTGACGGTGGTCGCGTCGCCGATGCTGACCCGCGCCCCCGCCACCGGCTGGCCGTGGCTGGTGACCGTGCCGGTGACGGTGCCATGCGGCCCGGCCTGGAAGGCGGCCACCCCCTCGGGGGTGCCCAGCCCGGTCGGCCCGTCATACCCCTTCCCGGCCGTGCACAGGTAGCTGTACGGCGCGCACCCGGTTGGGCTGTTGCTGCCGGAGGTGACGTCGTTGAGCGCCGCCGGGCGGGCGTATGCGTAGGAGGCCGGGATGGTGCCGCCGGCCGGGATGCCGCCCAGCGCGTAGGTGGCCGCGATCAGCGGCGTGGCCACGCTGGTGCCGCCGAACTCGGTCCACCCCCCGTACCCGTAGGTGTCGTAGACCGCCACCCCGGTGTTCGGGTCCGCCACCGCGGACACGTCGTTCTCGGTGCGGAAGGCGCACCCGCTGTCCTTCTGCCAGGCCGGCTTCGGCCCGCTGGAGCTGCAGCCGCTGCCGGTGTTGCTCCAGGCGGTCTCGGACCAGCCGCGCGGGCTGGATGGATTCCGCTTCAGGGTGGTGCCCCCCACCGCCACCACATCCGGCAAAGAGGCTGGGTAGCTCGGCTCCTGGCAGATGCCGCTAGCGTAAGTCAGTTCATAGTCGTCGTAGCCCCAGTCGCCCGAGGCCATGGTGATGGCCACGCCGGGGTGGTCGAAATAGTGGTCGTACCGGCTGCTCGCGCCTTCACCACACGCCGCCCAGCTGTTGGAGACGTAGTCGGCGCCCAGCGCCACCGCCTCGTTCTCGGCCGCCCCCAAGCTGGCGAAGGAGGTGTTGTCGGCCTCGATCAGCAGGATGTGACAGTTCGGGCAGGCGGCCGAGACCATGTCCAGATCCAGCGAGATCTCCCCCGCCCAGCCCTCGTCGCGGACCGGGTAGACGGTGCCGCCCCGCTGATTCACCTTGCGGAAGCAGCCATTCGCGGTCGTGCACGGCGGCAGCCCGTACTGATGCCGGTACATGGCCAGGTCTGCCGCGGCGGCCGGGTCGTCATAGGCGTCGACGACCGCCACCGTCGCCCCGCGGCCCGCGGTGGCCGACGGCAGGCTGTAGGCGTTCTGCAGATCGGCGGGGCCATATCCGTCCGGCACCACGCCCGCCGCCAGCCGACCCTGATGACCAGCGGCATCGGTGCGGACCAGCGCCTGGCAGGCCGCCTCATCGGGCGACTTCGGAGGCGGGCACACCCACCGCACGGGAGCCGACCCCGTCGGCTCGTTCCCCGTCGGCTCGTTCCCCGCCGCTGCGGTCAGCACAGCACTGGCCGCGGCCCTGTGGCCGCTGGCCGGTGCGCCGGCCGATGCCGCCACAGCCGAGGCCGACGGCACCACCGTCAGCACGGCGGCCGACACCACGGCCAGGCGGCGCAGGACACAGCGCGGTGCCGTTGCCTCGCGCACCAAGCCCTTCACAACTGTCCTTAGCATCAAGCTCTCCGCACGTTCAGGCGGGCCAGGCCCGCGAATTGCTCCGAATGGCGCTCGGGCCGCCTGACCGGGCGGAAGGCCAGTCAGTGGCGTGCTCAGGATCTGGGCCGACCCGGCCGGAACGAGCTGGTTCGTTCACCGTCATCACCGGATGTCACTTTCGGTGGCTAGTGTCAGGCAAGGTCGACTGCGTTGTGACGGCCCAGATGACGCAATTAATGCGCAATCCCGCCTGAGGGCCAGGCCAGCACGGCAGGCTGCGTGGGCCAGCAGGAAGGAGCTACTTGCGGCGCTTGATCGGCAATGTCACCATATGGTGCACGGCACAGGCCGGGCATCCTCAGCAGCTGGAGCGGGGCTGGTGCCGATTACCAACGACTCCGCGACGGCGGCGGAGGGGCCGGGCGGCGTGCCTGTTCTGGTGGCTGATCCCGCAGCGACCACACTCGGTGCGGTTGGCTGGCTTTCACCAGGCTTCGTTGGCCGCGATCGGGAACTGGCCGATCTGGGAGAAGCGCTGGCAGGCCCGCCCGCGGTGGTTCTGGTCGAGGGCGAGGCCGGTGTCGGCAAGACCCGGCTGCTGCGGGAGTTCACCGCCTCCCCGGCCGGGCGGGCGCACCGGATCCTCGTTGCCGAGTGCCCGCCGTTCCGGCAGCCGCACACCCTGGGCGCGCTGGTGGATGCGGTGCGCCGGGCCACGCACGAGGTGGCCCGGTTCCGGCTCAGCGCCCTGGCCGGGGCGCTGCGGCCGCTGTTCCCCGAGTGGGCCGCCGACCTGCCGCCGGCTCCCGAGCCGGCCGAGGACGCGACCGCCGCCCGGCACCGGGTGTTCCGGGCGCTGGCCGAGGTGCTGGCCGGACTGGGCATCAGCTTGCTGGCGGTGGAGGATGGGCACTGGGCCGACGAGGCCACCCTGGAATTCTTGCTGTTTGCCCGGTCACAGGTCAGCGTCGTGGTCACGTACCGGCCCGAGGACGTCCCGGCTGGATCGCCGCTGTTGCGGCTGTCGTCCCGGCCGCCGGGTGCCACGCAGTCGCGGCTGACCCTCGGCCCGCTGGATCCGGCCGCCACGGCCAACCTGGCGTCCTCGATGCTCGGCGGTGAGCAGGTCTCGGCCGAGTTCGCCGGCTTCCTGTATCAGTGGACCGACGGTTTGCCGCTGGCGGTGGAAGAGCTGGTCCGGCTGATGCACGACCGCGCCGACCTTGCCCTCGGCGACCGCGGATGGATGCGGCGCCAGATCACCCAGGTAACGGTTCCGCCGACCCTGCGCGACGCGGTGCTGGAACGCGCCGCCAGGCTCACCCCGGACACCCAGGCCATGCTCCGCGCCGCCGCCGTGCTGGGCGAGCGCGCCACCGACGCGATCCTCATCGAAGTCAGCGAGCTCCCGCCTGCCCGGGCCCGCACGGCCCTGGCCAGCGCGCTCGTGGCCGGCATGCTCACCGAGGCCACACCAGGCCTGGTCGCCTTCCGGCATATGCTCGCCGCCCGCGCCGTCCACCAGGCGATCCCCGCCTCGGACCGCCGTATCCTGCACCTGCGCGCCGCCCGCGCGCTCGAGCGCCAGTCGCCGCGGCCAACCGGCCAGCTGGCCCAGCACTACCGCGAGGCCGGCGATACGCCGCAATGGTGCCGCTACGGAGAGCAGGCCGCCGACGAAGCACTCGCGGCCGGTGACGAGGCAGCCGCCGTCGTCATGCTGCACGATCTGGTCACCAGTGCCCAGCCGCCACCTGACCTCCTCGCCCGGATGGCGAAGAAGATCCCGCTCGGGACGGCGGTCGGGCTCGCCCGCAGCCAGGAGGTCGCCCACGCGCTGGAAGCCGTCCTCGACGCCGGGATCCCGGACCCCGCCGAGGAAGCGAGTCTACGAGTCGCGCTGGCCCGCGTGCTGCGGGCCATGCATGCAGACGCGGGCCGGGCCCAGCTCGAGCAGGCCATCCCCCACCTGAACCGGCAGTCCGGCGAGGCCGCTTGGGCGATGATCATGCTGAGCTGGCCGGGGGCCGCGGCCTGGCCGGCCTCGGTTCACCTGCACTGGCTGCGGCGGGCGGCCCAGATGCCCCTGCCTGCCGAGCCGGCCGATCGCCTCAGGCTCATCGTGGACCGGGCCGCCTTCCTGCTCCAGTTCGGCGAACAGGAGGGCTGGGCGGTGGCCGCCGAGATGCCGTCCTCCTCGCGCAGTGCCCCCGAGCGACGGCAACTCGCCCGCGGCCACCACAACATCGGTGAGGCAGCGGTCACGTGGGGGCGCTACGAGGAGGCCCGCCGCCGCCTGGCTGTGGCCCTCGACCTGGCGGCCCAGGGCGGTTATACCCGGCTGCAGGCCCATGCCCTGGTAACTCAGGCATATCTGGACTGGCTGCTGGCCGCCTGGGACGGGCTGCCCGAGCGGGCGGCGGCCCTGGCCGCTGACGAGGACCTCACGCCCGTCAACCGGCTGAACGCTGCCCTGGTCACCGGGCTCCTGCACACCGCGCGAGGTCCTGTCGCCGAGGCCCGCGACACCCTGCTGCACGTGCTCGACCAGGCTCGCCAGCCCCACGAGCCGCAGTATTACATCGCGCCTGCCGCGCTGGTCAGGCTGCTCCTGGCGGAAGGCCGCGTCGACGACGCCCTGGACATCACCAGTGAGCCGATCGCCACGGTGCAGCGCAAGCAGGTCTGGGTGTGGGCCACCGAGATCGGGCCCGCCCGGGTCGCTGCCCTGGCCGCGGCCGGGCGCACCGGCGAGGCGGCCCAGCTCGTCACCGCGTTCGCCCGCGGCATGCACGGCCGGAAGGCGCCCGCGCCCAGGGCTGCGCTGCGGCTGTGCCGCGCCATCCTGACCGAAGGCCAGGGCGACCAGCCCCGGGCCGCGGCGCTCTACTCGCAGGCCGCCGCGGCGTGGCGGGCCATGCCGCGGCCCTACGACGCGCTGCTCGCCCGTGAGCGCCAGGCCGCCTGCCTGCTCGCCGACGGGCAGGGTGATGCCGCGCTCCAGCTGCTGACCGAAGTGTTCCACGGGCTCGCGAGCCTGGGCGCGAGAGCGCATGCCGACCGCATCGGGCAGCAGCTACGCGAGCATGGGCGCGAAGTCCGGCCGGTGGCCCGCCGCGGTCGGCGCGGCTACGGAGACCAGCTCTCGCCCCGCGAGCTCGACGTAGTCCGTCTCGTCATCAACGGCCAGACGAACAAGGAAATCGCCCACGCCCTCGCCAGGTCACCTAGAACGGTTGGCGGACAACTGAGTTCGGCCATGCGCAAGTTCGGCGTCAGCTCCCGGACTGCCCTGGCCGTCCGCGCCGCGGAGGCCGACATCTCCCCCGGGCCGCCCAGCAGCACCTGATGAGTGATCCCGCGGTCAGGTTTCCTCGGCCAGGTTTTCGTTGCCGTCCCAGCGCGGGTGCTGAGCCGGGTCCGCGATCAGCTCGAAGATCCGCCCCGCCCCGGCCGCGATCTCCCGGCTGGCGCTCACCACACCCGCGGCGCCGCTGACTCCGTAGTCATGCGCCCATCCAAGCATCTGGCGCGGGTCATCCGCTGCCGCCGGCTAGCGCGGCCGGTGCTCGGTGCCCCGGGCGGGGGTGATGAACAGGACCGAGCCCGGTTCGTGCACGTCCGCGGTGTGCCAGACCCCGCGCGGGTTGATCACGGCCTGGCCCGCGCGCAGTTCGACGCGGCGCGGTTCGCCGTCGATCTCCTGGATGACGGTCTGGTGACCGGAGAGCGCCACGACCACCTCGTCCCCCCGCGGGATGGCGTTCCCAGCTCGTCCAGCTCGCCGCTTCGGGTCCGATCATCACCAGGCGTCCCTCGTCACCGTCGCCGGCCCGCTCGGCCTCGTACCGCCGCAGGTAGTCCTCGCTCCAGGTGAAGTCGGGGAGAGTCTCGGCCCGGGCGCCGAGCCCGAGGTGGACGTACACCTGGGAGAGCTCGAAGCTCGCGGCGCCTGGAGTCGGAGACGGCCCCGGGTTCGCGGAAGATGCCATGCGCTCAGGCTGCCCTAGGCTCAGCCCGCGGTCTTGTAGATATCGGAACTCTGGCCTTCCGTCGACCCGTCTCGCGCCCGTGCGCGAGCAGGACGGGCGCGAGACGGGGTCGGCCAGCCGCTGGTGGTGGCTCAGGGCTGCGGCGTCCGGCCGGGCTGGGAACGGCGGCCGTAACGGTGCAGGCGCCGGTCTCCCTGGGCCGTCGGTCACGCCTTCTTCCAGGTAGCGGGGGCAAACCTGCAGCGCGCTGGCCAGGGCGCGGATGTGCGACGAGCGCCGGAGCTGCCGCTGGCCGTTCTCGACCATCGACAAGAATCCGGGAGTCACCCCGGAACGGGCCGCCAGGGCGGCCAGCGACATGCCGCGCCGCAAGCGCAGCACCCGCAGCCTCGAGCCGGCATCGTCGCGCCTGGGATCGAGGTGCTTGAGCTTCATGGGCATTTCGCGTCCCAGACGGCCGTGAACCAGACCGTGCGACCGGTCTCGTCTCCGCTCACGCCCCACGCGGCCGCGAGCACCTCCACGATGCGCAGACCTCGCCCCCCGGAGCCGTAGCCGTCAGGCGCGCCGTCGCAGCCTGAGTAATCGCCGCTGCGTGGCCCGGCCCACGGCCCTCCGGCGTCGGCTACCTCGACCCGGACCGACTCTCCCCGGCGAACCTTAACCCGCAGCTCAAACGTCCCGCCCGGCTTCCGTGAGTCGCTGTGCAGCACGGCGTTACTGACCAGCTCATCGGCCATCAACGTCACGTCTTCGACGACCGGGCAGTCGGCCAGCACCCCGGCGAGGAAGGCCCGCACACCGGCTACCTGCTCAGGCCGTCCCGGATACCGGCGCGAGCATGACACCGGTGATCTTAAGGTCGAAGCGTCTGCAGTCGGCGCGCCCGTGATCTGAGCTACGCCGGTTGTCTCGCCCGTCCCCTGCGGCTGCTGGCCCCCGCCACCGTGCGGTAACGACCCCGTATCATCGCCGCCAGACGGGGATGGTCCAGAACGGCCGTACCCGTCGATGGTCGTCTGCGGTGCAGAAGCCATCCTGATCTCCTCGGTTGATCCTTGCAGTCCATAATCTGTGTCGCACAGATTCTCAGGCGTGAATATATCTAGCGCACATATAAGCTCGCAAGGATTCGTCGAGAGATCGCGGGCTGAAGGGAGTTCCGCTCGCCACATTCAAGGAGCCGCCGGGCCGTTGGGCACGGCCGGGCCAGGTGTCCCGGTACCCGCCGCGGGCTCGCATGTCCGCGCCCGAGCGACCGGTACCGGACCGAAGGGAGGTCACCGCGTCATCGCGCCCGTGCTCGGCCCGGCGGATGACGAACTCAGCTAACGCCGCCTTGACGGCGCGGCGGCGTGCCCTGCTGCGCGTGGCCCGCCCGTCGCGGGCCACACCGATACGTCAGGCGTCGTAGCGGCCGGCCTTGGCGTCGGCGAGGAAGGCGGCGAAGGCGGCCCGGTCCACCACGTGCGCCCCGTCCTCGGGGCGCTTCGAGTCGCGGATCGCGGTCACGCCGGGCAGGTTGCCGGCGATCTCCACGCAGCCGCCGTTGGCCGTTCCGCTGCGGGTCGCCTTCTGCCACTTGGCCTGGGACAGGTCAGTCATTGCGTGCTCATTCCTGGGTTTGGCTGAGGGTGTCGAGGTAGGTCCGGGTCGCGGCGGGCGCGAGGGCCGCGTCGCGGATGCGGGCGAAGGTCTGCCGGTAGGCGTCGACCTCGCTGGCCTTGGTCACCTCCTGGAT
>Ga0102924_1005094_pt1 | contig 12905 bp, 15 predicted proteins | sample PaiPotPPM11metaG_FD_80116 | JGI IMG/M metagenome (GOLD analysis project Ga0102924, IMG submission 80116) | Iron sulfur acid spring bacterial and archeal communities from Banff, Canada, to study Microbial Dark Matter (Phase II) - Paint Pots PPM... ... | reverse complement strand
TAGATGGTGAGCGTCAGCGGATGGCCGAACAGATGGAAGGGTCCCAGACGCAACAAAATCGGAATCATCGCATCGACAACTATAGTACGGAGCGAAGGCCGCAAACCAGACACGCCCGCTCCGAGGTTTTTTCCCTGACACGCGCGGCGCGCCATACGCAAGGTCATGCCCCATAGGCAAGATCCTGCGCTATATATGACGCCGGGATGCGAGCCATTGTTCAACGCGTGAGCCGGGCCGAAGTCAGCGCCGGCGGAAAGTCCTTGGGCCGAATCGGCCCAGGCTTCGCCGTGCTGCTAGGCGTGGCGCGCGACGATACCGAGGCCGACGTGGAGTTCATCGCTGATCGCATCCTGGGCCTCCGCGTGTTCGCCGACGATGCCGGCAAGATGAACCTGGCGCTAGGCGCGACGGGCGGCGAGTTGCTGGTGGTCTCGCAATTCACGCTCCTTGCCGACACCAGCGGGGGACGGCGTCCGTCGTTCATCAAGGCGGCGCCGCCCGAACTCGCGCGGCCGCTGTACGAGCGTTTCATTTCACTCGTGCGCGCGCGGGGTGTTAAAGTTGAAACGGGTGAATTCGGCGCGCACATGGAACTGGCGCTGGTCAATGACGGGCCGGTGACAATCATTCTGGACAGCCGGGTGCGTTGAGATGGCACGGGCAGGTTTTTACGCCGTCGAGTCGGGCAAAATCTCGTTTCGGCGCGACGGCAACTGGTATAGCGACGACGAGCGGATCGACAATCCGCGCATCGCACTCCTTTTTAGCCGCAGCATCAGGCAAAACCCCGACGGTAGCTACTTCCTCCAGGTCGCCGAGGAACGCGCGTCGATCACCGTCGAGGACACGCCGTACGTGGTCAAGGCGATCGAGGGCGACGCACAGAGCGGCTTTACGATCGTGCTCAACGACGAGGAACGCGAGGAGCTCGACCCGGCCACGCTCGAGGTCGGCCCCGACAACGTGCTCTATTGCCGGGTCAAGAGCGGCAAGTCGCGCGCGCGCTTCCTGCGCAACGCCTACTACCATCTGAGCCCCGGCTTCGAGGCCGACGAGCGCGGCGGCTTCTCGATCACGATGCGCGGCCGGCGCTATCCGCTTTTGCCCGCGAGCTCGGCGGACGGGAACGATTGAGTCCGCCGCGCGCCCAGAGCCCACACGATCCGAGGCCCGCGCGATCCGGAACCCGATTTGACCATCCCGGCTTTTCATATCGTGCTGGTGCGGCCCGAGATTCCGCAGAACACGGGATCGATCGCGCGCCTGGCGGCGGCGACGCACTCGCGCCTGCATCTGGTCGGCCCGCTCGGCTTCTCGCTCGAGGACCGCTATCTCAAACGCGCCGGGCTCGACTATTGGCCGCTGGTCGATCTGCGGACTTACGCGGGATGGGACGAATTTGCGGCGGACGATAATCCGCGCCTGAAGTATTTCTCGGCGCGCGCGGAAAGGTCTTACCTCGAGGCCGATTACGCGCCGGGCGACTTCCTGGTGTTCGGCAGCGAGACCAAGGGCCTGGGCGAGGAGTTTATGCGCACGCGGAGCGAGTCGGCGTACAGAATTCCAATCTTTGAGCCCGGCGTCCGCAGTCTGAACCTCGCCAACGCGGTGTCGATCGTACTCTACGAAGCGTTGCGCCAGAGCGGACGGCTTAGCGCGTAACGGGCGGCCCGCCGGGCGCGCGAATTCCGGTGTCGACCCAGATATCGAGCCGCGTCTCGCCGCCGGGGCTTATCGCCACCATCGAGGGGAGGTTCCTGGCCATGCCCGAAAGTCCGTTACCGCGCTCGACCCGGTAATTGCCGGGCGGCAGTGTCAGCCGGTAACGTCCGTCGCCGCCGGTGCGCACCGTTGCCACCACGGCGCCTTTGGAGTCGATAATCTTGAGGTCGGCTCGCGCCACGGGCGGGGCCGGCGGCACTTTGATGCCGGGGCCGCTTATCGGCCAGGTCGGGCCGCGCGTGACCCGGCCGGAGAGTGTCCCGTACGACGCCGTTGACCGGTAGGCATGGCCCTCGGAATGGGAACAGCCCGCTATCGCAAGCGCTGCCGCAATAAACGCGGCGAGCAATCTTGCAGGTGCGGGCAACGGGGCCACGAACTCACTCTTGCGAGGAGCTTATCGTATCCGGTCGCGGGCGACGTAAGCGGCGGGGCCGAAAGACTCCGGCCCCGCCGCTAGTTACAGCCTCTGACTCGCCCTACTGCCTGAGCTTCGCGATCTTGGTGCCCCAGGATATCCCGTTCGCAACCCTTTGGTTGGTTATCCAGCCGATGACGCTTCCCGCGGTTCCGTTGGGAGAGGTCGCCGGATCGAATCGAGTGGCCGAGTAATCACCCCATCGCTGAGGACTTGTCGCGGCAGGACTGCTATTGCCGGTCAGGCAGACCGAACTGAGCCCCGCCGGAGCCGCCTTGTTGAGCGCGACAGGATTTCCGTTGAGCGCACCGCCGAACAGAACCATGGGCTTCAAGCTACCCGTCGGATCAGTCGCAGTCTCGGTCACGAAGATGTCGCCCAGGGCGTCGGCGGCGATCGATGGATTGAAATCGTCCGACGTCGCGCTAAAAAAGAAACTGCCAGTGGAAGCAAACGTGTTAGTCGACGGATTGAACGCGAACCACACTGGGACGGGAAATCCGGAGAAGTTAGTTGTGTGGACACAGTAGAGCAAACCATCAGTGAAGCCACCGGACGGAGGAATCTGGTAGCACGCGTTCTGAAAACGGCCGTCGAGAGTGTCGATCGTATTGGCGCAGCCCGGCTGCACCGCGCTGGGTGGCACAGAGAAGTTAGTGCTGGGAATCGCGGCTGGCCCCGACATGGAAGGTGTGGTGCTGGCATTGGTCATCGTGTAGAGCGACACTCCGATGCCGGCCGCCGCCACGGCAAAGTAGTCCGCTCGGAAATGCCCATAAAAGGGAGCGCCAAGCTGAACCGGCGGCATCAATGTACCAATCAGCCCGAGGGGGAATACAGGCACCGTAAAGCCCAGCCCGTTGTAAACGCGCGCCTTCGGAATCGCGAAGGCGACAGTGCCGATGTAAGACAGGCCACTGTTGAAGACGTTGCCGGTGACCAATAGAGCATCCTGATCCATGCCGAGATGCGGGTAGTCGAGAAAGTTGGGCAGGCCAAACCCACCGCCGGAGACCCTATATACGATCCACCCGCCGTTTGCGGATCTGGTCGTGGATATCCCGATCCACAAGGAACTGGTCGAGAAGTCGTCCGAGGTCAAAACCCATCGGTTCCACGTGCTGTCGTAAAGAATTTGGACGTCGCCCAGGAAGTCAGCGGTACCGAACAATGCGTTGAGGGAATGCCGCCCCAGGATGGTGCCCGATTTATTGAATACCCATAGCGAGGCATTGGTAATCTGAGCGACCTGGGTCGACGACACGTCCATATCGTCGTCCGAAGGGAATTCGTTAACGCCGATCACGCCCTCCTTTGCGCCCTGAAAATGCACCGCTGTTAGATTGGGGGTCTCCGCAACGGGACTATTGTCAGGGGCCCTCGCCACAGCGCTCTCCGCGTTGGCGGCGGCCTTGAGCGCTTCGTATTGCGCCTTGGGCATCGTGGGCCGCACCTCGAGCGCAGCGGCTGGCACCGGCCCCGACGGTGCGAGCGCTTCATTGGCCGCCATCGCTTCCGGAGTCCGCTCGACCGGACCGGAGGCACTCACTGTGCCCGTGGCGAGAATGCTGGGACCGGCGTAGCGCGGAGGCGCCTCGCTTTGCGCGCGCGGCGCCCGTTGAAGCGCAAAAACCCCCAGCGTCGCGGCTGCGCTCATGACCGCCAGCGGCACCAACCATCTCGAATGTCTCATCGATTCCCCCTCCCAGTTTGGTGGATAATCAAAGCGCTTTTTTGCGTAACCTGACCCCCGCCCGTCTGACGCGCTCCTCGGACCGGTGCGATTTTGGGAGCGGAGCTTACTCACGCGTTGGCCTTAATGCAGTCTATTCTCTCCAAAGAGAGTCAATAAAGACACCGTCGTGAGACTTTTCAACAGGTAAGCGATAGCGTCGATAGAAAGCTTTGCATGAAAATGCCAAACGGCCCTGACCGTCCTAAATTGATCACTAAAAGGCGAAATTGATGATTAACAGAAGGTACGCTCGGAGGAGCGCAGCAGCCCAAATCACGCTCGCGAGCGCAGCGCTCGCGATCCTAACCGCGATGCCAGCGCCGGGTCCGGCATGGGCCCAAGACACGCCCGAAGCTGCCCCGCAAGGCGATGCTGCGGTGACTCAGGGAATTCCAGCGACGGCGCCTGGCGCGATCGTCAGGACGCCCGAGGACATTCAGAAGGACCGCGATATCGTCCCGCAAGGTGAGGCGCCGCGAGAGGTTCCGAACCCTCCCACGATTCCCTCGGATCAGTACTGGAAGTTAAAGCAGCGGAGCGGCGAGAGCACGCCCGGTAACGAGCAAGGCAGCCCTGCGCGAAAATAAGACTTGCTCCATCTCTCCGGGCGAAGGGCAGCGGGGCAAGATCAAGGCGGCGATGGCCTGAAAAACGCCAACGCGATGCGAACATGCTGGGAATTTCGTAAAAGCAATTGCGGCCGCGAGATCTAAGTCGCCGCGAGGCCTAGTGGCCGCGCGTTCCGCACGTTCCGCATCCGCTGGCGCATCCGCCACCCGCCGCTCCCTTCTCGGGCGGCGGGCCGAAGTAGTAGCCCTCTTGCTCGAGCTCACCGGCCTTGATCCAGCGCACCGGCTCACCGATTTCCGCGTCGCAATGCACGCAGCACCTGCGCTCGCAGTCGCCTTCATCGAGCGTGACGTGTACCAGCACGACACGCTCGCAGCCTGCGCAGTGCGCGGTGGGAAAAGTCGACGCGTTGAGCGACAAATCTTTCATCGTCAAGCCGATGCCGTGTATAGCAAGTGGCTGTGCGGTAGTCTAATCCTCCGCGGGCGCCAGATCATCACCGGCGCAGTGGAATACGCGCACGGAATAACGCGACAGAGTAACAATGGACTGGAAGGACCCGTGGCTATGGATTGCGGTCGTGCTCGGCGTCGCCGGCGGAGTCGCGATGTTCATCCCTTTCGCGCGGGTGTTGAAATGGCGCGCGCGGATGCTCGAGCGGATGGACGCCGCGCCCAACCGCACGGCGCTGTCGATAGGGATGGAGGCGGGGACGCTGGGATGGGCGGTTGCGGGCGCGATCGTATTCCTGTTCCTGCCCACGATGCTGCTGCCGCGTCCGAACGGAATCTTCTACCTGGCCGGATTCATGATCGGGATGAGCTACAAGCGGCCGCGTTTCAATCGACAGATGGAAGCGCTCGGAATCGCGCCGCACGCCACTCGCCGCCGCCCTGGGGGTGAGGAGCCGCACTAGCGAGCTCTCTTCAAAAGTGGAACGGAGCCGTTCTCCTGGCGGCCTCAGATCAAATTTCGCTCAACGAGTTACCCCAAGAGATTAGAACGTCCGCGAATCACGAAGGCTACTTCACCGTTTTCTTGGGTTCCCCGCTTGATGAGGTTGAACGGGAACTCATCCGCCGCTGGGGCTCTAGAAAGCGCTCCATCAGCAACTTCAACATAGCTGACGCGGCTTTCACGTCGAACTTGGAATCCCTAATAGCGCCGAGACGGTTCAGGCCGAAAATAATGCTGTGGACGACCGCAGCGACGCTGTCCGGATCAAGCGCGGGATCTACCTGTCCGCGCTCTTGACCCTCACGAATCAGGCGGCTCAACAGTTCCCGCACGCCGCGGTCCACACGAGAAGCAATCTTCGCGATGGCCGGGTTACGGGCGCTTTCGGCTCTCATCTCGAGACCAAGCGAAGTGCCGTGGGCCCGGACGTCCTTCATCCGCCCGTCCAACCACCCGCAGATGGCGGCAATTAGATCTGCATTTGGTGTCTGTGTCAGTTCGCCGACAATGGCTGCCTCTCGCTCGAGGCGCGATTCAAAAATGGCTTCTATGATCGCTTCCTTGCTCTCGAAATAGTGGTAGAGGTGCCCTGGACTCATTCGCGCCGCCGCGCAGATGTCGCCGATACTGGCGCCCCGGAAACCATCTCGCTGGAAGCATCGCTCCGCAGCTTCCAGGATGTGCTGACGCTTTTCGTCATATTTCGCCCGATCGACCTTCCGCATTGCTCCTCCTCCACACGGATAGAGCATTCACTCTAGCATTCGCTTGACACTGCCGTCCAATCCGTTATTAAATTAGTTCGAGCATTCGCTCTATTAATTCCGACGACCGTTGAAAAGGGGTATTTGCCATGGATTTTCTGTGTTCAGGGGCTTTCGTACGTGCCGTTTCGACCGGGGCTGTGGCGCTATACCAGCATCTGGGACCCGCGCACCATCACCTGCTGCGGCCGGTCTTTGGTCTATGTTGGAACGCGCTGGGACTTGGCAACCAATTACGCGCGCGCCGCTGTCATTCCTATCCACGTGAGATCCGCAACGCCCGTTGCTGGAGGCTTGCTCGATCTCACGGATCGCCGATCACCTTCGAAGTATGGACCGGCCAGGGAACCTGGTTCTGGTGTGTAGCCAATCCACAGCGCAACTGCGGCGCGATCGGAACGGCCGCGACCGAGACGGAAGCCATCCGCGAGGCCCGCTCGTCGATCGAAGAGATGTCAGCGCGCGCCGGGCAAGTGTTGCCGCCACGCGGCTCACTGGCGATGCCGCCGCGATCGAGGAATCCAATCTGAATCCGACAGCATTCGTTGCTTTGGCTGAAAGCACACCATTCGCAGGAGGAAGAGTCTATGATTTGGAAACTTCAACTGGCAGGGTTTCTGGTGATCGTTGCAAGCGGGCTGAGTGCCTGCGCCTCAAGTCAAAATCCGGCGGCAGAGCCGCGCGGATCTGTTATCGCACCTGACGGTTTAGCGGCACAGCGATCGCCGGGTGAGCAATTGGCGGGTGAGGGAGTTTACTCAGAAGAGCGCGTCGATCCCCTGGAACCATTCAACCAAGCCATGCTCACATTCAACCGCAAAGCAGATGATTGGGTATTGCACCCTGTCGCCGCCAAATGGGCCTACATTATGCCAGAGCCAGCTCGCGCCAGCGTCAGTCGCTTTTTCAAGAATGTCGGTGTGATCCCGCGTTTTGCGAATGACTTGTTCCAACTCCAGTTCAAGCAAGGGGGCACAGAAGTCGCGCGCTTCGGAATCAATAGCACCCTGGGTGTCGGTGGATTGTTCGATCCTGCCGACAAATGGTTTGGTCTCAAGCAGGAAGACAATGATTTTGGGCTAACGCTGGCAAAATACGGCGTGGGTGAAGGCCCATATGTCGTGCTGCCACTTTTAGGACCTTCCACCGTGCGTGACGCGCTCGGCGGGTTTGCGGACGGCGCGATGAATCCCGTGAATTACGTCGTCAGCGGCGCTCCGCTGTATGAAGCTGTTGCAAAAGCCTTCGCTGCCGTCAATGCGCGTTCAGAAAGCCTGGGCACGTTTGATGATGTAGACCGATACTCGATTGATTTTTACGGGGCTGTTCAGGACGCATACTTGCAGCGGCGTAAGAAGGAGGAAAATCGGGTTCGATCCGGCGAGTGAAAACCTGCATCCACAACAACCCGGTGCCACAACCTGGCGTCCAAGGCAAGACGATTTGGGGAGGAAGTCACAAAGGACATCCCCACTCACGGACGCACGTAGGGCTCGCCCAGCGCGCTCGGCGCGGCGGCCTGGCCGCCGAAACCCGCCAGCACCACCAGCGTCAGCGCGTAGGGCAGCGCGAGAAACACCTGGTAGGGCACCGCTGTGCCGAGCGCCTGCAAGCCGAACTGCAGCGCCATCGCAGCGCCGAACAACACCGAGGCCGCGGCGCATCCCCACGCCTTCCAACGCCCGAGGATCACCACCGCCAGTGCGACGAAGCCGCGGCCGGCCGACATCCCCTCGACGAAGGTGCCGGCGTAGGCCAGAGTCAAAAACGCGCCGCCCAGTCCCGTCAGCACGCCCGCGAAAAGCAGCGCCTCCCATCTCAGCCGATACACGCCGAGCCCCAGCGCGTCGGCCGCCTCGGGCCGCTCGCCTGCCGCGCGCAGCCGCAATCCGTAGCGCGTGCGCGAGATCACGAGCGCCAATATCGGCACCATCGCGAACGCCACGTACACCAGCACATTCTGATCGAAGAACGCGCGTCCGATCACCGGAATACGCGCGAGCGGTCCAAGCGCCATCGCGGCGAACTGCCGCACCACGAAGGCGCTGCCGGTCACGCCGAACATCTGGCGGTAGAAGACGCCGGTCAATCCGAGCGCGAGGATATCGAGCGCGGTGCCGGCCACGACCTGGTTCACCGCGAGGTTGACGACCAACAGCGCCAGCAGCGCGTTGAGTGCGACGGCCGCGGCGATTCCCGCGAGCAATCCGAGCGCGAGGCTGCCGCTGAAGTAGGCCGCCGCCAGCGCAAAAAAAGCCCCGGCCAGCATCGCGCCCTCGATACCGATATTGATCACACCGCTTTGCTCGACCAGCAGTTCGCCGAGCGCCGCGTAAAGAATCGGCGTCGCCATCGCGACCGTGGAAGCCAAAAACGCCTCAAGCATCGCTGCCGCTCCGCGTCGCCACGTTGGCTTCAGGAGCGACCACGCCTCCGTCGCGCCATAGCGCGCTCAGGCCCGCCCACGCACGGGTGTCGAACGCGAGCAGAATCAGGATCACCATCCCCTGGATCACCTGCACCAGCACCGGCGATACGCCCTGGCTGCGTTGCATCGCCTGCGAGCCGTTGTCGAGCGCGCCGAATAGAAGCGCGGTCAGCATCACGCCGAGCGGGTTGAGCCGCGCGACCAGGGCCACCGCGATCGCCTCGTAACCCCATCCGGGCGAGAGGCTTTCGTACAGCCGATGCGTTATCGCCGAGACCTGGACCGCGCCGCCCAGACCGGCGAGCGCCCCGCTAAGCGCCATCGTCACGATCCCCAGCCGCGCGACCGGGATGCCGAAGAACGCCGCGACGCGCCGGTTGCGGCCCATCGCGCGCAACTCGAAACCGCTGCGAGTATGGAAGAGCCAGAGCCACGATCCGAGCGCGAGCGCTACCGCGAGGATCATGCCGGCGTTGAGCCGGCTTGGCGGCGCGAACGTCCACAGCTCGGCGGCGCGCGCGATCGGCGCGCTCTTGGGATATGAGCGCGAGGGCTCGATTAGCGGACCATGCACGGCATAGCTCAGGAGTTGCACGGCGACGAAGTTGAGCATGATAGTGCTGATCACTTCGCTGACCGCGCGCCGCTCGCGAAGCCATCCGCAAATTCCGCTCCACAGCGCGCCGCCCACCGCGCCGGCCATCAACACCAGTCCAACCGCCAGCGGCCGGGGCCATCCGTCAAGAGCAATTCCGAGCGCACCCGCGGCGAGCGCACCGGCCAGCAACTGGCCCTCGGCGCCGATATTCCACAGCGCCCCGCGAAAGGCGATCGACACCGCTAGCCCGGTAAAGACCAGCGGCGTCGTCTTGACCAGCGTATCGGTGGCGGCAAGCCAGTTGCCGAAGGCGCCTTCCCACAGCGCGGCGAAAACGGCGAGCGGTGAAGCTCCGAGCGCGAACAGGATGAGCGAGATGAGCGCGGCCGAGAGCGCGAGCGCCGCGACAGGCTTGGCGAGCCGGACGAGCATCACGGCGCGACGTTAGCCCGAACGCGCGCCTTCACCTTTTTCACCGACACTCGCGACAGCAGCTTCGTTGTCGCGGCTTTAGCCGTTGCTTCAATTGCGCCTCTGGCTGACTCGCGATTCGGTGCATGGTGTTTTGCCGCGCAAATGAGCAGAACCCTCTTGAAATCGTAGGGGCCGTTCGTGAACGGCCCTCTTGCCGTCGCGTCGCGCGGGTGCAGCGTCACATCTCGCCGTCACATCTCAAAGTGACCTGCGGCTTTGACGTGATGCGCATCGTCGCGATGCGCCAGGTCGGGATTGCATCCGCGCTTCACCGCCAGCCAATAGGTGAAAAGCTGCAGCGAGAGCAGCAACGCGAACGGGCTCAGCACCTCGTCCTCGCCCTCGACCTGGATTCCGACGTCGACCGCTTCGGCCAGCGCCGAACCGGAGCGGGTATAGATGCCGAGGCGCTCCGCGCCGATCTCGCCGAGCGCATTGGCCACCTGCTCGGCGCGCGCGCCAGCCGCGCCGCCGCCGCTCGCGATGATGACGAGGGTGTCGCGGTCGGCCGAGCTTATCGGGCCGTGCAGAAATTCCTCGACCTGCATCCCCTCGGCATAGGCGAAGCTGGTCTCCTTGAGCTTGAGCGCGACCTCGCGCGCGGTCGGGTAGTTGGGCCCGCCGCCGAGCACCACGATCCGGCGGTAGTTGCGCAACTGCTCGGCCGCGTCGCGCTCGCCCGAATCGTCGCCGAGCCGCCGGCGCATCAGCTCTGGAATCGCCTCGAACTCCGCGCGCATCCGCTGCGTCTCGAGGTCGCCGTTGCCGGCTTGCGCGCGAAGCTCGAGCGCCAACTCGAACAGCAGCGCCATCGCCGTCGTCAGGCTCTTGGTATGGGCCGCCGACTGCTCCTGATCGGTCGTGAGCAGCAGATGGTCCGCCTGGCGCGCGCCCTCGTCGGGTCCCTGCCCGCAGATCGCGGCGGTCACGATTCCGGCGGCCTTGGCCTCGGCGACCGCGCGCGCCGAGTACTGTTTCCATCCGCGATGCGACAGCACGAGCAGCGCGCCGCCCGTCGCCGGTTTGAGCCCATAATTCGCGGCGTCGAATGAGCTTACGGCCCTGACCGAGGCCGTCTTTCCTATAGCGTCAACAGCCCCGATTCTGCCGACCGTACGCAGCCAGTACTCGCCGTACATCGCGCCGTTGAGCGAAGTGCCGAGCCCGGCCAGCGTCAGCGCTGGCGTCTCCTTGAGCGCGCGCGCCAACGCCGTGACGCCCTCGCGGTTGCGCGCCACGACCTCGGCGATCGCCGCGGGCTGAGCGGTTATCGCGTCGAACATGTGGAACGGATGGCCGCCGCGCGCCTTGGACGGGTCGATTACTGATTGGCTCTTTGATGGCACTATGGGACCTTCGATGTGAGTGGCGACGGTAGGAGTCGAACCTACACCGCCCAAAAACCCTATCATAATCAAGGATCAGGTCCACCGGAAAACGCCAAAATCGAGCGTTCTAGCTGGCACTTTGTTGGCAGTGCCGCGCACCTGATTCCTGGCCTCTCCGAGCTTCGTTATTTGCTGGGCGTCGATGATGCTGACGGCCGGCCGCTGCGCCGCGCGCGAAACGGGGACGGACCCTCGTGAAGCGCTTTACGCGAAGGCGCGCGGTCGTAGTGTCCCCGCATCTTGCTCTGACCGCCTATCCCGCGGCGTTGAAGCGGCGCTTGAACCGTCCCGACAGGCGCCGCGAGCTGCGTGCGTGGCGCGACGCGAATAGCACACCGAATAGCAACTCCAATAGCCAGTACGCTGTCCGCTGCGAGTGTCCGCGCGGGACGGTATTCAACTGCCAGAGCGGAATCGCGATGCAAGCCGGCTGTCGGCGCTGGCGCTGCCCGGCATGCGGCCGGCGTAACGCGCGCAAGGTCGCCGCGCGCTTCTCGCGCTTGGGCGCTGATGTCCTGATGACATTGAGCCTGCCGCGCTCCGCGTGGGCGACGCCGGAGAACGCGGCTGAACTCCAAAAGCGCTGCCGCTCGCTGCTCCGCTACATGGTCCGCCATCGTCTCGTCGAAGCCTATGGATGGGTGCGCGAGGAAGGCAAGCCGCGCGCTGAGTGCGTGTGTGCTCCAATGCTTCAGGGCTGCATCTGCGGCGCGAACGGCCGGCAGCTCCATCGGCATTTTCTCTTGCGCGTGCCGCGCCGCAACGGCTTCCGCCGCGGCTGGCTTCCGTGGAAGAAGCTCCAGGCTGCGGCTAAGCGCTGCGGTTTGGGCACGCTCGCTTTTCAACCGGTTCGCGATGGCGCCGGCGCAGCGCGGTACGTGTCGAAGTACCTCGCGAAGTCGGTCGGCGCGGCGGCCGGCCGCGCGCGGCGCTACGCGATGAATATCTCGATTCCTGAAAGCAAGGAACCCGGATGGGTGCGGTCTCGGTGGAGCCTAGTGCTTTTCAGCTTCGACCGACTGCCGCAGCCGCGGCCGATGGCAGCCGGCGCTTCACCCTACAAACCGGCCATCTTCACCGGCGTGCCGGAGTCTGCGACGGCGGCCCCGCGCTTTTCGCGGCCGTACCTTAACTTTGAAAGAGAGCCTTCGGGCGAGGTTGAGCACAGGATTTGTAATCCTGTGGTCTCTTGCAACCTATTGCATTGTCTACGCTATTTTTATGGTGGGCGTACTCTGGGCGTGTCACGAGATGAGCGAGGCGAGCGTGCAAGCAGCGCAACAAAGGAGTATACTAAGAACAGGGGCAGATGTTGTGTTGAAAACGTGGTGGTTTTGGGCCGATTGGAGAACCCAGACGCCGCGTCTCCCAGGGCGTCCGGCAAGTACGCGGCTTAAGAGCTCAGGATTTGTAATCCTGCGCCCGTCTAATTACCCGCGCAGACCATAGACTTTTAGACGCTGGGCGCATTTTGGGCGTGTGATGCAAACGCTCTGAAGCGTCGATGATGCGCGCGCTTCATCGCCCAGAAACCCGTGCGGTTCTCAAACAAAACGATTTAGTTCGTCGCGCGGCGCGCGCGGCTCTGCCCGGCGGCGCGTCGCTGCTCGCGTTCGGCATCCGATAGTCGGCGCCGGCGCGGCGCTTCGAGCTGGGCCTCGCGGGACCGGATGAGGTCCGCCATCTGGTCCATGATGGGAAGTGCGCGGCCGTAAGGTGGCGCGGTCGCTCGTGCGGTGCGAGTGAGTGGCGACGGTAGGAGTCGAACCTACGACACTGCGGATATGAGCCGCATGCTCTAACCAACTGAGCTACGTCGCCACCGAACCGTCAACATTAGCCGGAGCG
>Ga0102924_1005093_pt1 | contig 12907 bp, 11 predicted proteins | sample PaiPotPPM11metaG_FD_80116 | JGI IMG/M metagenome (GOLD analysis project Ga0102924, IMG submission 80116) | Iron sulfur acid spring bacterial and archeal communities from Banff, Canada, to study Microbial Dark Matter (Phase II) - Paint Pots PPM... ... | reverse complement strand
CCGCCTGGTCAGCACCGGCCAGACGAACGCCGAGATCGGCCGGGCCTTGTTTATCAGCGAAGCGACCGTGAAGACGCACCTGCTGCGGGCGTTCGGCAAGCTGAACGTCTCCGACCGGACGGCCGCCGTGACTGCCGCCCTGGCGCTGGGCATCCTCCCGCCGCCGGGGACGTGACGCGTATCGCCGCGCAGCAGCAGCGCCGACGGGTACGGCGGGTCGGTGGTCGCGGTCGGGTTCCTTCCAGTGCCTGTCGGCCGTGATACCCACTCTGCGCGCCCATCGGTGCCAGGCCCGGGCCGACGGGCACCGATCCCTTGACCGACCATCACGGCGGTGATTAAATCACGACTTATTACAAGGCTTGAAGTTTGGAGTCGCCATGCACGTGCGGCCGTCCTTACCTGCCCCCCGACCATTGCATGGCTCCCGGCTCAGGCCGCGGCGCCGCCCCCGGCGGGCCGCGGCCCTGGCCGTCGCCGTCCTGGCCGCCCTGACGGTGGTGAACGGCGCGCAGCACGCGGCCTTCGGCGCCACCGGAGCCCCCTTCGGCGGCACCGCGGCGGCGGTGCCTGGCACCGTGCAGGCGGCGAACTACGACACCGGCGGGCCGGGCGTGGCCTACAACGTCACCTCGGCTAACGGCTCCGCCAACGGCTACCGGTCCGACGGCATCGACCTCGAGAACACCGCCGACACGCAGGACACCAGCCCGGCCGGCGGTGCCTACGACATGGGCTGGACGACCGGCAGCCAGTGGTTCAACTACACCGTCAACGTCGCGACGGCGGGCACCTACACCGTCGCCTTACGGCTGTCCTCGCCGTACGGGATCACCGATGCGCTGCACATCGCCAACTCCTCAGGCGTCAGCCTGACCGGCCCGGTGGCCGTGCCGAACACCGGCGGGTACGAGACCTGGACCACGGTCACGGCCAGCATCACCCTGCCCGCCGGCCAGCAGACGCTGACCGTCGACCAGGACTCCAACGGCTGGAACTTCCACGACATGACGTTCACCCTGAACTCGGGCGGCGGCGGCTCGACCGGTGACCAGCCGTTCGGCGGCACGCCCGCGGCGGTGCCGGGCACCATTCAGGCGGCCAACTACGACACCGGCGGGCAGAGCACCGCCTACAACGTCGTCTCCGCCAACGGCACCGCCAACAGCTACCGGTCCGACGGCGTCGACCTTGAGGACACCGCGGACACTCAGGACACGTCACCGCCCGGCGGCGCCTACGACGTCGGCTGGACAACGCCTGGCCAGTGGTTCAACTACACCGTCCAGGTCACCACCGCCGGGGTCTACACGGTCAGCTTCCGGGTCGCGTCGCCGTACGGGATGAGCGACGGGCTGCACATCGCCAGCGCCTCCGGCACCAACCTGACCGGCGCGGTCGCCATCCCGAACACCGGCGGGTACCAGACCTGGGCCACGGTCACGGCCAGCATCACCCTGCCCGCCGGGGAGCAGACGCTCACCGTCGACCAGGACGCCAACGGCTGGAACTTCCACTACATGGCGATCACCCAGGGCTCGGGCGGCGGCACCGGCGGCACCGGCCCGACCGAGTACTGCGGCACGCAGGACCTGGCGCTGGACGAGCCGACGACCGCCTCCTCGACCCAGGACGCCACCGACTACCCGGCGTCCGACGCCACCGACGGCAACCCCGGCAGCCGGTGGTCCAGCGCGTTCAGCGACCCCCAGTGGCTGGAGGTCGACCTTGGCTCCGAGCAGAACATCTGCAGCATCGGCATCCTCTGGGAAGCCGCGTACGCCACGGCGTTCCAGATCCAGGTGTCCAACGACAACACCAACTGGACCACGGTCTACTCCACGACCACCGGCACGGGCGGAAACCAGACGTTCAGCATCTCCACCACCGCCCGCTACGTCCGGATGTACGGCACGGCCCGGGCCACCCAGTTCGGCTACTCGATCTTCGAGTTTGACGTCTACGGCCTGACCACCACCCCGCCGGTCACTGGCGGCAACGGCAACGGCGGCAACGGAGTCTGTCCCTGGGTCGGCTCGACCGCGCCGGTCGCCCAGCGGGTTCAGCAGGTGCTCAACACCATGGACCAGTCCGAAGAGGTCACCCTGGCCTCCGGTGACGGCGGCTCGTCCTACATTGGCCAGGTCAACGGCATCCCCAATCTGTGCATCAAGCCGCTGAACATGGAGGACGGCCCCAACGGGGTCGGTGACGGGAACGGCGGGGTGACCGCCTTCCCCGACGGCGAGAGCGCCGCCGCGACGTGGGACCCGGCGCTGATCAAGCAGGAGGGCGCCGCGATGGGCGCCGAGTTCGCGGGCAAGGGCGTGAACATCTCGCTCGGCCCGACGACCAACCTGGTGCGCGACCCGCGGTGGGGGCGGACCTACGAAACCTACGGCGAGGACCCGTACCTGGCCGGCCAGGTCACCTCGGCGGAGGTGGCAGGGCTGCAAAGCCAGGGGGTGATGGCCGATGTCAAGCACGTCGCCGCCTACGACCAGGAGCAGTACCCCAACGGCAGCAACAACGAGACCGTCAGCCAGAAGGCGCTGGAGGAGCTGTACCTGACGCCGTTCCAGGCCGCCACCGAGCGGTCGGCGCCGGCCTCGTTCATGTGCTCGTACGCCGTGGTGAACACCTACCCCTCCTGCGCCAACGCCGACATGCTGCAGGACGGACTCGACGAGCAGGCCAACTCCGGCGGCTTCGTCGTCTCCGACTGGGGCGCCGCCGGCAACGCCGTCGCTGACCTCGAGGGCGGCATGGACATCGCGATGCCGTTCTCCAACGCGAGCGACGTGTCGGCCGCCCTGGCCAACGGCACGCTGAACCAGGCCACCCTCAACGCGGCCGTGGCCCGGATCCTGACCCAGATGTTCGCCTTCGGCATGTTCGACAACCCGCCGGCCGGTTCTCTTTCTAACACCGTCACCACCGCCGCGCACCAGCAGACCGCGCTGCAGCTCGGCGAGGAGGGCACGGTCATGCTGAAGAACAACGGCCTGCTGCCGCTGAACCCGAACGGCAACGAGTCCATCGCGGTGATCGGCACCGACGGCGGCGCCGGAGTCGAGATCGCCGGCGGCGGCAGCGGCTCGGTCAACGGCTCGAACACCGTCTGGCCGCTGACCGGCATCCAGAACGCGGCCGGCCCGAACGTCAAGGTCACCTACACCCCCGGCGACGACAACGGCACCACCGACATCCCCCAGGCCGTCGCCGCGGCCCAGGCCGCCACCGACGCGATCATCTACGTCAGCGACCCCGAGGGCGAGGAGAGCGACCTGACCACCCTCGACCTGTCCAGCGCCGACGAGACGATGATTTCGGACGTGGCGGCGGTCAACCCCAACACCATCGTGGTAATTAACAGTGGCTCGCCGGTCGTCATGCCGTGGCTCGGTCAGGTCGCCGGGGTATTCGAGAACTGGTACGGCGGGCAGGAGACTGGTGCCGCGGGGGCCGCCCTGATCTTCGGCACCGCCAACCCGTCCGGCAAGCTGCCCGTCACCTTCCCGGCCAGCCTCGGCCAGGTCCCGGCGCAGACCACCGCGCAGTGGCCCGGCACGTCAACCGGGGTCACCTACAGCGAGGGCGTGAACATCGGCTACCGCTGGTACCAGTCTCAGAACATCACCCCGCTGTTCCCGTTCGGGTACGGGCTGTCCTACACCAAGTTCTCGTTCTCCAACCTGAACGTCGGTGCCTTCAACGCCAACGGCCAGGCCACCGTCACCGCGACCATCACCAACACCGGATCGGTGGCCGGCGCGGACGTGGCGCAGATGTACGTCGGCGACCCGGCCGCCAGCCAGGACCCGCCCGAGCAGCTCAAGGGCTTCCAGCGGGTGACCCTCAACCCGGGCCAGAGCTCGACGGTGTCCTTCCCGCTCACGATTCACGACCTGGCCGCGTGGTCGTCGGCCGACAACGCCTGGGAGGCCCAGCCCGGTACCTACTCGATCTCCGTGGGCGACTCCTCGGCCAGCCTGCCGCTGACCGGTTCGGCCAGCCTGGCCCACGAGCTGACCGGTCAGGTCGCCGCGGGCACCTCGGGCGCGGGCGTCTCCCTGGCCAACATGGCGGTCAGCGCCAACGTCACCCCGAACTCCGGCGTGCCGGGCGCGGAGACCGTCGGCGTGGTCAACCCCTTCGGCTACAGCAGCCCCCAGGGCACATCGGTGTCATTCGCGATGCAGGCCGAAGACTCCAACCCGGCCCAGACCCTGACCTTCACCGCCACCGGGCTGCCGCCCGGCATCACCATCGCCTCGAACGGCACGATCTCCGGTTCCGCCAGCACGCTCGGGACCTACACCGTGACCGTGACCGCGACCGACACGGAAGGAGTCTCCGGCATGGCCACCTTCGTGTGGTCTGTGGTGCAGTGACCCCGGCACCCGGCAGTCTCTCCCGTGGCACAGACACGGGTAGGTTCACAGCTGTGCCTGCGACAGCGAATGAAACCCAGCGACGTCAGTGGAACGACGCCACCCGTCTCACGGCCTGGCGCCGGCGTGAGCCGCTGACCGCCGCCGTCACCAGGACATTGCTGGAGCAGGCGGCCGTGCAAGCCGGCGAATCCGTGCTCGATGTCGGCTGCGGCGGCGGCCGGACGACGATCGCGGCGGCGCAGCTGGCGGTCCGGCCGGCGGCGCGCTGGGCGCGGACCTGTCGGCGCCGATGATCCAGCTGGCCCGTGAGCGGGCGGCCGCCGCCGGTGTCGGCAATGCCCGGTTCGCCGTGGCCGACGTCCAGCAGGAGACGCTGGGCGGCGTGCCGTTCGACCTGGCCATCAGCCAGTTCGGCGTGATGTTCTTCGATGACACGGTGGCCGCGTTCGCCAGCATCCGGGCTCAGTTGCGCCCGGGCGGCAGGCTGGCCTTCGTCTGCTGGCAGGCGCTGGCCGACAACCCCTGGTTCACCGGCGCCTCGCTCCAGCCGTTCTGCCCGCCACCGCCGCCAGCCGGGAAGAACCCGACCGGGCCGTTCACCCTGGCCGATCCGGACTACACCACGGCCGTGCTCACCGAGGCAGGCTGGTCCCGGGTCTCCTGGACGCCGTATCGCCAGCTCGCGACCGTCGCCCGCGAGGTGCTCCAGGACACCGACGCCTACCTCAGCTATCTCGGGGTCGCCCCGGACCGTGTCGCGGAGGCTCGCGCGGCATCGGATCAGCAGCTCCGCCCGCTGCTGCGCGAGGACGGCCGGTACGATGCCCCGCTGGCCTACCAGGTCTTCACCGCGCACGCCTGACCTGCCGATGCTCCCTTACGGTCATCCGGTACGGGTGATGCCCTAGCGCGGTGGCGCCCCTCAGCATCTGAGCGAGAGGCTGATCCCGTTACCAGGGAGCTGGTCAGGCGTGCGCGATTCCCACCCTGGCTGGTTCGGCGGGCACTGGTGGTGGGTGGTGATCGCCGCGGCGGCCGGTGCCGCGGTCGGCCTCCTGCGCCGTCTGACCCGCCTGCCCTGGAAGACCCCCGGCCTGTTCGACGACCTGCAGACCGGGCACGTCGACGTGTCGCTGGTGCCAGGGATGGCGGCGGTCTCGGCGGTGTCGCTGATCGGCGGAGCCAGCCTCGGCCCGGAGAGGTGATGCTAATCATGGAGGTCGCCCGCCCCGGCGGGCAGCGGTTCGCTAAGGCCCTGGCCGCGCAGATTGTGGCCTCGAGTGTCTCCTTTGGCATCTACTTCGCCATCGCTGGCGCCGTGTTCCTGGGCGACTACAAGGTGCCGCACTACAAGTTCGAGGACTGGCAGCTACTTACCGGGGTCCCGCTCGGCCTGTTCGCGGCCGTGGTGGTGACGCTGCTGGCCGGATTCACGCAGGCCGCGGCGCGGCTGTTCGGCCGGCTGAGGTTTCCCGGCCTGGCCAAGTCGGTGCTGGGCGGGGTGATCTTCGGGGTTGTCGGCCTGGCCCTGCCGCTGACCATGTTCAGCGGCGGCGACCAGCTCAGGACCGTGGTCAGCGATGCGGGGCACCTTGGCCTGGGCCTGCTCGTCGCCACGCTCATCGCGAAGATGCTCACCTTCGCCGTCAGCCAGGGCAGCGGATTCGTGGGCGGGCCTATCTTCCCGTCGCTGTTCATCGGAGGGACGGCCGGAGTTGTCGTCCACCAGGTCATCCCCGCCGTGCCGCTGGGGCTGGCGTTCACCTGCCTGCTCGCCGCCACCCCCGGGGCGGTGGTGAACGCGCCGTTCGCGACGGTCCTGATGGCCGCGTTCCTGACCCAGGTAGGAGCCCTGCAGACCGCGCCCATCCTCATTGCCGTCGTCACTGCCTTCCTCACCGTCGACGGCGTGAAATACCTCCTGGCCAGCCGGAAGGAAGCCCGCGCGCGGCCGCCACTCGAGGTCAGGGCAGCCGGGCGACAATGATCTCCAGCGCGGACTGGATGTGCTCGCGGGCCGTCCGCTCGGCCGCATCGCCGTCGCGGGTCACCACCGCCTCCACCAGCCGGGCGTGCTGGGCCGCGGACACGGCCAGGTCGTCCGGCGTGTAGAGCGAGGCCACCTGGCGGTTGAAGGCAAAGTTGCGGTTGTGCGCCACCATGCTCGCCAGCCGCTCGTTCCCGGCGATGGTGACCAGCTGACGGTGGAAGATCTCGTCGTGCTCGACCCGCGCGGTCAGCTGGCTGTCGTCGGCCGCCGACTCGCGCAGGCGCGCCAGCTCCTCGATCTGCCCGTCGCTGATCCGCTGGCTGGCCAGCCGGGCCGCGTACCCTTCCAGCGCCAGCCGTACCTCGTAGATCTCCGCGATCTCCTGCTTGGAGTGCTCATACACCAGCCACCGGCGGCGGCGCGAGATGACCAGGCTGTCCGCCGCGAGCCGCTGCATGCTCTCCCGCACCGGCGTGCGTGACACGTTCAGCCGCTCAGCGATGTCGATTTCCGCCAGCGGCTGGTTGGGCCGCAGCTCACCTCGGACGATCTCCTGGCGCAGCTGCCAGTAGACGTCCTCGCTGAGCGATGAGCCGGGCCTGGCGTCACCGTGGACGCCGGCGGCGGGGCGAGCAGGCATGGCCGCGATCAGTCCGACGGGATGAGGATCCAGTCCTCCTGGCGGGGCACGAAGAACTGCGGCCCGTCATCGGTCAGGACCGCGGACTCCTCGATCGTGCACTTCACCGGCTGCCGGTCCCATTCGGGCACCGGGGTGCTGACGTGCAGCTCGACGGAGTACCAGTTGTCTGCGGCCAGCGGGTAGCCGACCCGGTCCCCGAACGCGTGCGGGTTGTTCTCACTGGTCCGCGCGCCGATGTCATGCACCGACGTGCCGACCGAGTGGCAGTACACGCCGACCTCGGGCCTGCGGTCCGGCGGCAGCTGCATCGCGTAGCCGATCTCATACCCCTGGCCGGCGGCCCACGAGGTGGTCTGCTCCCATACCTGGTAACCCAGCCGGCCGGGCCGCATGTTCGCGCACAGCACGTTGGTCACCCGCCGCGCATCCCGGTACGCCTGTTTCAGACTCTCTGGCGCATCGGTTTCTCCCGGCCGCAGCACATACGCCATCCGCTTCATGTCGGTGTGATAACCGATCATGCTGAGCCCGGCGTCGATGCTGAGGACGTCACCCGGGCGGATGGGCTCGTCAGGCTCGTTCGCGGCCAGGTGCCGGCCGCCGCTGGTCACGCTCAGGCCCGGCAGGAAGGAGGCGATGTCGAGGCCGAGGTCCTTGGCCCGGTCTCGCCACCACCAGTGCACGTCATCAGCCGTGGTCACCCCCGGCGTGATCGCCGCCCGGCTCAGCCCCTCCTCCTCCCAGGCCACCGTCCAGCCCACCATCTGCCGGTACACCTCGGTCTCCTCCGGCAGCCGGGTGGCCCGGAAATCACGCGCGAGCAGCTCCGCTGACACCTCCCGCGCGGCCAGGTCCGGGCCGATCGCCGCGTCCAGGTAACGCTTCAGCTCCACGCTCAGCCCGTCCGCCATCGGCAGCGTCGCCGACATGTTCAGCCCGATCCGCCGCGGCTCGCGCGCCGATACCACCCTGGCCAGATGCGGCCGCAGCCCCTCCGGCCGGTACCCGTAGTTGATCAGCTCGTCATACAGCAGGCCGACCAGGTCCTCGCGGGCCGGGTGCGAGAAGATGTAGATCTTCTCCAGCCGGTCCCCGGTGTCATAGAACACCGCCGCGTTCCGTACGCCGCCCTCACCGCCGATATCCACCGACAGCGGGTCAGGGTGGTACTCCCGGTCCAGCACGATCCACATGTCAATCCCGTGCGCCCGCATCGCCGGCAGCAACAGCTCATTGACCTTCTTCAGCGTCAGATCCCGCCGCAGCACATACCGTTCCCGCTCCCCGGGAACCCCCAGGCCTTGGCGGGTCAGCAACTCACCAGCAAACCCCGGCGCAACAGCAGACATCGTCACCTTCACACGAAACGCAGCCGAACCTACTTTGTATACATAATCGTGTGCGGGGCTGCATGCCGTGTCAACGAGACCCCGCCGAGGTCTCGCCGAGCGTCATGGCTGCAGGTCGACTGCGGCGCGGAACGACCCGTCCATGTGGAACGGCGTCGACTCGTGCCGGTGGACGATGCGCCATCCGTCCTCTTGCCAGCGGAGTCCGAACGTCAATCGGCAGCGGCACTACCATGATCATTCCCGCCAGCCGACGTGCACCCTGCCGCCTGCGCTGCTCGCAACACCGGCCAGAACTGTCGGCAGCTTCCGCTACCGTCGCCGCGAGCGTGCGTGAGCAGGCCAGCGCCACGCCCCTCAGATAGCCAGGCCGGGCCCGCGCCGTGGCAGCCATTGCTAAGGAAGGAACGTGACAGTGTCACTCAAGTTCGACGGGTACATCGCGGTCCTGTTCGTCAAAGATCTCAACCGCGCGCGTGACTTCTACCAGAACGTCATGGGTCTGGAACTCCAGTACGGCGACGACGTGTCCGGGGCCTTCAAGATCGACCCCGACACGCTCCTGATACTCGACCACACCGGGGCAGACAACTTGCTCAGCCCTGGTGACGTCGACCATCAGCCCGCACGTGGCGCCAGATCGGTCCTGGCCACCGCCGTCGAGAACGTCGACGCCGCTTATGAGGAACTGCGGTCCAGGGGTGTCGAGTTCATCCGCCCGCCCGAGGACCGCAGCTGGGGCCTGCGCTGCGCTCACTTCAAAGACCCCGACGGCAACATATGGGAGATCCACGCGCCAGTGCCCGAGCAATAACGGCCGCGCCGTGGCACCCGCGACAGCCAGCAAGGCGCCGCCCTGGCTCACTCCCGATATCCCTACCCCCGTTCCACCCAGAACAACGTGGTCGCCACGGCCACGGGCGGTCCGGATCGGGCTCGGGGCGGCGTGCCGCAGCCGGTACACGACTGACTCGTGAGCGTGCCTGGTGTGCGCAGGTCGCACGCTAGCCTGCGAACAGTCAGGCAGGCACTGGACCGTCCACGGCACCGCCGGCATCATCGCGCTGCGCACCCAGCACGCCAGCGGCCGATGGGAAGAACCTTGGCCAGCATGCACCGCCGGCCCAGCCCGGCTGCAAGCGGCCACCTGACAGACCCGGCGACTCAGACCCGCTGACAGCGGCCACCGGCAAGATCATCTCCAGCAAAGCTGGCGTGCACCCCCGCCGCGCCGCACCAGGTCAAACCGTCATTGGCGGCCGACCGCCGCCCCACAGATGCCGCATCCCAGACGCTGGTGCCCGCCCGAGGCAACTGCGGTGTCAGAGTGTTCGGACTGGTCGTCGAGGGGAGACTTGCCGAAGCGGCCGTCTCCGACCAAGGCGGTTGCGGCCTATGACCTGTTCCGAATCGAGCGGGGAGCGATGCAGGAAGACCTGCAGGACGCCGGTGCGCCCAGGGGGCCCGGTCCGCGCCGGCGTGGTGGTCGGCCCGGGCGGTTGCCCGGACAAGGCAACGCCCGCCTCGCTGCCATGCTGGGGGGCGCGGGTGCAGTGGCCTTGCTGGCCCTTGTGGGCCTGGCTACCGGTGACCCGTTCGTGTACCCGCCGATCGGAGCCAGCGCTTTCTTGATCTTCTCCATGCCCGAGGCGCCGGCTGCCGCGCCGCGTAACGCCATCGGCGGCCAGGTCTGTGGCGTGGCCGGCGGTGCCGGGGCCCTGGCCACCTTCGGGCTGCTGCACCATCACGCGGGAGTCACCGACATGAGCTGGGCTCGGGCGGGTGCGATCGGCGTGTCGCTGTTGCTGGCCACAGCCCTCATGCTCCTGTTCAAGGTCTCGCACCCGGCTGCGGGAGCCACCGCGCTGATGATCAGCCTCGGCATCGTCACAGCGCCGAGCGAATGGCTTGAGCTCCTGGGGGCCGTCGTTCTTTTGTGCGGCATGGGAGTTGTCGTAAATCGTTGGGCGGGCATCACCTACCCGTTGTGGAGTCCGCCCGTACCGGTCTTAAACGCGGCTTGCGAGAGCCGCCGGAACACCCTTGCTATGGGCGTTTTCTCTCTGTCCCGCGTTGTCGCACCTTGTCGCGCGATAGACCGTCACGTTGCGGTGTCCACGGACGCATAGCGGACGGCCGTCCGTGCCGTTAGGACGGTCGGTGTGCACAGTTGTCGCGGTCGATGTGCACCGTGGGCGTTTCCACGGACGGCCACGGACAGGCCACGCATAGGCGGCGTGGCTCCAGCTTGAGTGGGCGTTCGAGTCTGGCGTGCGTCCCTTCTGTTTGGCCCCGCCCGCGTGATCTCACAAAACGAGAATGACCTCAGTCCGTGCGGGTGGAGGCATGGTGCTGCGCGTCATGGTCAACCGCGACGCAGGAAAGTGAAGCTGGCGGCGGTCGAACCTGGTCGGCCCCTAATGCGGTCTGCTATTGCGGCTGGCCGCAGCCGAGCAGGCGCGCGAGGTGGCTCAGGTCAGTGTCGCTCAAGTCGGCCATCGGGCTGGGGCTGTTGGTCAGTGAGGTCCAGAATGCGTCCCTGAGCTTCAGGCCGGCGGGAGTCAGCCTCAGCGTCTTGCGTCGCCGGTCACCCGGGTCTTCGGTCCGCTCGAGGAAACCGCGGCCCCGCAGTCGCTCCACGAGCGTGGTGAGGTTCGAGGCGTCGTAGTCGAGCCGGGTCGCGACCTCGCTCATCGGCACGGCGTCATCCCCTCGCAGGGAGAGCAGAACCTTGATCTGCGCCCCGCTCACGCCGTGCATGGCGGCGTGAGCGTTCCAGCGCTCGGCCAGCCGGTCGGTGATGTCAATCATTGCCAGGTCGACGTCAAGCAGGGCGCGCAACCGGGGGTCAGCGGGTGTGGGCAGATCGTCGGGCAGTTGCACCTCGCCAGTCTAGCGCGTAATGTGGTGTCACATAGTGGTAGTGCACCAGTAGTAAATTCAAGGCGGACAGCAGATTTAGGAGAGACATGCCGCACGACATCGCCCTGGTGACCGGCGCCAACAAGGGAATCGGCCGCGCGATCGCCGCCCAGCTGGCCGAGGCCGGCTACGTCGTGTACCTGGGTTCGCGGGACGCCGGCCCCGGCCGGCGCGCCGCCGAAGAACTGGACGCCGACCGACGCGACGTACGTTTCCTGGCTCTGGACGTCACGGACCAGGCCAGCGTCGACGCTGCCGCCGCCGTCATCGGCGAGGAGTCCGGGCACCTTGACGTGCTGGTCAACAACGCCGGCATCTTCGTCCCAGGCCCCACCGCCCCGTCGGAAACCACCGCCGGGGACATGGCCCGCACCTACGACACCAACGTGTTCGGCGTCGTCCGCGTCACGAACGCGATGCTCCCGCTGCTGCGCAAGTCCCACGCTGCGCGCATCGTCAACGTCGGCAGCGAAGTCGCCTCGCTGCACAACCTCGCCGAGGGCGGCAACCCGGCGGGGGAGTTCCCGGTCCTGCTCGCCTACAACTCGTCCAAGAGCGCGCTGAACGCGGTCACCATCGCCTACGCCAAGGAACTCGCCGACGCCGGGATCAAGGTCAACGTCGCGGCACCCGGATACGTCGCCACGGACCTCAACGGCCACGCCGGCATGATCAGCCCAGAGCAGGGCGCTCGCATCCCCGTGCGGATGGCAACGCTGCCCGCCGAAGGACCAACCGGCACCTTCGCCGCCGCCGGCGAAAACGGCGAGACCATCAATCTAGCCTGGTGAAGCACCCTGCATCACCGAGGCCGCGGGCGACGGCTGCCAGCTCCTGCCCGCTGGGCACCCGCCCGCGGCTCACCACGACGGGGCCCGGCCGCCGGCATGACGTCGCCAAGCGGTTCAGTCCTGAGACATCAGCCCACTGCGGCCAGGTGCGAGACTCATATCCCAGGAGGAGGTTCCGCATCATGACCGTTGGCTGGTCTGCGGAGGAGCTTGAGCGAATCGGCACGGCGCAAGAGCTGCGAATCTCTACCAGCCGCGCCGACGGGACAGTGTGCCGCGAGGTACCGATCTGGGTTGTGCGCGTCAGCGGGCACGTCTATGTACGGACCTGGTACCGGCGCGACAACGGCTGGTTCGGTCGCGCCGTGGGCTCGCGACGAGCGCGCATCCGCGTCCCGGGCCTGGAGGCCGGTGTCGCCATCGAGGACGTCGGCGACGACAAGACTGAGTTGCGCGCGGAGGTTGACCTCGCCTACCGCGCCAAGTACGGCCGCTACGGCGAAACGTCCGTTGCCCAGATGGTGACAGATGCCGCCGCCGCCACGACCCTGCGGCTTTTCCCTGAGCATGGAGCACGTACGGGCAGAGACGAGTAACGTCACGGCCTGTTGCAAACCATTGCAGATCGGCTTACCCTGCGCAAGGCGCATCAGTTCGGCGCCTGCGCCCGGCCGATCTAGCGCCGCCCTTCCCGCCGACCAGCGCTGAGCGCGACGCCGACCAGCGCTGAGCACGACGTCGACGTCGGCTGATGTCGGCGAGGAAAGGACCCAGGATGCGGGCCGTTGCTGCTCCCCGGTTCGGCGCCCTGGGGG
>Ga0102924_1005092_pt1 | contig 12908 bp, 8 predicted proteins | sample PaiPotPPM11metaG_FD_80116 | JGI IMG/M metagenome (GOLD analysis project Ga0102924, IMG submission 80116) | Iron sulfur acid spring bacterial and archeal communities from Banff, Canada, to study Microbial Dark Matter (Phase II) - Paint Pots PPM... ... | reverse complement strand
GGGCCGCGCCTTACCCTACCGGCTGACTCGGACGATGCGCCTTGACGGATCACGCATGACGCTGGACTACCTGCTGGCGACTTCCGGGTCGACGCCACTCTGGCTACTCTGGGCGGCGCACCCGCAGTTCGCCGTGGAGGACGGCACCCGGGTGGTGCTGCCGCCAGAAGTCGGGGAGCTGGTCGACGTTACCGCGGGAAGCAAGCAGGCTATTCTGCCCTGGCCGAGTCCCGAGTTAGAGTCGCCTCTCCTCTTGCGCGCCGGCACCGGCCGCAAGCTCTACCTATCGCCCGACCTCCGGGTTGGGACGGCCGGTCTGATCGATGGAGATGGGGCCTGGATGAGTCTCGCCTGGAACCCGGCGCAGGTTCCATACCTGGGAATCTGGCTGGATAACGGCGCCTACGCGCGCCACCCCGTCATCGCGCTCGAGCCGACGACGGGCTATTACGACGACCTGGCGGCCGCCGTCTCCAACCAGCGCTTGAGGGCGATCGACCCCCGTCACCCGCTCGCATGGTCGCTGGAAGTGAGACTGGGTAAAGGCCGGCTTCCATGACCGCCGCCGGCACGTTGGCCTCGACCTCGCGGGACCCAAGGGTTCGGGGCGTTTGCCCGGTGCTCGCCGTCCCCTTCACCGAGCGGGGGGAGGTCGATGTCGCCGGCTTCGAAGCCGTCCTCAGGGCCGTGTTGGGAACCCCGGTTACGGCGGTGATGCTTTTCGGTTTCGCCAGCGAGTTCCACAAACTTGCCGACGAGGAGCGGACCGAGCTGCGTCGCAGCTTGCTGCGGGCAACCGCTGGGAGTGGGGAGGTCGCGGCAATCATCTCCATCACGGACCACGCGACTGAGCTCGCCGTCCGCCACGCGGTGGAGGCCGCCGCTGCCGGCGCCGACGTCCTCAACATCCTGCCCCCTTATCTCCTCGGCCCTTCCCGAGGCGCCGTTCTGTACCACCTGGCCGCCGTCCTCGAGGCGGTCGATCTGCCGGCGATCGTGCAGTACGCACCGGGGCTGACCGGGACCAGTTTCGACGCCCAAACACTCCGCGAGCTCGCGGCCGGTCACCCCAACCTCGGGATGGTAAAGGTCGAATCGACGCCGCCCGGCAGGTTGATCGCCGACCTGGCGACCGGAGCCCCACCTCTGCCGGCACTGGTCGGCTATGCGGGGGTTCAGCTGCCGGATGCGCTACGCCACGGAGCGGTGGGCGTCCAACCCGGCTGCTCATTCACGGAGATCTACATCGCGGTCTGGAATGCGTGGGAAAGGGGCGAGAGGGAGCAAGCCCTGGACCTGCACCGGCGCCTGCTGCCCTACATCTCCTACTGGATGCAGAACGTGGAGCTGATCATCCAGGTGGAGAAGACCATACTTCTGCGCCGCGGGGTCATCAGCAGCGACCGGTGCCGCGTGCCGGGCTGGAGCCTGGACCGGGAGGAGCGAGCGATGATCGATCAGTTCCTGGCCGACTTCGAGCCTCTGCTAGCGTCATCCTGATGGTCCGATCCCCGATTCCCCCGGAGATAAGCTCCGGTGGCGTAATTGCAATCGGTCGCCGGCTCAATGCGAGCTCTATCGTGCAAGTGGCGGAGGCCCTGGTAGATGGTGGGGTGAGCGCCTTCGAGGTGACGTTGAACAGCGCCGACGCGGTCGCTGCGATCCGAGCCCTTGCCCAGCGCTATTCGAAGGGGCCGCTGCTCGTGGGCGCGGGAACCATCCTCGACATCAGCGCTGCGACCACGGCAGTCGAGGCTGGCGCTCGCTTCCTGGTGTCGCCCCACGCCGACATGGAGTTGATCAGCTGGGCGGTGGACAGAGAGGTGCCGATCTTCCCCGGGGCTTTTTCACCTACCGAGATCCTCGCTGCGTGGCGAGCCGGAGCCTCCGCGGTCAAGCTGTTTCCCGCTTCCGTGGCGGGACCAGCCTTCGTGCGCGAGATGCGCGGGCCGCTACCTGAAATACCGCTGATTCCGACCGGAGGTGTGACTGTTGAAAATGCACCGGGCTTCATAGCCGCCGGAGCCGTTGCCTTAGGTGTCGGCGGCTGGTTGACAGGTGGCGGGTCGCTGGAAGTGATACGGCAGCGCTCGGCTGACCTCGTCAGGGCGGTCCGGTCGGCCAGGTCTTGAGCCAGGTTTCCAGCTGCGCCTGGGTCGGGTAGCCCGACACATCGTCGGCGACAGTCACGGCGGCGGCCCCGACCAGGTTGCCATGGCGGAGGGCGTCATCGACTGGAGCCCCGCGCAGGAACGCGGACATGAAGCCGGCCGCAAACCCGTCGCCTGCTCCGACGGTATCGACAACCAGTGGCGGGATGAAGCCCGGGTGGTCGAGCCGTTCACCCCCCGTCAGGGCGACCGCCCCGAGCGGGCCACGTTTGGCGATCACCACGCCCGGTCCCTCTGAGGCAATGGTTTTTAACGCATCGTCAAGCTTCGCAACCCCGGTAAATGCGAGCAACTCTTCCTCGGTTCCGAGCAGGGCGTCGACGCCGGGTATCAGTGGCGCGAGGGTAGCTCTTGCGCGCCGAACATCCCACAGTTGCAGGCGCAGGTTCAGGTCGAAGGAGACAGGCACATCGGCCTCACGGGCCAGGGTGATGGCGCGGCCGACGCTCGCCGCACAGGAATCGCTCAGCGCGCAGGTGACCCCATTGAGGTGCACGAGTGCCGCCATCTCGAATAGCGCGGGTACCAGCCAGTCGGGATCGAAGTGGCTGGCGGCCGAGCCGCGCCGATAGTAGCGGACGCGAGTCTGACCCGCCTCATGGAATTTGAAAAAGACACCCGTGGGATGATCCGGATCACGTCGAACGCGCGACACGTCCACGCCCTCGGCGCCCACCGACTCCAACACCAGGTCGCCGAGCGGATCAGTTGAGACCGCGCTCAGCCAGGTTGCCGGCCACCCCAGCCGGGTCATGGCGATAGCGAAGTTGGAGTCCGCACCAGCCACGCTGAGTCCCAGCCGGCGGGCGTCCCGAAGCGACCCGGGCTCGAGGTGATGAAGCAGGACCATGCTCTCGCCCAGCGTGAGAACGCTGCCCCTCGGACGCCTCACCGGTGGGGCCCTGCGGTTAGCCGACCGCGGCGACCCGGGTGCGGGCGCGCTCCGCGCGCAGCGAGCGCCACTGGGCGATCGCCACGCTGATGATCAGCAGCAGGCCGGTCGCAACATCCTGGAAGTACTGCTGGACGCCAAGCAGGTTCATGCCGTTGGAGAGGACGCCGAGGATGAGGACCGCCAGCATGGTGGCCGTTACCGCCCCCTTGCCACCGGTGGTGGCGGCACCCCCCAGGAAAACGGCGGTGATTGCCTGCAGCTCCATGCCCTGTCCGTTCAGTGGTGCGCCAGAGGTCGTGCGAGCCGCCAGAAGAATGCCCCCGAGACCGGCGAGCGTGCCAGAGATGGCATAGATGGAGAGCCGGACACGGGTCAGGTTGATGCCCGCGAGACGGGCCGCGGTGGCGTTGCCGCCGAGCGCGTAGACGGATCTTCCCAGGTCCGTGTACCTCATCAGGACATGTCCCAGCACGGCGACGACGATCAAGATCACCATGATGATCGGAATCCCCACGAAGGCGTCGCTCTGGAGCAGCCGGCCGGAGCCGAGCCAGGTGAAGTCCGGCCTGGTGCCCACCCCGACGGGATAGCCGTTGGGTGCGATCAGGAAGGCGACGCCGCGGAAGGCGGCAAAGGTCCCGAGGGTAGCGATGATCGGGTTGACCCGGAGGAAGGCCACGATCGAGCCGTTCACGAGCCCCGCGATCAGGCCGGCGATCAGTCCGGCGATCAGGGCGTATTGCATCCTGCCCCAGGACGCATTCACTACCAGCGCGGCCACTACTCCCGAGATACCAGCGATCGAACCGACGGAAATGTCGAGCGCCCCGGCGATGATGACGACTGATTCACCGACGGCAAGCACGCCCAGTACGGCGATGTTCTGGCCGAGAGAGTTGAGCAGGTTCCGTTGTCCCAGAAAAAATGGGGACTGGGAGCTGATCACCAGCACCTCGAGTGCCAGGACGATCAGCAGGGACAGATTTTCCGCGCCGACGAACCGCACCACCTGCCTGACCGGCCCGCGGATTTCCGAAAACTGTTTCATCGCTCGGGCTCCGGTGGAGACGTCTCATGCGCTGGTGGCTCGGCGAGGCCCTCCTCGGCCGCCACATGCTGCTGCGCTGCCACGCTCTTGGACAGATGCTCGGCCATCGCCAGCCCGAGGACGGCCTCCTCGGTAGCGCCCTCCCCGGCCAGCTCGCCGGCGATCCTGCCGTTCTGCATGACATAGATCCGATCGGACAACCCGAGGATCTCGGTTAGCTCCGAGGAGATGAACATGATCCCGAGGCCCTGGTTGGCAAGGTCGTCGATGAGGCGGTAGATCTCCGCCTTGGCGCCGACGTCGATGCCGCGCGTCGGCTCGTCCAGGATCAGCACCTTCGGCTTGGCCGCGAGCCACCTTGCCAGCACGACCTTCTGCTGGTTACCGCCGGACAGCTTTCCGACCTCCTGCTCGAGAGAGGGAGTTCGCACCCGCAGACGGGTGATGTACTCGCTGGCGATTTGACGTTCGAGCCGGCGCCGGATGAAATGAAAGCGAGCCAGGCGCCGCAAAATGGCGAGGGAGGCGTTCTCGAGGACGCTGCGCATCAAAATGAGTCCCTCGCGCTTGCGGTCTTCAGGAGCCAGTCCGAGTCCGGCCCGCACCCCGTCATCCGGGCGGCGGATCGAGGTCGGGCGGCCGTCCACCCAAACGCTGCCGCGATCGTGCGGAAACTCGCCGAAGACAACCTTGGCCAGCTCGGTGCGCCCGGCCCCAATCAGCCCGGCAAAGCCGACCACCTCCCCGGCGCGGACCTCGAAGCTGACGTCGCGGTGCCAGTTGCTGCGGATGTGCTCAACCTTCAGCACCACGCGGTCCGTTGCCGCCCGCCGCCGCTGGTAGATCGCGCTCAGGTCCCGGCCGACCATCAACTTCACGATCTCGCCCTCGGACAGGCCCGAAGCCGGCATCGTCGCCACCATCTGGCCGTCGCGAAGGATCGCCACCCGGTCTGCGAGTCGAAGGATCTCCTTGATCCGATGCGAGACGTAGATGATGGCCATCCCCTCGCCGCGCAGCTGCCGAACGAGGGTGAAGAGGCGGTCCACCTCTTCATCCGTAAGAGAGGAGGTTGGTTCGTCGAGCGCCAGCACCCGAACGTTCGACTTGAGCGCGCGCAGAATCTCGATCAGCTGACGTTGGGCCGACGAGAGCATGTCGCCCATCAGGTTCATCGGCAGGACCTTGCTGAAGCCATAGCGAGCCAGGTCCCCCCGGACACGCTGCTCGAGCCGGCGGAAGTCGATCATGGGTCCGCGTCGCGGGAGCTCGCCGAGGTAGATGTTCTCGGCCACGCCCACCCCCGGCACGATCTCGGGCTCCTGGTAGACGACGCGGACTCCCGCCCGGTGTGCCTCGAGCGGGTTGGCGAATGTGACCGGCCGACCGCCAAGGTTGAGACTGCCGCTGTCCGGTTGATAATCCCCGTTTACGATCTTCAAGAGGGTCGATTTTCCGGCGCCGTTCTCGCCTAACAGTGCGACGACCTCGCCTGGGTGGACTTCGAGCGAGACATCCCGGAGCGCCAGGACGTTGGGGAACGCTTTGCTAACGCCGCGGACCTCGAGGCCTGCGGCGTTAGCACTCATCGACGCGTTGGTTCAGCCTACTTGGCGCAGGTATAGAAGGTCTTGTAGTTGTCCGGGGTCACGATGTTCGTCTTGGCGATGGTCGAGGCCGGCAGCGGGGTGTTGTTCTGCACCTTGGCCCAGAGGGCATCGGCGGCCGCGATCCCGACGTCCTTGCCGGAAATGAAGAGCGCCGCCTTGAAGCCGGACGCCTGACCGGCTGCCCATGGCTTGCAGGCCTCATCCCCGCCAAGCCCGACGGCGATGATGTTGTCCGTCTTCACGCCGGCGGTTTGGAGCGCGTTCAGGGTTCCCAGGACGCCCTGGTCGTTACAGCCGAAGACGATCCAGTTCGTCACGTTGGGATGCGCGGTGATGATCGGGCCGGCCGCGGATTGGGCCGCGGGAGTCTCTCCCGTGTAAGGCACCGGGTAGATGCTCGAGCCGGCCACGCCGGCGGCCTGGATCTTGGCTTTCTCGGCGGTGGTGCGGTCATTGCAGACGGAGAGCGTCTGGACCTCGACGGAGAGAACGCCAACTTTTTTGCCTGAGGTGAGCCAGCCAGCGGTGCTCAACAGCTTGGCGGCTTCGTCGCCGACCTTGTTGCCCATGTCGGTGCCGCTGAAGCCCACGAAGGGGACGGGATTGCCCGACGAGTCCTTGATGGCGTCGTCGGTGGCGACCAGAGCGACCTTCGCGTCGGCCGCCGCTTTGGCGATCGCTGGTCCGATGGTCTGATCCGGGACCGTGATGGCAATGCCTTTAGCGCCGGCGGAGATCGCATCATTGACTTCGCTGATGCCTGTATTTGCGTCGAGCTTCGCGTTGTAGACCTTGGCCTGGCCGCCCTTCTTCTCGATCTCGGCTTTAAAGGCCTGCTGCTGGTCGATGAAATACCCCTGGTCGGCGCTCTTGTTGATGCCGACGAACAGCGGTTTGGCAGTCGAGCCACCGCTCGACGGGCTCGAGCCACACGATGCCATTACCACGGTGGCGCCGGCGACGAGTGCCGTCAGTGCGGCGACCCTCCGCCAATCATGCTGAATAGAATCTTTCAAATTGGATCTCCTCCCGTGAGCTACTCTAGGCGCTCACTCTGATGATCGTAACATCAGCCCGGACCGGCGCAAGACTATAGTCGCAGTCGGCGAGCATGAGGAAGGCCGAAGTCCGCGCCTGGCAGGACCAGGTGATCATCCCGACCTATGCCGAGCAGCCGCCCGAGCGTAGTCCGATGTTCCTGGAGAAGCGCGTCTACCAGGGCAGCAGCGGCCGGGTCTATCCCAACCCGATGACCGACCGGATCTCCGAGGAGAAAACCGACCGGTCGTGGCGCGCGATTCATCTCGAGAACGAGTACGTGGGCCTGATGATCCTCCCCGAGCTCGGGGGACGGATCTTCGCCGGCCAGGACCTGACCAACGGCTACGACTTCTTCTATCGCCAGCCGGTCATCAAGCCGGCCCTGGTTGGCCTGCTCGGACCCTGGATCTCCGGAGGCGTCGAGTTCAACTGGGCTCAGCATCACCGGCCATCGACTTTCATGCCGGTCGACTGGTCGATCGAAGAGGGCGCCGACGGCAGCCAAACGGTCTTCCTCTCCGAGCACGAGCCGATGACGCGCATGAAGGGAATGATTGCCATCCGCCTGCGGCCCGGCCGCTCCTACGTCGAGGTCGAGGCCAGGCTATATAACCGAACCCCGCTGGTCCAGACTTTTCTGTGGTGGGCCAACGTCGCCGTCCGAGTCCACGATCGCTACGAAGTATTTTTCCCGCAGGATGTCTGGTACGTGGCCGATCATGCCAAGCGAGCCATGTCATCGTTCCCGATTGCGCGCCGTCCCTACTACGGCGTCGACTACGGCGCGAACTCAGGCGGCGGTACGGACCTCCGCTGGTATCGCAATATCCCGGTACCCACCTCGTACATGGCGATGGGGTCACGACAGGACTTCTTCGGAGGCTACGACCACGCTGCAGAGGCCGGTCTCGTGCACGTGGCCGATCACCGGGTCGCGCCCGGAAAAAAACTCTGGACCTGGGGCAACCACGAGTTCGGCTATGCCTGGGACCGGAACCTCACCGACGGCGGCGGCCCATACGTCGAGCTGATGGCGGGTGTCTACAGCGACAATCAGCCTGACTTCTCCTTCCTCCAGCCCTACGAGACCAAGACTTTTCGACAGTACTGGTACCCGATCAGGTCGATCGGGCCGGCGACCTGCGCAAACCTGGAGGTGGCCGCCAGCCTCCGCCTGCAGGGTGACGCGGCACGGATCGGCGTGGCCGTCACCGGCGAGTACCCGGGCGCGACTGTCTGGCTGGGACGGGCAGGCAAGGTGCTCCTGGAACGCAGCGTCGACCTTGCGCCGGAGGCGCCCTTCGTGACCGCCGTCGAGCTCGGCGCCAACGGCGTCGCGAGTGAGCTCTGCCTCCGGGTCATCGCAGCTGACCGCCGCGAGCTCCTCTCCTACGTGCCCGAGGTCGCTGTCCCGGGCGACCTTCCACCGGCGGCATCGGAGCCGGCACTCCCTGGCTCGATCGATTCCAACGAAGAGCTCTACCTGACCGGCCTCCACCTCGAGCAGTACCGGCATGCGACGCGCTCGCCGGAGCCCTACTGGCGCGAGGCCATCCGGCGCGACCCAGGGGATTCTCGTGCCAACAGGGCGCTCGGCGCGTGGCACCTGAGGCGCGGCGAGTTCAGGGTCGCGGAGGAACGCCTGCGCACGGCCATCGGTCGCCTTACCCGCCGCAACCCGAATCCCTACGATGGGGAGCCGCATTATCTGCTCGGCGTCACGCTTCGCTACCAGGGCCGAGACGATGAGGCTTACGACGCGTTTGCCAAGGCCTCCTGGAACCAGGCCTGGGCGAGCGCCGGCTTCCACGCCCTGGCGGAAATCGATGCCGCCCGCAGCCGCTGGACCGCCGCCCTCCACAACATCGAGCGGGCGCTGGCACTTAACGTTGACGACCTCAAGGCTCGTGATCTGCGCACGGCCATCCTGCGGCGCAGCGGCTCGATGGAAGCTGCCCACGCCGAGGCGGCTGCCACGCTGGCCCTGGATCCCCTCGACCTGTGGGCCTCACTCGAGGAGGGCCGGGCTGCGCGGGCACTCGGCCGCCCACATTCTGACGTCCGCCGTGGGGATCTCCAGGCCCACCTCGATGTCGCCCTGGACCTGGCATGGGCGGGCCTCTGGGACGAGGCGATTGCCACCGCGGGAGCGGGCCTCGAGGCCGATCCCGCGAGCGCGTCGAGCCCTATCGCTCGTTATCACCTCGGCTGGTTCCACGAACGCGCGGGTCACCTGGCGGATGCGGCTCGCGAACGCTCGCTGGCGTCTGCGGCGGAACGGGGGGCTGCCTTTGCCGGCCGCCTCGAGGAGATTGGCATCCTGGAAAGCGCCGCTGCGGCCGATCCAGGTGACGCACGCGCCCGATACGAGCTGGGCAACCTGCTCTACGACCGGCGCCGTCACGAGGAGGCGATCGAGGCCTGGGAGCGCGCCGCCGAGCTGGATCCAGACTTTCCCATAACCTGGCGCAACCTGGGTATTGCTTACTTCAATATCCAGCATCGCGGCCGGCGGGCCGAGGCTGCCTACCGCCGGGCCTTCCGTGCCGACTCCCTCGATGCTCGTTTGCTTTATGAATGGGACCAGCTGAAGAAACGGCGCGGTCGGAGCGCCGCGCAGCGGTTGGCCTATCTGGAACTTCACCGTGATCTGGTCGACCGGAGAGACGATCTTGGGACCGAGCTGGCCACGCTCTACAACGATGTCGGGCGCTACGAGATGGCACTCAATTACATCGAGTCGCGTCGATTTCACCCATGGGAGGGTGGGGAAGGGCTCATCTCCGGTCAATATGTTCGCGCCCACCTTCGCCTGGCGCAAGCTGCCCTGGAGAAGAAGCCAGGGGAAGCGCTACTCCACCTTGAGGCGGCGAGGCAATACCCGGAGAACCTCGGTGAAGGGAAGCACCTCTCGACCCCTGAACATGAGCTTCACTACCATCTTGGTCGGGCCTACGAGGCGCTTGGCGACGACTCGTCGGCGCGCCGCGAAATGGAGCTGGCGGCAGATCCGTTGCCGTCCCGCCAACCGCGGATGATGGCGGTGCCACTGCTCTCCGAGGCAAGCTACTGGCGCGGGCTCGCTCTCGCCGGGTTAGGCAAGGGCACCGCCGCCGAGGACCTCTTTCGCAGCCTTCGCGGCGCTGCGCGCCGGCAGGCTGAGGCTGAGGTCCGGATCGACTACTTCGCCACATCCTTACCGATGTTCCTGCTTTTCGAAGACGATCTCGCGCGCGGAAATCGTGCCCGCAGCCGCTACCTTGAGGGCCTTGCCGAACTCGGCCTGGGGTCCGACGGCGCGGCCCGCGTCGCCTTCGAGGAGGTGCTGAGCCTTGACCCGAACGACGCTGGAGCCCGCTGGGCACTGGAGCAGGCGTCGCGAACCAGCCCACTTGACAGGCGACCCACCTGAGTGGGTAGTGTGTTACCCATGCGCCCATTGCCGGCGCGCCTTGTAGGTGCCGCGCTCGGCCTCAGCGCCGCCATGGGGGTGTTCATCGGTGGCGCCGTCCATGTATCCGCACTGGATAACAGGCTGGCCCGCACACCTTACATGGGTTGGAATACCTACTACGGGCTCGGCTCGAGGTTCAACGAGCAGACGATCCAGTCCGTCAGCGATGCGATCGTCAACCGGGGCCTCAAAGCCGCCGGCTACCAGTACGTCTGGCTCGACGGTGGCTGGTGGCCCGGCACTCGGGACGCGGCCGGGAACATCACGGTGAGCGCTACGCAATGGCCCCACGGGATGAAGGCGGTCGCCGACTACATCCACGCCAGGGGGCTTCTGGCGGGGATCTACACGGACGCCGGTAAGGACGGTTGCGGCGGAACCAACCAGGGAAGTTACGGCCACTACCAGCAGGATGCGAACCAGTTCGCCGCCTGGGGCTACGACGCGGTAAAAGTCGACTACTGCGGCGGGACCAAGCAACAGCTCAATGCAGCAACCCAGTACGGCCAATTCCGTGATGCGCTGCTCAACAACAGCAGTCACCGACCAATGCTGTTCAACATCTGCAACCCGTTTACTCCTGGAGCCAGCCCGTGGAGTCAGAACTACCCGCCCTACAGTGAGTCGGTTTACAACTCCTACAGCTTCGGTCCGAGCACCGGAAACTCGTGGCGCACCGACACTGACATTGGGTTCGTTCGCAGCATCCAGTTCCAGGACGTACTGCGAAACCTGGACCATAACGCCGCCCATCCCGAGGCGGCTGGGCCCGGTCACTGGAACGATCCCGACTACCTTGGTCCCGAGTTGGGAATGACCGGCAACGAGGCTCAGGCGCAGTTCACGATGTGGACGATCTCAGCCGCCCCGCTGATCATTGGCAGCGATGTGCGAGCCTTATCGCAGAACGCGATCAACATGCTGACCAACAGCGAGGTGCTCGCCGTCTCCCAGGACACGCAGGGCATTCAGGGCAGGCCGACCTCGACCGAGGGGAGCGGACAGGTATGGGTGAAACCGCTGGCCAATGGTGACCGGGCGGTCGCCCTCCTCAACCGCGGGACGACGGCGATGGACATAAGTACCGATGCCGCGAGCATCGGGATGCCTCATGCCGCCCGCTATGGACTTCGCGACCTCTGGCAGCACACCACGACCGAGACCGCCGGCCAGATCACCGCAAACGTGCCGGCCCATAGCGCCGTGCTCTACCGGGTGTCGAGCCAGGCCGCTGCCAGCGATGCGCCGGCGGTACTGCTATCGGCGCCAACCACCCCGGCACCGTACCCGGGCTCCGATCTTCGGCTGGCCATCCCCGGGCAGGCCCTGCCGGTGAGCGTTACCTTCGAGAATGAGGGGCGGACGCCGGTGCGCAACATCAGCCTGGACCTGACCGCACCGTCAGGCTGGGCGGTGGCTCGACAGGGCACCCCTTACATCGGGGCGCTGCCTGGCGGCCAGGGGTTCACCGCGCAGTGGACCGTGACTCCTCCTGCCGGTAGCCTTCCCGGCGCCAACGCGCTGATCGCGGCTGTCACTTATACCTGGGGCGCTTCCGGCCAGGGCAGTGCCCGAACCCAGAGCCCGGTCACCGTCCCCGCTGCCCCACCCGCCAACCAGAACTACCTCAGTGACCACACCTGGCTGGACGCGAGTAGCGGCTACCTCGTGCCGCGCCTGGACGGCAACTGCTGCGGGACCGGGATCAGCATGATGGGGATCAAATACGTGAAGGGTATCGGGGTTGCCTCGCCCTCCCAGGTGGAGTTCTACCTGGGCGCCAACTGCACGCACCTTTCCGCGGTGGTAGGCATCGACGATTCAGCCCGCTTTACGACTCAAGGCGCGACCGTTGTCTTCCAGGTCCTGGTTGACGGAAACAAGGTCTTCGACAGTGGCCTGGTAACCCAGAACATCACCCAGAACGTCGAGCTGAATCTGAGTGGAGGAGGCGTACTGACGCTTGCTGTCGGGGATGCGGGCGATGGAGGCTACAACGATCGCGCCGACTGGGCAAACCTGCGTGCGACCTGCGGCCCGCCTGCGGCGACGGTGCCCGCCGGGAACTGGCCGCATTTCGTCGCCAGCTCGGCCGAGACGGCCACCGCCAGCAGTTCAAACAGCGGCTATCCCGCCAGCAACGCGATCGACGGCCGGCTCACCACGCTCTGGCATTCGGAGTTCAGTCCCGTCCACGCTCCGCTGCCGATCTCGATAACCATCGACACGGGCGCGCTCCGCACTCTCGCCGGACTGACCTACCAGGGCCGCCTCGACGGCGGTACAACCGGAAACATAACCCGCTACACGGTGGAGCTCAGCCTCGATGGCATCGTCTATACGGCGACCGCGTCCGGAGCCTGGGCTGATGACAGTTCGATCAAGTCGGCCGCGTTCAGCCCGGCAACGGCTCGCTATCTCCGGCTCACCGCCACCAGTGGCGATGGAGGCTACGCTTCGGCAGCGGAGATCGGCGTTTCGGACGTGCCCTAATAGGGATTAGACTGCCCGCCGGCTGAGAAATCTCAGACCGGCGGGCATGCTTCCAGCAGCCTAGCGGACTGCTTACATCGTGTGCGTTTCGTAGACCGAGATCGTGCCGCCGCTCTTGAGCAGCGGATTCGCCTTGGCGTGCTCCGTCGCCTCGTTGATCGAGTTCGCCTCGATGATGCTGTAGCCGCTCATCGGG
>Ga0102924_1005089_pt1 | contig 12913 bp, 8 predicted proteins | sample PaiPotPPM11metaG_FD_80116 | JGI IMG/M metagenome (GOLD analysis project Ga0102924, IMG submission 80116) | Iron sulfur acid spring bacterial and archeal communities from Banff, Canada, to study Microbial Dark Matter (Phase II) - Paint Pots PPM... ... | reverse complement strand
CGTTCGGGGTATACTTGTGACATGGCGTACCTCCTGGATCTAAGCAATCAAGGAGTTACGCCACTTTCATTTCTATTCCCGGATCAAGCGATCACGAAAGTCCCCGATTTTCGGCACGACCTCCAATGCATCTGACACAAGGCGGTAATCGAGATCTTTACAGAGTCTTCGCAGAGGTAGCTATGCGCCTTAGTCGAGGGGGCGGTGCACTAGGAATGGTGTTCCCCCGAACGCTGCTTGCCGGCTATGGAACGGCTCCGCTTCGAGAGGCGTTGTTCTCAGCTTCCGAGACTGTCGTTGACTCTGGTCTAAACAAGGGTCAATGGATATTTCCCGACGTTCATGCACAATACACTTTGGTAGCGCTTGCAGCGAGGAAGAATTCTCGGGCAATTGTGAGCACAGCGGGGCCTGCGATCTCCGAAAAAGCCTGGTCGCTCATGCCCGACTCTCGGATAGACTGGAGCGTAGAGGAATTGAGCAAGGCCACGGAAGGCCTTGAGGTTCCGCTTATCCCGGATGTGCAATCAGCAACACTGTTTCGAAAACTTGTTGCCAACGGACAGAGGTTTGACGCCCCTTTGGGCGCTTCTTTTCGATCTTGGGCACCAATCAACGCGACAACTGATCATCGCAGTGGCTTGTTGAGAGAGCACGGGAAGGGCTGGCCTGTGTATTCAGGCGATAATTTCGATCTATGGACACCGGAAGTAGGTAACCCGCCCTTCGTCCTCGGCGAGAAAGAAGGAATGGCGTTCCTGCAGCGCAAGCGTCAGCGCTCGTCCGTTTGGAAAGGTATCCCGACAAGCTTGGTACGCGATCCCAGGACCTTACCACAGTACAGGTCACATATTCTATTTCGAGATGTTACCAATCGAACTAATAGCAGGACCGTTATTGCTGCGCTTGTACCCCCCAAGCGATTTGCAACTAACACGGCACCGATGCTACTTCGCTTTGGCGGGGGCCCGCTCGATGACATGTTGCGTTTAGCAGTCATGTGCTCACTCCCATTCGATTGGTGCGCTCGACGTAGAGTTGAGATTCACCTCAACTTCTTCATCTTGAATGCACTGCCTGTTCCGACGGTGGCTCTGGCTGACCATAACGCTGAACGAGCCGCGAGCCTTGCGGCCAGATTGGCATGTATAGACGAGCGTTTCGATGAGTTTGCGCGAGCCTGTGGCATTGCGATAGACCCTCCGAATGGCAAGGAACGGCTAGAGGCGATCGCCGAGATTGACGCCCTCGTAGCCTCAATGTATGGGCTAGACGCTCAAGATCTCGAGACAATCTTTAGTGACTTCACGTCAGAGGCCGTTCCAGAAGAGCGCCGTCAAGCGATCCGTGACCAATTTGCGTGTGCCCAGGAAAAGAAGTGATGAAAAGCGAGCAGGTGAAGCCCGAGGCAGGGCGCTCTACTTTCGCCGATAACCAGGTCGTTACAGTGGCCACGGCGATCCGCCATTTTGCAGCCTACGACGGGAACCGCCGACCGATCGATATCGCAACCGCTTATTTCAACATCGGAGGCTTCTCGACAATAGCCGATGTTCTCGAGGCGGCACCGTCGGTCCGCATTCTGCTTGGTGCTGAGCCGCGGCCTTTGACTTCTCCCGATACGCTTTCGGCGGACCAGGCGGATGTCGTGCGTTCTTTAGATGTGGTTTCTGAAACCCTACGGGCCGAAAGGGACGCTCTCCCGTTCGAGCCGACAATCGATGCTGAGGTCCGGCGGCTACTCGCATTTCTCACTAGGCCAACTACCGAAGTTCGCATCTACCGTAAGAGGTTTCTGCACGGCAAGGCCTTCATTTTTGGTTCCGAGGCGGCTGTTATCGCTGGCAGCGCAAATTTCACCGCCGCCGGCCTGCAACATAATCTGGAGCTTGATCTTGGCCAATACGATCCAGACAAGGTCACCCCAGTCGCCGATTGGTTCGAAAGCCTGTGGAATGAGGCAGATCAGTTCGACCTTGTGAGTCTGTTCATTTCCCGCGTCGAGGAGTACGACCCGTACCGGATCTACATGAGAATTCTCGTTGCTTTGTATGGAGACGAAATAGCACTAGACGATCACGGTCTTGATCAGAGGCGCGCTTTGCAGCTAGCGGAGTTTCAGCAGCTTGGTTCACGTCGTGCGATGCGAATCCTTGACGAATGGGGTGGCGCAATGTTAGCGGATGGCGTGGGCTTGGGCAAGACTTTCATCGCCGGCGACATCTTAAGGCAGTTCGCGATTGACCGAGGGCTTTATGTACTGATCCTATGTCCAGCGGCGCTGCGCGAAATGTGGCAAGACTTTCTTCTTAGACAACAAGTTCCGGGCAAGGTCATCAGCTACACAAAGCTTGCGCGCGAGCACCAGCTCACAGGCGGTGACGGTCACGAGCTCTCACTGCCACCGTCATCTTATCATCTCATAGTTGCAGACGAGGCGCATGCTTTGCGCAATCCAGATACACTGCACTATCGCGCGGTGCAGCGGTTGCTAACGCTCGCCCAAAATGCTAAGTTGCTCATGCTTACTGCAACTCCGGTTAACAATAGTTTGTGGGATCTCTATTATGAAATCATGTTGTTCGCAAAGGGTGATGGGCGGTTCTCTCGCATTGGAATTCCGAGTTTGCGAGACCATTTTCGCGTGGCAGGACGCACCGCGCTCGACGAGTTAAATCCGGCCCACCTATTCCCGGTTCTTGACGCAATCGCTGTGAGGAGAACGAGAACATTTGTGCGGGAGCACTTCCCAAACGCTGTTGTGCAGACACCATCAGGTCCTCTTCGAATCGTTTTTCCGGATGTTCACTTAGAGCCGGTGCGCTATGATTTCGATGCGCTCAAGCCTGGCTTGTTCCCACGAGTTGCGGATGCTATCGAAGCGCGGCTCACCATGGCGCGGTATCGAACAGGCTTCTACGCAGCGCCACCACGGGATGTTGCTCGACAGGAGTTCCTCGCAGGTCTGCTACGAAGCCAGATGCTTAAGCGCTTCGAGTCGTCCGCAGCAGCTTTTTTGCTAACACTGACACGTATGCTCGAGGCGTACGAGCGAACCATTGCTTTGGTCGACACTGGCGTGGTCCCTACGATAAACCTCGACGCCGAAGAAGACCTGTTCGATGAAGTGGTTCTTAACCGGTTAGCCGATGAGGGATCTTTGGAACCAGCAGCCGGGTACGACGTTCAACGGTTGAAGGGCGATTTATTGGCAGATATTTCAATCCTACGCGAGCTCCAGAGCGAGCTGGCAGATGTCAAGCCACAGCAAGATCCGAAGTTATGCGAGCTGCGCGCAATTCTGGTTGCTGCCGCATCCGCTGAAGCTCCACGGCGTAAGACGCTGGTGTTCACCACGTACTCGGACACCGCCGATTACATCAAACAATACCTTGAGCACGAGATCCAAAATGATCCCCAACTGTCAGTCTTTCAGGGTCGGATTGCCTATGTAGTGGGCAGCGCTACTGATGCCGACGAGCGCAGCCGATTAGCTGCAGAGTTCGCACCGCGTTCCATGCTGCCGGATAATGATGGTGCTCCCGACCGTTACGACCTTCTCGTGACAACAGACGTGCTAGCCGAGGGCCAGAACCTTCAGCAATGCGGTCGGCTCGTTAATTTCGACCTACCGTGGAATCCCATGCGGATAGTTCAGCGTAACGGTAGAATCGATCGCATTGGCTCCCCCCACTCATACGTGGACGTTTACTGCATGATGCCGGACGAAGAACTGGAGGTAGTTCTGCGGCTCGAAGAGCGCCTTCAGAAGAAGATCGCCCAAGCGAGTGCGTCCATTGGTGTGGAGGGTGAGATCATCCCGGGGAGCAGCAGGGCTGAGCGCGTTTTTATTGATGCTGAGGAAAACATTAAGCGTCTTGCTCGTGGCGATGCCTCGGTTATTGATGATCTCGAGCGTGAGGACGCTTACTCGGGCGAAGTGTTCCGAGAGGAGTTGCGACAACTATTGGTCGCTGAAACCAAAGAGTCGCTTGAGGCATTACCATGGGGCATCGGCTCCGGTTTCCAAAACCCGAGCACAAAAGCCACCGTATTTTTGGCGAAGGCTGGAGGGCGATACCTACTGAGAAAAGTCCCTCTTGTCGAAGGCGAGGTTCAAGTGGAAGATGACCTGTTGCGTTGCGTTCTAACCGCACGGTGTGCCTTCGGAACGACGCGCTACTTGCCTGGAGATTTGCAGCTAGCGGTCTATCGAGCTTGGGAGAAGGCACGGTCCCATATTGCGCGGTGGTTCGCTGACCAGCGTGACCCCCAACTTCGACAAGCGGCCGTGCCGCGGGTCCAACGTGAGGCTGTTGATCTTCTACAGAGGGCCGACATGGCGAGCGCTTGGGAGGCAGCCGAAGCACTGAGCTCACCTTGGCCGATTGACGTGCAGCGGCGGCTTCGCGCAATAATGGGGAATCTAGTGCTCGCCGACAAGGACAGGGTTGCTCACCTAATTTCGTATGTGCGTGAGAGAGGACTAAAGGCAATTCCAATCCCCGACATTCCAAACGTCTTGCAAGATGATGTCCACCTTGTTTGCTTTCAAATGGTGACAAATTAAAACAGCAGTGCAGCCTCGGACTCTTCGAGCCACGTAACGTAGCTTCAACACGCTCTAGACCATTTCGGTTCCGCTTTTCTTGTTTGTCAGTGGATCCATTAGGTTCGCCGCTGTTGTGGCCCAGTTTACCCAGGCTTCAACTTCGCATACCGACTCCGCACTAATCGTTCTTACTGCGGCAGCTATAAAGTCTCTAATCTGCCGGGCCTCAGCCCACGAGGCCGCCTTCGCCCTTAGGTCATCAACTCGCGCTAGCTCCGCCTTGCGACGTTCCTCAGCTGCCCATCGCTCCTCCATCTCTTGCAGCCGCTCCCGTTCCCGATGCTCGTGCTCGAGTCGCCGTCGCCTAACTTCGCTGGCGCCGATTAGAAGACCGATCAGCACCTCTCGGAGCCGGCCCTCGAGCGGCCTGTCTTTGAGATCGGTCCACTGTTTCTGTATAGGCCTATCAAAGTAGTCCTCAAGCCGCAGTATCAACTCGTCGGTTGATTCGAGCGATGGTTTTGAGTCACGATTACTGTAGAAACTGTATCTGCGCTCGTCTGGAGTTAACGGGATCTGCACTTGCTTCAGTCGTTCTCTGAGGAGAAGCTCTAGGGTTTCGCCTAAGACATGAGCTTTGAATTTCTGTCGGTCGACTGCAGCCACATGTCCGCCCCACCTCTCGACCTCGCGCATCAGGGATGAAAGGATGCGCCGTCGCCGTTTCTCGACGGGCGATAGCGGCGGTCGGCGGACGGCATAGATGCCGCGTGAGCGGATATCTTCGGCATCCCATCTTTCAAAGATTGGATTATGCTTCGGAAGGTTCTCTGGAACGGATATCGGCTCTGAGTTTTCGCGCAACTCGGCAATTCTGGTTGTGATGTCTTCAGGTACATCGCTTTCGATATCGGCACAGTTTTGCCAGTCCGACGTCCGACAAGCCAAATTTCGGAGCGACGGTGCGCAACGGTTGCTGTCAGACAAGTTCGAATAATTCGGACCGAGTGATGCGCTTAGCGGGAGCGGAGTTGGTGTCGAACCTTCGCATTTTCAGACTCCTTTTCGGCAGCATAATAAACCATTTGGTCGCGATAACACTAGAACTGACCAGTAGCGGTCAAGCCGAACCTCACCGTCCTTCGATGGAAGCTGTTTGGACCTGTGACTTTTGCTGTTGGCAAGGGCGGCCGCCGGGCCGTAGTCTCCACTGTCCGCGTCCGAGCCTGCTTTTCGTTACAGGAGGTCGGTGTAATGGTCGCGGAGCCTGCTACTGTGCGGTCTTTCCTAAGGTCTGCCCATCTAGTTTGAAGTGGCAACCAACAAAAAGGGAAGATAATTTCGACGCCCGACGGGTCGAATATAGGAGAGCTTAGCTGTGGCCAGTGACGATCTATCTCGCAACCTCGAATCTCCCCGTACAGACCGAGGCCTCGCTGATGTGATATCTACGCTATCATCGGTTAACAGAAGTTCGCGGAGCGCTGTGCTTTTTGTGGGCAAACCTCAACTCCGCTACAGCCCTTTGTTGATTGACGCCCTGGTTGACCTTACGGGGTGCATAAATATTGGGTCGCGGCCATATGCTATCCGGGCCACAGCGCTGTTACAAAATGTCAGAGAAGCGCTCATTCAAGCGGGTTGGTCATCGTCCGACTTGTTGAGTGACTACCGAGGAAACGTAAAGCAGACATACCGGCCAGACATAGCTATCGTAGGTCAGGATGGCAGCTTAGTGTTGGCGGTCGAGGTTAAGCTCGTCTCCCGCAGCGAGCTTGAGGACGCGTCCGAAAGATTGGCCCAAATTGTTGGCGCTGATTGGATGTGTTCAACTAACGGTGAAGATTATATCCTGTTAGACGCAAAGACTAAAAGTATGAGATATTTGCGCAATGCGCCAACCCCCTTCGACGTTGATCAATCGGGCGTAATGCCGTTATCACGGCCCTCCGACATCAGGCAGCCGTTCCGGCCATCATCGGTCGATGAACTGCACGGCTATCTTGAAAAGTTAGACATTAAACAGCTCATCCTTGATACTAGTTTGCCGATTGCGCTGCGTCTAAATTCAAGCGATCAAATGCGATGGTTAAGGTTTGCGAACGTGTCGCTGAATAGTACTCTTGAGCCGGCCACGCTGCTGATGTTGTGGGGCGGCGCACTTCCATTCATTGAGACGGTTTCAGCGATTATGCGTCGAGGTGTTCTGTTTGGAGATGATAACATCGATTGGCGGCGCATGATTGCTGACATCTGCAAGCCCATAGCGATAGTTGACCTTCCGCCGGGAGCGTTGGACTTCTCCTCGATTCCAGCCACGCTTCTTTTGCTTAAGAAGGGTGAGCATCCCACGTATTTTGATTCGGTTCAATTAGCCTCTGATCTCATTAATCCACTGGAAGAACCATGGGGACGATCACTCGTCGGTTGGCTAAGGTATCGGCAACCAGGAGATGGCTACGCGATCGACGAGCTAGACGAAAAATCATGGTCGCCCACGGCTTACCATCCAGACATTCACCGTATTATGGAAAGGCTGGTCGCACTTGGCCCAGTTTCACACCTGGAGGAGATATGCAATATATTTCCGGGGATCGCTCAAACTTCTACGGTAGCAACTCTTTCGAACGAAAGCCTAACAAAGTTGCTTGAACCATCAAGCATAGGGCCAAACGGGATCGACTTAACAAAGGCGAGATATGTCCGGAGCGTCGTTTTTCCCGAGCACATGCATTTGAGACAAGGCGACGTACTTCTTAAGGCGATGCCGACATTGTCCGCGTCTGCCGCGGTTTTTGACTCGCTCGAGAGTGCCATACCTTCGAAATCGCTATATGTGTTGCGGCTGAAGGACTCGTCGTTTTCCGCAACAGGCCTCGCCGTTTTTTTGAATTCAACCTTAGGCCAGCGTTTGATATCAAGCCGTGTAACGGGAAATATAATCCAACGCATCTCAGTGCGCGCCGTCAGAAGTTTACCAATCCCGCGCTTTCGCGATGGGGTTCTTGAAGATTTACAGGCTCTTCAGCGTATAGAGTCTGCAATTCGTGCTAAGGCCGACGAACTAGAGTCAAAACGGCGCGCTGCATTCGAAAGTGAGGACCGAGAGCAGTTTGAAAAAAGGGTTGCCGAAGTCAAGAGGTTAGGAACACTCATGACATCAGGACTCCTGAGTACAGATCAGCTATCATATCAGGTCCGCAATTTTTTCCCCTTTCCATTAGCTTATAGTTATAGGCTGCTGGATAGCATTGTTAATGCATCCGATCTCTATCGAGAACAGATGAGGGCCGCTGAGAACATTCTAGCATTTCTCGGAGCTCTTTGTATGTCGTTATTGCAACGTGAGGATAGGACGGCATCGACGATTGATGCTGCCAAATGGTGGGGTCAGGGGGTAAGTCCGGGCCACTGGCGAGAGATGATCGGAGCCTGCTCAAAGCTATTCGGATCATATGTAGATTCGCCGCTCCATTCAGAGATAGCTTCGCTTAAGGTGATGGAGGAGAAAAGAGGCTTTGGTAAGCTGATGCACGCTTTAATCCGTGCAAAAAATGATTTCAAACACGACCGGGGGCCCAGTCCCGGCAATGAGATGGAACAGGCAGTCATGGACGTGGGGACGTTGCTGAGTGACGTTATGTCCGACCTAAAGTTTCTCACACAATATCCCCTGCGTTTAGTCAGAGATATGGATTATAGAGAAGACACGGGTGAGATGGAACTCAAGTGTTTGAGGTATATGGGCGACCACCCTGGCTTTCTACAGGAGAGCATAGCCCGCGCCCGTCCGGTACCCAAAGGCAAGCTATTTGTCGAAGTAGAGCCAAATGTACGATATGAGACGTCTCCATTTATAACGGTTTTGAACTGTGCAACATGTCGACAACCCGAAACCTACTTTATCGATACTTGGGACCGAAGCGCTGGTAAGGCAAGGTTAAGGAGCTTTGAACGTGGTCACACCGTCGAAAGCCGCGAAATTGCAACCGAACTGGCGGGCTGGGCGGTAAGAGCGTGAGTGAAAATAAGCGGCCTCATACTACTTTTAGGCAGAACGTACATTAGCTTTGAACTCTTCCATGGTTTTTTGAACGAGCGTTGCATCAAGCCGCACATTAGCAACTCCTCGTGCCAGTTGCGGGTGTAGGCGCACCACCCCGTCGCTCCCAATAGGGAAGTCGGCGCGTGCAAAGACATGCGAACGCAAGAATTCAACTACCTTCGCATCCACCAGTGGTCGAAGCGGCTCCATCAAGTCTAAGACCAGCGCAGGGCGCCCTGGCCGGCGCGTGTGAATGATCCCAGCCATCGAGTCAAGACCGGCTTGCGCACATGCGACGGTGACCTGGCTCTGTAAGACCGCGTAGCTGTAGTTCAACATGCTGTTTGCGGGATGCGTCGAGTTGCGATTTGCGCGTCCGATGATCGATCCTCGTGCGCCGACCGAGTGCCACTCGGCGGGTACTGGCCGTGAATTCAATCCCTTCCATCGCAGTGGTAATCTCACCCACGGGCGGAAGTACGCTACCGCTGCGCGCGCTTCAGCGAGACGAACGTCGTCAATGCTAGTCGCTCTCGCGAGAGCCTCCTGCTCGCGGCGAATGTAATCAATTGTGCTCATTCTCAACGCAATCGCGACTGGGAGCTGTTTGATTGTGTGAGTGTGCTGGAGCAACTTGCCTGCTATGATTGTTTTTGCGACGTCGAGGGCTGTCTTAGAGTCGATGCTCTGAAGTTTGTTCCTTAGCGTGAGATCTATTTCATCACCGACAGCAGCCGAGAATGTTGAGGCGACGTTACCGCGTTGATCGAGAAATACGAGCGGCACTCGCTCTCGGGCAAGCCATTCGAGAGCTGCAATGGTGAGTGCACCAGAGTGCGATAAAATAACGATCCGCTCGGGCAGCGCGCGATCCCGCGGTACAAATCGCAACTCACAGCGCTCTTGGGGGTAATGCGTAAACCCATTCCGTACGACAAGTGCGTTTCCATCAATGCGTAACAATGCACCGTGCCCCGCGATAGTCAACGTGTCTGAGCGTTGGTGCGCCCGTCCGGCGTCAGCGATCGCTTCCCAATATGCACCTCGTTGTTGCCAAAGTTCATCCTCAGCATCAAGGTCGGTCGGGTCATCAATCACGACCGTTCTCTTTTGAACGACATCGAACCGCGGTGGTTTGACCTTCGGGCGATCAGACCGCCTCCACGACATGGCGCATTCAAACGAGCAGCAACGCTGGCAAGCCGGTTTGCCAGCCATAGACTTATGACAAACAGGGCAATAGCGAAAACGGCTATTAGATGAAGGGAACCTAGTTCGACCCAGGCTAGTTTGCTTGCGCATGGGGAGCTCAACCCTCCTCGTGCAATGCCTCCGGTCCGTTAGCGCGGATCGGAGGTCTCTTTGTTTTTTGCGACGTCGATATTTCTGGGTCCTGTAAAACGAACGTTTGCATATCTCTCCAAACAATGAGAGAAACTCGACATCGGATTTTTAGCAAACGCAACAAGTGAATTGGGCGACAGGGGGTTGTAATTGAGCGTTGGATGGGCGATAATGGGGAATGTATTCTCCGCCCAGGTAAAGGGCTACGCCGCCGAAACAGCGAGCTTCCAGAGAGAGGAAGCGCTTAAGCCGCCCAGCGAGGCGCGGCAGAGACGAACTGACCGGCGACGTCACTAGAATATGTGCCCCCACGCGCAACTCTAGACGGGAAACGCGTACGGCTGAGGACCTTGGGCCTTGGCTGCGATGGAGTAAAGAAGTCCGCCTCGTTCGGGCTCTCTGGGTTGTCAACCGGAGAGCCTTTTCCATTCTTGACCGGCTAAAAGGTGGTTCGGTTATCTTGACCCAGCCGGTCGGAGTGGAAGAGATGTTACTCCTTCGATTCGCTCGCATACAACAGGGCATCAGCGCCAAGGAGATCGCAAAACGCCTCGGCCTGACACCGAGCTACATCCGCTTAATCGAATCGGGCGCAGTAGAGCCATCGCCTGACTTCATGCGCCGCTTTTCTGAAGCGTATGGGATTGAAGCGCTTGAGCTGCTAGACCCCATAGAAGTTGAACTTCCCGAGGTTTCACTTCGATGAGCCGGCACCAGAATGACCAGCGCCGACGGGTTGTTGGAATTTACTCGGAAGGCCAATTCATTAGAGTAACCGTCGGCACTTTCAAGATGGCCTCGCTTGTCGGTAGCTATACGTCAGCTGTGAAGACCTTCCTCGAGACCAACGACCACCGATACCTGCGACGATATGTCGGCGAGCGCGTTACCGACGTGAAAGGTAGGCTCTATACGTTCGAGACCAGACCAAATCAGCTCTATCGTCTGAACGACATCGGTCACGAGTCCTTCGAAGAGATCTACCGCATCATTACGTGATCTGATGAACTCGCGTGGGCCGTTTCGACGACCTCTTGCGACAAAAACGGTGGCAGGCGTGCCGACGTCTCGGCACGTCTTCACCGGTGTGCTCTGCCCCGGGATGCGTCGAGACGGATCCTATCAAACTTACTGGCATCTACCCGACGATTCTCTGCTACGAGCACCAGCGTGTGCGAGATGGCCTAGCTATCGCCGAAGATCACCACGTTGCGGGAAAACGCTACGACGGCTTTACAGTGCAGCTCCCCGGCAACGACCACCTAGTGCTAACCGCGATGTCTCAGTCTAAAGGGCCGAGAAGGTGCGGCGTCATGGATACTCTCTCGAGGGCCCGGGCCCGCCTCGGCGGCCGTCGCAAAATGCTAATTCAGAGCATCGAGTGGGATGAGGATACCTGCGCAATCCTCGACGCCCTAGACGAATACCGGGAGACACCAGCCGGTGGAGCCATGTGGAAGGACTTTTGCGATTGGTGGAGCGCAAGACCACGTGATGACGGGGAATGAGCCTGATGCTCTTACAACCTCGATCGCGCTGCGCGGTTACGTTCGCGCCGGGCCAGCGCCTGGATCGGGACTCACCAAGGCCAAGAGCAGAGAGCTTGCTCCGTCGGGTTGGACCCTGGTCTTCGATACTGAAACCACAGTCGACCCGGCACAGCGCCTCAGAATCGGTACCTACCACGTGCGCGAGCACGGAAAGGTTGAGCCCGTCGCGCTCGGATTTTTTTGCGATCCCGTTGTGCTGTCTCATGAAGAGGTGGCAACCATATTCAAGTACTCGCGTGAACACGGGTACGACCAACCCCTTGATATCGATGAGTTTATCGAAACGATATTTTATAAGTATTGCTTTGATCTAGGAGGTCGGTGCGTCGGCTTCAACCTACCGTTCGATCTTTCTCGTCTAGCGTTCGGTCACACACCAGCCCAAGGGAAGTTCATGAAGGGTGGGTTCTCGTTTTTCTTGTCACCCAACCCCAGCCGGCCGCGGCTCCAGATCCGTCATCTGAACAACCGAAGCAGTTTCATCCAGTTCACCGTTCCTCCACGCCGAAGCCCCGAACTTCGCAATAGAGAGCAGGGCGGCGCAGCGCCGAATTTCCGCGGCGCCTTCCTGGACGTTCGCACGCTGGCAGCCGCGCTAACGGGTGAAGGCCACACCCTTGAATCACTAACCAACCTTCTCGAAACTCCACACAGAAAAAAGAAGGTTGACGACTATTCCGACCCGATAACCCCCGAATTTATTGACTACGCACACAACGACGTCCAAGCAACGTGGGAATGCTTCGAACGCCTGCAAGCACAGTACGAAAACCTGGATCTTGAGCAAACCCAAAGCCATAGGATCTACAGCGAGGCCACTGTGGGCAAAGCCTATCTCAAAGAGATCGGCTTGAAGCAGTGGCGCAACCTGCAGCCCGACTTTCCGCCGGATCTCTTAGGCATCATCATGAGTACTTATTACGGCGGTCGATCGGAAGTACGGATCCGACGTCAGGTCAAGCAAGTCGCGTATTGTGATTTTTTGTCCATGTATCCGACGGTTTGTAATCTTATGAACCTATGGCGCTTTGCGATTTCGAAGGGCATCGATTGGCAAGACGCTACTGATGATATTCGTATGCAGCTCAAGAACGTCAGCGCCGAAAGCCTGCAGAATCCCTCCCATTGGCCTAGCCTCACCACGCTCGTTCAAGTCCAGCCGGAGGCCGATTTGTTTCCGGTTCGCTCTCGCTACAGCGAACACAACTATTCTATAGGGTTAAACTACTTAACCGCAAGGCAGCCAATGTGGTTTACGCTGGCCGATTGTGTGGCGAGCACACTGCTGACTGGCAAGCCGCGGGTCTTCTCCCAATTTTTTACTCCACGGATAACGAGAAAAAGCGGCGAACCTCACGCTCAACGGAGGAACGCCAGGTGCGCAAATCCCGCTACTCTGCCGAGCAGATTGCAGCCGCCCTG
>Ga0102924_1005088_pt1 | contig 12915 bp, 19 predicted proteins | sample PaiPotPPM11metaG_FD_80116 | JGI IMG/M metagenome (GOLD analysis project Ga0102924, IMG submission 80116) | Iron sulfur acid spring bacterial and archeal communities from Banff, Canada, to study Microbial Dark Matter (Phase II) - Paint Pots PPM... ... | reverse complement strand
GCACCAGGCCGACCCAGAAGAGCAGCGGTCGCATCGATTCTTTATCCATGATTCCTTTCCTTCTCAGCGGCTCAGCAAGATGAAAGCGAGTATGCCGAACGCCGCGCAATAGATTGCAAACGGATCGAGCCGTCCCACGCGAAAGTATCTCATGAGGTAGGCAACGCTGAAAAAGGCGGCCGCGCCGGCCATCACCCCGGCCAGCAGGTACATCGGCAGGTTGGGCAGTGCCGCCGGAGCGAATAGATCCGGGATCTTGAGGATCCCGGCCGCGAAGATGATAGGCGTCGCCAGCAGAAAGGAGAAGCGGGCAGCCCCCTCGTGGGTGAGGTTGCCGAGAAGCCCCGCCACCATGGTGCTTCCCGATCGCGAGATCCCCGGAAGCAGAGCCAGGATCTGGGCCGAACCGATGCCAATCGCCGTCGGCACCTTGAGCTGATCCAGCTCTGTGCGGCCCGACTCCGCGGCGACCGCGCGGCGGCGCAGTCGCTCACCGCTGAACATGATGCTTCCATTGATGACGAGAAAGACGGCGGCGGCACGCGGGCTGGCGAAGAGCGCCTGCACCGGCTTCTGGAAGAAGAGGCCGGCAAGCCCGACCGGGATGGTGGCGAAGATCAGTCGCCAGCCCAGCCTCTCCTCGACCGTCCCCTGCATCCGCCCGGCGATGGCGCTGCGCACGACCGCCGTGACGATTGCCAGCCAGTCGCGCCAGAAATAGATCACCAGCGCGGTGGCGGTCCCCACGTGAAGCAGCACCACAAAGGCGAGGAAAGTCGGGTCGCTCTGGTTGATCGACCAGCCCAGCAGCTTCGGCAGGATGATGGTGTGGCCAAGGCTGCTGACGGGGAAAAGTTCGGTAACCCCCTGCAGCAACGCTAATACAAGCGCCTGGAACAATGACATGACTGCATATGATGCTGGAATGACTCGTCCGCCCGTCGTCGTCCTCGCCGGTGGTGTGGGCGCGGCCCGCTTCCTGCGCGGACTGGTCCAGGTGGTCCCGGCCGAGGAAATCGTCGTAATCGGGAATACCGGAGACGACATCTGGTGGCGGGGCCTCTACATCGCCCCGGATCTCGACACCGTCACCTACTGGCTTGCCGGCGTGGCCGATACCGAGCGGGGCTGGGGCATCCGCGGCGACACCTTCACCGCCCAGCGCGCGCTCGATGTCCTGGGAGCGAATGCCTGGTTCCAGCTTGGCGACCGCGATATCGCTACCCATCTTTATCGCACCGATCGACTCAGCCAGGGCGCGCCGCTCTCCATGGTCACCGCCGAGCTCGCCTCGAGCCAGGGTGTCGCCACGCGTATCCTGCCCATGACCGACGAACCGGTGACGACCCGTCTGAAGACCGATATGGGCGACCTGCACTTCCAGGAATACTTCGTCCGCGAAGGTGCTCGTCCCCTGGTAAACGAGATCTATTGGACCGGGCTGGAGTCAGCGAGACCCGCGCCCGGGGTGCTGGAAGCCGTCCGCGATGCCCGCATCGTCCTGATCGCCCCCAGCAACCCGATCATCAGCATCGGCCCGATCCTGCGCGTGCCCGGGGTTCGTGATGCGCTTCTGTCGGCGCGCGATAAGACGGTAGCGGTCTCGCCGCTCATCGGCGGCCGCGCCATCAAGGGTCCGACCGTTGCCCTGATGCGGGCAGAAGGTGCACGACCCGACGCGCTCGGAGTCGCCGAGCTCTATCGCGACATCGCCTCGGGTTTCGTTCTCGACTCTGTGGACGGCGAGCTCAACCACTCGATCGGCGAGCTGGGCTATAGCGTCGCTACTCTTTCCACCATGCTCGACCAGGTATCCGATGCCCGAATGGTGGCATCGGCCGCACTTGAAGTCCTATCGGAGGTAGCTGCCGCTTGAAACTGGCGATCGTCGTCCCCGTAAAGGCTCCCAGCCGCGCCAAGCATCGCCTCGAGGCCGTGATGAGCGCGGAGGAACGCGCTGCCCTTGCCATCACCATGGCGCGCGACGTCATGGCCGTCGTAGCCCAGTTCGAGGAGCACGGCCGCTTCATTGTCTCCGATGACGCCGAGGTTTTGAAGATGGCGCGCGAGTTCGACCTCGAGCCGCTCGAGGACCACCGGCTTCAGGGTCAGAGCGCAGCCGTTCAGCAGGGGTTCAGCACCGCCTGGGAGCGCGGCTACACCGCGGCGCTCACCATCCCGGGAGATGTTCCCGGCGTTTCCGTCGATGAGCTGCGCGAGCTGTGCACCTACCGCCCCGAGGTCGAGGTGCTCCTGGCACGCGACCGCGAGCGCATCGGGACCAACGGTCTGCGTCTCATTCCCCCGCATGCGATCACGCTCCGCTTCGGCGAGGACAGTTTCAGACTGCACCGTGACGAGGCGATCCGGGCTAATCGGAGCTTTCAGACATATGACCTACCCGGCCTCGGCTGCGATCTGGACCATCCTGAGGACGTCGTGGCGTTCCAGCAGCTTCAGCGTGAGTCGGGGACGATTCGATTCCTGACCGAGTTGAAGGTCTTCGAGCGAGTCCCGGCTGCCGTTACGCCATCCGTGTGAAGTCGATCTCGATTCACCCGATTGGTGGTCTTCCAGAGATAACCAAAGGAATGGAGCTGGCACCGCTGCTTGTCGACGGTCTGCGCACTGATGGACTCGGAATCGAGCCGGGTGACGTAGTGGTGGTGACTCAGAAGGTTGTCTCCAAAGCGGAGGGCCGCACGGTGCGTCTCTCCGCGGTCAAGCCTGGTCCCCGGGCGGCCGAGATTGCGGCGCGCATCGGTTTCGATCCCCGCCATGTAGAGGTAATTCTCTCGGAGTCCGTTCGGGTGGTTCGCGAGGCGCCCCACGTCCTGATAACAGAGACGCGTCAGGGCTTCGTCTGCGCCAACGCGGGAGTAGACCGTTCCAACGCAGGGGCGCAGGATGTGCTGGTACTCCTGCCCGAGGACTCTGACGCCTCCGCACGAGAACTGAGGGACCAGTTATCGACGCTGCTCGGCGTCAGGCCGGGCGTCGTCATCTCCGACAGCTTCGGACGTGCCTGGCGCGAGGGCCAGGTCAACGTGGCAATCGGTTGCGCGGGTGTTATTCCGATACGGGACTACCGCGGCGGCCGCGACAGCGAGGGCTATGAGCTGCAGGGAACAATGCTTGGTGTGGCCGATGAGCTCGCTTCTGCGGCTGAGCTGGTGATGGGTAAGCTGGATCGTGTGCCAGCGGCCCTGATTCGTGGCGCCGATGTCGAAGGGGAGGGAGATGCCCGTCTCCTGTTGCGCGACCCCGCAATTGACCTCTTCCGATGAAAGTTGGGCTGATTGCCGACACCCAGGGCAGCTATGACATCGACTCCTTGCTGGGCCACGTCGCGCTCGCCTTCAAGGGCGTTGACGAGATCTGGCATGCCGGTGATTGGGGCTACCCCGAGGTGCTCGAGGGCCTGAAAAAGCTCGGACGGCTCGTCGTCGTCAATGGCAACGCTCCTGAAGACTCCACTTACCCGATGACGATCGAGGGAACCATTGGCCGCTGGCGGGTGGGCATGGTCCATAACCTTGACGCGCGCCGGCAGCGCTGGGCTCAGGGCTACAACGTCGTCATCCACGCTCACACGCATCGCTGGCGCGACGAGGTCATCGGCAGGACACGCTTCATAAACCCCGGCACCGCGACCCGACCTCAATTCGGTGGAGTCGAGCGAACCATGGCGATCCTCAACTTCGGCACCGAACTCATCGTGGAGAAGCTGGAAGTGCCTAAGTTTCCGAAGCCCCGTTAGGAAAGCCATGCCGTGGCAGATCGTTAAGGGTTGAGTTGTCCTCGCAGAGCCTCCTCGATCGGATCTAGCCTTCCCCCGACGCCTTCGTCGGGGGACCCAACCGGCCCGCCTGGCGGCATCGAAGCGCTGCTCCGCCCAGGCCGCTGAGCCACAGCATCAGGAACAATACGATCGCCCCGGGTACGGCGGCGATCAGGTCGACCGCGGCAGCGTGATCGTCAAACGAGGCCGGACTCGACGCCATCGAGGCGATGCCCGAAACCAGGATCAGCAGGAAGAGGCCGCCCGACACGTACACCGATACGAGTGCCAATCGGGCCGAGCTGCGCTCTCCAGAAAAGTAGCCGAAGGTGATACCGAGGAGCACCGGCAGTGTAGAGATGGCCAACATTGCCATCCACGGAAGCCACTCATTCACAGCCCCAATTATCATGGGCTCGTGGACGTGCGCGTCGTGCTCTTCGCCAAGCCGCGCGAGTTGGTCGGCAAACCCAATGTCGATCTCTCATTGCCGGCCGGCGCGACCGCCGCGGACGCCTGGAACCAGCTCAGCAGCCGTTATGACCTCGGCCCGCTGCCCCGATCGTTTCGCTGCGCCGTCAACTCGGAATACGCCGGCTGGGAGGCGCCCCTCAAGGATGGCGACGAGTTGGCGGTGATCCCACCGGTTAGTGGCGGAGCCGTCGGCGCGGAGCGCGGCTTGATCGCGCTAAGGGAAGAGCCACTTGACAGCGCGGCAGTTGGCAAACGGGTTCGAAGCGACAGTGACGGCGCTCTGATCATTTTCGAGGGAGTCGTTCGCGAGTCGTCACGTGGGAAGACGGTCAAGGCCCTCGTCTACGAGGCTTACGGTGCGATGGCATTACGACAAATGGAGCACTTGGCGGAAACGGCACGCGGTCGCTGGCCGATCACCGACCTGGCCATTGTTCACCGGCTGGGTCACCTCGCGGTTGGCGAGGTCAGCGTCGTGATCGCGGTATCGGCTCGGCATCGCGGCGAGGCCTTCGCCGCCTGCGAATGGGTGATCGACGAACTGAAGAAAACAGTTCCGATCTGGAAGAAAGAGATTTACACCGAAGGCGAAGCCTGGATCGACGATCGCCCGTGAGCTCCTGGCGCCTTCTTCTCCCTCTTTCGAGGAGCCGTTGACGGAGATGAGCTGCGGTGAAACGCCCGTCGTCAGTGCAGCGCGCAGCTCACTCGCACCGAAGCAGTCGCAGCCGGTCCCTTCGCTGTTCAATATCCGGCGCAGGCGAGCGAGAAGATTGCCTTGATCGAGGGAAGGACCTGGACTGGGTCGCGTCATCCCTTCTCCAAGATCGAGGGGGTCTTCCGCACGTTTCGCCGGCGCTTTCCTCCGAAAACAATGTAAACGGGCGTTGCGAACCGGTTGGCGAGCTCGACGGTGTCGCAGCCATCGATCCACAGGTGCCCTTCCCGAATGGACAGCGCACCGTCGATAACCTCGCTGTCGGCTATCTGGGAACGATGCATTTCCCGACGGTACAATACGGCACGACGCGGGAGTAGCTCAGTTGGTAGAGCGCCTGCCTTCCAAGTAGGTGGTCGCGAGTTCGAGTCTCGTCTCCCGCTGTCCAGGCAACCAATTTCGTATGTCTATTTGATCCCGGGTTCACTGACATCCGCTTGCATCTCCTGCCGCCGCAGGCCGACGGAGTCGCATCGCCAGAAAGCGTCCGGATAGATGAGAGCGCCCGTCATCCGAGGTTCGTATCGAGGAAGCGGATACACCATGAAAGCGTCTCGTGGGATCCGGACTGAGGGTGCCACGAATCCAAGATCGGCGGCGCGCTGGAAGCCGAAGCGCGAATAGTAGGTGGGGCGCCCTTCGAGGAAAACGAGTGGCTCGCCGCGTTGGTTAAGCAGCCGCAGCGTCGCTGTGATCATTTCGCCACCGATTCCCAGGCCTTGCAGTCCAGGGCGAACGCCGATGGGGCTGAGGACGAGCACGTCTTCCAACTGATGTGGGGCGTCAAGCATCGCATGCGTATAGAGCACATGCCCGACGATTTCTCCACCACGGTCGGCGACAAACGACAGCTCTGCATCCCAGGCCCATGATGTGTGCAGTGCATCAAGGAGGTGTCCGATGCGATCGTTGCCGCCGAAGGCATCAACGGACACCTCGCGCATGGCGTCGAATTCGTCGACCTCCATCGTTCGCACCCGCACAGGCAGATTCATAGCTGAACCACCCTACTACGTCCGATTTGGGGCAATGCCGACGCTTCCATTCTCCGTCCATCGGAGCCGACAGGTTCAGATCAGCCCCCGGGCCCACCCATAGTTGTACCTTGACTTTCCAGGACGAGGCCAATTTCATTGACCCCACTCGTACCGCGCTCTTTGTTATCCGGGAGGAGATTCCCGGCTGAGGCGTCTGGCCCGCCGTTTCCCCGCGAAATATTGTTGACAAGACATATGTCGCTGTAGTAATATGTCGATGTGGCTGATGTATTCGAGATCCTTGCCGATCCCACACGCCGGCGCCTCGTCGACGCGCTCCGAACCGGCGAGCGATCGGTGACCGAGCTGGTGGAGGTCGTCGAGATCGGTCAGCCCGGGGTTTCGAGGCAGCTGGCCATCCTGCAGGACGCAAAGTTTGTAGCCGTACGCCCGGAAGGCCGGCGGAGACTGTACACCCTTCGCCCGGAGCCGTTCCGCGAACTGGATGACTGGATGGTGGGCTACCGCGCGATGTGGGAGAAGCGACTCGACCGATTCGGCGCAGAACTCAACCGGCGGGGGAAGACCCCATCGAAAAAGGAGGAAGGCAAATGACCCAGGTGACGACCGGAACCGCGACCGCGACGAACAACGGAACGAGGCTGTCGACCGTTAGACCCTGTTTGACCTTCAGCGACCGGGCCGAAGAGGCGATCAATTTTTATGTCTCATTGTTCAGCGATTCGCGCGTCGTGAACGTGATGCGAAGCGATGGGACGGGGCCGCTGCCGGCCGGCACGCTGCTGCACGCAACCTTCGAACTCGGCGGACAGGAATACACGGCATTCGACGGCGGACCGAGTTTTTCCTTTTCGGAGGGATTCTCGATGGTCGTCACATGCGAGACCCAGGTTGAGATCGACGAAATCTGGGCACAGCTCACAGCGGACGGTGGAAAAGATGGACCGTGCGGCTGGCTCAAGGATCGATTCGGCGTCTCGTGGCAGGTCGTTCCCGCAGCGTTGGGCCGGATGATGGGCGACTCGACATCCGGGAATCCGGGAAGGATGATGCAGGCGCTCCTCAAGATGCATAAGCTCGACATCGCGGCCCTGGAGCAGGCGTACCGGGGCGGGTCCTAGTGCCCGCCCAGGCACCGCGGTCTCCCCGGCAGGTAAGTCTCGAGCGTACCTTCAACGCTCCCGTCGAGCGCGTCTGGGAGCTCTGGACCACAAAGGATGGCATCGAGGCGTGGTGGGGCCCGGAAGGGTTCAGGGTCAAGGTCCATGAGCTCGACCCGCGTAAGGGGGGCCGACTCGCCTACGCGATGACCGCGACCGCTCGCGACCAAATCGACTTTTTGAAAAAGGCCGGGATGCCGCTGACCACCGAGGTCGTGGTTACCTTCACTGACGTTGTACCGCTCCAGCTGCTTGCGTTCAGGCAGGGCGCCGACTTCATCCCGAACGTGAAACCCTACGAGTTGGCGACAGAGGTGTGCTTCCAGTCGAGTCCCCAGGGCGTGAAGATGCTCGTGAGACTGGATGCGATGCACGACGAGCACTGGACCCAGATGGCCGTCGCCGGCTGGGAGAGTCAGCTGGGCAAGCTCTCCAGAATCCTCCAGCTCGTAACTGGCGCCGCCTTCACTGGCGAGCTTTCACCGTAACTCGTACTTTGGTCGCGACCGCGACCGATTTATAGAGCGGTCAATGTTCCTGGTAATAGCGCACCAGGGTCTCGGCCTGCTGCTGCTCCGGACCTGAGACGACAAACGCGATTCGGACCTCCTGGAAGATTGAGGTGTCGCTGCGCTTGCGCACAGCCTCGATGGTGGCGTCGACCGAGTCGAGTCGGACTCCGGTATTCCGGGCCTGACCCTGCACCAGCAACACGCCGCAGGCGGCTATCCCGGAAAGGAAGGCCTCGGCGGGAGTCATCTTTTCGCCGGGACCCCCCAGGTGGGTCGGCTCGTCGATGACCAGATCGTTGCCGCGGACATGGCTCACTGACCTGCCCGGCATCGAGGTCGTCTGAGAGTGGACGGTGTTGATTACGAGATCTTCTTTGCTCATGTGCTCCCGTCCGTTTTACCAGTTCTAGACTTGATCATCGAGGCGTAAGCGGGATCAAGGGGCAAGGAGCGAACAATGCGCACGGAAGAGATGCTGGGCCTGGTCAAGAAGGCGAGTAAGGTTTCGCAGCTTCATCACGTGACCAGCTTCAAAGGTTCACGCACCGACAAGGGTGGAGTAATTCGTGATCTGACGATCGAGATTCAGGACCGGGGCCCGGACGAGGAGCATCACCGTTTCCGGGTGACCGCCACCGATAGCGGCGGGCGCGTGGCCACAGGCAACCCGGGTCCGAGCCTCGAAAAGGCACTCGAGGCGGTGCGCTGGGAAGACCTCGATGCGCCGATGCGTTAGCCACGGCATCGGCGCATAGACCGGACTCAACGGTTGAGGAGGGGCAGCTCACCCGCGACGGTGCCGGGCTAATAGCTGAAGATTCGCTTGAGCAGCGCCGCACCGAAATCCTCGGCCGGGAGCTGGTACGGCTTGAAGCGCTTGGTGAGCGGATCCAACGTCAGCGTCTCCGAGTAGCCAAGCTCCGGTATCGCTTCTGAGGGAATCAGAAGACAGAAGTCACCGGGCCGGTGCTGGCTGTCCAGCAGGACCAGGAGCACGTAGAGCCTGGGGTCGGTAAAGAAGCCGCGGCGCTTGACATCGAAATGAATTCGCCGGTCCGCCGGGTAGGTCGCCGTCCTGATATGGAGGCCGCCGATCCGTCCGCTTTTGAGGTCGTGCAGCAGCAGGGTCAGCGTGTCCAGGCGCACCCGGTCCTCGGCGATCACCAGGCGGTCGAAGCCGGCGCGCTCGATCTCGGCCATTGTCCAGAGCCGGCCGATGTGGGCTTCAGACAGGTTGTCGTGGCTGCTGGCCGCTGCCAGCTCCAGAAGCGTCTCGCCGTTCGAGGCGGGAGCCGGCGCAACTGGACGCATCCAGCCGGGGATGGCGGCGAGCCACTCTGGCAAGCGGTCGATGTCGAGGCGGAACTCGCTCCAGCTGTCCCGGCTGTCGTCATCGACGTTGGCCACGAAATGGTAGGCCTGCTTGCCGGATGCGGTAACGACGGGGCAGCGCTCGCGGAACGTCTCGATCGGAATCAGGAAGAGCAGCCGGTAGAGCTGGTCATAGGGGAGGGGAGCGTGCACAAAAGCGAGGTAGCCGTTGGGTGCGTCGTGTACATCCGATACAAGGAGGTCCTCGTTCACCGTCGCGTCTGGACTGACGTGGGTGAACCCCTTCACCTGGATCGGCACCGTTAAAAGCGACCGAAGCCGGCGAAGGTAAAGGTCGACTCCGCGATCCACAGTCGGGCGGCTGATGCTGGCGAGACCACCCGCTGCTGCGGTGAGGCTCACGGCGAGCAGGTCCTCACAGATCGGTCCGAACTGTGGCGTAGACAGCTCGCTCCGCCACGGTGGGCGGAGCGGCGGTTCGAGTGGGCTGTGCGGGTGCCGTAGTGCCATCGTTGAGTTAGTCAACGACGCCCCACGCCAAACCCCGCTCGATCATCCAGCGGCGCGCTTTCCCGGTGCGCTAGCTGCCGCGACTGGCAGAGGCTGCGAGAAACGGATGGAGTTGCCGAACGGGTCGCGCAGGCCGCAGTCGATGCCGTAGGGGCGCTCGGTCGGTTCCTCGGTGAACTCAACGCCCTTCGCCTTCAGCTCCTCGTAGGTCTTGCGGCAATCGTCGGTGGTGAAGAAGAGGTGGCCGCCGGTGGCACCCTTGCTGAGGAGCTCGCGGATCTGCTCGGCCGTCCTGGCATCGTGGGCCGGTCCGCCCGGCTTCTCCAGCAGGATCTCGTGGCCGTCGCCCGGAACTTTGACGGTCAGCCAGCGCATGAAACCGAGGTCCTGGTCTGTGCCAACCTCCAGCCCGAGCTTGCCGACATAGAAGTCGAGCGCCTGCTGCTGGTCCAAAACGTAAAGAGAAGAGATCGCCAGTGCGTTGAACATTTTCGTTTACCTCCAGATTTGTGGTCGGTGACAGGAGCTACGCTAGCGGCCTTTCGAGGTTCGAGCTTCTCCAAAACTGCTCGGTCGGGTCCATGTCATCGCGAAGCAGTTCGGAACCGCAACGATCGGGCCGCGCTTCCGGTAGTGAGTAGGTGATTCGCCGACGATGTCGCGAAAGATCCGGCTGAAGGTTCCCAGGCTGCCGAAGCCGACGTCCAGGCAGATATCGGTGACGGCACGGTCGGTCGTCCGCAGGAGGTACATCGCTCGCTCCACCCGACGGCGCTGCAGATAGCGGTGCGGTGTCTCGCCGAAGGTGGCGCTGAAAGTCCTTATGAAATGCGCCTCGGAAACGCTGGCGATGGCCGCCAGTGCCGGAATGTCGAGCGGGTCCGCGTAGGCCCGATCCATCGCGTCCCGGGCGCGCAGCATGCGGCGGTTGAGTTCCTCGACAGCCCTACTCATTACCTAATCATGCGTGGACCCGCCAGTCTACCGTGACCAACTTGTCATTCTGACAATTCGGCAAATTGCCAATGTGCAGTATAATACTGCCATGTCGCAAGGCAAGAGACGATACGGGAAGTCCACGAACGAGGCAGGGGAAGGGGCAGCGCTGACGGTTCGCGAGGTCGGTTTGCACAAGGCGGCGCTGGTCCACATGAACCATCAGGGGCGCATCACGCTTCCGGCATCCGCCCGCCGCAGCTTGGGACTCGACGGTGAGGCCGACCTGCTTCTGGACCTGGAAGGTCAAGCGTTGGTGCTGAGGCCAACTGTAGTCCTGCCCGTCGAGGATGCATGGGCCTACACATCGGCGCATCGCAAGCTGCTGCGACGCGCTCATGCTGACTCGCGTGAGGGTCGGGTGCGTTCGATCGGCGAGCGGGACTTGGAGCGGTAGGCAGCGCGCCTTGCCCGAGTACCAGTACCGTAGCCTCGACTTCACCGAGACCTTTCTGGAGACCTACGCCAGTCGGGACTTCAGCCAGGCTGATCGCGCTCAATTCAAGAAATCGCTGCGGCTCCTTGATCAGAACGATCGGCATCCTTCGCTCAGAGTCCACCCTCTGCAAGGCGATCGCGAGGGTTCCTGGGCCGCCTCCGCTTCGGAGGTTCTGCGTATGACGTTCGAGCGCCTCCCGGGTGGCCGAAAACGGATGCTAACCTGCAGCCAGCACTACGACCGTTGACAACTCAGCTGTTAAGCGAGAGGTACACGAGCACCGTCGTGACGGCGTTGCCGGCCGCGTGCAACATCATCGAGTTGGTGAGCGAGCCGGTCATCTCGTACTGGATGGTCAGGATCAGGCCCAGGAAGAGGAAGACCGGAATCAAGATCGGGATGAAGTGCAGGACCGCAAAGATCGTGGCCGCCACGACGATCGCCAGCCACACCGGCCAGCGGCGAAGCAGGTAGCGGTACAGCATTCCCCGGAAGAAGAGTTCCTCGCAGATCGGGGCCACGACCGCCGCGGCCACCAGGGCGAGCACGAGCAGGGTGAGGGCACCACCGTGGTTTCCGAACATGTCACGGGCATTGCTGGGCAGCGGCTTTCCCCGGTTCATCCCGGCCGTGATCGCCGAGGCGATCAGCGCTGTTCCGACGAACCAGATCACCAACAGGCCGCCGACCAGGCCGAAGTCGGATAGGGTCGGTCGCCGCAACCCGAGCCAGCGGCGGGCATCGGGCAGGCGGCGAATGAAGCGGAGCATTCCGAGGAAGAGTCCCGCGTAGATCAGGACCGTCCCGACCAGGAGTACTGCGACCGAATTCTTCTCGTAGATCTGGCGGTCAACGCGAACCAGGATCGCCAGGGCGATGACGGCCGCCACGATGCCGAGGAGCGCGCCGCCCAGCGCGATCAGCAGATCGACGAACCGGACGTCAATCCGTGCGGGAGCCTCCGCCGCCTCTGCCGGCATCACCTGTGCCACTGGAGCGTAACGCGGCGCCCCCAGACCAGCTTGCCAGCTGCTTTGACCGGCGGTCTGGAATTTGGTGCCAGCGCCGGTCTCCGCGCGCGTTATAGCGAAACAATGGCAGACGAGCTCGCCGCCAGCCCGGCATTTGGCGACCTTCTCAAGCAGTCGCAGAGTGCGCTGGCCGGCCTCCAGGCCCTGGAAGAGCACTTGAGCGCCCGTTTGGCCGATCAGCATGCCCAGTTGATGGCGACCCGGGGCGAGCTGGAGCAGGCACGGGAGGCGATGGCCGGTCTCCAGGACGCCCACGAGAGGCTTACGGCTGAACACTCTCGCAGGCTGGACGAGGTGGCACACCACCGGCAGGCCCGAGCCGAGCTCGAGGCAACCGTTCTGGAGGTGCGACGCGAGTTGGCGGATGCCCTCGGCCAGCGCGACGAGCTGAGCGGCGCGTGGGAAAGAGAGCGGCGGGAACTGGAAGATCGCCTGGTTCGCCAGGAAGCAGCGCTGGCGGAGCGGTTGAGCCGGATCGGTTCGCTGGAGGCGCAGGTCGACGAGCTCGCGGCTGCCGAGGTCAGCTGGCAGGCCGAGCGCGAGACGCTGGTTGAATCCCGGGATCAGATGACCGGCAGGCTGCGCGACCTGGAAGCGGCACAGCGACAGGCTCAGGATGACCTAGCCCGGGCGATTCACAACCGGGAAGAGCTAAGGGCAGTGTTCGAGGATCTCAAGCAGACCCATGCTGCCGCCGCCGAACGGCTCGCCGCCGCTTTCCGCGAGATGTCGCGGCTGCAGGATGAGCTGCGCGCCGCCGCCGAGCAGGCCTCGGCCCACGAACGCGCCACTGCCCTGGTCAGGGAAGAGCTTGCCCGGGCGAAGGCCACCTCTGAGGAATTGCGGACGCACCAGCTCACCTGGGCGGCCGATCGGGAGGGCCTCCTGGCTGCCGCGCAGGCTGCCGAGCAACGGCGGATCGCCCTTGAAGCCGAGCTGGCGAAGGCTCAGCAGGCCTTGAGCG
>Ga0102924_1005087_pt1 | contig 12915 bp, 10 predicted proteins | sample PaiPotPPM11metaG_FD_80116 | JGI IMG/M metagenome (GOLD analysis project Ga0102924, IMG submission 80116) | Iron sulfur acid spring bacterial and archeal communities from Banff, Canada, to study Microbial Dark Matter (Phase II) - Paint Pots PPM... ... | reverse complement strand
CAGCAACTGGTGAAGGATCAGGACGCGCGGCAGTCGATTTTGCGGCGGTTCGCAGAAAAGTCCTCATGGATTTTCGGGAAAAAAGTGCGAATCGAAGAGAATGGTTCCGCATTTGAGGGAACGACCGAAGGGCTCGATGGACGCGGATTTCTGCAGGTGCGGACGTTGCATGGATCGCAGATTGTATTGAGCGGGACGGTGCGAGAAAGATAGCGTAGGCGTCGTTCACTGAAAAATCAATGCTTCTTGTCATCGATGTCGGCAACACGAATACGGTGCTGGGCGTTTTTGCCCGAGTGGCGAAGGTGCAGCCCGGCGGCGAAGCGGACGAAGAACCCCGCTACGAGCGGCTGCTGGCCAACTGGCGCGTCGCTACTTCGCGGACCAGCACTGTGGACGAGTACGGCGTTCTCTTCCGCAATTTATTTTCAATGGCGGGGTTGGAAGCGAGAGGCATTCACGGGATCGTGGTATCGTCGGTCGTTCCGCCGCTCGATCCGGTGCTGCGGCAGGTTTGCGAGCGCTATTTCAATCTGCGGCCTTTGTTTATCGAACCCGGCGTAAAGACGGGGATGCCCGTGCATTACGACAATCCCGCGGAAGTCGGTGCCGATCGCATCGTGAATGCCGTGGCAGCTTTCGAGAAGTTTGGTGGACCGTGCGTGATCGTGGACTTCGGTACGGCCACCACATTCGATTGCGTGTCGGCAAAGGGCGAATATCTCGGTGGCGTGATCTGCCCCGGAATTGGTATTTCGGCGGACGCACTTTTTGAGCGCACCGCGCGATTGCCCCGCGTTGAAATCCGCAAGCCGGCGCGGGTGATTGGATCGAACACGGTGGGAAGTCTGCAGGCCGGCCTCTACTACGGCTATCTCGGGTTGGTGGACGGAATTCTCGAACTGCTTCTGGCGGAACTGGGCAAGGAGACGCACGTCGTGGCGACCGGCGGCCTGGGTCCGATGATTGGGACCGGTTCGAAATATATGAAGAGCGTCGACGAATTTCTGACGCTCGAAGGGCTGCGGATCATATGGGAGCGGAATGCCACCGGCCGTCGCGAAGCAGGCGCCAAGCCAGCGGGCAAGCCGGCGACGAAGGCTCAGGCGAAATCGGCACAGCCGAAGTCCGCGAACGGAGATCGCACGCCGACTGTACCCACTTCGCGTTCCGCCCGCTGATCAGCCGTGGAAAATCATTTCAACTACTTCACCGAAATTGAGGAGCGATTTCTGCAACGGCGCGGCAGCGGCCTGCTGCTCTCCACTCTCGATTGGGCGCTGATCGAAACCTGGAAGAATGCAGGCATTCCTCTCGAAGCGGTGCTGCGCGGTATTGACGCGGCTTTCGACCGTTATGATCAGAGGCCTTCGAAAACGAAGAAGGTGAACAGCCTGGCGTACTGTTCGCAGGAAGTACTCGCGTCGTCGGAGGACATGAAAGAAGCCGCGGTAGGCGCCAGCGGAGAGCAATCTTCGGAACGAGGCGCAGGACAAGGCTTTGAGCCGCAGGTAGTAGCGGCATATCTTCGCCGAAATGCGGAATCGCTGGAACGGGCTAGAATTTCGGCGGGAACAGGAACTTCATCGTTCCTGCTGGAGATGGCCAAGACTTTGCGGCAACTCGCTGTCGAAATCGAGGCGAAACCAGCACGCTTAGAAGATCTGGAGCGCCGGCTGACGGTGCTGGAAGAAAAGCTTTTCGCGATCCTGCTGACATCGACTTCCGACGAAGAGGTTGTCGGCGTCCGAGCCGAAGCTGACCGCGATCTCGCTCCTTATCGCCGGAAGATGTCGGCGCCGCAAATCGATCAGTTGCAGAAGCAATACATACAAAAGCGGCTGCTGGAAAAATACAATCTGCCTCGCCTTAGTCTGTTCTACATGTGATCGGCCGTGACGCACTCATTCGACGCACTGATTCTCGGCGGCGGGGCGGCGGGACTGATGTGCGCGATCGAGGCGGGCAAGCACGGTCGCCACGTTGCCGTGCTCGAACACGCCGACCGACTGGGCAAGAAGATTCTCATCTCCGGCGGAGGTCGATGCAATTTCACGAATATTCACTGCGGGCCGGAGAATTTTATTTCCGCGAATCCGCATTTCGCCAAGTCAGCGTTGGTGCGGTACACGCCCGCGGATTTTATTGCGCTGGTCGAGAGACATCGGATTCCGTATCACGAGAAGACGCTCGGACAATTATTCTGCGATCGATCTGCGCGGGACATTCTGGCAATGCTGGAGGAAGAGTGTCGCGTTGCGAGTGTAAGTATTTTCTTGAGTACGAAGATTCTGGAGGTGCGCCGCACGACGGAATTCGTTGTGAGCACGGAGGAGGATGAATTTCACGCTGCCGCTCTGGTGGTCGCCACTGGTGGCCTGTCGATTCCGAAGATCGGCGCAACTTCGTTCGGCTACGACCTAGCGCGGCAGTTCGGACTGAAAATACGGGAGCCTCGTCCAGGGCTGGTTCCGTTTGTCCTCAATGCATCCGATCGGGCCCAGTATTGCGATCTGGCTGGAGTTTCCGCTGAGATCGTGGCTGCATGCGACAGCCAACAATTTCGCGAGAAGATGCTGTACACGCACCGCGGGCTCAGCGGTCCGGCAATTCTGCAGATTTCGTCGTATTGGCAGAAGCCGCAGTCCGTCCGGATCGATCTGTCGCCGGGTCGAAATGTGACTTCGATATTCCATGATCCAAAACTGGCGCGCACGCTTGCGACATTGCGGCCGGAGGTCAGAAAGATACTGCCGAACCGGCTCGCGGATCGATGGATGGAGTTGCATGCTCCGAGTTCGTGGACGAACGCAGGTCTCGATGATTTCGAACGACATTTGCATTCTTGGACCGTCACTCCCGCCGGCACTGAAGGGTTCGAGAAGGCGGAAGTAACGGTCGGGGGCGTCGACACTGACGAACTTTTGGCCAAGACGATGGAATCCTGCAAAGTTCCGGGCCTATTTTTCATCGGCGAAGTTGTCGATGTCACCGGGCATCTGGGCGGTTTCAACTTTCAGTGGGCCTGGGCGTCGGGCGCGGCGGCGGGACGGGCCCTCTGAGTCCGTCGTTTAGCGCCAGGGCTTGTAGAATCAAGGCTTGCTCCTCACAATCGAAAAGATGATTTACGGCGGCGACGGCTTAGCCCGTTTGCCAGCCGACGACCACGGACGCGGCAAAGCGGCGTTCGTCCCATTTGTCCTTGGCGGAGAGAAAATCGAGGCCTCAATCACCGAGCAGAAGGCTGGATTCGCCCGGGCGCACGCTGACTCCATTATCGAGCGCTCACCGCACCGGGTTGAGCCCGGCTGCCCATACTTTCGCCAATGCGGTGGGTGCCATTATCAGCACGCCAGCTACGAGCACCAACTCCAGATAAAGAGCGCAATTCTAAGCGAGACTCTTCGACGAACAGCCAAAGTGGGATTGGCGGTGGACATTGTCATTCATTCGTCCCCGCCCTGGAACTATCGCAATCGCTCACGGCTGCAAGTTCAGGTGGGTCCCGAGTTCAAAGCGGGATATTTCAAGATTGGCTCGCACGAACTGCTGGCGGTCGAGGAGTGCCCGATCAGTTCTCCTCTCATAAACCGAGGCCTGGCAGAACTTTGGCGAAGCGGGCTTGAGGGCAAAGTGCCGCCCGGGGTGCGGGAGGTGGAGTTTTTTGCCAATGGCGACGACACCGAGTTGCTGGTCGAAGTTTCGACCGACCCGGAGGCCAAGCGTTCCGCGGTGCGGGGATGGGCAGAGGAATTCCTCGATTCCCTACCTGAGATTGCTGGGGTAACAGCCTTCCGGGAGACGAAAACCGGGAACGCGTACTCAGAGGAAAAGCTGGTGGGAGTTGGCGCGGACCATTTGATCTACAAGACGCAGCGGAGTTCCTATCGCGTCAGTGCTGGTTCTTTTTTCCAGACAAACCGACATTTGACTGACGAACTAGTGAGAATCGTAGTTGGAGGTCAGTCGGGGGAACTGGCAGTTGATCTCTACGCAGGGGCCGGGCTGTTTTCCACAGCGCTGGCTAGTGACTTTCATCACATCGTTTCTGTTGAGTCGTCACAGACTTCCTCAGCCGATCTTTCTTACAATCAGCCCTCGAATGGACAAACGGTCCAGGCCACGACAGAGCAATACCTAAGTGGTATGGCGAAAACGGGGCGAGTCGGGAAGGGTGCAGTCCTCCCTCATATTATTCATAAGCCCGACCTGGCGGTGGTGGACCCGCCCCGAAGTGGCCTGGGAGAACGCGTGGCGCGAATGTTGGCGACCTTGGGCGCGCCGCGCGTTACTTATGTCTCCTGCGATCCGGTGACGTTATCTCGTGATCTCGTGACGCTGCTGGGCGCGGGCTATCGTATCGAACAAGTGCATCTGGTGGATCTATTTCCGCAGACCTATCACCTCGAGAGCGTTGTACACCTGGTGTGCTGAATCAAAATCGATTGTGGCCACCAATTGTTATTCCAGTGATGCAGGCCTGAACAGAGGCCCATGATTGCTCCGCCCACTTCGGCTGGCCCCGCCACATTCTGCTTCAAGGCCTCGCGACAGCCAATGCTTGGGGCAGCTGTCGCATATAGTCTGGGCGTTATCGCGGGGATATATGCGTGGCGGCCCGTATTGTGGTGGTTCCTCGCAGCAGCGATTTTCATCAGTGCCGCGGCATTCTTCACGGTACGACGATCGATCTTTGCATGGCTGTTGGCGTTGGGGGCTTTCTTCCTTGCAGGGGCCTGGCAGGCCGAGGTGCGGTCCAACTTCAACCGTGTTGATACAAGCATCCAGCCCTACGCAGACCGGCAGGAACTTCGCATCGTGGCGCACGTTACTCGCGACGGGCGGCTGCAGCACGAGGATCTTGGCGAAGCCAGGCAAACGCTGGACGTGGAAGCCGAGCAGATCGAGACCGATTCTGGCCAGATCCTTCCTACTCACTCCGGCATTCGACTGAACATTTTCGGACCTCGCTCGAAGGATTTCTCTCCCGAAAACGTTTCCCGGACAATCGAGAAAAATGATGGCAGTAGCGAGGTATTCCACTACGGTGACCGCCTGCGTTTTCTTGCCAAGCTCAAGAAACCCCGAAATTTTCGAAACCCAGGGGCTTTTGATTATCAGAGTTACCTTGCCGATCGCAACATTGCTGCTCTAGGCACGGCCAAACTCGAAGACGTCGAGGTGCTTCCAGGATTCGCCGGGGGCCGGATCGCCTCATGGCGTAGCCGAATGCATCGCAGCGTCACAGCGAAGGTGCATGAGCTGTGGCCTCTACGCCAGGCCGCCCTGATTGATGCCATGGTCATTGGCGATGAAGCTTTCATCGATCGGGATACCCGCATTGACTTCCAGCGCTCAGGTACATACCACGTTCTGGTTGTGTCGGGAATGAACGTGAGCATATTGGCCTTCGTCATCTTTTGGTCGTTGCGCCGCCTGCGGGTGAGCGAAATACCGGCCACTGTGCTGACGATCGCTTTCTGCGTGGGATATGCGTTGATCACCGAGGTTGGCGCGCCGGTCTGGCGTGCGACGCTGATGTGTGCCGTATATCTTGCGACGCGGGTGTTTTACCGCGAGCGCGCGATGCTGAATGCTCTGGGCGCAGCCGCGCTTGGACTGCTGATTTACGATCCGCGGCAGCTTTTTACCGCCAGCTTTCAGATGACATTCGTCTGCGTGCTGATTGTCGCCGCAATCGGCATCCCGATTCTGCAACGTACGACGCAACTCTACAAACTGGCGCTGGCGAATTGGGATTCAAACGATTATGCGGCGTCCTTGCCGCCGGGCGTTGCTCAATTTCGGTTGGACCTGCAGATGATTGCCTCCCGCCTCGGACTTTTCGTGGGTAAGGCATGGTCGCGCAGGATGGTGCGCGCCACGACATGGACAACGCTGGCCGGATCGGAAGTGCTTTTCATCTCCGCGGTGATGCAGATGGGACTTGCATTGCCGATGAGCTATTACTTCCATCGCGCAACGACCATCGGATTGCCCGCGAATCTGGTTGTTGTCCCAGTAACGCAATTGATGATGCCGGCTGCAGTATCAGCGCTCGCGCTGGGCTATGTGTCGCCGTGGTTAGCAGAGATCCCGGCGCTGATCACTAGCTTTGCGCTTACTGGCATCACCGGAACCGTGCATGGACTTGGCGGGCTGCGTCTGGCTGACTTGAGAGTTGCGATGCCGTCGGAACTCATGATCGCGATGGCCGCAGCAACTCTCGTGGCCGCAATGATAGCGGCGCGCAGGCGTGCGATTGTTGCCGGTGCGGGCCTCGCCGCGATTCTTGCAACTTCTCTGGCTCTTGCATTCCGGCAACCGGAACCGCAGGTGCATCGTGGAATTCTGGAAGTCACATCGATCGATGTGGGCGAGGGCGATTCCAGCCTGCTGATCACCCCGCAGGGGCGGACCTTACTGATCGATGCCGGAGGGCCCATCGGGCCGGGTAGCTCCCAACTCGATTTTGGCGAGGATGTAGTTTCGCCGTATCTGTGGTCGCGAGAGATCTCGCAGCTCGACGCGGTAGCAATTACGCACGGACATTCCGATCACATTGGCGGCATGGTCGCAGTGCTCAAAAACTTCAGGCCGAAGGAGCTTTGGATCGGCCTCTTGCCGCCGAGTTATGCTCTGGATGATGTGATCGCTACCGCGCAAGCGCTGGGCGTGAAAGTCGTTCGGCGCTGGGAGGGAGACAATTTCGAGTTTGGCGGGGTCGGCGTTCACGTGTTGTTTCCCCCGCGTGATTGGCCCGTGGGCGCAAAGCCGCAGAATAATGATTCGCTGGTGTTGCGGGTCGCGTATGGAGAGTCATCCGCGTTGATGGAGGGAGATGCCGAAAAGCAGGTAGAGCGACGCATCGCTGCCCTGGAGCATCCGACATCCAGTTTGTTGAAAGTAGGACATCACGGCAGCGCCAATGCCACGACGCCGGAGCTAATCGCCTCGGCGAAGCCTGCTTTCGCGGTCATTTCGGTGGGGTCAGGAAATTCCTTTGGGCTGCCGCGTATGGAAACGCTCCAGACACTTGCGCAAGCTGGCACCCGCGTTTACCGCACGGACCTGGATGGAGCCGTGACTTTTTACCTCGACGGCCGTTCGGTTACCCCTTGGCTGGTTCATCAATAATTTTGATCTCTGCGGTTTCGTCATCATCCCGATTCTGCGGGGACGGCTCGCGACGATCCGCGATCAGCTTGCGCGCGGTATCCGCGTCCTCCTCGCGAACCAGAATGATCATTCCACCCAGTCCCGGGAATGTGTCCTGAACCATGCTGGCAGAGGTGAGGTCGCTGTCGATGCCAGCGGACTCAAGCAAGCCCTTGACGATCATGGCCTCTGATTCCTGCTCGGAATCGAACACCTTCACCAGCTTCTCGTTCGGATCCGGACGCGGCTTTGCGCTCGTTGCAGTATTCACGGGTTCTGCCATGGTGCCTCCAGTTCTGGATTCAGCGCGGAGCCGAAGCGGTGCCGCTCAAAGATTTTACTCCCCTGCGGCAAAACGTTTCCGGATCGCATAGAAAACTGATGCCGCTTTCACAGTCCCGGGTTGCGGGAGCAAGCGTTCCGCAGGAGGTACTAACCTCGAAGGGCACCTTCGGGCAGTTGCTTTTACTCGCAATTCAGGCAGAATGGCAGCAATCAACGGCGCAACGCCGGGGTGGATCGCGTCATCCAAACTGTGGGGAAAAGGGGAAACCATGAATATCTCTCAGCAGGCAAGAAACGAAGGAGGATTTCCGCTAGGGGATCAAGACTTGCTCCGCGAACGCGAGGAGGAAGCCCGAAAAATCCGGCGCCTGCAGGTGATGATCAACATGGTGATGTCTGTGATCGGACAGGACCCGAATTTGACTCTTGCGGAAGCGTCGGAATTGGCCGCGGGCGCCAAGCGAGCCGCTCTCACGATGTTCCCGGATAAAGAACTGGCCTTCGACCTGATCTACAGGCCGCGGTTGCAGCGGCTGATCCGGGAGCGCTTCCGGCTGCAGTAAGCTGACTCAGCTGATGAGAGCTCGCGGCTTCCGCATTATTCGTCCGCGACCGAGTTTCTCAAGGTTCCAATACCTTCAACCGTGACTTCCATCTTATCTCCTGCGACCACCGGCCCTACTCCCGATGGAGTGCCGCTTGGAATCAGATCGCCTGGAAACAGAGTCATGGCCTGCGCGATGTATCGAATCACTACATCCAGCGCGAAAATAAAATCGCGAGTGTTGCCATTCTGCCTCGTGTCGCCGTTCACTTTGGTCTGAACGCCGACGCCCGCCCAAGGATCGATTTCGTCGGTGACCAGCGGCCCCGCGGGACAGAAGGTGTCAAATCCCTTGGCCCTGCTCCACTGCCCATCTTTTTCCTGCAGGTCGCGTGCCGTGACGTCGTTGACGCAGGTGTAGCCGAGAATGTACTGGCGAATATCGGCGTCTACTGGAGGTTGATAGCAAGTCTTCCCGATGACAACGCCGAGTTCCCCTTCATAGTCCACCCGCTGCGAAATCTTCGGGCGCCGGACGACTGCTCCCGGAGCCAGTAGCGCTGATGTTGCCTTCAAAAAAATAAGCGGCTCTTTCGGCACGTCGTGACCCAGTTCAGCCGCGTGCTCGCGATAGTTGCGTCCCACGCAGACGATCTTTGAGGGTCGAACCGGAGGGAGTAACGAAGCTTCTTCCAGCGGAATCGCCTCGATGCGGCGGGAGCGTAATCCTTCCATGTCGCCGTCGGCTTCTTCGGGAGGTGTAAGCAGGATTCGCACAATCGCGTCCCGCCCGGCAACGGACTCAACCAGTCCGTACTGCGGTTGTCCATTGAACTGAAAGCGGCAATATTTCATCGATCTCTATCTAAGCACATCTTTTGGAAATCAAGAGGACTCGCGCAAGTTTTTTCGCTGCGCTCAGAGACGCTATCGCGGGCAAACTTTGGGAATGTCAGGGTACGTCCTCGGTCGCGCTGTCCGATCGCGCGCTTTCGTTTCCCCGCAAATCAACCGCTGAAATCGAGTAAGAGTAGTGTTTCCCAGATTGCACGGTTGAGTCGCGGTAAGCGGGAGCCCGGACCAGGACCGAGTTGATCTTCGCGGGGGATGCACTGTCTTCCTGACGGTAGATGTTGTATCCGGCGAGATCGGCGTCTGCAACGGGCGCCCAAACTAGATCAATGAAAGGCTGTTGCCCCGGCCCCGAAAATACGGCCTGCAGGCCAGTCGGCACCGCAGGTGGGAAAACATCATCGGCAAAGACTTGTATTGTGGGTGTGTCGTCACCTTCGACCTGGATTTCGGGCTTGCTCGCCTCGCTGATCACAGTGACGGTTTCAGCCCCGTATACATAGGTTTTTTCCCATTCGATGTTGGAGTCTGTCAGAGAAAAGCTTCTTTCTTCTCCGGCCGGAAGTTCCCCCGCGAGAACCCGGTCGGCGCTGCCCTCCGTGCGACGGTACACACGATAAACGTAGTGAATACCAGGATGCTGCGGGAAGGAGTTGCCAGCCCAGCTCAGAATAATTCCCTGGCCGGTAACCCGCGCCTGGAAGTCGCCCGGAGGCGACATCGTATGGGCCAGAGAAACCTTCACTTGATTGGAGATTCCAGCGCCGCGACCATCGCGATTGAGCACTTCGACCGCGTAGTTCACGAATGCAGCGGGCGAATCACTTTCGATCTGGGCGGGAAGCTCGTCGTAGTACGAACTCTGTGGCTTCTGTTTGGAAGACTTGGCTGGCGGTGGCCCCGGTTGCGGAGAACTTTGCGCCACGGGTTGGCCGCACTCTTTCAGGATTGCGATTCCGCGGCAGATGCTGGTCGGCCCTAAACTGCGAACAGCCTGCCGATCCGTGGTGATTGTTGGGGTCGTCCAGGTCAGGGTGACGCGGTCGCCCTTGCGGGTGGCGCGCAAGTCAGAAGGCGGCTTCGGCAAATCCAGTGACGGAGGTTCCGGCGCCTGTATCGTGGCGCACGCCGTGAAGACCAGCGGCACACACAAGACCAGCCAGCGCGTCAGAGGAGAGCGTCGCATGCGGAACAAAACAGACTAACAGACCAATGCGTCGTTCTAGGCTGCCAGTTCTCTTACCGCTTCACGAAATATTTTCGTATGGCGATCCACATGGTCCGCCTCCGTCTGGGGGGACATCAGCGCCATGTTGTGAAATGGAGTGAGCAGGATTCCGCGATTCATCGCGTAGAGATGCATGAAGCGTTCGAGTTCGAAATCCATGGCGTCGTGCGCCTGCCTGCCGTTTTGCGGCTCGGGACCAAACATGTATTCAGCGCGGCAACCGAGACTGGTGACGTGCCAGGGCAACTGCGCGTCAGCAATCGCCTTCGCGACGCCCTTGGCCCAGCGCTCAGCCATTGGAATCATGCGGTCGAAAGCCTCTTTCGTCAGAACTTTTGTGAGTGTGGCGCGCATGGCCGCGAGCGAAAGCGCATTGCCCGCCAACGTTCCGCCGATGCCACCAACATCGCAGTTCTCAAGCTCCTGCCTGGCCACGATGCGCTCCGCGACTTCCTGCGAAAAGCCGTAGGCAGCTCCCGGGATGCCCGCCCCGATGGCCTTGCCAAACACAATCACATCAGGATCGAGATTTTCTGCCCGTGTATATCCGCCGGGGCCGGCGCAGATGGTGTGCGTCTCATCGATGATCAGGAGCGTGCCATACTTGCGCGTCAGTTCGCGGAGGGCCTGGTGATATCCGGGCTGCGGGTGAACGATTCCCACGTTCGTCATGGCCGGCTCGGCGAGGACGCAGGCCACATCTCCCGGCTGTAAAGCGTGTTCCAGAGCAGCCACATCGTTAAATTCGACAACTTTCGTGGTGACCGCTGGATCTACCGGAGGGCCAATGTTCCCCGGGCGCGGTCCTGTCGTGCCGTCTGCGTGCAGAGTGATGAAGGTCTCGTCCACCGTCCCGTGATAACACCAGTTGAATACCAGAATTTTCGGCCGGCCGGTAATCTGCCGCGCGAGCCGGATCGAGAAGCGGTTGGCGTCGGTCGCCGTCAGGGAGAATTGCCAGTAAGGTAGATTGAATCGTTTCTGCAATTCCTCGGCAACCACGATTGCGTCTTCCGATGGCAGCATCAGCGTGATGCCGCGCCGCATCTGCCCTTCGGCAGCCTTCACCGTCGCGTAGGGAGAATGTCCGGTCATCGCTCCGGTATCGCCAAGGCAGAAATCGATGTAGCGAAGCCCATCGACATCGAAGAACTCTGCACCTTGCGCCTCGCGCACGAACGGCGGGAATGCTCCGGCCCACTTCACCATCCAGTTCATGGGAACGCCCGCCAGCAGCGACTTGCGGGCACGGTCAAACAGCGCCTTCGATTTCGGGCGTTCGTCTACAAACTTCTTTTGTTCGCGTTGCATCAGGGATTGCAGGCGGGTGCGGTCGATGGATCTCATCGATGATGACGATAAACCACAGTGGGCACAGAGGGCCACAGAGGAATTCCTCTTTCCCCATATCCCGCGCGCTGCGTAGTGAAGGTGTCTACAGAATGTAGCGGCTCAAGTCTTGATCTTTCACGATGTCGGTCAGCATCTTGCGCACATAGTCGGCATCGATCGTGACCGAATGGCCTTTTTTCTCAGGAGCCTCAAAGCTCAACTCGTCGAGCACGCGCTCCATGATCGTGTGCAGGCGGCGCGCTCCGATGTTCTCCGTGCTCTCGTTGACCCGGAAAGCGAAGTGAGCGATCTCGTCCAGCGATTCCGGAGTGAATTCGAGCTTGACGCCTTCGGTCTCGAGCAAAGCCGTGTATTGCTTGACTAGCGACGATTTCGGCTCGGTCAGGATGCGCACGAAATCTTCCATCGTGAGCGACTGCAGCTCGACGCGGATTGGGAACCTGCCCTGCAATTCCGGAATCAGGTCGCTCGGCTTCGAAACGTGAAACGCACCAGCGGCTATAAACAGGATGTGATCCGTCCGCACCATGCCGTAGCGAGTGTTGACGGTCGTACCTTCGACGATCGGCAGAATGTCTCGCTGCACGCCTTCGCGGGAAACGTCGGGCCCGTGTCCGCCCTCGCGGCCGGCAATCTTGTCGATTTCGTCGAGGAAAACAATGCCAGAGTTTTCCACGCGATCAATCGCCATGCGCGTAACCTGATCCATGTCGATCAGGCGCTGCTCTTCTTCCTGAATCAGATATTCGAAGGCCTCGTTCACCTTCATCTTGCGCTTCTTGGTGCGCTGCCCGAAGATGTTCGGCAACATGTCTTTTATGTTGACGTCCATCTCTTCCACGCCTTGGTTGGTGAGAATTTCGAACGAGGGAAAATTGCGTTCGCGCACGTCAATCTCGACCATGCGATCGTCAAGCTTGCCTTCGCGCAGTTGCTGCCGCAGCTTTTCGCGTGTCCGGTTCGACGACTCCGTTAAAGCCGTACTTCCATCGATGACAACGCCGCCAGAGGGAGAGGCAGACTCAGGACGCGGCGGGGGCGAGGGTGGCAGAAGGATATCCAGCAGGCGTTCTTCCGCGTTGAGTTCGGCCTTATCGGCAACGTCTTCCAGTTTTTCTTCCCGCACGTTGTCGATGGCGATCTCGACCAGATCACGCACCATCGATTCAACGTCGCGCCCGACGTAACCGACCTCGGTAAACTTCGAGGCCTCCACTTTCAAAAACGGAGAATTGGCGAGCTTCGCCAGACGTCGTGCAATCTCGGTTTTCCCCACACCGGTGGGTCCGATCATGATGATGTTCTTGGGAATGATCTCTTCGGCGAGATCTGGGGGCAGTTTCTGCCGGCGCGTGCGGTTCCGCAGCGCAATGGCCACGGCGCGCTTCGCGTCTTTCTGGCCGATCACATATTTATCGAGCTCGACCACAATCTCGCGGGGAGTGAGTTCATCCAGCGCAAGCTGTTCTTCTTCGGCAGTGGAAGGGAGGTAAAT
>Ga0102924_1005086_pt1 | contig 12922 bp, 12 predicted proteins | sample PaiPotPPM11metaG_FD_80116 | JGI IMG/M metagenome (GOLD analysis project Ga0102924, IMG submission 80116) | Iron sulfur acid spring bacterial and archeal communities from Banff, Canada, to study Microbial Dark Matter (Phase II) - Paint Pots PPM... ... | reverse complement strand
GCTCGTGGGCATCGTGATCTTCGATACGACGCTGGTGAGCGTCTCGCGCACACGGGCGGGCGTGCCGGTGCTCAGCGGTGGGCGCGACCACCTGACGCATCGCCTGGCGCGCTGGCTCGGTACCCCACGACGCGTAGCGCTGGCGCTGGCGGCCACGCAATTCGCCGTCTGCGGGCTGACGATCGGCGTCGCGCAGGCGGGCATCGGATGGGTGCTCCTCGCCGGCGGGCTGATGCTGCTGCTGGGCGTAACACTGATCTGGCAGTTTGAGCGCTCGGCTCTGTTCGGACGCGAGCCCGCGCGCCCGGCTCAGAAGCCGGTCCCCGCGGCGGAACCCGCAGCGGTTTCTCCCGCGGCGCCCGCACTGGGCGCGGTAACCACCACATTGGCGGTGCCGATCGAGGAGTCGGCGACCCTCATCCCAATCCGTCCCTAATCATGGGGGCGCAGTCGAGCGCACCAGGATTCCCCGCCAATCGAGCTCTCCGAACGGAGCTTTGCTGAACGCGGCGAGAGGACATGTGAGGACGATCGCGGCAGGGTCGAGCTCCCGCAAGAGCCGGCCGACGTCGCCGAGCGTGACCTCTTCGCCAGTCCTCAGCTCGATCCCCTCGTCGCCCAGCAGGCAGTCGATGAGATCTGTGTAGCCGCCCTTTCCCGCGGGCCAGCCCTGGCGGGGGTCGGGAAACAGATAGGGGTCGTTGTCCCACCTGACGCTGACCCGCCGCGGAGCGAAGCTCGCTGTAGCTCGCGAGCCGCTCGTCCCCCCTGCTTCTCCGTGTAGGGCGTGCGCCACCGTACAGCCCGTCAGGCCCGCACCGACGATGAGGACGCGGCGGCCTGAGCTCATGGCTCAAGTATCAGCGCTCCGGCGGCGCTAGCGCTTCCAGACCAGGCTTGTCTCGCCCTTGACGCTGGCCCGGAAGTTCCCGGTCAGACCCGTCGAGACGTCGCGTACGAATACCGATCCGGCACGCGCGTGGACCTTGAACAGGGTCTTCCACTTCTTGCCCTGCTGGTGCTGGACCGTCACGGTCCCGCCCTGGGGCGAGATCCCCCACACGACCAGCTTTATACCGGAGGGCATCACGACCAGGGGGAAGCGGAACGCCTCGAAGGACGGCTTGGGCTTGCCGTTGTTGAAGTACACGCCGGAGAAGTAGTTGACGTTGTAGTCGTTCCCGGGTTGGTCGCTCACCAAGTACCAGACGGCGGTGCTGACACCCTGGCGCCAGAAGAGGTAGAACGACTGCTCGAGCCAACGCGCCTGCGTGGCGAGCGAGACCGCGCTCGGGTTTGGTGGATTGGACTCGTAGGAGAACTCGGTGACCCACAGCTGCTTGTGGGCGCGCGGGAGCGCCCGCCCGGTGGCCACCGCCTTGTTGAGAATCCGCGTCAGCCTACCGAGGTCCGGCGCCGAGATGTCGTCGACGTTGTAGGCGTGCTGCGTCGGCCCATTGACCTCGTACGGATCCATCGCCAGCACGTCGAAGTGAGCTGGCTCCGGGCATGGCTGGAGCTTCAGCCCCGGGCCCTGCAGGCAGAGCAAATCGCGTGCGAACTCCGCTGGGCGCATTCGGCACCCGTTGCCGAATCCGCTCGAGAGGCACGCACCGGCGGGATCCCCGTAGGGTCCAAACCCGGTCGTGATCACCTGGTTGTCGCCGTGCACGCTCTTGATCCCTGAGTAGAACGAGTTGAGCATGTTGCGGTACCACCCCGGGGCGAACGGAACCAGGCGGCCCCCTTGCTTGACCCACTGCGGAGCGAGGTGAACCGTGAAGTTCGCCTCGGCCCAGGCCTGGAAGTATTTGACGCGGGGGAGCATCTGCCCCGGGCTGGCGGGGTCCGGATAGGAACCCGAGTAGCGGCGGGCGAGCGCGGTCGCCAACTGCCCCAGCGCGGTGGCGTTCGGCTCCCAGGCGCCTTGGGCCCTCTCCGCTGCGGTGCCGCCCGGACCCTCGGCCCATGCCGGCGCGTCCGTGACAAGCAGCGCGACGGAGAGGCCTGAACCGGCGAACACCTTTATGCGGCCGTCCAGCTCGCTGAAGCTGTATTGGGGGTCGGCCGGATCGGCCGGATCCACCCCCGGCGGCGGTGCCGATGGCTCGACCGAGACCCAGTCGACCTCGAGCAGAACCATCTTGGCGCCCGTGGCCACCGTCCGCGGCACCCACTGCTGTCCGCCTGTGAACCACACGTCGTCGGTGAACGCGCGCGTGAAGGAGGCAGGAGCGGCATGCGCCTCCGATGCGAGAAGCGCCCCGGCCCAGACAGAAACGGCGAGAAGCGTCGCAGCGACCCGAGCCCACCAGTTAGCCCCCAACCGGTCCATACCCCAAGGGTAGCGTACGCCTGAGCCTCTACAAGGCCGGCTAGCGCGACCAGACCAGGCTCGTCTCGCCGCCGATCACCGCCCGGAAGTGGCCCCGCAGCGAGGGCCGGACGGCGCGCACGAACACGCTTCCCCTCGTAACGCGGAGGCTGAACAGGACGGGCCACAGCGCGCCGAACTGGCGCTCCACACTCAGCTCACCGGAGCGCGGGGAGATGCCCCACACCCTGGCACCGCGGCCGGCGGAGGCGACCACGAGTGGGAAGCGGAACGCTTCGAACGACGGCTTCCGGACGCCGCTGTAGAAGTACAAGTGCGTCGAAGGAGGGCGGGTCAGGGCAGCTCTCCGGCGTCAGACCCCGGCCATGCAGGCACATGAGCTCCCGCGCGAACATCGCAGGCGGCATGCGGCATCCAGGTCCGATCTCGTTTGTCGAGCACGGCCCGGCGCTGTCTCCGTAGGGCCCGAAGCCCGTCGTGATGACCACGTTGTCGCTGCGCACGCTCTTGATGCCGGCGTAGAAGCTGTTGAGCATCTGGCGGTAGATCGCGGGGGGCGCAGGGATCCAGGAGATCCCGCTCTTCACCCACTGGGGCGCGAGATGAATCGAGAAGTTGGCCTCGCGCCAGGCCTGGAATAACGCACGCGCGGCAGCTTGTGCCGAGGGTTGTCCGGATCCGGATAGGAGCCTGAGTAGCGCCGTGGCCACGCGAGCCCGTCGCATAGCGCCACCGGATTCCATCGCCGGAGGGTACTCGAACCCCAAGCCGGCTCAGCCGGAAAGCGCCTGCCCGCCTTGTACGATTCGGTGGGGTGAACGACTCTGGGCGCGGTCCTCTGAGCAGGAGACTCGGGCGTTGCCTGGTCACCGGCGCGGGCGGGTTCATCGGCAGTCACGTGGTGCAGGAGCTGGCCCGGGATGGTCACGAGGTTCGCGCGCTGGTTCGCTATACCAGCCACGGCAGCGAGGGCTGGCTCGGGGAGATCGCCGCCGACCTCCGTAGCTCGGTGGACGTGGTCCACGGGGATGTCCGGGATCCTGATCAGATGCGGCGCGTGGTCGGCGGTTGCGAGACGGTCCTTCACCTGGCCGCGCTCATCGGCATCCCCTACTCCTATGACTCGCCACGCCAGAACCTGGAGACCAATGCAATCGGGACGATGAACCTGCTGGAGGCGGCTCGGGCCACCGGCGTCGAGCGCTTCGTGCACACGTCCTCCAGCGAGGTCTACGGCACCGCGCAGTACGTTCCGATCGACGAGGACCATCCCCTGGTCGGCCAATCGCCCTATTCGGCCACCAAGATCGCCGCCGACCAGCTCGTGGTCAGCTACGCGCGCGCATTCGAGCTGCCCGCCCTCATCGTCAGGCCATTCAACACGTTCGGCCCGCGACAGTCGATGCGTGCAGTGGTCCCCACGATCATCGTGCAAGCCCTGTGGAGCGAGCAGGTCCGCCTCGGCACGCTGAGCACGACGCGTGATTTCACGTTCGTGACCGACACGGCGCGGGCGCTGATCAGCGCCGCGGGCGCCGAGGGCGTGGAGGGCGAGGTCTACAACCTCGGCTGCGGCGAGGAGATCTCGATCGGCGATCTGGCGGCTCTCATCGGCAAGCTCGTCGGCCGCGAGCTGACCCTCGAGAGCGACGAGGCCCGCTTGCGCCCCGGGGCCAGCGAGGTCGAGCGGCTGCTTTCTGACCCCTCCCGGGCCAGAGCCGCATTTGGCTGGAGCCCGCAGATCTCGCTCCGAGACGGACTGGGCCGGACGATCGAGTGGATCAGGGCACGGGGAGCCCACCGGTCGGTGGAAGAGTTCGTGGTGTGAGCTTCGAGGCCGTCGTGCTGGCGGGCGGAAAGGGGACGCGCCTGCAGCCGTTCACCCACGTGCTGCCCAAGCCCCTGCTGCCGATCGACCAGCGCCCGATTCTCGATGTGGTGCTCAGCCTCCTGGCTCGCGACGGCTGCCGACGGGCCACCATCTCGGTCGGCCACCTCGGCCATCTCATCGAGATCTACTGCGGCTCAGGCGAGCGCTGGGGGATCGACATCGACTACTTCCGGGAGGACATGCCGCTCGGCACCGTGGGCGCCCTGGCCCAGATCGAGCGTCCCGCCGAGCCCTTCATCGTGATGAACGGCGACGTGCTGAGCGACATCTCGTTCAGCGAGCTTCTCGCCGGGCACACGGTAGGGGCCTCCGAGCTGACGATCGCCAGCTTCCGGCGCCGGGAGCGCGACGAGCTGGGGATCCTGGAGGCCGACGCTCAGAACCGGCTGCTCGCCTACCACGAAAAGCCTGTGCACGAGTACCTGGTCAGCATGGGGATCTACGTCGTTGCGCCCTCGGCGGTGGAGCTCATTCCGCGGGGGGACCGGATGGACTTCCCAGATCTCGTTCAGGCGCTGCTCGACGCCGGACGACCGGTCGGCGTGCACCTCCACGATGGCTACTGGCTAGACCTGGGGCGCCCTGACGACTTCGCGCGGGCCAACGAGGAGTTCGCGCAGATCCGCCCGCACCTGGGCCTCTGAGGCGTCCGTGCCCGACTGGCGGATCCCACTATCGGACGTCGACCTCGATGAGCGGGAGGAGGAGGCCGTCGTGCGGGTCGTGAGGAGCGGCTGGCTGACGGCGGGCGCCGAGGTGCGCGGCTTCGAGCAGGAGTTCGCGCAGTTCGTCGAGGCACCTGACGCGGTGGCCGTGTCCAACTGCACCGCCGCGCTTCATCTCGCCTGCCTGGCCCTGGGCGCCGGCCCGGGCGTCGAGGTGATCGTCCCCTCCCTCACCTTCGTGGCCACCGCCAACGCCGTCGCGGTGACCGGGGGCCGCGTCGTGTTCGCCGACTGCACGAGCCCGGCGGACCTGACCATGGACGCCAGCGGGGTCGAGCGGCTGATCACGCCGGCCACCACGGGAATCATCTGCATGCACTACGGGGGTCACCCGTGCGAGATGGACGGGCTGCTCGAGCTCTGCCGCCGCCACGACCTGTTCCTCATCGAGGACGCTGCCCACGCGCCGGGAGGCCGGTGGCGCGAGCGAAGGCTCGGAACGATCGGCGATGTCGGCTGCTTCAGCTTCTTCGGCAACAAGAACATGACGATGGGCGAGGGAGGCGTGGCGGTGGCGCGTGAGCCGGAGGTGCTCGAGCGCATACGGCTGCTGCGCTCCCATGGCATGACCACCTCGAGCTGGGATCGCTTCCAGGGTCACGCCTACGAATATGACGTGCGGGCGGCCGGCTTCAACTACCGCCTGGCCGAGCTGCCCGCCGCGGTCGGACGTGAGCAGCTGCGAAAGCTCGAGCGCAACAACCTACGCCGCGCGGCGCTGCTCGAGCGATATTCCAACCGCCTTGCCGAGGTGCACGGAGTGGAGATCCCGTTCGCCGGCCGGACCGACACCGCGCACCTGGCCGTCGTGCTGCTGGACGACGGTGAGAGGCGTGACGTCGTGCGCACGGCACTGCGCGATCAGGGCATCCAGACGAGCCTCCACTATCCGCCGGCCCATCTCTTCGACCACTACCGCTCCGCGTCTGGGTACGGTCCGGGCGATCTGCCGGTGACCGAGGCAGTTGCCTCCCGGCTGGTGACCCTGCCGCTCTACGCGACCATGACCACCGACGATGTGGACGAGGTGTGCGATTGCATCGCGGCGTTCGTGTGACCTCGGTAGTGCAGCTTGAAGCTGCCGATTGGGACACGGAGCTGGAGGCGACGGGGAGTCCTTTTCGCTTCTCGCATCGAGCCGCGGCCGGCGAGGCGCTGGAGGCAGCCTACCCGTCCTACCGCCATCAGCCCTGTCGCGTCGACTACGACGACGGAGGGAGTCTCCTGTTTCCGCTCGTGAGAATCGAACGACGGCTCAAAGCGCTCACGATTGTCGCTGGGATGCCCCTCGGTCTGGAGGGGACGCCGGTTGTACGCTCGGGCCACGCAACCGCCGCCCATCTGCAGGCGCTATTCGATGCGCTTGGCGCATGCGGACGGCTGGAGCTACATGGCGGTACGAGCGGCTCACCGCCTGAGATCGGCATGACGACCGCCGGCTCGACGCATGTCTTGGACCTGACTCTCGGCTTCGACGCGATCTGGAACAACTCGTTTTCGGCCAAGACGCGGAACATGTGCCGCAAGGCGGAGCGAGGTGGTCTGTCCGTGGCAATGGACTGCAGCACCGACGCAATCACCGCCTACGCATCCCTCTACCGGCTCAGCGCTGTGGGCTGGGGCTATCGCGAGCCTCCTTATCCAGATGCTCTGTTCGAGATGTTGCTCGCCACTGATCACGCAGAACTCTGGGTGGCCCGCGTTGATGGGGAGATCGTTGCCGGGGCAGTGATGCTCCTCGGCTCCGAGGACTTGATGTATTGGAGCGGAGCGATGAACCGGGATTTTCGCCACGTGGCCCCATCAAACGCCATCATCCGGGCGGTTGTTGAGACTGCATGCGCGCGGAATCTCTCCTACCTCGACTTTGGAGCTAGCTCCGGGTTGTCAGGAGTGGAGGCATTCAAGCGGAGCTTCGGAGCACAGCCACGTGAGTACCGGAGCATCTCGCTTTCAACCTGGCGTTATCGCCACCTCGAGCGCCTGGGCCGCGCGGGTGCGCGCGTTCGGGAGAAGACAATTTCATGAGCCGTATGAGCATGTTGCTGGACGACCTTCGTCACCGAGTTGCACATCGGCGCATCCTGCTAGGGCTGGAGGCAGGCGCAGAGGGGATTCGTCTAGACCGATCGGTTCATGTGCGATCACCAGACCGCCTGGTTCTAGGCGCGGGGGTCTTCATCGACGCCGGAGCCGTTCTTCACTGCGGCGGCATGGAGTGGTCCCCGAGTGAGGGCGGCATCTCGATCGGACCGCACAGCTATATCGGGCCCAACACGACTCTATTCGGGGCGGCTGGCATCGATATCGGCAAATCGGTTCTGATCTCTCCCGGGGTGGTGATCACCTCCCATCAGCACACGTACAGCGATCGCGACGTGCCGATCCGGCTCCAGCCGCTTCGGTTCGGACCCGTCGTAGTCGAGCAGGATGTCTGGGTAGGGGCCAACGCAACGATCCTTCCTGGCACACGCATCGGTCAGGGAAGCATCGTTGGTGCTGGGGCGGTCGTCACACGCGACGTCCCCCCCGGCAAGCTCGTGATAGGGATACCGGCTCGGGTCGTACATGAGCGCTGAGCGGCGCTGCGATGTCTGTGGCTCCGATGCCCATTCCCACCTGTTCGATGTAAACGGGTTCCCGGTAGTCCGATGTCGCGTGTGCGGCCTGGTTTTCGTCGGACGAACGATCGGTCTGGATGAGCTCATCGCTCTCTACGACGAGTCCTACTACGAGGACGCAGTCAAGCCCGGCTACGCGGGCTATGGCGATGCCGAGCAGCGTAAGCGCCACCACGACCGAACCCTGCTCGATCAGCTGGAGTCATATCGTGGCCCAGGAGATCTGCTCGAGATCGGGTGCGCCTACGGTTACTTTCTCGATGAGGCGCGCCAACGCGGCTGGAGAGTGCGAGGTATCGAGCCCTCAGCCCATGCGGCACGACACGCAAGGGAGCGCCTGGGTCTGGAGGTCTCGGAGCGGCAATTTCCCGATGTTCCCGCTGAGCCGGCCTCCCAAGACGCGATAGCTCTCTGGGACGTCGTCGAGCACCTGCCCAATCCGCGCGCCACCCTCGAACACGCGCTTGTGTGGCTCCGCCCCGGTGGGATCCTCGCCCTCTCGACGGGCAACGTGGCCAGTCTCACGGCCCGGATCCAAGGTGCCGATTGGAGTCTGATGACCCCACCATGGCATCAGTTCTATTTCTCTCGATCGACGATGGGACGACTTCTCGCGGACATCGGCTTCCAGGTCATCCGATGGGGTGGCGATGGGACAGTTCTCGTCGACCCTTCGGCCGCGCGTCCACGGATCCGGGGGCCGCTTGGGGCCCTGGCCACCCAGCCGGCGGTTACCCGCGTCGCCCGTAGGCTTGGCGCGGGAGCGGTCATGTTTGTGTTCGCCCAAAAGCTCTAGCCATGCGGATCTGCTTCATCGGTGACTGCGGCTCCGTGCACGTCGAACGCTGGGTGCGCTGGTTTGCGGGCACATACGACGTCGGGGTGATCTCCACCGGCATCGGCAACAGGATCCCCGAGTACACGATTGGGCGGCTACCCACACGGTCCAAGCCCTTCTCCAGGGTCCTCGAGTCCGCCCTAGAGGTCCGGCGACTCATCACGCGGTACCGACCTGACGTGGTGCACTGCCACTACATCAATGAGGCCGGCTGGCTCGGAGCCATTACCGCCTTCCATCCTCTGATCATCTCCGCATGGGGATCGGACCTTTACCGGGCTCCCAAAGAGTCAAGATTGGCCCACACGCTGAATCCGTGGGCCCTGCGTCGGGCGGATTGGATCACCTGTGACTCTCACGACCAGGCGCGCGTCATCCACAGTTGGAAGGTCAATCCCGCCCGGGTTAGTGTCATTGGCTGGGGTATTGACCGCGCGGAGTTCCACCCTGGTTTGGACGGCACGTCCTCACGGGACGCTTACGGCATCCCGCTCGATGCACCAGTCCTGCTTTCGCCGAGGCAGTGGCTCGCCAACAGCAACATACCTACGATCATCGCCGCCCATGCTCGGCTGGCTGATGACGTGTACCTGATCCTCAAGCATTCCCCAGGTGCTGGTGCGTGCACCGATGAGAACGCGGTGGTGACAAGGCACATTGCCGGCAGTCCGGCTCGCAATCGAATCGTCGAGATCGGCGAGTTGCCCGAACGCGAGCTGCCCAGCCTGTATGCCGCCGCCGACGCCGTGGTCTCTCTGTGCTCGACTGACGGAACTCCTGTGAGCGTCCTCGAGGCGATGGCGGTGGGACAGCCGGTTGTGGCCCTGGACATCCCCAGCCTCTCCGAATGGGTGCGGGAACCGGGCGGCCGTCTCGTCTCGTCGCTGGACCCGGCATCCGTGGCAGCGGCGGTCGAACCGTTCCTCGTCGATCCGGCCGCTCGCGCCCGCGCTGCCCAGGCCAATGTGGAGATCGTCGCGCAGCGCGCCGACCGGAGCAGTGAGTTTGCTCGGATGGCGGCCATCTACCGCCAGGCCGCCAACAGCGACCAAGCGCGACATGGCGACTGAGACGACGCAGCGCCCCCTGCGGGATGTGCTCCGCCACACCTTTGTCTACGGCTCTGGGTACGTGGCGTTGGCGATCGCCGGCTCGATCCTCGTCCCGATCTATACCCATCGCCTTGCGCCCGCCCAATACGGCCTTCTCGGCCTCATCCTCGTCCTCTACGGGCTCATGAGTCAGGTTTATGACTTCGGCGTGACCAACAGCGTCGCCCGCTTTTTTTTCGATGCGCCTGAGGATCGGCGCGCAATGGAGCTGGTCAACTTGCGGGCGACCGCCCTCAGCTTCATGGCCGTTTTCGGCGCGTTTCTGTCGCTGCTGATCTGGATCTTTGCCAAGCAGTGGTCCGACCTCCTGACGCAATCCTCGCGCCACGCTGATCTTGTCCGAATAGTCACCATCACGTTGTACGCCGAGGCACTTTCGATCGTTCCACTGACCATGATCCGGATGCAGGAGCGCTCTCGGCTCTTCGTCGCCATCACATTCGCGCGCTTCACGACGACGCTCGGTCTGAGCACATTGTTCGTCGTGGTGTTCAACCTCGGCGTCCGCGGCGCACTCCTCGGAAATGCGGCATCCGGCGTCGCCGTCCTGTTAGTGCTGGCTCCTGAGTTTCGTCATGCCATGCGTGGCCGGCCCAATTGGGTTCTCCTCCGCCAGATGCTCGGCTTTGGCGTTCCGTTCTTTCCTGTGATACTGAGTGCCTGGTTTATCGACGCCTCGGACCGCTACCTCCTCGGCCTCTACAAGGGGCATGCGCAGGTTGGCTACTACGTCCTCGGCTACAAGGTCGCCCAGATCATGCAAATCGCCGTCGCGGCCTTCACCATGGGTTGGGCCCCGCTTCGGTACAAGATCTACCGTCGGCCGGACGCCAAGGACCTCTATCGGCAGATCACCACCTACTACGTTCTGGCCGCCGGCGTCTTGACGGTGGCGGTGGCCGTGTTCTCCCGACAGATCGTGTCGCTCATCTCACCTCCGAGTTACGCTTCAGCCGCAACCATCGTGCCTCTGATTGTGCTCGCGTATGCCTTGTACGGCATGTATGTGCTGGTGGTTACAGGCATGGGAATAACCAAGCGCACGGGGCCGATGGCATGGGTGGTCGGCGGGGCGGCGATCATCAATGTCGGCCTGAATATTCCGCTGATTCAGGCTTGGGGAATGCGTGCGGCCGCCGGCACGACCGTCTTGGCCTACGCGATCATGGTCGCGGGCGGTTGGTACTACTCCCAGAAGACGTACCCGATCGACTATGAGTGGTCCAGGATCCTTCGCACCTTCGTCATAGGCGTCTTGGTCGTCTCCGTCACGGTGCTGATGGCTCCAGGCCGCGGAATCGCAGGGCTCGGCATCGCTCTGGCGGCATGCGCCGTCTTCGTCGCCCTTCTCGTGAAATTCCGAGCAATCGCCCCGCAGGACACGGCCTTGGTCCGGGCGAGGCTTGGCGCGATGGTTCGAGCGCGCGAGGGTTCGAGCCTCGTTGCCTGCGCCGGGATGCCCGACTCGGTGATTGGCTCGCAAGAGAGCTCGGTTGTGCCGATGACGGACACATCGGCAAACGACAGATGGCACTCGATGGAGAACGGCCATTCCGAGGCTTCGATCGGGCTACGCCGCTTTCCTTACCCGTTCAGTGCCGCACTAGCGATTTGCAACGACGCAGATCTCCTGACTCCGGCGGGATTTCACCGACTCCGCCAATTCATCTCAACTGACGCGGAGACGGAATGGGGACCGGGCCTGCAAATGCCGATCGGCGGTAGCTTCTTCATGTTCCGGTCACCAGACTCACCCAACGGTTTTACCGTCTTCGACGAGTTGGGCAGCTCAGTGAGCGCAGACGGCGAGTTCATACTCGAGTGCGCTCGCACAGGCGCACTGGATGTCCTTCACACATACGGCTGCTTCACGGACGCTGACCATTTCAACCGCGGCCTGGCGGAGCGGGCGCTAGAGCTGCTGGATCAGCACGGGGTCCGGATCGAGACGTGGGTCAATCACGGGCCGCCGACGAACGTTCAATGCATCGGTTCCAGACCCGAATGGCAGGGTGACCTCGTCGGTTCGCCCGCGTATCACGCGGACCTTACGATCCAATATGGTGTGCGATGGATTTGGACCGGCGCCGAGATGACCGATGAGGTGGCGCTTGAAGGAGTTCCCCCGGAAGCCGGGGATCCTGTCGTCGGCCGCATGCTCTCGCACGTCAGATCCGGGCCGGCGCCGAAGCCCATGCTCGTGATGCCGTGCACGTTGCGTGACGGACAAGAGGCGCGGTGCTTCTACCGTTACGGCGGGCTGGGTGGCCGCACACCGGTACTCGACGACCTGCCGCTCCAGCTGTCAGGCGCCAACCTGGACATGCTGACCCGAACGGGCGGCTACGCCATCGTCTACCAGCACTTGAGCGTACGACGTGTGCGTCCTGGATTCGGCCCCCGTGCCTATGGCCCGGTCAGTGACGCATGGTTCGTGCGAGCTGAGATTGATGCTTTCAGACGTCTCGCGGACCGCTACCACCGGGGCCAAATATGGGTTGTTCCCACAACGACCTTGCTGCGTTACCGCGACGCGTGGCACAACATGCGCTGGCAGGCGCGGCGAGAGGACGCGCGTGAGGTGATTCTCATAGATGCGCGGGCTCTGCCACACTACTCACCGGGAGTGCTGAACGGTCTAACGTTCTATTGCGAGTGCCCTGACACGGCATACATCGAGGTTCAGATGCCTTCGGGCGAGCGGGTCATGGCGAGTACACGCGCGAACCCGGCGGATGCGACGGGCCGGCGCAGCATCACGATCGCGTTCAACGGCGATGCCTCCTGAGCGACATGACCCCTAAGTCCGGCCTTCGCACGCGAGCTGCGGCCACGGTCAACAGCGGGCTACCGAAGCTTCTGACGCGAGCTCTAGGACCACCACTTCGCCGCCGTAGGGCCGGCGATCACGTTTTCCTCGAGCGGTTCAGCCAGAGTCACACAGACGCCATCCTCGCCCTGCCGGATGGCCATTGGCACCGGCTCGTGAGCCGAATCGGGCTTGAAGGCTTCACATCCGTACTCGACGTCGGCTGCGGATCTGGGGCCTGGCTCCCGTCACTTGCGCGTCGCAATGGTCGCGTCGTCGGGATCGACACCGACGAAGCCTCATTGGACATCGCCCGCCGACTGACGTCAGCCAGCAAAGAGGTTGAGATTCGGATGATGGCCGCCGAATCGCTCCTGTTTCCTAGTGGCCACTTCGATGCGGTGACGTGCTTTTCGGTGCTGCCGTACGTCGACCAACCGCGCGCGATTGCAGAAATCAGGCGTGTGCTGGTTACTGGCGGGAAGTTCGTTCTAGGTACTCCCGGTCCCGGTTACTACCTCAAGCATGTTGCCGAGGGCGTACGTCTCGACGACCGTCCCGCAATTCGCTATGGGCTCGACCCGCTCATGG
>Ga0102924_1005084_pt1 | contig 12925 bp, 9 predicted proteins | sample PaiPotPPM11metaG_FD_80116 | JGI IMG/M metagenome (GOLD analysis project Ga0102924, IMG submission 80116) | Iron sulfur acid spring bacterial and archeal communities from Banff, Canada, to study Microbial Dark Matter (Phase II) - Paint Pots PPM... ... | reverse complement strand
TCTTTTCAGTCTCTTCAGTACTTGGATTGCCCAAGGACTCGATCCCTTCTCTCAATGTCTCTCTTTGCTCTCCCAGCCTTCTCTTTAGCCCTTTTTTTACAAGGGTTATTCTGAACAGATTCATCGAATTTTGAATATAGGTTGTAACGGCATTGATAAAACTGACAATTACCAGCAAACAGAGAGAGAAGAGGATAATGCCGAGCTGCGTATGGACTTCCCCTGGCTGTAGATTTTTCGTGTTGCCAAATTGATCAAAGAAACTGAGGATACCTGCGGTCAAAGGAATAGTAGGATTGGTATGACTGACAACCTTGTCGAGAATAATTTTGAAAGGAAATGCTAGCGCCAGATCAGATCCAACCTGGATGATCGTTAGGACGGCAGCAATTCCCACCCATAAACGTTGCCCTTCGAGGTTGCGGAAGAGAAAACTTGCAAATGAGGTGCTGGTCGTCCTCATCATTCGCATCGACATCACCATCATATTCTTTTTTCGCCAAGCAGCCATAATCGACCTCCTTCCGAGAGCGAGTTTTGTATGTTTGCAGATAGGTATATCGAGGGCAAGCAGTTAGGCTGAACTAGAATCTTCAGGCACGTCTTCCTCGGCAGGGAACTTCGAAGAAAGACGACTACCAACAATCCAGCCGATGGCACCAAGTCCCACAGTCAGACCCAGCCAGATCAGCAACACAGTATTGAGAAGCACATTAAAGACTGCGGCCAAAATACCTGCAAGGATAATGCCAATAATTAGGCCAGTTGTTACTCCGATCAGGCAGCCTGGATGTTTGAGGTTACGCCCCCGTAATCGCTTCATCATAGGACAAGAAGATACCTTTATAATCGTACGAATTTTGTTTGCCTATGGATCATAGCGTGCTGCCCTATATTCGTCAAGCTAGTACCAGGCCCAGGTCAGCGCGGTAGCAGTTGTTTCATGACCAGCACCAAAGAGCGTCAAGGACTCATCACGAACCTGCTTGTCATTCATCACACTCCCATCTTCCTCTCTGGCCTTGAGCAAGACCGAAACGTAGCAATTTTTGGTGAGAGAGCGTCTCTCATGGCGTATCCAAGTCTAGAATCTGAGACACTTATTCTATGACGACTCCTAAGTGGTGGTCAGCTCAAAAAAAAAACACAAAAATGAGCTTACAATCTCAGGTCTCCACCAGTTAATGTGGTTGTACCGTCATTGGGCAGAGTATCAGATACAGGTCAAAGTCATATGATCATATGACTTTGACCCTTTGTGCTATCACACACTATTGCTGCGATCGATTGAGAGCACTAAGTATAGCCTTCACCGCGGCCAGCTCGATATTGGTATCTGTTGCCGCGCCAAAGAATGTTGCACCGGAGGGTACCTGGATCTGGATATAGGCTATGGCTTGTGCTTCAGCCCCCTGCTCAAGTGCATGCTCTGTAAAGGAGAGCACCTTCAAATCGGCTACATCACCTTGGTTGAGCGCCTGTACCAAAGCGTCAATGGGACCGTTGCCACTACCACGCAGTTCGCGCAGGATACCATCAGCAGAGATGCGGGCTATACATGCAACACGCTTGGAGCCATCCTGCTGCGTTATGGCCTCGATATCGAATGATTGGAGCATAAACGGCTCTTTGCGATGGAAGTATTCCTGCTCAAATGCCTGGAAGATTTGCGTGCCCGAAAGTTCCTCGCCGCATTCATCAGCAAGATTTTTGATCATCTTGCCCAGTTCAACATGCATCGCTTTGGGCAATTGGTAGCCAAACTCGGTCTCCATCACATACGCTACACCACCCTTACCTGATTGCGAGTTAATGCGAATGATCGCTTCATACGAACGACCTATATCCTTTGGATTAATGGGCAAATAAGGGACCTGCCACAAAGCATTAGAAGTTGCATCCTGCGCTGCCATGCCCTTATTGATCGCATCCTGATGTGAGCCGGAAAACGCAGTGAAGACGAGTTCACCCGCGTAAGGATGACGGATTGGCACATCAAGCCGCGTGCATTTCTCAGTAATAGCCTGGATCGCACGTATGTCGCTAAAATCGAGGTCCGGATCAACGCCCTGTGTATACATATTGAGCGCCACAGTAACGATATCCACATTGCCCGTACGCTCACCGTTACCAAAGAGTGTCCCTTCTACGCGGTCCGCACCAGCTAGCAAGCCCAATTCAGTGCAGGCAACCCCCGTTCCGCGATCATTGTGCGTGTGCAAGCTGATGATGGCTGCCTCACGATTGCGCAGGTGTCGGCAGAACCATTCAATCTGGTCTGCATGAATATTGGGTGTCGCGACTTCGACGGTAACCGGAAGGTTGAGAATGATCTTGTTCTCAGGAGTTGGCTGCCATACATCAACAACAGCTTCGCAGATCTCAAGGGCAAAATCGATTTCGGTTGACGAAAAGCTTTCGGGCGAGTACTCAAAGATGATATCTGTTCCAGGTAGCGTAGGTACCAACTCTTTCACAAGTTTGGCGCCGCACGTGGCAATAGTCATAATCTCTGGTTTCTCCAAGCCAAAAACGACCCGACGCTGGAGGGGCGAGGTCGAATTATAGAGATGGACAATCGCCTTCTTTGCTCCATGAAGCGACTCAAAGGTGCGCATAATTAACTCATCACGAGCCTGCACAATCACCTGAATAGTGACATCATCGGGAATACGCTTCTCCTCGATTAGCAAGCGGACAAAATCAAATTCAATTTGCGAGGATGAGGGGAAGCCGACCTCGATCTCTTTGAACCCAATATCGACCAAGAGCTGGAACATCTCCAATTTTTCCTTTATTCCCATTGGAATAGGAAGCGCTTGGTTGCCGTCACGCAAATCGACGCTGCACCAGATGGGTGCGCTTATAATCGTGCGGTATGGCCATTGACGATCAGGCAAATCGATGGGTGGAAAGGGCTGATATTTTGTAATGTTTCCCTTTTGCATACCACCTTGTACTTGTGTGCGAGAAATCAAATCTTTCAGCATATAACACTCCTTATTGCAATATTTGATAAAGTATAGCACCAATGAGTTGATTTGCATATGCTCTGTGACAAGTGCCATGATACCTGCAAATTTACACCATACGGATAATTTATGGGGAGAGTCAGGCTCTCTATCAATTAGAATACTGGTGGCGAAATCAGAAAAAGAAAACTGAGCAATAAGAGAGAGAGACAAAAAGGGAAAGGATTTGCTAAAATAGAAGCAAAAAAGCACGAGCTGTGAAATTGCTTTTCCCGGCAGTTGAAAATTGAGCTTGGAAGACTGGCAAAAGGCTAGACCGACGACTCTTCGTCAAGCACGCACTAGTGAACAACTTCACAGGTCGAAAGCATGTGGCCATCAGCAAGGGTAGAATTACATTATCTGATGGTTTGGTTTAAAAACTCGGTCAAATGGAGTTCAAATAATCATGCTTCTACCATTTAATGGGGTTGTACCGGTTGCTTCAATCCTCGACTTATCTTCAGTATAAGAGAAGGCTATACACTTTTCCAGGGGAAAGCAGGGATAAATCCGTCAGTGCAAAATCAGCGTACTATAAGCTCAGATTACGAGTGCCCTGCTAAGCTCAGTGAGTCGTCTCTATTGCACTGACGGGGACAAATACCACTCCTGAGAGCTTAGGAGTACCATTTATCCCTGTTGATCGGATTATCCTTCCTCCTCCAACGCCCCTACATCCTCAAGCTCTTCCTCTTCCTCCTCCACACCCTCGGTTTCAGCGGCCTTGAAGGAGACGATATTGCCACGGATCTGCTCCTCAATGGCACTGGCAACGTCGCTATTCTGGCGCAGAAACTCTTTAGCATTCTCACGCCCCTGACCCAGGCGAATATCACCAACCGTAAACCAGGAACCACTCTTCTTGACCAGTCCCATCTCCAGGCCAAGGTCAATCAGGCCGCCCTCGCGGGAAATACCCTCGCTGTACATGATGTCAAATTCTGCCGTTTTAAATGGAGGTGCAACTTTGTTCTTGACTACGCGTACACGTGTGCGGCTGCCAACCACATCCTGACCTAGCTTGATCGAGTCGGTACGGCGGATATCCAGGCGCACCGAAGCATAGAATTTGAGCGCTTTCCCGCCCGTTGTCGTCTCAGGATTACCAAACATCACACCGATCTTTTCGCGCAACTGATTCGTGAAAATGACAGTTGTGTGAGAGCTGTTAATGGCGCTGGTAAGCTTACGTAGCGCGTGACTCATCAAGCGAGCCTGAAGACCGACGTGTGTGTCGCCCATATCACCCTCGATTTCCGCGCGTGGTGTCAGAGCTGCCACCGAGTCGATTACCACAACATCAATTGCATTGCTGCGCACGAGCGAATCGACAATTTCAAAGGCCTGCTCACCAGTGTCTGGCTGGGAAATAAGCAGATTATTGGTATCCACCCCACACTTGGCAGCATAGGAGGGATCAAGTGCATGCTCTGCATCTATGAAGGCTGCATATCCACCTGCTCGCTGAGCACTGGCAATTATATGCAGACAGAGCGTTGTCTTACCGGAAGATTCCGGACCATAAATCTCGGTGACACGTCCACGTGGTACACCACCAACTCCCAGAGCAAGATCCAGCGCAATCGACCCGGTAGGAATAGCTTCAATATGCACCTTCGCCGAATCCCCTAGCTTCATGATTGCTCCCTTGCCAAACCGACGTTCGATCTGGGTTAGCGCTAACTCCATCGCTTTCTCACGTTCAGTCATACCAGGGGCAAAAGTAACACTATTGCGATCTACCGAGACCTTTTCCTTCTTACTCATTATTATCCTCTCAAAGGGGGATTGCAATTCCCGCTAAACACTATCCTAATCGAACACACGGCATATATAGATGCAAATACGACACCAATGTAGTAATTGAACCAGACCGTGGCTCTCCCTCAATGATTCCTACTAACCTATTCTTTGAAAAGGCCTAAAAGGCGGAAATAGATACTCTGTTCGTAGCTGCTCAGGAGATATAGAAGTCTTGAAACTTTGGCTCAAAGCAACTCTTCAACTTGCATCAGTCTGCAACAGATCAATACCAAACAGTTCCGACAAGCTCTTCCCCGGCACATAGGCGATGACATTCCCTGCGTCTATATTAGCTTTTGCCTCCTCTTCAATTTTCCACATAGAACTCCTTTCTTCTATAGGCTGCGCAAACGCTTCATCCCATTTTTCATCCCACTCCATCTCTTCAATTCGCTCTAAAATGTGTTGGGCTAACATATCTTGATCTTTGAGAGAAAGCTTTTCCGCAGCCTCGTATGCTCCTTTGAGCTGCTCGGTTGCCATAGATGCTACTTCCTTTCTTGATCTTATACACCTATTGAGCCATTACCATTCTATCACAGCATCGTTGACTTGGGTAGAACCTCCTAGTACTATGCCTATACTGCTCACAAATCACGCCGTCCCTCAAGAGCACGACCAAGTGTCCCTTCATCAGCATATTCCAGTTCACTGCCAAGAGGTAGACCACGAGCCAATGAGGTGACACGCAACTGTGGAAGGTTAAGCTCACCCCCGATGGCATCTTTGATAAAGTGAGCGGTATAGTCGCCTTCAAAGCCCGGATTGGTTGCCAGAATGACTTCGCTCGTCGTACCGCTTGCAAGGCGTCTCAAGAGTTCATCAATACGAATATCTTTACGACCAATGCTATTTAACGGCGAAAGAGCCCCATGCAAGACATGATACAATCCTCTGTACACTCCTGTCTTTTCCAGAGCAAGGACATCGAGCGGCTCTTCGACCACACAAATAGCATCTTGATCACGAGCAGGATTAGCACAGATCGAACATGGATCAGCTTCAGTAATATTAAAACAACGTGAACAGTAGATGATACTCTCTTTCACGCGCATGATGGCTTCTGCCAGACGACGCGCCTGATCGGTCGGACTCCGTAGCACAAAAAAGGTCAGGCGTTGGGCCGTCTTGACGCCAATACCAGGTAGCTTCGAAAACTCCTCGACCAAAGCAGCCACAGGAGGGGCCACATCACTCATTTGCTTAGAACAATCCTGGTATTCTCATACCGCCAGTGGCGCCGCTGAGAAGCTTCTGCTGTGCCTCAGTTACTTTATCAAAGGCATCTTTGGCAGCAGCCTTCACCATCACCTCTAGCTCCTCAATATCCTCCGCACTAAATGCTTCCGGGTCAATTTTGACAGCGCTAATTTCGTACTTTCCACTCATGGAGATCGTAACTGCACCGCCACCAGCAGTACCAGTGAACTGAGTTGCCTCCAGTTCCTCCTGCATCTTCATTAGCCTTTGTTGCACCTTCTGGATTTCACGCATGTTCATGAAATGATAGCTCCTTACTTCAGTTGAATGTTTTTAATTTCTGCCTTAAACATCCGCATGGCTTCTTTGACCACCTGATCGGACTTCACTTTCTTGGCAGCAATTTCCTGGCAAGTTTCATCTGTTGCGGACGACGCTGTAGTTGTATTCTCTCTCATAACACTCGTTATGGCAAGAGGCGAGGGGTAAAGCACTTCAGCAGTGGCAACGGAAGACACCGCTGAAGCTACGGGATTTTGTTTCTGCGGCCAATCCGTCACTTGCATGTTCTGGATGCCCTGCACCTGATCTTCTGGAGGCACCTGCCGTATTTCAGATGCAGATTGCTCACGATATGGTGAGCGCTGCGGCGTTCTGGCAATTGTACTCGTAGACAGAGAAGTCTCAGAATCACGCGGTGCCGGAGGAGGAATGGAACCCAGTACCGGTACAGACTGTGTCGGCGGGAGCAAACGTAATTTGCACTCCTGCTTCAGTTCAACCTTCATCGCCCACTCTACTGCCGCCTGATGGGATGCATTCTGGTGAAAGGCATTATAAAAGAAAATAGCATTCGCCTGAATAACAACCACAGGGATTTCTTGCGTGTTTTCCACGCTAACAATTGCATACCCCTTAAGGAACGCTTCAATTTTCACGCCATCCTTTCTCGACCTAACCCGTCTCTTGATATATTCCCAATGCTCCTTGACTTCTTCTATTGTTAGCATAGGTGCATCGCTCACTGTCGCAGCACCAGTATCAGAAGGTTGCGTGGTCTGGATCTGCTGTGACACAGCTTGTGGCTGAGATACAGGCGACATACTCTCCTTAGGAGCAATATTGACCTCTGGCGCTGCTTGAGCCCGAGACTCAGAAGATTGCTCTGGCACATATTCTTCATTCGGTTCGTCCAGGAGTGGCATATCGTCCCAATCAGGCAATGGAGGAACAGCTTCCACCAATTTGGTGTCTGGTTTTGGAGCTGAGGTGTTCTCCATCAATGCAGGGGTAGAAGAAGAGTGAAACTCGGTAGGAGTAGGCTCATGGGAACGTGCAGAAACAGGAGTTCCGTTCATGCCGCTAGGACGCACATGATCCTGGATAGGAGCCTGACTTGGCCGTGCAGCAGGAGTGGAAACCGTGGGCGAGACAGATTGACCAGATGGCACACGACCGTGCAGTTCAATACAAGCCAGTAGGGCTAGTTCCAGACCGAGTTGGGGCGTACCTTGGCTTTTCTGTACCAGATCATTTTGCGCAAAAACACGCGCACATTCGGTCAATTCCGTCAGGGAGAATAATTGCGCTGTCTGCACAATTTCGCTAATTTCGTCTTCAGTCAGATCTAAGATCTCGCCAATACTTGCCCCAGCCCTGGTCAGCATCATCGCCCGGCAGTACTCAGCGACCTGCGAATTGATCTGGCGTAAATCGGCCCCAGCTTCCGATAGTTCATGGATCAAGTGCAATCCAGCAGGACTATCCAGGTTAGCAATATGGCTGACAAATTTCTGAATAGCACGCGGGTCGGCAACACCAAGCATTACCTGCACCTGGTTGAGCAAGATCTCGTTGCCAGAATAAGCAATTGCCTGGTCCAACAGGCTGAGAGCATCACGCATACCACCTGCAGCTGCACGAGCAATGAGTTCAGCAGCCCCGGCCTCAAGCGTTATTTGCTCTTGTTCAGCGACGAAGCGCAAACGATCTACGATTTGGCGGGTTGAAAAGCGTTTGAAGTCAAAGCGCTGGCAGCGCGAAAGAACGGTAGGCAACATTTTATGTACATCGGTTGTTGCCATCACAAAGATAGCATGTGGAGGAGGCTCTTCCAGCGTCTTCAACAGGGCATTGAAGGCTTCGGTCGTCAGCATATGAGCCTCGTCGAGGATATAGACCTTGTACTTACCGTTTGAGGGTGGCACCATGACTTTCTCGCGCAACTCACGAATGCTATCAATACCACGATTGGAGGCGGCATCAATCTCGATAACATTAAAAGAGCTGCCCATAGTAATCTCACGGCATTGCTCACAGTTGTTACATGGCTCGCCATCTTTTGGTTGCAGACAATTGATCGTCTTTGCGAGGAGACGCGCTGTACTGGTTTTGCCAGTCCCTCTTGGGCCAGTGAAGAGATAGGCATGAGCTAGATTGCCGCTGCTGAGCGCGTTTTTCAGCGTGCGAACGACAGGCTCTTGACCGACGAGATCACCGAAGGTCTGTGAGCGCCACTTCCGGTAGAGCGATTGAGAGGCCATAAAAGAAACTCCCGCCTGTAAATCCTCGTGACAAGCTACAAGCCCACTCGCTATGTTAAAGAAGAAGAGATGACACAGAAAACCGACTTTCGTCCGGTCCTGCCGGGCAGCGCAATCAGGCACCCCTGCGTCACCCAGAGAGGCCCATTACCGTTGCTTCCTCACGGACCTAGCGGGGTTCATAGACATCTGCCGCGCAGGACCCAATTACGCCGACCGACAGGACTGGAAGAAAATCGGTCCATCCCGCTGCATTTCATTATTTCATTCCTTCAGCAGGATGGACCTATCCTACACCTGTACGAGTCATTTGTCAAGAGGTAGAAAGAGAGAATTTTGAAGAGATTTTAGATGAAATTGCGACAGGCCGCGAAAAGAGAGAATAAAGTATTTCTCGTTTTCTCTCATTTATGGTAAATTCTTCCTATATATGATACACTAGTGACACAGTATAATTCATCCAATGTCAGATTGAACCATGGGAAGGTAGGCACCTCATGCTCACGTGTAAACGTTGCCTGGCTTCGCTACCCGATGTTGCTAAATTTTGTGGACAATGTGGGTATGTTGTGAGTGACTCGGCAAATATCCCAACTGCGAATGTTAGAGACTTTTCTAACCAGATAACTATACCTCATGATAATAAGGGGGCTGGACTCCCCGTCAATTGGCGTGAACCTATCGATCAAGCTCAAATCCATGACTTACTCTACGACTCTGATGTACCTACTATTTCTGCTTACGATGAGAACTCTTCCATTTTAATGCCTCTACCACCTCCAGCTTATGACTATCTTACCTCTCCTGATATGTCCGATCAAAGTCATCTCCATGGATCACACCAGCAACCAAGCTTTGAACATGCCATGCACCAGCAACCAGACCTTGAACATGCTATGCATCAGCAACCGAGCTTTGAACATGCTATGCATCAGCAACCGAGCTTTGAACATGCTATGCATCAGCAACCAGACCTTGAACATGCTATGCATCAGCAACCGAGCTTTGAGCATCTCATACACCAGGAGGTAGAACAGGAGATAGAAAAGGTACCCAGGCCATACCAGCAGGCGGGAAAGGCGCATGTTAACAGAGTTCACACAAAGCAAACCAAAGCTACTCGAAATATCCTTCGAACTTCACTTATATCAACTGTCGTTATAATAGCTGGTATTGTTGCTCTTATTGCTATGACTCTTCTTGTTGCTTATTCACACCCTTCAAGTCCAAATTCAAATACACCTATTTTGATATTGAAAAAGAAGGTTATTCCAGTTTCTATACCCACTCCCACTCCCACTCCCACTCCCACTCCTACTCCTACTCCTACTCCCACTTCTACTCCTACTCCTACTCCTACTCCTACGCCTGCTCCTACGCCTACTCCTACTCCTACGCCTGCTCCTACGCCTGCTCCTATTCCTATTCCCACTTTTACTCCTATTCCTACTCCTACTCCCAAATCTAATCCTACGCCTACGCCTACTCCTACTCCTACTCCCAATCCTACGCCTACTCCTACTCCTACTCCTACTCCCAATCCTACGCCTACTCCTACTCCCAATCCTACTCCCAATCCTACTCCCAATCCTACTCCTACTCCTACTCCCAATCCTACTCCTACTCCTACTCCTACTCCTACGCCTACGCCTACTCCTACGCCTACTCCTACGCCTACTCCTACATCACCACTGCTACCAATACGGATTCAGCTTACATGAGCACAAAATCAGTCCCAGACCGTAGATGCAACAGGATAGAGAAACACGCCAGCCAGTCAAGCAACGGGAATATTGCGATATTGCAGTCAATCCTCGTTTGACACAACCATTATCCAGAGAACAATACTAAGGAACAGAGAAATTACAGTACAGGAGTTGTCCCTCTACCATGAGCTATCGGAAGAAGCTGATCGAGGTCGCCTTACCCCTCGATGCTATCAATACTGCCTCTGCCCGCGAAAAATCCATCCGCCATGGGCATCCCTCCACCCTGCACCTGTGGTGGTCACGTAAACCATTGGCGACATGCCGCGCCATGCTTTTTGCCTCACTCGTCGATGACCCCTCTGAGCATCCAGAACTCTTTCCCACCGAGAAAGCACAGGAAGCCGAACGCACACGCCTTTTCCGCTTGATCGAAGACCTAGTAAAGTGGGAAAACTCCAACGATGAGAAGATATTAGGAGAGGTCCGAGCCGAGATCCTTAAATCAACTGACGGCAATCCTCCTCCTGCCCTTGATCCCTTTGCTGGTGGTGGCTCGATACCCTTGGAGGCACAGCGCCTGGGACTTGAAGCACATGCCAGCGATCTCAATCCGGTAGCTGTACTTATCAACAAAGCACTGATCGAATTTCCACCAAAGTTTGCCGGACAGCCTCCTATCAACCCCGAAGCCAGGAAATACGGTGACTGGCACGGTGCACGAGGGCTCGCCGACGATATTCGCTATTATGGCAAGTGGATGCGCGATGAGGTAGAACGGCGTATTGGGCACCTGTATCCGAAGGTGACGTTGCCAAATAACTATGGTGGAGGAGCAGCGACGGTGATCGCCTGGCTGTGGGTGCGTACAGTGAAGTGCCCTAACCCTGCTTGTGGAGGGCAAATGCCATTGACGAATAAGTGGTGGCTTTCGCAGAAAAAAGGCAAACAAACATGGGTTGAGCCACAAATAGATCATACAACGACTCCTCCTACTATTCATTTTGCCATAGCGAGTGGAGAAGGTAAGCCGCAGATTGGTACTGTCAATAGGCAGGGAATAAAATGTATTGCTTGCGGCACTGCTGTATCTTTTGACCATGTACGTGACCAAGGTAAAGCAGGCAGGATGAGTACACAGTTGATGACCATTGTTGCAGAAGGGCAACAAGGGCGCATCTATCTTGTCCCAAATAATGAGCATGTTGTGGCTGCAACACAATCAGTACCCAAAGAAGCGCCAAAAACCAACTTGCCAAAACAGGCTCTTGGTTTTCGTGTCCAGCTTTATGGTATGACAAAGCATTGCGATCTTTTCACTCCGCGCCAACTTATAGCGCTAACGACTTTCAGTGATTTGATACACGAAGTCAGAGCTAAGATCGTGTCGGATGCCAACATTGTGGGTTTTTCTTTAGATGGTGCCTATGTGGACGCAGTGGAAACATATTTAGCGATAGCCATTGATAGATTAGCTGATAGGAATTCAATAATTTGTTCTTGGGATGTCACCAGAGATAGTACGCGCAATACATTTGCACGTCAAGCAATTCCAATGGTATGGAATTTTGCAGAGGCTAATCCTTTTAGTGAATCAACTGGTAACTTCCTCGGGGCCATCGATTGGGTTGCTGAAGTGGTTCAACAATCCCCCTGTTGTATTCAAGGCAAAGCATGGCACCGTGATGCAATAACAAGAGCCAATGGTATCACACGGCCTCTCATTTCTACCGATCCGCCCTATTATGACAACATTGGTTATGCCGACCTCTCGGACTTTTTCTATGTCTGGTTACGTCGCTCCCTCAGTTCTACCTACCCTGAACTTTTTAGCACCATGCTCGTTCCCAAGGCACAGGAGCTAGTAGCTACGCCGTATCGCTTCAACGGGAGTAAGAATGAGGCCCAAAGCTTCTTTGAAATCGGATTGAAGAAAGCTTTCGAGCATATGTATGCCATTCAGAGCCCTGATTATCCCCTCACCGTCTATTATGCCTTCAAACAGGCTGAATCTGAAACAGATACTTATAGAGAAGAGGGTGGCAGCGAGAATAGTATCAAGGTCACTGCCTCGACGGGGTGGGAGACAATGTTGGAAGGCTTAATCCAGTCGGGTTTTTCTATCACAGGTACCTGGCCAATACGCACGGAGATGGCTAATCGCAGTGTTGGCATGGGTATCAATGCCCTTGCCTCCTCCATCGTCTTGGTCTGCCGCCCGCGATCCGAGAATACCTCCATCGCCTCGCGTCGTCAGTTCATGAACGAGCTGAAAGCCGAACTGCCTCAGGCTCTTAAACAGAGCAGCATGGCAGTATCGCTCCCGTGGATCTGGCACAGGCTAGCATCGGTCCCGGCATGGCTATCTACTCGCGCTATAGTAAAGTCATTGAGTCAAATGGCACGCCAGTCAGAGTGCGTACAGCGTTGCAACTGATTAACCGCGCTCTTGACGAGGTGCTGGCAGAGCAGGAGGGCGAGTCTGATGTGGAGACGCGCTGGGCTATTGCCTGGTTCGAGACATATGCGATGAGGGGGGGGGGACCATATGGACAAGCCGAGACACTTTCCAAGGCCAAGAATACGACGATCCAGACGCTGGTTGAGGCTGGCATTTTAGAGGCCAAGGCTGGTAAAGTTCGACTGCTCAAACCTGAGG
>Ga0102924_1005083_pt1 | contig 12925 bp, 22 predicted proteins | sample PaiPotPPM11metaG_FD_80116 | JGI IMG/M metagenome (GOLD analysis project Ga0102924, IMG submission 80116) | Iron sulfur acid spring bacterial and archeal communities from Banff, Canada, to study Microbial Dark Matter (Phase II) - Paint Pots PPM... ... | reverse complement strand
GGCATGCCTAGGCGGCGCACCGACACCCCCGACTCGCCGTGGATCACAATGACTTCGGCGACGAAGACCATTTACGTGTCACGTCCCAACGAACTTTGAACCTCCGACCTTCGGGTTATGAGTCAGACGGTCTTCGTGCTGTCCTGTAGGCGCTAGTAGGCGTCTGTGCTGGTCAGAGCCCCTATTTGGAGCAGGCTTGTGTGCTCCCGTAGGCGCCTGTAGGCACCCGTTGGTTCAAGAAGTGTTGACATCGCGTTGACAACAGCCTCGCGGGCTCAAGTGCCAACGACGGCGCTGCCGAAGCCGCGCAGGACGTGGCGGCGAGCGAGTTCGAGCGCGTCGTCGAGGCTGATTATGAAGGTGCCGGGATGACGCTCAGTCCAGTGTCGGGCCGACTCGGGGCCGGAAAAGTGGATGATGTAGTGGCAGAAGGTCGCCATGATCTGGTCGTCCCATGGTTGGTCGCGTCGCAGAAATGAGAGCACTGACTCCTGGTGCGACAAGCAAGAGATCGTGCCGTGGGGACCGATCTGATAGCTGATGGTGTCGCCCGTGATCGGGTCGTCTGTGGCCACGTCCATCGCCCCGACGATGAGGGCGAGGAAGAGCGGGTCCCATGCGCACCAGGCGAAGAGGTCGTGGCCGCTGAGCCGGAGGCGATGGGGCATTGTTTGGAGGGCAAGGCCCCAGAAGCCGATGACGCGGTGTTGGTGATCGAAGTACACCGATGGCCACGTGTGCAGCAGACGCTCGACCTCGCCCACGGGCATCCCGGTCGTGGTGGCGGCGGCTTGGACGCTGGCCGGCTGGCCGGTGGCGAGAAGGCGGTAGACGGAGACCGCCAGGCGCTGTTCGCTCGCGGTCAGGTGTAGTTCGGCGTCAGCGAGCCGGCGTCGATCTCGTCGAGGGCGACGGTCTCGTCGACCGTCATACCGACTGGGTTTCGCTGTAGAGGAGTCCGAGCAGAACACCCTCGGGCGTGGACACGATGAGACTGGCCGCCTTTCTGGTGGTCATGCGCTGGCGGGTTTCGGCCAGGTCGGCGTCGGCGCGGATGGTCGCCGGGCCCGGTTCCATAATGTCTTCGGCCGCTCGGCTGTCGGCCGGGTCGAGGCGATCCCGGCGCAAGCGCCCCAGGACGACGTGATAATCGTTGACGACCACGCAGATCGGTGAGCCGGAGGCGGCCAGCCTGGTGGCCACGTCGGAGATCGCCTCGCCGGGCGTGCAGGTCGGCACGGACCGGGCGATTGCGTCGGCCGCCCGCGGCAGGTGCGGACCGTTGCCATCGGTCGGCAGGCCGGCGGCAAGCCAGTCGGCCTTGCCGATGACATAGTCATACACCGGGTCGTACCCGAACGCTTCGAGCCGCCACGCGGCTCGCGGGCTCATGTCTCACAACGCGTCCCAGCAGTAGACGACAACCGCGCGAGACCGATCAAGCATCCGGTCCGCCGCCTGCCTGGTCAGCGATTTGAGGGGCAGGTGGAGCGCCCCAGGCAGGTGCTCCTCAGCGTATTCGTCGGCGGGGAGGACCTCGACGAGCTGCGCGCCGCCGTCGACGAGACGTTGAAGCTCAGCGCGTGCGACTGGGGTCGGCATTGCCGTCGTCCTCCATTCGATCAGCGGCCGGTAGCGGCGCGCACGACCGGTGGCGGCGGAACCGCACGACCCCCAAGGCCAGAGCGGCTAAGCCGGTCGCGGCGAGCGCCCAGCTGCGAAGCCCGACACTGGCGGGGGTGATTCCCGCGCCGACGCTCAACAGGACCGGCAAGGCGCAGCACACCACCAGGCCCACCGCGGCTCGGCCGGCGAACGCGCCGCCCGGTGTGTCGGCGCTCATCGGGCGAGGACCGCCCGGAGCTGCTCGACGGTCGGAGCGGGCTGGGCGCCGCCGGCCGTGCGGTAAAGGCGGCAAGCCAACCCGGCCGAGACGCCCGGGTCGGCGAACGGGTCGGTTCCATCGATGAGGATGGTGGGCGAACCCCGGAACCCGAGCGCCTCGGCCCGCTCGACGGTCGTCACCTGCTCGTAGAGCACCGCGTCGGGGTCGGCTCCCACCTCGGCCAGGGCCTCCTTGAGGCGGGCGTCGGCAATCCGCCAATTCGGGCAGTCCTCGAAGTACAACAACCGCACATCGGCGGGGGCAGTAGCGGCCATCCTCCCAGTGTAAACCTTGCCCTCCAGGGGAAGGTCAAGGGGGGTAGGTTGTCGTCGTGCGTATCGGCGAGGTCGCGGCCCAGGCTCGGGTGACCACCAAGGCTTTGCGTTACTACGAGCGGGTAGGGTTGCTCCCGGCGGCCGAACGGACCGGCTCGGGCTATCGCGACTACGGCGAGGCGGTTCTTGACCGCTTGCGGTTCATCCGGGCCGCCCAGGCGGTCGGTCTCACCCTCGGGGAGATCAAAGGTGTCATCGGCTTCCGGGAGGACGGCAGCCCTCCGTGCGCGCATGTCCTCGAGCTCATCGAAGGGCGCGCAGCTGACTTGGACCGGCGCATCAGCGAGCTTGCCCAGCTCCGCGACGAGCTCCGCCGCCTCGCTACGCGAGGCCGCCGACTGTCCCCTGACGCCTGCTCACCCGATCTGGTCTGCCACATCCTCAACCCGGCAGCCACCTGACCGCCGAACTCACCGAGTGACCATCGAGTTAAAGCCAATGACCGTCGACGACCTCGTGACGGTGCAGCCGTGGTTCGACGATCCCGACACCCGACGGTTCCTCGGCGGCCCCCAATGGCCCGCCCGCATGCTCGCCCTTGCCGAGACGGTCGTTGGCACCACGTTCCGCGGTGCGGTTCAGACCGGCGCCTACCGCTGGGTGGCGTTCGTCGCTGATGATGCTGCCGGCTATATCGACTGCGGCACGTGCGACCGGTGGACGGTATGCGATGACGGCGGAGTCATCGGCGTGATCGTGCGGTCCGTCATCGACCGGCCGGCGGCGTCAATCTCACTCGTTGTCGATCCGGCCCGGCGCGGGTTTGGGGTCGGTCAGGCGATGCTACGGGCCGTGCTGGAGCGCGTCGAGGTCTGAGATGTGGAGGTCTTCGGGGCTGGGGTCGAGCCCGGCAACCTCGCCTCGGTCCGCTGTTTCGAAGGGGCAGGCTTCGTGCGGCAATCCGTCGAACCCGACTGGGAAGGCATGCTCTATTTCACCTGGGCTCGCTGAGCGAGCGACCCGCCACTTCGGGCTCTCTCAACGCAACGCGGTCGCGGAGCGGCTCTCGGCTCGACAGCCGGACGGCGGGAGGTCGAGACCAGTCCGCTGTGCCCACAAGCGATCGTGGAGGACGCCAAGCGGCCGCTGAAATCGGTGAGGATGACAGCCGAGGCGCCAGGGCGCTGCAGACGAACGGGCAAGGCGCGCATGCCGATCGGATCGGCACACACCAAGGGGTTTGCCTACGGCTCCGCGGAGAAACGCTCCCATGCTGCCTGCTTGGTCGTACCCAGCGCTTCGCCAACATCCGCCCAGGGGCACCCGGCGTCCCTTGCACGTCGAACTTGGTCACGTACGACCTTGTCGAGTGCACGCTCGACGCCGCGGGCCTGACGTACGCCATCGAGCGGGCTGTCCGCCCAGTCGCCGAGGAGACGAACCCGAGTTGACGAGCCCTGGCCCACGATCTTGAGCCGTTTCGTCGTGCCGATCATCTCAACCTCCGATCGTCAAGCTGCCTTGACGGTACTACCGGCCGGATCATCGCTCCTGTCGAGACTCTTTGAATGTGGAAGCCGGGCTCCGGGCGGCTTGGAGCCGGTCGGGCCCTGGTTCGTGTCTTGCCGTCTATTCCGGTTGGGTGGAGGAGCGGGCCCCTTGTTCGCGAAGCCAGGTGATGACGTTGTCCTGGCGGGTGCCGAGACCGCCAGCCGCGTCGAGCGGGGTGCCCTCGGCGTAGTCAGGGACCCAGTTGAGGTCCGCACCTCGGGAGAGGAGGTATTCCGCCGCCCGACGCTGCCCGCCGGAACAGGCGTGCCAAAACGCCTGTGATAGGTCGTCGGTGCCGGGTTGCTCGTCGCCCAGTTCCTCGAGGCGGGTCAAGAGGCCGAGTGCCGCGGCATGCCAGAGCTTGTCGACCTTGGCCCCGCGGGCCACGAGCAGCCGAGCGACGTGCCAGCAGGCGTCGCCGATGGCGTTGTCGAGGGGCGAGCCGATCGAACCTTCTGGTGCTTCGATGTCAGCGCCGCCGTCGATGAGCGCGTCGGCGACGTCGACGTCGTCGCTGCTCGCGGCCCAGGGCAGTGGCGTCTCGTCGCCGGGACTGCGGGCATTCGGGTCCGCTCCTCCTTCGAGGAGCGCTGGAACGACCTGCGGTCCGTTCGGGAAGTACCCGGGCCAGTCCGATACGACGTGCAAGGCCGTGCGCGTCCGGTGGGGACCGCCAAACGGCGAGGATGCCAGTCCAGGGTCTTGCTCCAGAAGCCGGCGAACACCCTCAACATCACCCGAGTGGATGGCCGAAACGAGCGCGCTGACGGCGTCCTCGGTGGGTCCTTCCATCAACCAACGCTACCGGCTCGGACTGTCCGGGGATCTCGCTCGCGCCCATCCGACACCAACGTTCGGACGCCTCGAGGAGGTTTGTCTCTGGGACTCGGAGCCGCGGTGGACGGGGGCGAGCCGTCAGTCCTGGTCTGGCTTGCGGGCACGGATGATCGCGGCGGCCGCCTGGGGGTGTATCCGGTGACTCACGATGAACTCGATGTCGGTCAGGCCGGCGGCTTCGAGCAGTGCGGCGTACCCGTCTCGTGTCAGCGCTCCGGCGACGCACCCGGTCCATTGCTCCATATCACGGCGCGTCGCCTCGTCCATGTCCGGATCAGCGATGACGTCGCTGATCGCGAACCGTCCGTGCGGGCGAAGCACTCGCGATGCCTCGGCGATCACGGAAGCCTTGTCCGTTGACAGGTTGATCACGCAATTGGGGATGACCACATCGACGGAGGCATCCGGGAGGGGGATGGCCTCGATCTGGCCCTTCAAGAACTCGACGTTGACCACGCCGGCCTCAGCGGCGTTGCGGCGGGCGAGATCGAGCATCTCGTCGGTCATGTCCAGTCCGTAAGCCTTGCCGGTCGGGCCGACCCGGCGGGCCGACAGGATCACGTCGATCCCACCACCCGAACCGAGGTCGAGGACGACCTCGCCGGCCGCGAGGTCCGCCACGGCCGTCGGGTTACCGCAGCCGAGGGAAGCCGCTGCCGCGGCCCCGGGGACCGCCACCAGGTCGTCGGGCTCGTAGCGCGATGTACCGAACACGCCCTGCTCTGCCGGGGTGCAGCACGTCCCGCCTTCCGACGCGGTCTCGGCCAGTTCGGCGTAGCGCTGGCGTACCGACTCGCGGGTGCCGTCTTGTCTCATAGCTCCCTCCGAGGCGGGCTCTAGGGTCTCGGTAGGATCGTCGCGGGTCACGGCGCGAGCGCGGCTCGTACCCGGCTGACCTGCTCGGGCACGACCGACCACGTCACCCAGCGACCGACCTTGGCGCCGGTGATGAGCCCGGCGTCGGCCAGGACCTTGGTGTGATGACTCACCGTCGGCTGGCTCTTGCCGATCGGGTCGATCAGATCACACGAGCAGGCGCCACCGGCCGCGGCGATCATGCTGAACAACCGCAGGCGCACCGGGTCGGCTAGCGCGGCGAAGGCCTGGGCGAGCTCAACGGCTTGGGCCCGGCCGATCGGCGCGTCCAAGACTGAGCAGCACGCGAGGTCGTCGGATCGGCTGAGGGTGGGTGATCGGGCAGTCACGACTTTCCTCCTAGTTACGCATTGACATATGTCGATGTAACTGTAGAGTGTCAATCGACAGCCGTCAATCTATCGGAGGTTCCCGTGGCTCGTGTCCAGCTCGCTCTCAACGTTCCCGACATCGAAGAAGCCGTCGGGTTCTACTCCAAGCTCTTCGCCACCGAGCCCGCCAAGTGCAAGCCCGGCTACGCCAACTTCGCCATCGCCGACCCACCCCTCAAACTCGTCCTGTTCGAGAAGGCCGGCGCCGACAGCCGCCTCAACCATCTCGGCGTCGAGGTCGAATCGACCGAAGCCGTAACTGCCCACCAGGCTCGCCTTACGGACGAGGGTGTGGCGACGGTCGAGGAGAACGGCACCTGTTGCTTCGCCAACCAGGACAAGGTGTGGGTCGACGGCCCAGACGGCTCTTGGGAGATCTACAGGGTCCTCGCCGACAGCGACAGCTTCGGGACATCGTCATCCCATGTCGACGACGCGGGCGACTCGCTGTGCTGCGCCAACGTCCCCGAGGCCTAAGCCCGCTGCTGCTGATCCCCAGCTGCTTAGCCTGGCCCTTGACCGGACGATCCATATCGATCAAGCTCTATGTCGATGCCTGTTGATACGGACGTGGCCGCCGAATCAGCCCTGCTAAGAGTCCTGGCCGAGCCGCTGCGATGGCGGATCGTGGAACTCCTCGCCGTTGAAGAGCTCTGCGTCTGCCACCTCAGCGAGGATCTCGGCGTGGCCCAGCCCCTGGTCAGTCACCACCTCAAGATCCTCCGCGACGCCGAGCTCGTGACATCCGAGCGCTGGCGCTACTGGACGTACTACCGGCTCAATGCCGGCCGTCTCTCCGGCCTCGCCGCCAGCATTGACACCCTGGCCACGACCGGCCGGGGCGCCGGCGCCCCCCGACGCCCCTGCTGCTGACCATGACCGGCTCGCAAAACTCCGCCACGCGCCGCACGCCAGCGCGACCCGCCTTGTGGCGACGCACCTTCGCCGAGTTCCTCGGCTCCGCGTTCCTCGCCGCGATCGTCATCGGCTCCGGAATCGCGGCCCAACGCCTCTCACCCGGCGCCATCGGCCTTCAGCTGTTCGAGAACGCGGCGGCGACCGCCGTCGGCCTCGTCGCCATCATTCTCACCTTCGGGCCGGTCTCCGGCGCCCACTTCAACCCGGTCGTCTCCCTCGCAGATCGCGCCTTCGGCGGGCTGACCACCCGCGACGTCGCCGTTTACATCCCCGCCCAGGTCGCCGGCTGCTGCGCCGGCGCGGTCCTGGCCAACCGCATGTTCCACCTGCCCTACGTCGAGTTGTCGACCAAGACACGCACCGGTGGCGGGCTGTGGCTCGCCGAAGTCATCGCCACCCTGGGACTGCTGCTTGTCATCTTTGCCGTCGTCCGCTCCGGGCGGGCGAACATCGCCCCGTTCGCCGTGGGCGCCTACATCGGTGGCGCCTATTTCTGGACCGCCTCGACCAGCTTCGCCAACCCCGCCATCGTCGTCGGCCGAATGCTGTCCAACACCTTCGCCGGCATCAAACCATCATCCGGACCCGGCTTCATCATCTTCGAGCTCGTCGGGCTCATCCTGGCCGTCGGGATCATCAAGATCCTCTACCCCGACATGGACGACGTCGCTGATGCCGTGGTCGTCCCCGCGGCACCCGAGCACGCCGACGCTCATCTCGAGGTCGGCGTCGAGGTGCGCTGAGATGCGCCCCGAAAACACACTGCATTCCACCGCCGAGAAGCTGGCAACCGAGTTGGAAGGCACCTTCGCCCTCGAGACCGTCAAGCGGTTCGTGACCGAGTCCTACGACCGACTGGCCGCCACAGCCCAGGTGAGCTCGTTCCTGCCCGTCCTCACCGAACGCCTCGCCCGGGAACCGCTCCGGGCCTACGCCAAAGCCGAGGGAGCCATCGTGTCGCACATCCCCGAGGTGCTCGTCCTGTGCACCCACAACGCCGGCCGATCTGTCGCCGCCCGGGTCCTCATCGACCACTATGCGAAAGGCCGTCTCAACGTCCGCTCGGCCGGGTCCGCACCCGGCGACACCATCAACCCCGCAGTTGCCGAAGTCCTCGCCGAGCGAGGCCTCGACGCCTCCACAGAGTTCCCCAAGCCGCTCACCGACGAAATAGCGTGGGCCGCCGACGTCATTATCACCATGGGCTGCGGGGATGCATGCCCCGTGTACCCGGGAAAGCGCTACCTCGACTGGGAACTGACCGACCCCGCCGGAAAGAGCATCGACGAAGTCCGTCCCATTGTCGACGACATCGACCGGCGCGTGCAGGCCCTCGTCGACGAGCTGCTCCAGACGTCCTGAACCCGCGGTACGCCATGTGTGCTGGTCCGATGCTGAGGAAACCCGCGTGCGCTTGACGGTCTCCTCTCGTACCGTGGCGCATCCCGAGGAGGTCCAGCCATGAAACGCCACGAAGAGGTGCACTTTTGAATCGATGAGCAAGCGGCGTAGGGGGTTCCCTCAGCGAGGCTCAGGTAAAGCACGGAGACCGCGTCGTCCACGGCGACAAGGAGCTCGTCGAGCGCCTCGGGCGCAATGACCCCTGCCCATGCGGCTCCGGGCGCCGCTTTCAAGCGGTGCTGCATGACCACTGGCCGCCACGATGGCGGATGGGCGGGGATCGGCCTGCTGGACACCTACGAGGCCGAGCGCCGACCCTTCGCTTTGGCGGTCACTGACGACGCCGCCCGCAACGTGGCCGCAGGCGGTAGCGGGCAGCGGCCCGAGCAGTTCTCCAACCGGGGCCGAGTGCTCGGCGTGTCCTACGAATCCGGCGCGGTCATCCCCGACGGAACCCTTCTGCCCGAGGTCGGGAACGTGGTCACCGACTTTGCACCCACCGCCCGGCCCGGCAGCAGGGCTCCGCATCTGTGGTTGGGGCAGGACGACCACGAGCTTTCGGCCCTCGACCTCTTCGACACCAGCTTCGTCCTGCTCAGCGGCCCCTCCGCCGAACCCTGGCAGGCGGCGGCCCACGAGGTAGCCCAACGAGTCGGGGTGCCGCTCGACCGGTACCTGATCGGACCCGACGGGCAACTGTTCGACAAAACGGGCCAGTGGGAGAACCTCTATGGCATCGGACCCGATGGCGCCGTGCTCGTCCGGCCCGACGGACACGTCGCCTGGCGCGCCCCACAGGCCGAACCCGACCCCGTCGCCCGACTCGAATCGGTCGTCCGCCAGATCCTCGCTCTCCAGTAGCCGAAGCAGCGCCGTCCGGCTGTCCAGCCGTTTGGCGAAAACACATCTCAGTTGGGCCCAACAAATCTCCCCGCCCAGTTGCGCCTGCCCGCCAGGGTCCGGATCACGGCCCGTGTGACCGCAAACCGGTACCCGATCGACCTCGGAGGTGCCCTGATGAGGCCCAGACTCCCGCCGCGCCCTATCCCATCACCGCAGGCTCGGATCATCGGCGATCGCCCGCTCGGGGACCGCGATTCGTGAACGCCGAGCCGACGGTACGAGCTACCGCAAGCGCACCCCGATCATCCCATCGGGCCAGGATCTGATCGGTCCGTCGTCAAAAACGAAGCCGCTGTCCGGAACGACAGTTTGGGGGGCAGCCCGGGTGGTCGGCGACGGCGACCGAACGCGCGACAGCGCCCAGCTTCGTTGACTGCGCTCACGGATCTCTCCCCAGAGTTGCTCGACGATCCCGTCGGCCGGGACGTAACTTTTGTGTTACGCTAATCGTGACTCTGGAGGTGAGTATGGCTGCACGTACCGGCGCCGAGCGTTACTTTGAGGGACAACTCGAGGACGACGAGTACAAGGCCGCGTACGTCGAGGCGAGCGAGCGGATCCGGCGCACTGATGCGCTGGTGCGATCGTTGGATGAGCGCCGCGAGGCGCGAGGCATGACGAAGGCCGCGTTGGCCCGCCGCGCTGGGCTCCCTCCGGAGGCGGTGCGACGGCTCTTCACTATGCAATCACCGAACCCGACCACCGTCACGTTGGTGGCCATAGCAGAAGCGCTCGATCTCGACCTGGTCGCAGTTCCGAAGGGCAAGGCGCGCTGACCGGCGGTCGCGGGGTCAGGTTTCCAGTCGCCCCCGACCGCACCGCATGAGAATCGCTGACGATCAGGCCAGCACGGTGCGGCGGGCGGTGAACTCCGTCCGGTAGGCAAGCGCGCGGCGGTAATCCCGCGGGTCCGCGGCCTGGCGGACAGGTTTCGAGAGGCCATCGATGACGACGACGCTCGACCCGCCGAGGTCTTTGGCATCTCGCTCCAAGATGCAGAAGAGTCGATGGTTTCGCCGGTCAGCGCCACGGACCCGCACCTCGTAGAAGCCGGCCATGTCATCGTGCATCGCCTCCCACTTCCCGCCTCCCGAGAACGCCGGCGGTGGCGCTGCGGCCACAGCCTCGAGCACAGCCTGCATCTCGGCACGGACCTTGACGGGAACACCGTCGAGGAACTCGATCGCTGGTACCGCTCGATTCAAGTCGTCCTCGGTGTGGCGCTGGAAGAAGTGGATGAGCCACGCATCGGGAGTCGCCATCGCTCCGCCGACGATAGGTTCGGAGCGTTCCGGGCGACAGTGACACGGCGCCTCACCAACCCGAAGAAGATGAGGGGGCGGCACGCGCCCGCCGCGACCGGCCGTCGTCGCGCGGCGACGCCCTCACCCTCGCCTCCCAGAGTCACCGTTATAAGCCGCCGCGATGGCTTGCCATGCTTGCGGAAGTCGGCGCGCACGAAGGTTTGACCTCCGAAGCCCTGGCGGTGCCGGCAGCTAGCTGAGCAGTGCCGCGACCTCCCGGTCGGGGCTGATGGTGCTGCCGTACAGCGGGCTGCACGGGACATTCGCCAACCAAAGGGACAGCTCGACGAGGTCGACAGGACCTCGACGGTCCCGAAAGCTGTCGGACAGGTGGGCGAACTCGTTCATCACACCGAGGACGCGGCGGCTGGCGGTCTTGGCGAGCACGTGGTCGCCCATGGCGGCAAGCTCGTCTCTCAGCGCCGCGTCGTCGACGCCGATGCGGGCAGCGATGTCCGCGAACGCTGCCGGCAACCGTGAGACGACCGAGGCGGCCGGGGCCAACGGGACCAGCACCGGGAGGAGCGAGCGCTCGTTGACGAACAGGGCAACCTGGGGTCGCCAGAACAGCGGATTCACGTACCAGTCGCCGAGCACACCCGACGAGGTGAACTCTCCCGGCGCGGGTCGTCCGACTCGGTCGAGGAACTTCTTGGTCCCGCGGACAACGATCACCGGCCCGAGTCTTGCGCTCACCGCCATCGGGGGCCGGTGAGCGTCGCCGGGCGGATGGCACGAGTCGGTAGGGTCGTCGCCGGTGGTCGACCCGGTTGACGCGCTGATCGACGAGGTTCTGGTCGACGCCTATGGCGAGGACGAACAACTGTGGTCGTTCCGCCAGGTGTTCGGGGACCGAGGACAGTTCCCTTTCCGCGGGCAGGTCGTCGGCGCCGACGTCGAGGTCCTCGCTGTCGACTACGACGGGGATGAGCGCCGCGGCCTGCTGGGGGTGTGCCGCAGGGACGGCAAGCGGTACAGGGTGGCGTTGCTCGACGTGACACCGGTGGGCCCGTTAGCGCTGGAGACCCGCCAGCTGTTCGATGCCTACCGGCGCTGGTCGGGATCGCCGCCGCTGGTCGTGGCGTCCGCCGCTGTCGGGGTGACATGGCGCTACCCGCGGTTCGCATCGACGCCGGCGCCGGTCGCGGCGCCGCTGGCGCTGCACCCGATGGGCGACTGGGACCCCGAGGAGGAGTACTGGGGAGAACCGGACCAACAGCGCCACCCGCTGGTCGAGGAGGTCTTCGCCGCCGGCGTGCGCCCGTGCTTCGAGATGGACCAGGTGATCCCCGGCGTCGAACTGGACGATCTGGATGACCCGATCGTCGAGGCGGCCGAGTTGCACCGAGCCGGCCATGACCGCCAGGCGGTCCGGCTGCTCGAGGGCGTGTTGGGGCTCGACGAGCGGTGCGTGGACGCCTGGGGTCATCTCGGGCTGATCGCGTTCGACACCCGCGGCCCTGGCCCCGCGGCGGCCTTCTACGGCAAGGGAGTGGCGATCGCGGAGGCGTCCCTTCCCGAAGAATTTGGCGGCGTGCTGCCCTGGGGCCTGGTCGACAATCGGCCGTTCCTGCGGTGCCTGCACGGGTTGGCGTTGTGCGCGTGGCGACAACGGCGCTTCAACGATGCCGAGGCGATGTTCCGGGCGCGGGTATGGCTCGACCCCAACGGCGCGCTCGACGCCGTCGCCTGCCTTGCACCAGTCCTGGCTCACCAGCGGTGGAGCCGGCGATGAGCACCGCCGGGCGTCGCAGCCCGATGTTCGGACCGGAACCGTGGACGCCTGTCGGCGGCGTCACCTGGTGCCAGTTCGACCGCTGGTTCGCGCTCACCACCGCCGCCGACTTCGCCGGCGACCTTGACGCGCTCGAAGCCCATTTGGTCGGCCGGCTGCGAGGTTCGCTGCACGGTCGGCGCGACCTGGAAGCCAAGCTGAGCCACCTCGCCGACCTGCGGCTCCGGCTGGCCGCAGCCGGTGTGGACGTCGCGGGCCTGGCCGACGCGGAGCCGGCCGACAAGGCCACGGTTGCCAAAGCGCGACGCAAAGTCCTCGAGCAAGCCCTCGAGGGAAGGGCGATGACGGACGCGATGCGTGACACGCCACGGGCCCGTCTCGACCGTCGAGCCCGCTACGGTGCCTGGCCTTTGTTTCCGCTCAACCCGGACGGCTGGTATAACAAGCTCGCCGGCCGGCGCTCTCCGACCGGGGTGACCAAAGGGCGCAGCTTCGGCCTGGAAGTCGACAGCCTCAGCCCGCCACCCTCGGGCGGCACCGTGGGCCGTCACCTCCGCCCAGGCTGCGGTCCGACCCCTTCGCCCCCTGGCCGGGGCCCTCGCCGGTGACCTGTTCGCCGTCGGGCTGGTGGTCTCCGCCGTGGTCACCCTGCCGGTTGCTCATAGCCAGCACGGCCGACGGGGTGGACGCCCAGTTCGACTGGCGCCGGGGTTTGTCCGAGAGGGTCGGTCGCTCTCGTGGATTTTACGGAGCGCTCGTGGCCTCGTTAGCCCTGGCGCTGGCCGTGTCCGTTGCCGGTGTTCGAGTGATCGAGGCGGCAGCGTGATGGGTGAGATCGGCACCCCGAGCATTGTCCTGCTCGTCCGCCT
>Ga0102924_1005081_pt1 | contig 12928 bp, 9 predicted proteins | sample PaiPotPPM11metaG_FD_80116 | JGI IMG/M metagenome (GOLD analysis project Ga0102924, IMG submission 80116) | Iron sulfur acid spring bacterial and archeal communities from Banff, Canada, to study Microbial Dark Matter (Phase II) - Paint Pots PPM... ... | reverse complement strand
GCCCACCGCCGCTTTGCCGCACGGCGCGGTCAGTATGAAGGCGAGCAACAGCAAACCAAAGCTGTGCGCGTTGCCTATCAGTACGAAACTGAACGACATGCCGATCAATCCACTGACAATCCACCAGCGTTTGGAGCCGCGATCGCTCCAGAGGCTGATGATAGGATCGCAGAGGACCGACGCGAGTTCGGCCAGCGTAAAGAGCAAACCCACCTGGGCATACGTGAGCATAACCTGGTTGCGCAGCAAAGGTAAAGCAACGACGGGCAGCCCGTTGATCAGCTCATCCAACAGTTCAACGCAGAGCAAGGTCACACTCAGCGCCTTTGTGCGCGAGAGCGTGAAGAAACCAGTTTGTTGGGACATGCGATGCTATTCCTCTCTGAAAACGTCAGAATCGACCAGAAAATGCAGTCTTCAGAGAAGGTTTGGTGGCGCGCGGATACAAAGATACGGATCAGAGCGGGGATGCGCTGACCTGGCGGAAGGCTCACTGGCAAAGGTGAGCGTTAGAAGAGAAGCAGGTTGTAAGAGTTAACAGGGACTACGCTCAGACATTGTTTCCCTCATTCACAGATGTATGCGCTTGAACTGATTGCATTATAGCATACAAGTTCGGAGATGAAGAGTATATGCTCGCCTGTTACATTTTACACTAACCGCGGGCATCCCGATGGAATGCCCGCGGTTGTTTTTCACATTGCCTCGGCAAGCGACACGATGAAGCTGCATGTGTTGAATTAGAACAAATGCCTCATTTCACCTACTCCTGTTTCGGTCGTTCCTGCTTGTTGGACCCAGCGCGGATGTAAGTGGCTTCTCATGCGAAAGAGTTCCTGTGGTCTGGAGCAGTGCGGGTTTGCCAGTGTGTGCTGGCATGATATGAGCTATGCGCCGCGTGGCTTTCTGTATCGTCAACGCGAACGCGGGTTCGGCTGTGCGAATGCTTGCACCATGGCTCACATCTAAAACATGTGGCACGAACCACCAGATGGACAGCAATAGCAGTCCTAAACCGAGCGGGACGATCAGCGAAAAAGACACAAGCCCGACCAGCAGTAGCCCGATGGCGCAGATGGCAGCCAGTACGACCACACCGAGTTTGCGCACGAGCCGTCCTTCCCCACCCGTGAGGTTGGCTGTACTGCTACACAGTACCAGAATTGCTGGGGAGAGCAGGCGGCCAAGCGTTGTCGCCGCATTCTGGGCTGCCACCAGCCAACCGACAGACAAGCTGAGATGCCTGGCCGTCGCCTGTTGCAGCGGCGCAAACATCGCGTTGCCTCCCAGATTGGAGCCAGTGATCCAGCCCGACACAGCTCCCAGCCAGGGAGAGACCCACACAAAACGCGGGCCGAGCGCGGAGGCGGCAACACCGATGGCTGCGGTCATGCCGCTTGCTTCCATTAATGCGGCAACCAGTAAAAAGCTGGTGATCGCGATGGCGCTCGGCACGAAACGCTGGACCGTCTGCGTACTGGCGTTCCACCATTGCTTTTTGTCCAGACGCCAGGTGAAGATGGCGAGCAGTGATGCTCCCGTCAGCCAGGTAGCAGGGGAAGCCAGGAAGGCCACATGAGCAAACCCAGGCAGAAACGGCATCAGAACCTGCGCCGCGAGCAATCCGAGTGACAGCAAGAGGTATGGGCCAAGCACCCGCCAAAGCGAGAGCGGCAGAGTCGTTGTCTCTCCAGGAGCCGCTGCCATTACCATTGCTGCGCCAGACTCTCCGCGCAAGCTCATCTTGATCGCGAGCTGGTTCCACAGGAAGAGGAAAAGGACGACCCCCAGGCTGGAGAGCAGTCCGGCCAACGCCACGCCTGGAAATTGGCTCCAACCCCACTCGCCAAGTGCGAGGACGCTCCCGGCGAAGACAGCCGGCAGCCACGAGCGCCGTACAGCCTCGTGGCTACCGGCTATGAACAGCGCGAGCAAGGCAAATCCAACGGGCAATGGAGCCAGAAGCACAGCCGAATGGGCGGCGAGCTGATCCGGGAGAAGACCGGTGAGTTTTGCCCCCAGAAAGGTAGCGACGCCCAATGCTCCCCACGCGGTGGTAAGTTGCCCCAACAGCGCAAGCAGCGCGGCCTGCAACGCATCATAGCCCAGCGCGAGCAGAATAGGAACCACGACGACGATCCCAAGTCCAAAGCCGCTGACTGCCTCGATGAACGGCTCAAGGCCCAGGATCAGCAAGAGCAGCGCAAGATCGCGTTCTGGAAAATGGCGCAGCAGCAGCGTGGCAACACTCCGTAATCCCCCGCTTTCACGGAGCAGGTGATAGAGCCAGAAGCCGGGCAGGATGATCCCAAGGACCGTTGCAGCCGTACTCCCTCCTTTTTCGAGCGCCGTCACAAGAGTAGAACCGGATACATGATAGGGGGCAACGTCAATGATGATAAGCAGGGTTGTCGCAAGCGTAACAACACCGGCGCGTGGGCTGCTTTGCCGCAGCACCATAAACAGGAGCAGAGCAACCAGCAAAGGAAGAAACGCAAAGATCAGTAACATCGAGAATATCTCCTCTATTTTTTCATTGATTTGTGACAACACATGTCTTTGATTTTTTGACAATCCCAACAGATTGAGAACAGGCCCGTTTCTCACGGAACGATTGGACTTGAGAGAGTGCGCTGTTGGTTTTGCTATTCACAGTATGCCGTCGCAAGCCTCTGAATAGAAGATCATCTCCTGGTCATTTCTTCGTCATCTTCTGGTCATATGCGGTTGCGGCGAATGGGGTGAATGAAATAGTTGTTCACAAAGGGTAGACAAGAAAAACTTCCCGCATCTTGCTCTCAGCTTGAACCCCGCGTAGTGGTGCGACGTTAGGCATTAAGGAGCAATTCTACCGTGGAATTGTTAGCTGTACACCGCCAAAATTCCAGGAGGCACGGCACATAGATGTCAAGCAGGATAAGAGTTGATGTCCCACAACAACTACCGGCAGAGACTGTCCTTTTGACGTTCTTCAGTCCCTCGGACCTGGTCAGCAAGAAAGGTGAGAACCGCAGCGTTAAACTGTGTGGGTTGATCAAACATAGAGACGTGACCAGCCTTTTTGAGTATGAGCAGGCGAGCCTGTCGTATTTCCTGGTTCAACATCGCTCCAACCATCGGTGGGACAAGCGAGTCATACTCTCCCCAGATGAGCAATGTGGGCGCCGTGATATCTTTTAAGCACTCTCGGATATCTCTCGTTAAGAGGTCTTGAGCGGAACGCACAATGGTGAGCGGTCCGGCGCGCAGCGCATCGGAGAGTAGGAGAAAGAAAAACCGGGGCTTTAAAGAGCGAAGCGCGACGAGAAGGGGAAGAGCATAGCCAGGCAAGGACCGTACGCGAGGTATGCCTGCCGGTGAGACCAGCACCAGGCATTGGATGCGTTCAGGATAATGAGCGGCAATCCAGAGGCAAAGATATCCACCCATCGAATGGCCGACAAAGTGAGCCTGGTTGATGCCTACGGCCTCCATCCACGACACGATGCCGGAAGCTATCTCGTCAAGGGCGTAGCGCTGGCGGAAACGCCGCATTATTCCGAAGCCCGGCAAGTCGAGTAAGTAGAGCCGATAGTGTTCCGCCAGTGCGCGTATGTTGCGCTCCCACCAGCGAGAGGAACCCGCGAGCCCATGGATCAGGATGATCGGTTCTCCTTCTCCCACGACCTGGTAAGAGACAGTCTGATGCCCTACCTGAATCTCATGCCTGGTGACGTTGATATTTGCCTCCCTTTCCAATGGTTCGCGCGATGGCATTCGCCCCACTCAAACAACTGAAGCAACATGAAGCGCCTGTGCTTGCTCTTCATTTCGAGAGAAACGACTGGACAGTACGCACAAGCGTATCAGGCGCATTGAAGTTCACCGCGTGACCGGCGCCGCGCACGACGACCAGTTGACTCTCTGGGAGCAGCCGATGCACTTGCTCGGTCCAATCCTGTCCCACAATGGGATCACGAGCGCCGCGCACAATGAGCGTCGGGGTCTGGACGCACGGAAGGTGCTCTTCCATGTGATCCGCAAAAGCATACTGAAGCGTGCGGAGCGTGCGTCGGAGACCGGCAGCCAGATATTCGCGCACCAGAACCGGCAAAAAGAGCAGCGGCTCACAAGGCAGATCAAGCATCAAGCGCAGAGCCGCCTGGTGGATGCTGCGCGCTTTCGGGTCCATTGTCGGACCCACCAGCACCGCGTGCGTGATGCGCTCAGGATACTTTAAGGCGAAATCGACGATGATCTGACACCCCAGCGAGTTGCCCAGCAGGACTGCCGGAGGCAATTCCATCGCCTGCATCCAGTCGGCTAGAGCATCAGCCAACTCGGGAACGGTCAGGATATGCGACGGCTTCGCACTTTTGCCAAAGCCTGGGAGGTCAGGAAGATAGACGTGGTAGTAGGGAGCGAGACGCACCGCAGTGGGAACCATATAGCCACTCGAAACCGATAAGCCATGGACCAGCACCACCGTGGATGCTGTGGGAGGCACGGAATGTTCTGAGAGACGAGCATACATTGACACCCCATTGACCTTCATCCATATACTTTTGAAATTTTCTGTGTGTGAACGCACCATTGGCCTTTTTCTCCCTACAGCTATCGTGTGTGGAATAAGCACGATTCAACCACCCGGTTGGGTTCACGACGGAGACCAGTTGCCTGGCAAGCGGCATCATATGTTGAGACAGTTTTCTGCTCTCTTCCATGCTTTCTGAGCAGTCAGTTCAGTTTGAAATTGTGTTAAGCTAAGGAAAAACCAGGAGAAGTTATCATGTAGAATAGCCTGGGATGCCGCGCCGCGCAGGGGAACATTGCGCAAAAAGTGCCGGTATGCTATACTTGACATATCGCAAACAGAGCCTGTAAAGTATAGAAGGAGTGTAGATAGACATGGCAGAGACGCGACAGCCGTTCCCTATTGAGCAACGCCTGCGAAAAGATATCGTGGAGGCCCAACGCGCCCGCGACCAGGTGAGGCTGGATACGCTGCGCATGGCGTTGGGCGCAATTCATAACCTGGAAGTGGCGCGTACCGACCGGAAAAACGCGGATTTCGGCAAGCCGCTGACCGAGGCCGACTGCACGCAGGTACTTGAGCAAGAGGTCAAGAAACGACGACAGGCCATTGAAGCATATCAGAAAGCAGGTCGCCTTGAACTGGTGGAAAAAGAGCAGCGCGAGGCTGGCATCCTGCAAACATACTTACAAGGAACGCAACTGAGCGACGAGGAGATACGCGCGGTCGTGATTGGCCTGATCGCTGAGCAGGGCAAAGAATTCAAAAAAGTGATGCCGCTCGCTGCAAAAGAGACAAAAGGGCGCGCCAATGGCGCTCGCGTGCAACAAATCGTCAGGGAAATGACCCAATAAGCCAATTTTTGGCGCGCTTTGCTCGACAAAGATCGGTCGGTATGGTAATATAGGGCCGTGTTCACAAAGATTCTGCTGTCAAGCCATATCCGCGTTGGCGCGGGCTTGATGAGCCAAAGAAGAGGCTATGCGCGATATATTGGTGGCAACCACGAATAGACATAAGCTCGAAGAGTACCGTACCATCTTTGCTGGTTTGCCATACAGGTTGCTTTCTCTCCATGATAGACAGATAGACCTGGATGTCGAGGAAACGGGAACAACATTTGCCGAAAACGCGGAACTCAAAGCGCTCACCTACGCGAGTGTTTCAGGGATGCTCTCGCTGGCCGATGATTCTGGCCTGGAGATAGATGCGCTCGGCGGCGCGCCCGGCGTGTATTCCGCCCGCTTCGCCGGGAGAGATACGCCGTATGAGGAGCGTTTTCGTTTGATTCTCGCACAACTGAACGGCTTACCGGAGGAACAACGCACGGCCCGTTTCCGCTGCGCTATCACCATCGCTGAGCCATCAGGATTTCACCGTACCGTCGAAGGGGCCATCGAGGGACTCATTGCTGACGCCCCACGCGGCACACACGGATTTGGGTACGATCCCATTTTTCTCGTTCCTGAAGCAGGTAAAACAACGGCTGAATTAGCGCCGGAACTGAAGAATCGTATCAGCCATCGCGGCAAAGCTGCCCGGCTCGCCGCCGTTTTGCTGGAACACTGGCCGGAGCAATGAAACCGCTAGAGAGAGAAGGAACCGCGCTCTATGGGGAAAAAGCAACCGATTCGCGTCGCGCTTGACCTGGAAACAACGGGGCTGCACGAAGAACAAGACGCTATTGTCGAGGTTGCAGCGATCAAATTTAGAGGCGATACCATCATTGACACGTTCGAGACCCTGGTAGCGCCGGGCCGCCCCATTCCTTATCGCGTGCAGCGTCTCACCGGCATTACCCCGCAGCAACTTCAGGGCGCGCCGCCATTTGAAACGATTGCCAAAACGCTGCGCGATTTTATCGGCGATCTGCCGCTTGTCGGCCATAGCATCCCTTTTGACGCCGGTTTCTTGCGCCGCCGCGGCCTGGGCCACAACAACCCGCTCATTGACACATTTGAGTTGGCGACTGTTCTCCTGCCATCCTTGCCAGGCTATAACCTGGGGCAGGTTGCCGGTGCGCTCGGCATTTCCCTCTCGCCCGGACGTCACCGCGCGATGGTTGATACAGCCCTGGCAATGGACGTCTTCCTCGCCTTACACGCGCACTTGCAGGCCGTCGATCTCTCGTTGTTGGAAGAACTCGCTCGCCTGGATGCCCCGCGCGACTGGCCGTTGCTCGCGTTTTTTCGCCAGGAACTGCGCGAGCGACAGGAGTTGGACGGTGTGCGCGGTCTGCCGCTGCGCGGCAGCCTGGGCGATCGTTTTGCCGCGCAATTAGGCATGGACCCACGTATCCTCTCGTTCGCCATTACGCGCCAGCCAGAAACCGACGGTGAAGCCCCAACCTCACATCATACTCCAGCGCCCGCTCTGGAAGCAGTAGAACAATTACAAACGCAGATCGAAGTCATTCCTGAACAGGATATCATGCCGGAGCCGGCCAGTCCACCTGCGCCCATGACCTACCTGGCCGCTCGCGAGGCCGTGCGCCGTATTCTTGCTGAAACGCCTGTATCCGATAGCCCAAATGCGCTGCTAATGGAAGTCACGCTTGGCGGCAATGACTATACCCCCGTGCTGCTCCCGGCGTTAGAATGGCTATGCGAAGCAACCGCCGGGAGCGAGCAGGCGGAAAAGCGCCTGGTCATTGCCTGCTTGAATCAACAAAACGCACGCCAGGTAATGGAACATCTCTTGCCGCGTCTGTGGGGGTTGCTCAAGCAGAAGCAATCAGTGGCATATCTGGCGGAGCGCGGCGGCTACCTTTGCACGCACCGCTGGTTTGGCGCGGCTCTGCGTCGCACGAGTGGTGAACTCAAGGCCGAGCAGGCGCGTGGCCTCGCAAAGCTGGGTTTGTGGGCGCAACAAACGCTCACCGGAGAACGCAGCGAAATTAGCTTGCTTTCACAAGAGACTCTGGCCTGGGAGCGCGTTTCTTCCGGCATAGAACGTATTCCGGCGGCGGATGAGCGATCCGGTTCCGCGTATCAGCGCTGCGTCTATCGCCGCAAGGGCTATTGTTTTGTGAGCCGCGCGGAGGAACGGGTCAAAACTGCCAGCGTTATCGTCACAACCCACGCCGGGCTGTTCGACGACCTCTCACTTCCCGCTTCGCTGCTCGAATCGATTGAACGCAGAATCATTCTCGACGCTGATTTACTAGAGGATGAGCTTTCCCGTTGGAGTACAGTCGATCTTGACCGAACACGCCTGATCAACTTACTCAATACTATCGGGACAGAGTTGCCCGGTGAACGCTACCAGGGCTTGCTCGCGCTGGCTGCACCTGCCTTACGTGAAAACGGGCCAGGAGGACTTTCGGCGACGCTTACCGTGGGAAAAGCGGAGATAGACGCGCGTCTGCGCGCCTGGTTCCAGACGTTACATACCGCGTGTACCGCGGTGGAAACAATTTTTGCGCAACTCAACCTGTTGCTAGAAGAGTTCGTCTCGCAAGGGTCAGGCAATGGACACGAGAAAGGACGCAAGCCAATGGGAGGGCGCGCTGGCGAGCGCACCGATCAGCCCTTGCGTATCACAGAACAGACGCGCAACTTCAGTTCCTGGGCCAATGTCGAGCGGGCATGGCAACAAGCGGCCTCCCGTCTCCAATCAGTCATTGACCTGGCGCGCGAAGCAGAACGCGCCTTGCTGACCAAGCAACACAACCGCCACCACCTGGATATTGGCAATGGCGAAGGAGATTCTATCGCCTCAGAACTGGCCTCCATCACCAAACAATTGATCGCACAAAAGCAACTGGGGCAGCAGGCGTTTGTGCTTCATGAGAACAAAAGCGTATGCTGGCTGAAGATACCGCAAACGCCGCCGTTTATCCGGCAGCGGCAAGCCGCTGCCGGACAAACGGCAGAGGAGATAACGACGCCCATCCTCTACGCTCAACCGGTGGATACTGCCGCGCTATCAAGACGCTTTTTTCTCAATAATCACACGCGCACAATTTTCACCGGCATCGGGCTGGCGGTCGATAACCACTACTCGTTCTCGCGCGGACGCTTCGGCATCGAGAACGAACATTGCCCGGCTCTTTCCGTGGTCACAGAACATCAGGAACAGACCTTGCTTTATCTACCCAACGATGTGCCGGAACCGAATATGCCGCAGTACCAACGACACCTGGACGAGGCATTGATCAACCTCGCTTCCGCGCTCGAAGGACAAACACTGGTTCTCTTTACCTCCCACGCGGCCCTGCGCAGTTCTTATGCATCTATCAAACCGACGCTGGAGGCGCGTGGTATTCTGGTCTTAGGGCAGGGAATGGACGGTTCGCCGCGCCAGCTCTGGCAGACGTGCGCCACGCAAGATAGGCTCGTCGTCCTGGGCGCTGGCTCATTTTGGGATATGATCGGAGAAACCAGCTTTGTTCCTACCTGCACGGTGATCGCGCGCCTGCCCATGCCGGTACTGAATGATCCTCCTCTGGCCGCGCGCGCCGAGCATTACTCCGACCAGTTGCATCAATTCACCGTGCCTATCGCCGCGCTGCGCCTGCGCCGCGCGCTCAATCGCATCGCGTGGAGCGATCGGAAGCGCAATGTGGTGGTCCTGTTTGATCGGCGGATCGTTTCAAAAGAATACGGAGCGACAATGCTGCATACGTTACCGCACTGTTCGCAACGCCAGGGTCCGGTCTCTCACCTGCCCGAAACGGTACTCGACTGGCTAACGTCAACCGGCTCCTGGGATAGCAACCCGTAGGGGCGCGGGCTTGCCCCGCCCGCTCCGTAAGCTCTGCCCCGCCCTTGTGAACCTCGCGATCCAGGAGCGGGCGGGGCAAGCCCACGCCCCTACGGGATTCCTATCAGAATAGGGCTTCCGTAGGAAAAGATCTCTATCATTGCTGAGACAATATGCTATAATGCAAGCAAGCTTGTTTCAATCTAGAAAAAAGAGTATGGGTACAATGAATTGCGCCCATAGCGAACAAAGTGAGAAGCAATGGTTCAGCAGAAAACGCCCAATACAGCATATCAACAAGAAGCCCTCAAGTATATTATTGACATCGGTTCTTCATTGCGTCTGCCGATGGACATCGACACGCTGCTCGCGCGCGTCTCCGAGGCGGCATGTAAGGCATTGGGGTTTCGCTACTCGGTTCTTTACCTTGCCGAGGACGCCGGATGTTTTCGCGCCAGCGCCTTCTCTGGCATAAGCTCGGAGGAAGAGACCTATCTCCGCCAGCATTCTGTACCGGCGGCTATCGTCGCTCGGCTCACCAGTGAAGAGTACCGCATCAGCGATTCCTACTTTATCCCTGCCGAGGCTCCGCTCTGGGAAGATGGCTATGTTGCCAGCTTCTTTGTGGTCGTCGATGAAACTTCTCAGCTAGAACCGCTGCTCACTGGTCAAGGAGTGCCTGCGCAATCACAATGGCAGGTGGAGGATATGCTGATAGTGCCGCTGAAGAGTTCCGCTAACACATTGATCGGCTTTCTCACACCTGACTCGCCTCTAAACGGCCTGCGGCCTACTGTGAAAACGATGGAGCTGCTGGAACTATTCGCCAATCAAGCCGCCGTCGTCATCGAGGGCGCGCGCCTCTACGAAGAAGCCAGACGCATCAGTGAAGAGCGGGCCGCGCTGATCGAGATCGGGCGCGCGCTCTCAGAGCCAGAGGCACAGCGCGATCTGCAATCCGTCTACCATACGATTTATGAACAGGTGCGGCGCGTCATGCCGACCGATGCGTTCCTGGTCAGCCGCTATTTCACCAAAGAGAACCGGATCTTCATTGATTATTTGATCGACGAAGATACCTTGTTTCCAGCGCGCGAATATCTTGCAATCAACGATCACACAATGCATCTCCTTTTTGATGAGAACCTCGGCTATATGTTCTCCACCGCCATCGAATACGCCAGCTTTAACCACCAGGATGCGCCAGATGTAAACGAGGATATCATCGGCAATCTTCGGCCCTCGGAGTCGCTCCTCTTCGTGCCAATTCGCTATGGCAACGAAGTGTTGGGACTGCTCTCCGCTCAAAGTTATCAACCTCATGCCTACTCGCGGCGCCACCTGGAACTGCTGAAGGAAATCGGCGTTCAGGCCGGTTTAGCAATCGTCAATGCGCGGCTCAATATCGAGTTGCGCGAAGCACTAAAGCAAGCGCAGGAATCGGAGCGTCTCAAGAATCACTTTTTGATGACTGCCTCGCACGAATTGCGCACGCCGCTCACTGCCGTGCAAGGCTACCTTGAGTTACTGGGGAACTTCTATGATGCGCTGGATGAAGAAGCAAAATTGCGCTTTATCAGCAATGCCCGGCGCGCTTGTGAAGAACTGGTGCTACTCCTGGGCAATGTGATGGATACCAGCCGCATGGATCAGGAACAAGTACCGCTCAATCTCTGCTCCGTGCAACTGATCAACGCCGTCCAGTTGATTCTGGAAATCCTTGAGCCGACGATTGCCCGCGAAGAACGCCCCGTGCAGGTCAGCATCGCGGACGATATCCACGTCTGGGTGGACGAACTGCGACTGCGCCAGATTTTGCTGAACCTGGTGGGCAATGCTTTAAAATATACTGATGCACCCACCAGTATCGCCCTCGCGGCTGAGCACATTCAACGGCACACGCTCAATCAACGCCTGGCCGACATCAAGCAGCCTGCCCTGGAGAATGTTTCAAGCGAATACGTGCTTGTCTCTGTGCAGGACATGGGAGCAGGTATCAACGCCGAGGATCAGCCGCGGCTCTTCACCAAGTTCATGCGCCTGGAGAGCGCGCTCAACAGCACCCAACGCGGCGCGGGTTTGGGATTATATCTCTGCCGCCAACTCACCGAAGCCATGGGCGGGCGCATCTGGGTGGAAAGCGCGGGCATCGCCGGTGAAGGCTCAACTTTCTTTGTGGCGCTCCCCCTGGCGTAAGGAAACGGCCCCTACGAATTGACGGCTGCAACTTCCTATGTTAACATAGCCGCTAGAGAGCAGATCAGCTTGCTATCGAGAGGAGAATGCTATGAATTTTTATCAGCAATTGCTTGTGGTGCGTGAGCGCCTCGATGATATTGGCGCTCATGATGATACCGTCAACCTTATAGAGACCTTGATACGGAAGGCAGAACCAACCAAAAATGACAAGACGAGCGTAACCCAGACAGTGCTGCTCCGCCATGTTTTGAGAATGCGCGAGACGCTGGACAACGATCACATTTACAACGATCTGCAAGAATTACTCAGCGAGCGCGACGAAATCGAGGTCTCAGCGCGAGAGGACGCGGCTCCGGCAGCGTATGTTGACACGGAACGCCATCCCAGGCCCAAGTCATTCTATAAAGCAAAAAAGGAAAAGACAAAGAAGCAGGATTGAATATTTACCTGCATTGAGAAATCACAACCATTTCTTAACTCTCTATCCCCGCGTTCCCACTGAGCCTATGCTACCATCATTGAGGGAGTACCAGTCATGGTAACGTAGGCTTTTCCCTCTGAACAATCTTATTTCAAATCACGTTGAAAGTGAGGTGCATATATGCGCTCTTTCTCTCGTTTGCGTATCCCGCTTCTGTTGACGCTCCTGGTAGTCATGTTGATCGGCGCTATTGCGGTCGGCCGCACCGGCTTCGCTGCCCATGCTGCCGGCACAAGCGCGGCGCGATCTCCTCTTCACCCGCGGAGGACGGCGGCCTGACCTTCATCGGTTCCCAGGATGGGAAAGTTTATGCTATTAACGCCTCTAACGGTGCAATTGTCTGGAAATATACCACCGGCGGAGCCGTCACCTCTTCTCCCGCCGTGGCCTATAGCCTGATTTACATTGGATCAAGCGATCAAAAACTTTATGCGCTCAATGTCAGGTCTGGCGCGTTGAAATGGAGCTATACCACGGGCGGCGCGATCACTTCCTCGCCAGTAGTATCTAACGGCATCGTATATGTCGGCTCCGCCGATGATAAGCTCTATGCCCTGAACGCGAACAACGGAAAATTGAAGTGGAGCTATACGACGGGCGGCGCTATTACGTCTTCACCAGCCGTAGCAGGTGGCGTTGTCTACATTGGCTCCGCCGATGACAATCTGGACGCGCTGAACGCGACAACGGGCGTGCTGGATTGGAGTTACGCAACCAAAGGGGCTGTCTCCTCTTCACCAACGGTGGCAAATGGCCTGGTCTATGTTGGATCGGAAGATGCTAACGTCTATGCCTTCAGCGCAGCAACGGGAACCTTGAAGTGGAGTTACACCACGGGCAATGCCGTAACGTCCTCTCCCATCGTAGCCAATGGCATCGTCTACGTCGGCTCTTCGGACAGCCTGTACGCCTTCGGCTTACCAGCATAATTGGTTCCGTAGGGGCGTGGGCTTGCCCCGCCCAAAAACGATATTGTCGATCACAAGGGCGGGGCAAGCCCACGCCCCTACGGATTATCCGAGCAACAACCT
>Ga0102924_1005079_pt1 | contig 12929 bp, 8 predicted proteins | sample PaiPotPPM11metaG_FD_80116 | JGI IMG/M metagenome (GOLD analysis project Ga0102924, IMG submission 80116) | Iron sulfur acid spring bacterial and archeal communities from Banff, Canada, to study Microbial Dark Matter (Phase II) - Paint Pots PPM... ... | reverse complement strand
TTCGCATCCACGTTCAGCGACCCGAACTTCTACAGTCACATCTGCCCGGGATGTTACCAGGTCGCGCCGTTCGGCAGCATGCCAGCGGTGCAGAACTACTTTCACGAGCACCCAGGCGACTTTCAGATTCAGAGCAACACACTGAGCGACCAACTTGCCACTTTTGCCGGAACCGAGCAGATAGTCGCCGGTTACGGGATGCAAACCATCGACATAGGCTCATGGCACGTCAACGCTGGGTTGCGTGTCGAGAACACCAACGTGGGCTACCTCGGCCACGTCGCGAGCGGCGTCAGCGACACAGCGGCGGCCGCGGTCCAGCGCGGCACGCACGCTTATACGGATCTGTTCCCCAGCGTCCTGGTTCGCTACGCGATCGATCAGAACACCAACGTGCGGGCCGCGTTCACGCGCGGCATCTCGCGTCCCAACTACCCCGACCTGGCACCCAGCTTCAGTGCCGTTGGAGCCACGCCCGGGTCGCGCAGCAACGGCCTTTCGGAGGGCAACCCCGACCTCAAGCCAGAGCGCGCGTGGAACACTGATCTTCTGGCTGAGCACTACTTCCCCTCAGTCGGCGTGCTGTCGGGCGGCATGTTCTACAAGGACATCAGCGATTTCATCTTCACTCGCACATTCCTGTATCCTGGCCCCCTCCCGGAGTACGCGGGGACGTTTTACGTGTCCCAGCCGCAGAACGGGCCGAGCGCGCACCTGTGGGGTTTCGAGGCCGATTACATGCAGCACCTGACATTCCTCCCTGGCGTACTGCAAGGCGTCGGCTTCGATGTGAACTGGACCCACGTCGAATCGCGCGCCGCCGTCCCCCTAGACACGACGGTGACGTACGTCAATCAGAACGGAACCACCGTGAGTCCGTACACGACTCCGTTCCGCCACTCGCCGATCCCGCGCCAGTTTCCGAACATGTACAATGTGGCGCTACTGTACGATTACTCGCCCGTGACGTTCCGCATAACGGGTCAGTACACGTCGGCCAGCATCTACAGCTACGGTAGCGACGGGACGAGCAACCCCAGCTCCCGCGACACCTGGAACTACGCGCATTGGCAGGTGGACGCCGGTCTGACCTGGTTGGTCTACGGGAACACCGCGCTGCAGGTGCAGGCGCTCAACATCAACAACGCGGTCTTCGGCTTCTTCACCGGTCTATCTGGACCGGGTCAGTCGTACAACATCCAGCGTGAATATTACGGACGCACTTTCTTCTTCGGGGTTCGCCAGGGGTTCTAGCTCAGCGCCAGCCGAACAGGCGGGCCGCGCCTGTTCGCGATCGGCGGAACGCCGGGGCGCATGCCCCGGCGTTCGTGCATTCGGGCGGCAGTTTTCGGTGTAGCTTTTGCGCCATGCGAGTGCTGCTTGTGGAGGACGATCCCGAGCTCGCCGGGATCATTGCGCAGGGCTTTCGCGAACACCACATAGAGGTGGTTGTCGCGGGCGACGTAGCGCACGGACGCGAGCGTGCGGCGCTCGGCACGTACGACGTGATGATCCTCGACGTTCTACTGCCTGGCGGCAATGGCTTCGACCTGTGCGCCGATGTGCGCGCTCGCGGAACCGCCACGCCGATTCTCATGCTGACGGCGCGCGACGCCGTGGACGATCGAGTTCGGGGCCTCGAGGTTGGCGCGGACGACTACCTCACCAAGCCGTTCGCGTTTCGCGAGCTCGTAGCACGCGTGCGCGCGCTCGCCCGCCGCCGCCCCGCGATCGCCCCGGAGCGGGTCCAGGTTGCAGACCTGAACGTCGACCTGGCGTCGCGGCACGTCACCCGCGCGGGCGATCCGGTGACGCTCACGGCGCGAGAATTCGCTCTGTTGGAGTTCTTTGTCCGGCACGAGGGCGTCGTGGCCGACCGCGCGGCAATCGCGGCGCACGTGTGGGATGACAATCACGATCCGTTTACTAACGTGCTAGAGGTGCTCGTACGGCGATTGCGTCGCAAGATCGATGACGACTATGAGCCGAAACTGATCCATACGGTCCGGGGCGCCGGGTATCGCTTCGGCGTCTAGCCGATCGATGCACGACAGGCCGGCATCCGACGGAGCGGCGCTGGGGGCGCTGGCGCCCGCGGGCCAGGGCTCACTGCGACGCCTGCGGCTTCGCCTGACTGCGTGGTACGTGGGGACTTTTGCGCTCATCCTGTTCCTGCTCGGCGCGACTCTGTTCGCGGTGATCGCGCACCAGATGCGGCGAGAGCTGGACGACTCTTTACGCGCGGCGACGCGTGCGGTGGAGCAGGCGACTCACATCCGCGAAGCTGAGGCGGTCTCCGCGCCGGGCGCGGCGATGGACGCCGTCGCCGAGCTCACGATCCCCGGCCGATCGCTCTACCTCTTCGATTCGTCCGGGGCGCTGCTGGTGCCCCGGTCCGCGGATCGGCACGTGAGCGAAGCGGCGTCGCGTGCGGCGCTCGCGGGCGATACCATCGACACGCACTATCACACCCAGGCGCCAAACGATCGCGCTCTGCAGGTGCACGCCGAGTCATTCCGCGTCCCGTCGAGCGGGCGGCGGTACGTGGCGGTCGCCGTGGCGGATCGAGTCGAGCTCGAAGACCGCTATGCCGCGCTCATTGCGACGTTCGCGGGCGCGGCGGTCGCTGCCCTGCTGCTCGTCGCGGCAGGTGGCTGGTTCCTGGCGGGGAAATCGGCGGAGCCAGTCGAGCGCACGCTCGCCCACATGCGGCGCTTCATGGCCGATGCGGCGCATGAGCTGCGCACGCCGGTCGCCGTGCTGCGCGCCAGAGCCGAGGTTGCCCTTCAACGCGAGCGCGACCCAGCTGCATACGGAGAAGCGCTCCAGGCCGTCGGCGTTGAGGCGGAGAGGATTGGCGGCATCGTCGACGACCTGCTGACACTGGCGCGGGCGGACGCGGGCGAGCGGCCCGTCGCGCGTGAGCGGCTGTACCTGGACGACGTCGCGCTGGACGCGGTCGAGAGCGCCCGGGTCCTAGCCGAGCGCCGAGGAGTTGAGCTCATCGTGCGTGAGTTCGAGGAGGCGGGAGTCGAGGCGGACCCAGTGCTGCTGCGCCAGCTGGTGCTGATCCTGCTCGACAACGCTGTGAAGTTCACGGCGCCGGGTGGGCGGGTCACGCTCGACGTGCGGTCCGACGGCGGACGGGGCGTTCTGGCCGTCGAGGACACCGGTGTCGGAATCTCGGCGGACGATCTCCCCAAGGTTTTCGATCGATTCTATCGAGGCGATTCGGCCAGAGCGCAGGCAGGAGGAGCAGGGCTCGGGCTGTCCATCGCGCGGTGGATCGCGGACGCCCACTCGGCGCGCATCGACCTGACATCGACGAGCGGCGTGGGTACGCGCGTCACAGTGCGCTTTCCGCTTCCAACCGCGGCGGGCTGAATCCAGCACGTGTAATAGTGCGGACAGCTTAGGCTGCTAGCGTTACCGGTGACAGGTATGCCTACAATTGCCACCAATGCCACCACGACCCGGGCACTCGCGATCGCCACGCTTGTAGCGATCATTTCGTCCGTCAGCTCGGCGCAAGAGGCCGTGACCCGCGACCAAGCAATTGCCGCTGCGCTCAGTCGCGGATTTCGGGCGGCGCTGGCGCGGAATGACAGCGTGACGGCCGCTGGGGAGCTACGCGTGGCCCGCGCGTACCCGAATCCGACCTTCACCGCGACATACTCCAAAGACGTGCCGCAGTATCACGCGGTGGCAGAGTTCCCGATCGACCTCGCCCACCATGCGCGAGGCGCGAGCGCGCGGGCAGCGCTGGACGCCGCAAGCGCGCGGTACACGTTCGAGCGAGCCGCGGTGCGATTCGAAGCGGACACACTGTACACGCGGGCGCTCGATGTAGCCTCGCACGCTCGACTCTCGCGGCGCACGGCGCGCGACGCCGACAGTCTGCGCACTCTGGCCATTGTGCGACGCGACGCTGGAGACGCCAGCGAGTTGGACGTGGAACTGGCGACGGTGAACGCGGGGCAGGCGGACAACGCCGCGGCGTCCGACTCGTCAGCGGCCGTGGCAGCGCTGCTCGAGGTGCAACGTGTCATGGGCCGCGCGTCGTCCGTGCCTACCGTGTCGCTGGCCGATACGCTGGCCCTGCTCGACACGGCCGCAACCGACGTCCCGCCGCCAACATCCGACACCGGCGCGGCCACGCCAGGAACGACCGGCCCGGCGCCCGTCCCGGCCACCGTGGCTGCGGCCGAGGCGGCGCTGCGGTCCGCGGACAGGGCGGTCTCGGCGGCACGTGTGTCGGCATATGGAACGCCGGCGATTCAGGTCGGCGTCGACTGGCACGACCCCACCCCTAATGGCGAGCGCGGCGCTCTTCCGCTTGTCGCGGCGGCGGTGCCGGTACCGCTGTTCAACAGCGGGCGCGGAGGAGTGCAAGTAGCCCTCGCTGCGCGCGATAGGGCGCGCACCGAGCTGGAGATCGCGAGGCGCGAGAGCGCTGCCGCGATTGCGCAGGTGACTCGCGAGCGAGACCTGGCATTCAGGCGCGTGGCTCGTGACCGCACCCTGTTGAGCGCTGCCGATCGGGTGGCCACCATGTCGGTCACCGCGTTCGCCGAGGGCGCTGTCGCCCTGCCAAGTGTGCTCGACGCACAGAGAACAGCGCGCGATTCTCGGGCACAATACGTCGATGACGTCGCAGCCGCGGACAATGCGGTTACGGAATTGCGGCTGCTCACCACCACTGGCGCGCGGCCGTGATCCCCGCGAGGTCTGGAGCACGATGCGCGAGCACGGTTGCGCCGCTCATCGGTCTCGCGGTGGCACTCGCGTGCAGCGGCCGCCGTGACGCGTCGGCGGCGGGCGGCGCGGCCGACAGCGCAGGCGGACGTGGGGGGGGGGCGTCCACAAGCGGCGCAGCCAGCGACACCGCGGCGCCGCAGCCGATCGTCAGCGCCCGCACCGCAATCGCGACCGTGCAATCATTCGCGACTAACGTGAGCGCGATGGGAACCGTGGCAGCTAGGCCCGGACGATACGCGGAGCTGGGTGCGCCTGCGCCGACCCGAGTCACCAGGATCTTCGTCGTGGCCGGGGACCATGTTGATAGCGGCGCGTCGCTGGTAGCCTTCGAACAAGCGCCGTTCGACGCGGCGGCGGCGAGCGCAGAGGCCGCGCTGGCGACGGCCCAGCGCGCGTACGATCGCGCGGCACGCCTCGCGGATGCCGGCATCGTCCCTCGCAAGGACGTTGACGTGGCCCGCGCGGATCTGGCGCAGGCGAACAATACCGCCGTCTCCGCGCGTCTCGCTCGAGAGCGCGCGACGCTGCATGCACCTCTCACGGGTGTTGTGACGCACATCTCAGCCGTTCTCGGGGCACCGGTCGATCCAAGCCAGCCCGTTGTCGGCGTAGCCGATCCAACCGCGCTTGACGTGGTGCTCAGCTTGTCGCCCGCCGACGGCGCGCAGGTCCGTCCGGCCGCAGCTGTCACGGTGACGGGCGGACAGTCTGCGAGCGGTGAGCCGCTGGGCACGGGTGTCGTGACGACCGTGAGCGCCACCATCGACTCCGGGTCGCGCAGCGTGATCGTCCGTGCACGGCTCGCTCGCCCGGCGCGTGCTCTGCGTATCGGCGAGACAGTCTTTGGCCGAATCACTACTGGCGTCCACCGAGGCGCAGTCACGGTGCCGGTGGAAGCGCTAGTGCCAGACGGCGATGGGCTAAAGGTGTTCGTCGTCGGACAGGACGGGCTCGCCCACGCGCGCCCCGTGGCGGTCGGCTGGCGAACGGAGCGCTTTGCCGAGATCACCGACGGAGTAAAAGCAGGCGAGAGGGTGGTCACGGTAGGCGCGTACGGCATGGACGACAGCGCCAAGGTCGTGCCTCTGGGGACCGCGGCTCGAGACAGTCGGTGAAGCTGTTCGACCTGCTGCGCGGGCAGCGGCGATTCATCTACCTGACGGTCGCGTTGCTGAGCGCGGCGGGCATCGCGGCCGCGTTTCGGCTGCCATCGGCGATCTACCCGGAGCTTGTATTCCCCCGCGTGACGATCGTCGCTGACGGCTCCTCGCTGGGCGCCCGACAAGTGACTTTCAGCATCACGCGGCCGATCGAAGAGGTGGTCAGCACTGTGCCCGGCGTCACGCGCGTATTCTCGCGTTCGATTCGCGGGGCGAGCGAGATCAATGTCTCGTTCGCGCAGAGCACCGACATGATTTACGCGGTGCAGCAAGTGCAGGCGAGGGTGAATCAGGTTCGAAGTCAGCTACCCGACGGCCTCAATATCCAGGTGGAGCGCCTGACACCGTCGATCTTCCCCATTCTCTCATACAACCTCGAAGGTGGCGATCCAGCGACGCTGTACGACATCGCGCGGTATCAGATCCGGCCCGTGCTATCGCGGATCCCAGGCGTCGGACGGGTCGACGTGGAAGGCACGGATGTGCGAGAGATCGAGGTCGTCTGCGAACCAAGCCGCCTCTCGGCGCAGGGACTGTCGTATGATGACGTCGCGGCGGCCATCAAGGCCGCGACATCGGTTGACGCGGTCGGGCGGGTGGCTCAGGACTACAAGCAGTACCTCATCGTGACCGACCAGGAGGCTCGCACCACAGACGACATTGCCAACGTCGTCGTGACGACCGCGATAAATCCGAACGTCCGCGTGCGCGACCTGGGTACAGTCTCCGTCGGCACCGAGGACCACACTCGGATAATCGCCGGCGACGGAAAGCTGGTGGCGCAGATCAACATCTCACGACAGATCGGTGGCAACACACTCGCGATCGCGGATAGCACCGCTGCCGTCATGCGCACGCTCGCCCGCGCGCTACCGCCTGGAGTTCGCTACAAGGCCGTTTACGACCAAGCGGCCCTCGTTCGTGAGGCGGTGGCGTCGGTGCGCGACGCGATGCTGGTAGGTGCTGCACTGGCCGTCGTGATCCTGCTGGTTTTCCTGCGTCACGGGACAATCACGGCGATCAGCGCCAGCTCGATCCCGCTGACGCTCGCCATCACCGTGCTGGTCATGCAGTTCATAGGTCAGACGTTCAACCTCATGACCTTGGGCGCGATGGCGATCGCCATCGGCCTCGTGATCGACGATGCCGTCGTCATCACCGAGAACATCGCTCGTCATCTTGCCCTCACGCCCGACCGGACGCACGCGATTCGAGAAGCCGTCGAGGAGCTCATCTGGCCGGTTACGACGTCGACCATAACTACTGTCGTGGTTTTTCTCCCTCTCGGATTGCTCGAGGGCGTGGAGGGACAGTTCTTCGTCGCTCTATCCGTCACGCTAACCGTCGCGGTTCTGGTCTCTCTCGTGCTGGCGCTCACGATCATCCCGTTGCTCAGTGAGCAATTCGTGCGGGTGGCTGACGCGGAGCCCCAGCCTGCTGCCGCGGAGCGCGGGCGTCGCGGCCTGGTCTCACGCGCGGCTGGTGCTCTCGACGGCCTGGCCGATCAGTATGAGCGGGCGCTAGGGCGCCTCCTGCGTCGGCCGGCGTGGGTCATTGGAGTCGCCGCAGCTCTCATAGTTTTCGGTGTACTCGCCTATCGGACTGTTGGCACGGGATTCCTCCCCGAGATGGACGAAGGCGCGTTTGTACTCGATTACTTCACGCCCGGCGGAACGGCGCTCAGTGAGACCGACAGGCAAATGCGCATCGTCGAAGGGATACTGGCGAAGACGCCGGAGATCGCCGGCACCTCGCGACGCACGGGGGCGGAGCTCGGCCTCTTTGCCACGCTGCAGAATAGCGGCGATCTGATAGCCCGGCTGGTGCCGCGCAGCGCGCGGCATCGGGACATTCAGGAGGTGATCGCTGATGTGCGTGACCAGATCCAGCGCGCGCTCCCGCGTCTGCACATCGAGTTCGTGCAAATCCTCTCCGACGTCATCAACGATTTGGCTGGCGCGGCGCGTCCAGTGGAGGTGAAGTTGTTCGGCGACCGGCTGGAGCAGCTAGAGGCGTACGCGACGTCGATGGAGCCAGACATGCGCAAGGTCGATGGGCTCGTCGATCTACTGACCGGCGTCAGCGAGCCTACCGCCGAGATGTTGCTGCGCATCAATGCGGATGAAGCCGCGCGAATAGGCATGACGCCGCAACAAGTCGGCGCCGACGTCAGCGGCGCGCTGCTCGGCACTCCGGCGGGCGAGTTGAGACTGCAGGATCGGTCTCTCGGAGTGCGAGTGCGCGCACCGGATTCCGTGCGCTTCGACGCGCTGCGACTCGGTCTGCTGCCGGTCATGGGGCAAGGGCGGCGGCCGACGCCGCTGGCCGCGCTCGCCACAGTCCGAGATACGGCGTCCCGCGCCTACCTACTGCGCGAGAACCAACAGCAGATGATAGACATGACAGGTGACGTCGACCAGCGGCCACTGGGGGATGTAATGGCCGACGTGCGCAAAGTGCTCGCCGCCCACCCGCCGCCCTCGGGCGTTCGGGTCGAGATCGGAGGGCAATACGCGGGTCAACAGCGCGCCTTTCGCTCGTTGCTGATCGTGCTTGGACTTGCGGCCGTCAGCGTGATCGCGGTGATGGTGATTCAGTTCGCGTCGTTCGTCGAGCCCCTGATCGTCGTTCTCGCGGCACCGGTGTCGTTCGTGGGCGCAATCGCGCTGCTCCTGGCCACCAAGACGGTGCTGAACGTCTCGTCGTTCATGGGACTGATTCTGCTCGTGGGACTCATCGTGAAGAACGGAATCATCCTACTGGACTTCACTCGGCTACGAATGCGCACCGAGGGAATCGCGCTCGAGGTGGCGATCCGCGAGGCCGCACACACCCGTCTGCGGCCAATCCTGATGACCACGTTGTGTACGCTCTTCGGCCTCTTGCCGCTCGCGCTCGGCCTCGGGGCGGGCAGCGAGCTGCAACGCCCCCTCGCGCTCGCGGTCATAGGCGGCCTCGCGCTCTCGACCCCAATCACGCTTTTCGTCGTGCCGACAATGGTCGTAGCCATACGCGGCCCCGACTACCGACTCCGGGAATAAAGGGCTCCCGACGGCCCGTTTGGCCTAGGCAACCGGTACGCAGCCCTATGGTCGGCCGCTCGTGGTCAGTGCGGCCCGCGGTTTGCCAATTCTCGCGGGAAACATACGAGCGGAGAGGGGCGAACCATGCCGGTCAAGTCGAAACGTCACGCATCAGGCACCACGTCACGGGGCAAGTCCAGCACCACGCCACGAAACGCCTCGCACGCCACATCGAGGCGGCGAAACGGCGCAAACGGCAACGGCGCCGACCCCGATACGCGGGCCCAGCAACACCCGAAGGCGCCGGTGCCGGCTCAGCACCAGCGCTCGCCAGGCTTGGAGTCGGAGGTGCACCCGCGCCCGCAGTACGAAGCGCCGGCTTACATCGGCTCAGGCAAGCTCAATGGCAAGACGGCGCTCATCACCGGCGGTGATTCGGGGATTGGACGAGCGGTAAGTACGCTGTTCGCGCGCGAAGGTGCCGACATCGCCATCGTCTACCTCCCAGAGGAAGAATCCGATGCGCAGGAAACACGGGCGGCGGTAGAGAACGAGGGCCAGCGCGCGCTGCTCATTCCCGGTGACGTGACGAGCTCACGCTTCTGCCACTCTGCCGTCGATCGCACGGTGAAGGAGTTTGGGCGACTCGACATCCTCGTCAACAACGCCGGATACCAGAAAAACCAGCCTACGCTTGCCGACGTTTCCGAGGAGCAGTGGGAGCGGACGTTCCGGACGAACATCTTTGGCTACTTCTACATGTGCAAGGCGGCCGTTCCTCACATGAAGACGGGAAGCGTGATCTTGAACACCGGCTCCATTACCGGCCTCGAGGGCGAGAAAACCCTGATCGACTACTCATCGACCAAAGGGGCGATTCACGCGTTCACGAAGTCCCTAGCACAAAACCTGGTCGAACAGGGCATACGCGTGAATTGTGTTGCGCCGGGCCCTGTGTGGACCCCTCTCAACCCGTCGGCCAAGCCAGCCAAAGAGGTGGAGAAGTTTGGCAGCAAGCAGCCAATGAAACGGCCTGCTCAACCGGAGGAGCTCGCCCCGGCGTACGTGTTTCTCGCGTCGCCCGCGGACTCCAGCTATATCAGCGGCGAGGTGCTGCCCGTACTCGGCGGAGCGACCGTGGCCGGCTAATCCTCACGCGACGCGGCGCTACTTGGTTCCCATAGATGTGCACGCAGTGCCCGGAGTGGGTGAGGGCTTCGAAGAAAAACGACCTCAAGCAACGGAGCTTCCCTCTCGATGCACCAGCGCAGAGAGGCCGGTGTTACACTACCCTTACTCGTCGGTACGAAATGCTTACGCTACAATCCCTAGCCGATGACGGCGCAGGATATGCTGATGAGCGCGGGCTACTATCACGAGAGGTGACTTATGGAACGTCCGGACGGAGCAGACGAGCGCGAACGTGAAGAGGAGGCGCTGAGTCGCGACGAGCGTGAGGGCCTCGTGGGCGACACGGCCAAGAATCGAAACCTGAGCGGCTCGAGCACCTGGGAGACTTTGCCGGACCAGGACGACGCGGCGGACGAGCTGCCGGACGAGTCGTCGGAGGACGACGAGGGATAGTCGTACTCATTTGTTACGCGCTTCCCGGGGCGGGCGTCTCGGGAGTGAATCTTCGCCCCGCCGGAATGCGGGGAGGCCCGCCCCATGATGAAGTGGTATCACAATTTGCGGCTCTCGACCAAGCTTGGAGCCGCGTTCGTGATGATCCTCGCCCTCATGATCGGAGAAGCGCTCGTCGTCGGACGAGAGTTGGGCGAGCAGCACTGGCAGCACGCACGCAATGCTTTCGTGATCGGCACCGTCGTCGCGTTGGCCATCGGAATTCTCAACTGGTGGCTCATCAGGCAGAGTGTTGCGTGGCCGGTAGCAGAGTTGCGCGAGAAGATGGGACGCCTATCCACGGGCGATGTAGACATTGAGGTATGGATCACCTCGACCGATGAATTCGGCGAGCTGGCTCGCGCCCTGGAGCGGATAGTCACCACCCAGAAGCAGATCGCCGCAGCCGCCACCGCGCTGGCGGTCGGCGACGTCTCGACGCCTTTCGTGCCGCGTGGCCCCGGGGACGCTCTGGGTCAGGCAGTCACGCATCTGCAACGCACCGTACAGAGCCTTCTGGACACGATGGGCCGCCTAATCTCCGCGGCGACTGCCGGGCGTCTGACGGAGCGGGGAGATGCGTCGGCGTATCAAGGTGCCTTTCGCGACGTCGTGACAGGCATGAACTCCACACTCGACGCAATCGTACATCCGCTGGCAGAAGCATCCGCGGTGTTGGGGCGAGCATCGGAGCGCGACGTGACGGCCCGGATGGTGGACCAGTACCGTGGCGAGATGGCCGAATTCCAGCGGACACTGAACGCCGCCGTGCACAATCTGGACGACGCGCTTGCTCAGGTGAGCGGGTCGTCCGATCAAGTGGCCGCCGCGGCTGACCAGATCCGGATAGGGAGCGAAGCGCTCGCGGAGGGCGCGGGCGAACAGGCCGCCGCCGTACAGTCCGTCTTCACCGAGCTACAGAGCCTAGCCACGGTTATCCAGGAGAACGCGGCTCACGCGCACGCCGTCCGCGGCTCTGATGCGAAGAACGGTACGGGTACCGAGCGTGCGCCTGTAGGTAAGCGGGCGGCCAGCATGCGAGAGCTGTCCGAGGCGATGAAGAAAATCGAATCGTCGTCCGCGGCAATTGTGGCCATCGTGCACGCCATGGACGACGTCGCGGCTCAGACCAACGTGCTCGCGCTCAACGCCGCGATCGAAGCCGCGAGAGCGGGAGAGTACGGCAAGGGCTTCGCCGTCGTCGCGCAGGAGGTACGTAGTCTCTCCGTGCGCAGTGCCGATGCGGCGCGCAGTACTGCCAGACTGATCGAAGAAGCTCGCCGGAGCGCGGTGGACGGGGCCAGCATCGCGCAGCAGGTTTCCGGCGTGATGGATGACATCGCGGCGGCGAGTGAACGCCAGCGCGAAGGCGTCGAGCAGATCCGAGTGGCCATGGAGCAAGTGAACCACGCCACGCAGGGCATTGCGGCGAGCTCCGAGGAATCGGCCGCGGCAGCGCAGGAGCTGCAGAGTCAGGCCGAAGAGCTGCGCGGGCTGGTTGGCGCATTCCGACTCACGCACGCAAAGCACGAACCGCGGCCTTCGCACGAAACGTCGCGCGGCAAGCTAGCAGCCTAGCGCTGGCGCGGGCGCTCGTGGCACCCGCGCGTTGCCGCGCGGTGGGCGGGGCATATCTTAGTCCGCCGCATGCCACAATTCGGCTCCCGATGCGCGGTTTCGGCCGCGGTCCTCAGCATCGCGATCGTCCTCGCGCCGGCGCTCCGTGCACAAGGCAGCGCCGACATCCCGCTCGACGACAACGCCTACTACTACATCGACGCGCTTCTGGCGCGCGGCGCCCTCCACACGCTGTCTGCGCTGGAACGGCCCTATTCCGTGCGCGAGGTAATCAAGGCGCTCGACAAGGACTCACTACTCGACGCATCGGGTGCGATGCGGGGCTTAGCCAAGGGCCTTCGACGCACGCTCCGACGCTACGATGCCGGCACGCGCGACGCCGAGCTTCGGCGGGCGCGACAGGATAGCAGCGACCGGGCGCTGGTTCGCTACATAGTTGGGGTAGACGGGTTCGCCACGGCGCAAACGTCGAGTGTCCGGGAGCTAATGCTCGACAACCAGAAACGGGCCGTGTATCCCGGCGCGGACTTGCGGGCGCTCGCCGACGTGGGCCCCATCACGGTCGTGTTTCGCGGCGAAATCGATGGCCGGCTCGTGCACGATCCACAATTCATGATCGGAGGGAATCCACAGGACAACGCGCTCATCGAGGACGCCTACATCGATGGAAAGTGGAAGCTGGGCGAGCTGTTCTTTGGCCGAGAGCTGCGCAACTGGGGCCCCCCTCCACTCGACGGGCTCATTCTCGGGCACTATGCCTACCCGTACGACCAGATCTACGCCGTCA
>Ga0102924_1005078_pt1 | contig 12931 bp, 12 predicted proteins | sample PaiPotPPM11metaG_FD_80116 | JGI IMG/M metagenome (GOLD analysis project Ga0102924, IMG submission 80116) | Iron sulfur acid spring bacterial and archeal communities from Banff, Canada, to study Microbial Dark Matter (Phase II) - Paint Pots PPM... ... | reverse complement strand
GGGAGGGCCCGGTGCTCGCCGCCGACGGGGGCTGGGAGCCGGTTTCTCCCGGCAGCGCCCCCTTCCGTCCCACCGACTTGGTGCCGCACGCCTTGAGCGTGGCGGAGATCGCCGCGGTGACGGCGTCCTTTGCAGCGGCGGCACGACGGGCGGCGGCGGCCGGGTTCGACGTGATCGAGCTGCACGCGGCGCACGGCTACTTGCTGCACGAGTTTCTCTCGCCGCTCAGCAACCCGCGTGGCGATGGCTACGGCGGCGACTTCGCCAACCGCATTCGCCTGCTGCTCGAGGTGGTGGACGCGGTGCGTGCGGCCTGGCCGCCACCCCGCCCGCTTTGGGTGCGCCTCTCGGCCCAGGACTGGGTGGAAGGCGGCTGGTCGCTCGACGATTCCGTGGCGCTCGCCGGCGAGTTGAAGGCGCACACGGTCGACCTGGTGGATTGTTCCTCGGGCGGCAACGCGCCGCAGGCCAGGATCGCCGCGGCCCCCGGCTACCAGGTGCCGTTTGCCGCCCGCCTCCGCGCCCAGGCTGGGATCGCCACCGCTGCCGTCGGCATGATCACCGATCCCGCGCACGCCAATGCCATCGTGGCCGCGGGCCAGGCGGACGTGGTGGCCCTGGCGCGCGAGTTCCTGCGCCAACCCTACTGGCCGCTGCACGCCGCCCGCGCCCTGGGCGCCACCCCGGCGCTCGCCGCGCTGGTGCCGCCGCAGTACCAGCGCGCCTTCCCGCTTTGAGGACGAGGCGGGCGGTGGAGGCCGGGGCGCGCCGCGCTACGCCTGCAACATCAGCTTCACCGCGCCGCCCACCGCGGCGATGAAGGCCTCCAACTGTGCATGTTTCTCGATGTAGAAGTCGGCCCCGGCGCGCTTGGAGCGGTGATGGTCCCGGACGGCGGTGGAAGAGGTGATCACGGCAATGGGCACATCGGCGAGGTGCGGCGTTTGCCGCAGCCGCCCGAGCACCGCGAAACCATCGCTGCGCGGGGTGTTCAGGTCCAGCAGGATCGCGTCCGGCTGCTGGGAGTCCAAGTCAATCGCTTCCACGAAACACAGGGAAGCCACCGCCTCGCATCCTGCCGCGAAACGCCGCATCTCAAACCTGATCCCGTGTTCTTTCAAGGCCAGCTCGATGAGCATGACATCGGCCGGATTATCTTCGATGAGAACGATCTGGGCGACTTTCATGGCGCCTCCGATGCTGCCGGCGCCGTAAAAATAAAAGTGGAACCCTGTCCCACGGTCGATTCCACGGTCAGCGTCCCGCCGTGTTTGGTCACGATGTTGCGGGCGTTGGTCAAACCCAGGCCGGTGCCGGGGGTCTCGTCGCCATGCAGGCGTCGGAAGGGCAGGAAGATGTCTTCCTGTGCGCTGGCTTCGATGCCAATGCCGTTGTCACGTACGGCGATGCGCCACTGGTCATCCTGCGGGCTCGCGGTAATGTGGACCTGCGGCGCTTCGTCCTCGCGGGCATATTTGATGGCGTTGGAAATCAAATTCTGTAAGAGCAGGATCAGCGATACTTCTTCGACCGCGACGGTGGGCAAAACGTCGTGGGTGATGGTGGCGTTGCGCTCCTTGATCAGCAGGGCCAGCATGCGTATCGCCTCCTCCACCGCCCGGTTGGCGTCGCAGGGGGCGGTCGGGGTGTGATCCGTGTTCTGCGTGGTCCAGTACTCGCGCATGCCCTTGAGCAGCGCCTCCATCCGCAGCGCCCCGTCCACCGCGAAGTCGATGTACTGGTCGGCGCGGGCATCGAGCTGGCCGCGGTAGGTGCGGGCCAGCAACTGCGAGTAGCTGACCGTCATGCGCAGCGGCTCCTGCAGGTCGTGCGACATGGCATAGGAGAAGTGGGTCAGGTGATCGTTGGCCTCGCGCAACTGGTCCTCGGTGCGCTGGCGCTCGGTGATGTCCTCCATGGCCAGCAGGATCAGGGGTACGTGATCGACTTGGCGGGCGTTGAGCAGGAACGTGCGTTTGTCGGTCGCATCGCGTTCCACCTCCACCAGGAAGTTCTCCACCGTCTTCTTCTGCGGCAGCAGTTCGGACATGAGCTTCCGCAGCGGCGGCACATCCCAACGCTTCTGGTTCAGATCGTAAAGCGTCTTCCCCAGGGTTGCCTCCGCGTCGACCTGGAAGGCGGCGTAGAAGGCTTGATTGGCCGAACGGACCTGCAACGCGGCATCCAGCACCAGCAACGGTTCGCGCACCGTGTTCACGATGTCTTCCGCGAAGCGGCGCGCGCTGTCCGCCTCGTCGCGGCTCTGCTGCAGCTCGGTGATGTCGACGAAGGTGAGCAGGGCGCCTTCCACCGCGCCGCCGGCGGTGCGGTAGGGAAGCATCGACAACCGGTAACGTCCTCCCGAGGCGGGGGTCACGACCTGCTGGTGCACGGTTTCAGTCGCCAGCACGGCCGCAATATCCTCCGCCAGCCAGGTGCAGGAAAACAGTGCCGCCAGGTCGGTGATGGGGCGGCCCACATCGCCCGGGGTGAGCGGGAACAGGCGCTGCGCCGAGGTGGTGTAACTCCGAATCCGCAGGTCGCGGGTCAGAAACACGGTGGCGATCTGGGTGCTGTCGAGCAGGTTGCGGAGATCGCCGTTGGCCTGGTCGAGCTCCGCAACCTTGCGGTTGAGCTCCGTGTTGAGCGTCTGCAGCTCCTCGTTGTAGGAATGCAGCTCCTCGCGCGAGGCCTCCAACTCTTCGCTGCTCGACTGGTACTCCTCGCTGGTGGAACGCAGGTCGATCTGCGTGGCGCGTAGCTCCTCCCTCGAAGATCGCAGTTGATCGCGCAGCGTTCCCATCTCCGCCTGTAGGCTGTCGGCATCGCCGGGCGGAACTGAGGCGGTGCCCTGGTGGTCGGGCGCCACCTCGGCTTCGCGGTTGGCGGTCGAGGGCGGTGCGGCGGAGGGGGGGTGCGATTTTGAATCCATGGCTTCATGCCCGTTGGGCGTCGGCCGCTCGGGCTCGGAGGACCAAGTCGGGCCGGTTGGGACGCTGATCGGAAACTGGAAGGTGGAGGGGATGTCGATGCGTTGAAAGACCGAAAACCGGGCGTTGATGGGCAAAAAATGATCCCCGTTGCCGGTTACATCCTCCGCCGAACCCAGAAAGAGGTAGCCCGTGGGACGCAGGGAATGATGGAACATCAACATGAGGCGGCGCTGCAGGTTGGCCTGCATGTAAATCATCACGTTGCGGCACACCACCAGGTCGAGACGCGTAAACGGGGGGTCCTGGGTCACGTTGTGGCTGGCGAAGATGCAGTGCTCGCGGATTTCGCGCTTGACCTGCAGGCAGCCATCCACCCGGTTGAAGAAGCGCGCGACTCTGGCCGGACTCACCTGTTCGGCCACGCTCTCCGCGTAACAGGCCTTGCGGGCCACCGCCAGCCGACGCTCGTCAATGTCGCTGGCAAACACCTTCAGGCGCGGCGGATTGGCGAGGGTCGCGAGGTGCTCGTGGAGCAGCATGGCGATGCTGTAGGCCTCCTCCCCCGAGGCGCAACCCATCACCCAGACGCGCACCTCGTCGTTCGGGCCCTTGCCGGCGAAGAGGCGCGGCACCACCTGCTCGCCCAAGTAGGCAAAGGCCTCCGGGTCGCGGAAAAACTGCGTCATGCCCACCAGCAGATCGCGAAACAGCGCGTCCACCTCGGTCGGTTCACGATCCAGCAGCGCGAGGTACTGTCCGGTGGTCTCGGTGTGGGAGATGTTCATGCGCCGTTCCAGGCGGCGCTGCACCGTGTTCTCCTTGTACAGCCGGAAGTCGTTGCCGGAGCGCAACTGCAGCAGGTCGTGAATTGCCGCCAGGTGCGTGGGCTCCAGCGCGTCGGCCTCGCGCGGCTGCCCCGCGTGATACCAGTAGGTGAGCAGTTGCGCCCACATCTGTCCCGGGGCCAGAACGTGATCGACCAGCCCGGTGGCGATGGCGCTGCGTAGCAGCGGGTCGAACCCGGCCGACTCCAGCGTCTGCGCCAGCGCCATGCCGCCATATTCCTTGATGGCGCGCAAACCCAGGGTGCCGTCCGTCCCGCCACCCGAGAGGAGAATGCAGATCGCATTCGCCCCCTGGTCCTTGGCCAGGGAGACAAACAGGCTGTCGATGGGGAAGTGGCTCTCGCGCGGGCTGCGAAGATGCAGCACGCCATCCTCGATGGTGACGGTCGCGTCGGGCGGAATCACGTAGGCGTGACCGCGTACCACGCGGGTGCCGTCCCGGATCTGTTCCACCGGCACGGCGGTGCTTCTCCCCAGCAGTCCAGGCAGCGAGCTGCCATGTTGCGGGGACAGATGTTGCACGATGATAAAGGCGGCGGGAGGATTAACCGGAACCTGGTGGAGGAACTCCTCCAGAGCCTGCAGACCCCCGGCGCTTGCACCGATCCCGATGATCGGGAACCGACCCGGAAGCGGGGTGCTGGGTTGCATGGGCAGGCCTTCAACCCGGTCAGTTTTTGGCTGAAAGAGTAGGTAGAAGCGACTGTAGCACAGATTGTGAGAAGTCAGTTAACCCGAGGGTGACACTACGCGCCTCGAAACACTGTTTAATGCCTGTATTTCATGGCTGCTGGTCCGACCTAGCGCTTCTCCCCGGGTGGAATATAGGGCACTGCCGGCGTACCTTCGGGCTTCGCGGGGGAGAACTTCCGCGGCAGCGGGACCGAGGCCGGGAACGTGAGGTGGGGCTCCACCAAGCGCGAGGGCATCGCATCCGGCAGCGAGATGAGCAGCGGCGGCGTCGGCGCCTGGCTGAAGTCGAAACAGTCCAACATGGCGTCGGCGCGGTGATCGCGCGGCGTCAAGTGGGGCAGACTCCAGCGCAGTTCAATGAAGCGCAGAACCGAGGTGAAATCATAGGTGTAGTGCGATACGTAACCGGCCTTGGCGCGCGGCGAGATGACCAGCATCGGCACCCGCGGTCCGTACCCGTAAGCGTCCACTTCCGGCGGCGGTACATGATCGTAGAAGCCTCCGTAATCGTCCCACGTCAAAAAAATGACGCTGTTGTTCCAGTAAGGACTCCGCATCAGCGCGTTCACGGCGCGCGTGACGTACCACATACCTTGCGCCACCGGTTCCGGGGGGTGCTCGCTGTCCTGGAAGTCGGGAATGATCCAGGAGACCTGCGGCAGGGTGCCGTGGTCAAGATCAGCGAAGTACTGCTGCAGGGGAACCAGGTGGCGCATGGCCATGGGGCTCTCGCGCACCGTTTTGAAGCCCGGCAGCGGGTTCCAGAGCGTGTACACCTTGGGGTCCGGAAAGGCCAGCCGTGACAGCGTGTTGGCCCGGCCGGGCGGGACGGGCTGGGTCTCGACGTAATACTTCCAAGAAACTCGTTGATTGCCGAGCCGGTCCACGATGGAGGCGAAGCTGAAGCCTTCCGCATCGTCCCGTACCTCTTCCAGTCGCTGGAGGGTTCCGACGTTGTTGATCGTGCCCCCGGACTGTGCCGCCACGGTATAGGCGTGATTGGGCGAGCTGCCGGTCATGATCGAGGAGAAGAACCGGTCACAGAGGGTGAAATGCCGCGCGTACTGCCAGTAGTTGGGAATATCGCGCTCGTCCAGATAGCCCATCGTGTAGGGCGTGCCCTCCGCCCAGACAAATCCGTCCATGGCGCCGTGGTCGTAGGCCGCGTGTGCGGTCTGCCAGTCGTGCTCGAGGTCCAGCACGGGCTGCTCCGGCGGCATATGAAACGGCGGCACGCATTCCGTCGCCCCCGGCAATTTGGGCAGACAGGTGGAAGGCGGCGTGCCGTCCGCCCCGGGGTAGGTGCCGAAGTAGTTGTCGAAAGAGCGGTTCTCCTGAATGATCCAGATCACGTGCTGAATTGCATCCATGCCGCGCGCCGCGGAGGCAGCCGGCGCCGGTTCGTCCCGGATCACGGGCGCGCGACCCAGCCCGCCTTGCGCCGCCGCCGTAGTGACGCCCAGGGCCATGAGCGCTGCCGGCAAAAGTTTCATCACGCAGGCCTGGTGCGTGACCCATGCGGCGGTCTTCATAATCCCCCCAATGCGTTTCTCAAAGCGTCCGCGAAAGGGACGGTAGCACGGGATATAAAAAACAGCACGCCCGTGCCCGTGCCGGCCGACCCTCCCGTCGGGCGCAGCCTGGGAAGGGTGCTGCAGGTCGGTCGACCGAGTGTTGCGCAGCTGTCATCCCGACCCCGGACAACCCGATTCAGAGATCGGTCGGCCCCGGGCCGGGATCCGGCGGCTCATCCGAGTCTGCGGTTTCGGCTAAAAGGGCGTGCAGATCGAGCCGTCGCGTGTCCATGGCCAGGGCCCCGTCGGGGGTCCGCGGCCAGATCATCTCGGGCCGGTCCCAGTAAAGTTCCACGCCGTTGTCGTCCGGGTCGCGCAGGTAGAGAGCTTCGCTGACGCCGTGGTCGCTCGCCCCCTCCAGTGCGATACCCGCGGCCAGGACCCGGCGCAAGGCGACGGCTAGCGCAACCCGGCTCGGGTAGACGATGGCGAGGTGGTAAAGGCCCGTGCTGCCGGGTGGGGGTGGGGAACCGCCGGCGCTGTCCCAGGTGTTGAGCCCGAGGTGGTGATGGTACCCGCCGGCGGAGAGAAAGGCGGCGGCGTTCCCCAGCCGCTGTTGCACCTCGAACCCCAGCACGTCCCGGTAGAAACGCAGGGCCCGCTCCAGGTCGGCGACCTTGAGGTGAACATGTCCGATACGCGCCTGCGGCGCGATAGGAACGGGGTGCGGGTTCATGAAGTACTCCTCGCTTCCCAGCCTAACGTAGCGGGTGGACTCGGGCGCGCCGCCGCCACCAAAAACGCGCGCTAAGTCACTTGCAACTTGCAAGCGACAGTGGTAGCGTGACGGCGTTGAACAGGAAGGTGGCAGTGAAGGGTCGCTCCGGGTGCCCGGTGAGTATTGCGCTGGAGGTTTTCGGCGACCGCTGGTCGTTGCTGCTGGTGCGCGACCTCATGGTGCGCGGGTTACGGACCTTCAAGGAGTTCCAGCAGTCGGGCGAGGGAATCGCGTCCAACATCCTCGCCGACCGACTGAAGCGGTTGCAGGAGGCGGGCATCATCGTGGCCGAGCGGGAGACGAGCGACGGACGGCGTGTGAACTATCGGCTGACCGAGAAGGGGATTGATCTGGCGCCGGTGCTGCTGGAGTTGCTCCTCTGGGGGGCACGGCATGAGGAGACCGGGGCGCCTTGCAGCGTCATCGCCGCCATGGCCAGCCACCGGCAGCAGGTGCTGGCCGAGGTGCGACGCCGCTGGCACGATCGCGACCCGACCCCGCTGCTGCCCCGCTTTGCCGAAGCCGGTCGCGGCGAGCGTCGGCCTCGATCCCCACGCACCCGCGCTATCATGGGCCGCTGGGCGGGCCCCCACCCGAAGGATAAAAAATGAACGAAGCACAAGTCGCGGCGCCAGCCACGGGAATGCTCTGGACGGGACGCGTGATCAGCGGGCTGGTGGTCGTGTTCATGATCTTCGACGGGGTCACCAAGATCCTGCGCCTGGCGCCGGTGGTGGCGGGGACCGTCCAGGCGGGTTACCCGGAACGCATGGTGGTTCCGATCGGAATCGCAGCGCTGGTCTCCGCCCTGCTCTACGCCCTGCCGCGCACCGCGGTCCTGGGCGCCATCCTGCTGACCGGCTTTCTGGGTGGGGCCACGGCGACCAACGTGCGCCTGGCCAGCCCGTGGTTCGTGTTCCCGGTGGGGTGCGGCGTGCTGGTCTGGTTGGGACTCTACCTACGGGATTTGCGGCTGCGTGCCTTGCTGCCGCTGCAGCGATCGCAACGCGACCGACAATGAGGCGGTGACGAGAACGGACGGGGAAAGGAACAGGACATGAGCAAAGTACGGGTGCTGGTGGGCACGCGCAAAGGCGCGTTTATTCTGACCGCCGACGGCAAGCGTTCGCAGTGGGAGGTCAGCGGGCCGCATTTCGCGGGCTGGGAGATCTACCACGTCAAGGGGTCGCCGGCCGACCCCGACCGGCTCTACGCCTCGCAGTCGAGCGGCTGGTTCGGGCAGCAGATCCAGCGCTCGAACGACGGCGGCGCGAGCTGGGAGCCGGTGGGGAACAAGTTCGCCTACGACGGCGTCCCCGGTACCCACCAGTGGTACGACGGCAAGCCCCATCCCTGGGAGTTCAAGCGCGTCTGGCACCTCGAGCCCTCGCTCACCGATCCCGAAGTCGTGCTGGCCGGCATCGAAGACGCAGCGCTGTTTCGCTCACAGGACGGGGGCGCGAACTGGCAGGAGCTCTCCGGCCTGCGCGGCCACGGCTCCGGGTCCCGCTGGACGCCGGGCGCCGGGGGAATGTGCCTGCACACCATCCTGCTCGACCCAAGTAACGCCCAGCGCATGTACATCGCCATCTCGGCGGCGGGCGCCTTCCGCAGCGACGACGGGGGCACGAGCTGGCGGGCCATCAACCAGGGACTGCGCTCGCAGTACATTCCCGACCCGACCGCCGAGGTCGGGCACTGCGTCCATCGCCTCGCCATGCACCCCGCCCGCCCGCAGGTGCTCTTCATGCAGAAGCACTGGGACGTGATGCGCAGCGACAACGCCGGCGAGTCCTGGCAGGAGGTCAGCGGCGACCTGCCCACCGACTTCGGCTTCGTCATCGACGTGCACGCGCACGAGCCGGAGACGATCTACGTGGTCCCCATCAAGAGCGACTCGGAACACTTCCCGCCCGAGGGCAAGCTGCGCGTCTACCGCAGCCGCAGCGGGGGCCACGCCTGGGAGCCGCTGACCAAGGGCCTGCCGCAAAGCAACTGCTACGTCAACGTGCTGCGCGACGCCATGGCGGTGGACGGCCTCGACCAGTGCGGCGTCTACTTCGGCACCACCGGCGGGCAGGTCTACGGCTCGGCCGACGCTGGCGACAGTTGGACGGCCATCGTGCGCGACCTGCCGCCGGTGCTGTCGGTCGAGACGCAGACGCTGGCGTGAGAATAAAAAGCGCGGGTTCGGTTGCCGGCGCGCAGCGCGGCGGATGACAGCGAGCGGGAGTGAAGGATGCAGTTGAATGACGGGCGGCAGGCACGGCGGGCGGGGAAGCGTGCCGCGCCGCGGCAGGTGGGCGCATGATCCACGTCATGCTGCCGCAGCATCTGCGCACCTTGGCGCGGCTGGACGGCGATGTCGAGCTGGAGTTGGAGGGCGCGGTCACCACGGCCGCCATCCTCGATGCGCTGGAGGCGCGCTTCCCGATGTTGCGCGGGACGATGCGCGACCAGGTCACCGGCAAGCGGCGGGACTTCGTGCGGTTCTATGCCTGTGAGCAGGATCTCTCGCACGACGCGCCGGACGCGCCGCTGCCGGCCGCGGTGGCCGCCGGCACCGAACCCTTCATCGTGCTGGGCGCCATCGCCGGCGGCTGATCCCGAACGGAAACGGTTGTTGGATTTTGGTTGTTGGTTGTTGGCGGTTCCCCGGCAGGGCGGTGGATAGTAGCCGGGGGCAGCGGCGCGCCAGCGGCGCTGCCCCCCGGACCAGGACGGCGATGCGTGCGCGCCGATTGATCGGCGCCGGAGGCGCCGCTTCCCAACCTCCGGCAGCGGTCAAGCAGCGCATGGGCAGCGGGCACGCCCGCAGGCCGATCTGCTGGCGCGGCCCGCCCCTGGCGGGGCGAAGCCTGATCAAGTTGACGTCCGGATTGCTACGACGTCTGGTGGATTACATGATGAAGCGCGTTGCTTTCTGTGTTGTCCTGGCGTGCGGCGGTCTCAGCGCGCAGCACTTGACCTGGCAGCCATCGCCGGGACATATCCAAGTGCCGCTCTGGCCGGGGAGGGTGCCTGACCCCCAGCCGGTGGCGGGGCCGGAGTTCGCCGAGACGTCGGCGACGGCGTGGCAGGACACCGGCCGGCCGATCACGGGGGTGAGCAACGTGACGCGGCCCACGCTGACGGTCTACTCGCCCAGGGGAAACAATACGGGCGTGGCGGTCGTCGTCTTCCCTGGGGGCGGCTATCAGGGCCTGGCCATCGATCTTGAAGGCACCGAGGTCTGTGATTGGCTGACGCCCAAGGGAATCACGTGCGTGCTGCTGAAATACCGCGTCACGGACGTGGGGCCGTATCCCAAATCGGGGCCCTATCCGGAGTCACCGATGGCGTTGGAAGATGCACAGCGAACGGTGGGGCTGGTGCGCTATCACGCCGCGGCGTGGCATATCGATCCGCACAAGGTCGGGGTGCTGGGGTTCTCCTCGGGCGGGCATCTGGCGGCGGCGATCAGCACGCACTTCGGGAAACGTTTGTACCCGGCCGTCGACGCCGCCGACCGGGAGAGCTGCCGCCCGGACTTCGCCGTGCCACTCTATCCGGGACATCTGTCGCTGTCGGCGGCGGAATGGGATGCCCGGCAGGGCGCCAGAACGTTCGTGGTCCGTCATGCGCCGACGGCCGACCGACACCTGGGCTTGAATCCCGCCCTTCCCGTCACCAGCCAGACGCCGCCCACGTTTTTGCTGCAGGCGGAAGATGACCACGTGGACAACGTCGACGACGCGCTGGCCTACTACATCGCGCTCAAGAAGGCGGGGGTTCGCGTGGAGATGCACTTGTACGCCCAGGGCGGGCATGCGTTCGGTCTGCGGCGCACCCAGCTGCCCATCACCGCGTGGCCGGCCTTGGTGGAGACGTGGCTGGGGACCATCGGCATGATCGCCAGGTAGGCGCCGGGGGAGCGCATGTGCATCGCCTTGTGGCTCCGAAAAACCGGTACGTGATCGGGCTGTTCCGTTCGGGTCGCTGTCCGACCGGGGAGAGCCTTCGGCATCGCAGGGAAAGTCCCCGCCACCGCTTGCCGCGACCAGAACAGAGGGTCATAACTCTGTATGAATCGAAGGTTCCCCATGCCACCAGCAAGGTGATTTCCATGACCCCTGCCTCCGGCAATGCTGAAGGATGCTGAGCGGCTGGCCAAGCGGGAAAACCGCACCATGAGCCAACTGATGCGGGAGGCTCTGCGCCATTATCAGCGGTCCCGTCAACGCGATGAAACTAACGCCTTCGGGCGATCCGGAGCCCGGGCGCTGGGAGTTGCCGAAACCGATGTCGTGCCGCTCGTCACGACAATCCGCCGCGAAGGGCGCACCGCTCGATGACGCGGATGGTTCTCGATTCCAACGTCCCCGAACGAGAGCCCATTCTCCGCTTGCGCCAAGTATACAAGTAATTGTATAGTTCCAATCGATGCGGCGGCTCAAGCCAGTGGAGTTCCGTGGGGACGCTCTCGACGCACTCCGGGCGTTTCCTGTGTCGGCACGGCGTGAAGCGGGCTTCCAGCTTGGGTTGGTGCAAGAGGGGCGCGATCCAGACGACTGGAAGCCGATGAACACCGTCGGTCGAGGGGTCCGCGAGGTACGAATTCGCGATGAGGCCGGCGCCTTCCGTGTGATTTACGTGGCAAGCTTCGAGGGGGCCATCTTCGTACTGCATTGTTTTCAGAAGAAGTCGCGGAAAACCAGCCCTGCGGATCTTGAGTTGGCGACTCGGCGCTACAAGGATTTAAGGAGGGAATTGCAAAATGAGCAATAAACGCTTTGCCACGGTGTGGGACGCGATCGAGGACACCCCAGCGCAAGCCGAAAACATGAAGCTCCGGGCTTCTCTGATGCTGGCCATCAGAGACCGGATTGAACGCGAAGGCTGGAGCCAGGGCCATGCAGCCAAGCTGTTAGGCGTCACCCAGCCACGCATCTCCGATCTCGTGCGCGGCAAGATCGATTTGTTTGCGCTTGACACGCTTGTCACGATGCTTGCCGCGGTCGGACTTCAGGTTGAATTGCGCATCGGCGCGGGCTCCTGCCAAATGAAGACGGCTGCGCGAGGTGTCCGGGGATCGGTGCCCCATCGGTCCGCCGGGGCGTCCCGCCGGGCGGCGGTCCGACGTTCAACCTAAATCGACTCTACGCCCTGACCGCTGAGGAGGGCGCTTCAGGTTCTGCGGCCCTGCCACCGCGGGCTTGATCGTACCGAATAGTCTCGTCTCCCTTCAGCCGCTGCGTGCACATCTGCCGCCAGTATGCGCAGGTTGGCATCAACGTCATCGTATGACTTGCGCAACGCGCTTGCCTTCATGCCGCGGCTGGAGACACCCGACGCTTTGCGGGCCAGCACAACCTGTAAACCGTCGAATAAGATGGCTGGCACGTGGGGGCCAGACCTCTGCCCTGTCAAGGAGTGCTCCAGCCAGCTGAGCTAGGCGGACGTGCGCCGATTCAAGCGCATCCAGGGAAGCGATCCGGGGGCGGCGGCGCTGGCGCGACTTGCCCCCGGCTACCATCCGTCGCCCCTGCGGGGCGGAAACCGCGGCGGCCCGGCTACTGTCCGTCGCAAAAAGCGGACACGCCCATAAAAGCGATTGAGAAAAATGGTAGGCACGTGGGGACTCGAACCCCAGACCTCTACCGTGTCAAGGTAGCGCTCTAACCAGCTGAGCTACGCGCCTACGCGACGGGCTGTGCGGCGTCGGCACCGCGGCCACACCGGAAGTTTAACACGGGCGGTGCGCGGTCCGCGTGCTTGTCGGCGCCCTGTTCGGCGCGTATCGTGGGTCCCTGATGGCGCTGTGGATTGCATTCCTGCGGGCGATCAACGTGGGCGGAACCAACCTGCTGCCCATGCGGGATCTGGTGGCGCTCTGCCACCCGCTGGGCTTCTTGCAGGTGCGCACCTGTCTGCAGAGTGGGAACGTGGTCTTCAACTCCGAGCGTTCGGCGGAACAGGTCAAGGGCTTGCTGGAAGGAGCCCTCAGCGCGCGGTTGGGAAGGCCGGTGGACGTCCTGGTGCGCAGCGCCACGGAATTGGCCGCCATCTTGAAGGCCAACCCGTTTCCGGAAGCAGATCCGGCGAAAGTGGCCGTCGTGCTACTGACCGCCAAGCCGTCCGCGACCTGGTTGACGCGCGTCTCGATCCGCGATGACGAAGTGGTGCGGC
>Ga0102924_1005076_pt1 | contig 12934 bp, 10 predicted proteins | sample PaiPotPPM11metaG_FD_80116 | JGI IMG/M metagenome (GOLD analysis project Ga0102924, IMG submission 80116) | Iron sulfur acid spring bacterial and archeal communities from Banff, Canada, to study Microbial Dark Matter (Phase II) - Paint Pots PPM... ... | reverse complement strand
CCGCCGCGGCCGCGGCGGGCGGGGTGACGGTGGTGATCGACATGCCCAACACGGTTCCGGCCGTCGACAGCGCCGGCGTCCTCGAGTCCAAGTCGGCACTCGCGCGCAGCAAGGCCCGCGTCGACTTCGGCCTGTGGGGCCTCATCCGGTCAAGCTCGACGCCCGAGGACCTGGAAGGGATGGCGGCCGCGGGAGCGGTCGGTTTCAAGGCTTACCTCGCCTACTCGTTCAGCCTGAGCCGGAAGCAGGTCCTGTACTCCCCCGCCTCGGACGACCCCGACCTCGAGCCACCGGCCGACTACGGCACCCTGGCCCGTCTCGCGCCCGAGGTGGCGCGTCTTGGCGTGCCTCTGGCCATCCACGCCGAGGATCCGACGATCCTCGCCGCGTATCGCCGTCCGCTCCTGACCTATTCGGACCTGCTCGAGTCGCGGCCGCCGGAGGCGGAGGCGGTCGCCGTGTCCGCCGTCGCGACGGTGGCCAGGGAGTCCGGTGTCCACCTGCACGTGGCCCACCTCTCCAGCGCCCTCGGGCTGCAGGCGGCCGAGGACGCGATGCGGATCGGCACGACGCTCACGCTGGAGACGTGCCCGCAGTTCCTTCTGCTGACCGACCAGGATTTCGCGCGCCTGGGCAACGCGATGAAGATGCTCCCCCCGATTCGCACGGCCGCCGACCGCGAAGCCCTGATCAGCGGGCTCGAGCGAGGAGCGATCACCATCGTGAGCACCGACCACGCGCCGCACACCGACGAGGAGAAATCGCGCAGCTTCGAGGAGGTGCCCGCCGGCAGCCCCGGGGTGCAGACGCTGTATCTCAGCTGTCTCCAATTGGCCAAGGACCTGGGCAACGTGTGGCTGGCGCCGCGGTGGGTGTGCGAGGCGCCGGCGCGGCTGGTCGGCCTTCAGGAGAGCAAAGGCGCGATCGCGCCCGGGTTCGACGCGGACCTGGTCGTCGTCGACCCGAACGGCAAGACCCGCGTCGCGGCCGAGCACATGCGGTCGCGGCAGCGCCACGGCGCGCTCGAAGGCACCGAGTTCGATTTCGCCATCAAGGAGGTGTTTCTGCGCGGGGAACCGGTGACTCACTCGAGCCGCACCCGAGGCCGCATGGTCCGTCCGGCCCTCGTCGCGCGTTGACATGCCGGCAGTGTTTCGCGCACTTCTCATCGTCGCCTTCGTCCTGACGTCCGCCTGCTCGCAATCCGGCACCGGCGCGAGCTCGCCGGCGCGCGTCTCGGGCCCCCCGGCGGGCACGCCCCTGGCGCGGGCCTCAGGTCTGCTGGACGCGCAGGTGCCGATGCCGCCGAACTTCCCCACCGACGTTCCCATCTATCCCGGAGCGCGACTGACCGCGGGCGCGCCGTTCGCCTCGAGCGGCGAGGTGGCGTGGGGGATGGAGTGGGAGACCCTGGACAAGATCGACAAAGTCGCCGCCTACTACTCCGCCAAGTTCAGCCAGGGGGACTGGACGTTCAGCATGGGCGCCGGCACCGCCACGACCTTCACGGCGACTGTGACCCGGAAGAGCAACTCGCATTTCACGGGGACCCTCGGAGGCGATTCGAGCTCCGGGGTGACGAAGATTCTCCTGAGCCTCGTCAGCGCCGGCTAAGCCCTGGCGCCGGCTCCCCTGAAGATCGGGTTCTGGGCCAGCTCTCGCTCCAGGCTCGTCGCGGGCCCGTGGCCCGGGTAGAGGGCCGTCGAGGGCGCCAGCCGGAGCAGCTTGGTCCCGATGCTCATCATCTGGCGACGAACATCCGTCTCGGGCATCTGCCGGCCGATCCCACCGGCCAAGATCGTGTCGCCGACGAACGCGTGGTTGGCCACGAGGAAGCAGACGCTGCCCGGAGTGTGGCCCGGCGTGTGCAGGACCTGGATCTTGAACTCACCGAAATCCAGCTCGTCGCCGTCGAGCAGGTAGCGGTCCGCGGAGCGCAGGAACTGCTTGGCGTCGGCCGTGTGGATCCCCGTCTCGCCGCCGGTTGCCGCCTTGAGATCGTCCTTGCCGCCGACATGGCCGGGATGGCCATGCGTGGCCAGGATGTACTTGACGGTCAGGCCGGCGGCCTGCTCCGCGCTCTTCTCAGCCGGCTGCCCGGGGTCGATGACGACCGCCTCCTTGGTCGTCGCGCAGGACAGGATGTAGGAGTTGACCTCGCGGTCCAACTTGACCTTGACGATGCTGAGCTTGGCCATTCGTCACCATCTAGTGTGAATGGAGCGCGCAGCTGTGGTTGGATTCGGGCTAGTGCTGCTGTTGATCTGTCTGTTCTGGACGTACGGCTACATCAGGCGCCGGTCGAAAAAGCGCTACTAGCTCGGGAAAAGGTCCAGATATTTCCGGTACGCGAAGCGTCGGTTGCGCTTCTGGCCGGTGGTCTCGGTCAGGATTCCCTTGGCGACGCGTCGCTCGATGAGCTCGTTCGCTGTCTGATAGCGCACTTGAAGTCGGTCCCGCACATACGCCGCAGACACGATCGGTTGGCGATACAGCAGATCGAGCAGCCGCATCAGGTTCGTGGCTGCGAGGCCCTCCGAGCGGATTTGCGCCCAGTCAGCCTCGCGTAGCGCGACGATCGCACGCGCGGTTGTTGTCGCTTCGTTAGCGACCTCGGCCACTCCGCTTAGGAAAAAAGCCAACCAGTCTTCCCAGCGACCCTCGTCTCGGACAGCCTGGAGCGAGTCGTAGTACTGCGCCCGGTGGCTCTTGAGGTAGTGGGAGAGGTAGAGCAGCGGCCGCGTGAGCACTCCCTCGCTGCACAACATGAAGGTGATCAGGAGCCTGCCGACGCGGCCGTTGCCGTCGCGGAACGGATGGATGGTCTCGAATTGCGCGTGCGCCAGTCCCGCCCTCACCAACGGCGGCAGCTCACGTTCGTGCCAGAAGCGCTCAAGGCTCGCCAGCGCTTCCTGCAGAAGCGCGGGGGGCGGCGGAATGTAAGTTGCCGTGTTAGGCGTCGAACCCGGCGCGCCCACCCAGTTCTGTGATGTCCTGAACTCGCCCGGCTCGCGGTCACCTCCGCGCACCCCGGCCATCAGGCGCCCGTGGATTTCGCGGACCAGTCGAAGCGATAACGGCAGCTCAGCCAGTCGCTCGAGGCCATGGTTCATGGCGTCGACGTAATTGACCACGTCGCGCACATCTGGCGGACCCCCTTCGCTCCACAGCTCTAGTTGGAGGAGGTCTGCAAGCGAGGCCTGCGTGCCCTCGATCTGCGAGCTGAGCACCGCCTCCTGCCGTTCGTACATACCGGCGAAAAGGTCCGGGTCCGGGAGCGTCAGCGCGGCACCATCGAGCCTGCCGAGAGCGAGATCAGCCGCTGACAGGTTGGCAACGAGGCGTGGAGCCATCCGGAGCGGAGGGGATGGCGGTAGGGGCTCGGGGACGAAAGCCGAGTATCCTCCTGGCTGCCGGACGTAGGTTCCCGCTCGACCCCCTTGTGGCTGCTCGCGCTGCATATGGCCGGTCATTGCCGAATCAATATACGGTAGACGATCCGACTCCATACATAAGACCCACAGTTGCCTGGCTCGCACGCGTTTGTTAACATCATCGGCCATGGCCGAGACCGAGAGTCCGCTTCTGAACCTCACCGACATCGCCCGACTGGCAGGCGTTAGCCGTACCGTCGTCTCCAACTGGCGAAAGCGGCACACGGACTTCCCGGCGCCGGCCGCTGAGCCAGCGTCAGGGCCTGTGTTCAATCGCGACGAAATCGCCGCCTGGCTGGAGCGCCACAGGCCACGAGCGGCCAAAACCGTTCAGCCGCTAGGCTTCGAGGCGAAGCTCTGGCAGGCGGCCGACGCGCTGCGCAACAGCATGGATCCGGCCGAGTACAAGCACGTGGCCCTCGGCCTCATCTTCCTGAAGTACATCTCGGACTCCTTCGACGAGCGCAGGTCTGCACTGAAGGCGGCGACGTTCGAACGCTCGTCCGCTCTTTACTGCGCCACGGACGACGATCGCCGCCGCGTCCTGGAGGACCGCGATCAGTACACCGCTGAAAACGTCTTCTGGGTGCCCGAGATCGCGCGGTGGTCGTGGCTGCAGGAGAACGCGAAGCAGCCGCACGTCGGGAAGCTTGTCGACGATGCGATGGAGGCGATCGAGCACGACAACCCTCGCCTCAAGGGCGTGCTGCCCCGCGACTACGCGCGGCCAACTCTCGACTGGCACAGCCTCGGCCAGCTGATCGACTTGATCGGCTCCATCGGGCTCGGAGGTTCCGAGGCGCAGTCGAAGGACGTGCTGGGCCGCGTGTACGAGTACTTCCTCGGTCGGTTCGCAAGCGCCGAGGGCAAGGCCGGCGGCGAGTTCTACACCCCGCAGCACGTGGTCAAGCTGCTGGTTGAGATGATCGAACCGTTCGACGGCCGCGTGTACGACCCGTGCTGTGGTTCGGGCGGTATGTTCGTGCAGTCGATCCGTTTTCTCGAAGCCCACGGCGGGCGGCGCTCGCGCCTCTCGATCTTCGGCCAGGAGTCGAATCCGACCACTTGGAAGCTGGGCCAGATGAACCTAGCCATCCGCGGCACCGAGGCCGACCTGGGCCGCGAGAACGCCGATTCGTTTCGAAACGACCTTCACAAGGATCTGCGCGCTGCCTTTATCCTGGCCAACCCGCCTTTCAACGTCAGCGACTGGAAGGGTGACCTACTGCGCGACGACGTACGCTGGAAATACGGCAAGCCGCCGGTCGGGAACGCCAACTACGCGTGGATCCAGCATTTCATCCACCACCTGGCGCCGCGCGGGGTGGCCGGTTTCGTTATGGCCAACGGGTCGCTGTCATCGCAGCAGAGCGGTGAGGGCGAGATCCGTAGAGCGATCTTGGAGGCCGATCTAGTGGACTGTATCGTCGCGCTGCCGGGCCAGTTGTTCTACACCACCCAGATCCCGGTCTGCCTGTGGTTTCTCGCGAGAGATCGGTCTGCAGCGGGGGGTTTCAGGGATCGCCGAGGCGAGGTGCTGTTCATCGATGCCCGGTCGGTGGGCCAGTTGGTGACTCGCGTGTATCGCGTGCTCACCGAACGGGAAATCGGCCGGATCGCGACGACGTACCACGCGTGGCGCGCCGAGCAGGAAGCCGGCGACTACTCCGACGTTCCAGGCTTTTGCCGCTCGGCAAGCCTAGAGGAGGTTCGAGCAAATCAACACATCCTCACGCCGGGCCGATACGTAGGCATTGAAGAGTCCGATAAACCGCAAGATATCGCCATCCAGGTAGCCAGCCTCAAGGCTCAGCTGATGGGCTACCTGGTTGAGACCGAGGTCGCGGCACACCGCGTACGGCAAGCTCTCGAGCAGATAGTTAGCCGAGCCGTATGAGGAACTGGTCCACTGCGCGGGTGTCCGAGCTCATTGACCGAAAAGTCATCGAAATCGGCGATGGATACCGGGCGAAGAACTCCGAGCTTGGAGCGTCGGGCCTGCCCTTCGTGCGGGCCGGCAACATCGAAAACGGCATCAAAGTTCAAGGTGCAGATCACCTTCTGATCGAGCGGCTTCCCTACGCAAAAGGTAAAACTTCGAGGGCAAACGATGTCGTCTTCACGTCTAAGGGAACAGTCGGTCGCATCGCGCTCGTCCCCGATGGCATGGCCGAGTTCGTGTACTCGCCGCAGCTGTGTTTCTGGCGCGTCTTGGATAGGTCCGTGCTCGATCCGCGATTCATCTACTACTGGTTTGTTAGCCCTGATGGCCAGGCACAACTCGCGGCGCTCAAGGATCAGACCGACATGGCGCCCTACGTCAGCCTTCGCGACCAGCGGACGATCCGAATCACATTTCCGTCGACACATACACAGCGCAAGATCAGCGAGGTACTCGGCGCGCTAGACGAGAAGATCGACCTCAACCGGCGTACCTCGGCAACGGCAGAGCAGCTATCCCGTGCTTACTTCGCCAACGCGGCTGCTTCAGCCCCTTATGGCGTCGTAAGCGATCTTGTAGAGCTCGTTGTCGAGCGAGCGTCAGGAGCTGAGAACAGTGATAAGTACGTCGGCCTTGAAGACATGCCTAGCTGGTCGATCGATCTGGGGACGCACAGAAGCGGCAACGAAGTTACCAGTAGCATTGTGCGATTCCGAAAGGGGGACATTCTCTTCGGTGCGATGAGGCCGTATTTCGCTAAAGTCGGCCTCGCTCAGTTCGATGGGATCACGCGCACGACGACCTTCGTGTTGCGGCCGCAATCAGCCCACTCTCGTATTCCCGCTCTCCTGTGGCTCGCATCTCCCGAGGCAATTGACTATGCGACATCTGCTTCGGTTGGGTCGACAATCCCGTACGTCCGTTGGGAGGCACTCGCGGCGATGCGTGCTCCGCTGTTGGACGGGACGCTGATTGCGCGACTCACTGCGGTTGTTGGACCACTCCTGGAGCTGATCGAAACCAATGCCCGCGAGAACCGCGTGCTGGCTCAGCTCCGGGATGCCTTGCTCCCCGAGTTGATCTCGGGACGGATGACCGTTAACTAACTCCTTCTCGGGCAGTACAGTTCGCGCCGTGAAGTTCGACGAGGGGGCCGTCGAGCGGGCGATGATCGTCTGGCTGCGGGAAGTCGGCTGGGCCCATCTCCACGGCACCGAGATCGCACCCGACGGGTCGCGGCCGGAGCGGTCCACGTACGCCGATACGGTGCTGGTCGGCCGGCTGCGCGAGGCCATCAAGCGGCTCAACCCGCTGCTGCCGCCGAGGCGCACGACATGGCCTTTCGGGCGGCGATCCGGCCCCCTGGCACGACAGTCCTGACGCGAAACAGGGCCTTCCACCGGATGCTCACCGACGGCGTCCCGGTCGAGTTCAAAGGCAAAGACGGAAAGATCCGCGGAGACCGCGCGAGACTCTTTTCCCTCGACGACCTCCGGAAGAACGATTGGCTGGCCGTCAACCAGTTCACCGTCGAGATCACCGGCCCGAACGGCGGAACGCGGCGCCCGGACGTGGTGCTGTTCGTCAACGGCCTGCCGCTCGTCGTCGTCGAGCTCAAGAACCCGGCCGATCCCGACGCAACCATGCAGGACGCCTACAACCAATTCCGCACTTACCTCGACCAGATTCCAGACATGTTCACCCACAACGAAGCACTCGTCATCACGGACGGGATCGAGGCCACGATGGGCACCGTCACGTCTGACTTCGGCAGGTTCATGGCGTGGAAGACCATCGACGGTCGCAAGGAGCAGGCGGGAGCCGACCAGATGGAGGCGCTGGTCCGGGGCGCACTCGGACCGGAGCGTCTCCTCGACCTCGTCTCGGGTTACGTCGCCTTCGAGGACGGCGTGTCGGAAACCCAGAAGAAGATCGCGGCCTATCACCAGTACTGGGCTGTGAAGAAAGCGGTCGAGTCGACAGCCGAGGCGGCGGCAAAGGGCGACCGGCGGGCCGGTGTGGTGTGGCACACGCAGGGCTCTGGCAAGTCGCTCTCCATGATCTTCTACGCGGCTCGGCTGATTCGCGACGCACGTTTTCGCAACCCGACCATGGTCGTGATCACCGACCGCAACGACCTCGACGGCCAATTGTTCGGCAACTTCGCCGCGGTGCCCGACCTGATTCCCGCACCCGAACAGGCTGTGGATCGCCAGGATCTGCGCGACCGGCTCAAGCGCGCGTCAGGTGGAGTGATCTTCACCACGATCCAGAAGTTCTCCGCCGAGGAGGGCGAGGCCGACTATCCAACCGTGAGCGAGCGCGAGAACATCATCGTGATCGCCGACGAGGCGCACCGCAGCCAGTACGAGCTCCTGAAGCAAGGCGGCTTCGCTCGCAACGTGCGGCGCGCGCTGCCCAATGCTTCGTTCATCGGCTTCACAGGCACGCCAATCGAAACCGGAGACCGAATCACGCGCGCGGTCTTCGGCGACTACATCGACATCTACGACATCGAGCAGTCCGTGCGCGACCACGCAACCGTCCCGATCTCCTACGAGGCGCGCATCGCCGTGATCGACCTCGACCCCAAGTACCGCCCGCACATCGATCCCGACTTCGACGTGATCACTGAAGCGGAGGAGACGGGCGTCAAGCGGAAGATGGAATCGCGCTGGTCGCGGATCGAGGCCGTCGTCGGCACCGAGGAGCGCCTGCGCGCGATCGCCGCCGACATCGTCCAGCACTTCGAGAAGCGTCTCGACGCCATGGAGGGCAAGGCGATGGTCGTCTGCATGAGCCGACGCATCGCCGCCGACCTGTACGGCGAGATCATCAGGCTTCGGCCGCACTGGCACGACGAGGACGACCAGAAGGGAGCCCTCAAGGCGATCGTCACCGGAAGCGCCTCAGACCCGGCCGAGCTCCGCCCACACGTCCGCAACAAGCGGCGCAACGAAGCCATCCAGGCGCGGCTCAGAGGCCCCGTCGACCCGCTGCGGATGGTCATCGTGCGCGACATGTGGCTGACCGGATTCGATTGCCCGCCGCTCCACACGCTCTACGTCGACAAGCCGATGAAGGGCCATACCCTGATGCAGGCCATCGCCCGCGTCAATCGTGTCTTCAAGACCAAGCCGGGCGGCCTTGTCGTCGACTACATCGGCCTCGGTGAGTGGCTGAAGCAGGCGGTTCGCGACTACACCGACAGCCAGGGACGAGGCGAGCCTGTGGTCGACCTCGACGTTGCTGTCACGGCGTTCAAGGAGAAGCTCGGGGTGTGCCGAGACATCTTCCACGGCTACGACTTCTCGAGGTTCATCGGCGGCTCGGAGCCGGCGCAGCTGCGCGCATTGGTGGGGGCCCTCGAGTTCGTGGAGGCGAACGAGCTTCGCGACCGCGTTCTGGCTGCCGCGGGAGCGCTCCTACAGGCCTTCCGGCTGGCCGGAACCGATGCCGAGGTTCTCGGGCGTCGTGACGAGGTCGCTTTCTTCCTCGCCGTCCGGGGCCGGCTTTTGAAGCTGAGCAGCCGCCAGCGCCTGGCGGCCGACGAGCTGGATTTCAAGATCGGTCAGATCGTATCTCGGGCGGTCGTATCGGGCGGCGTGAAGGACATCTTTGCGGAGGCCGGGATCGCGCATCCCAACTTCAGCATCGTCGACGAGGAGTTCCTCGCCGAAGTCCGCGAACTCCCGGAAAAGAACCTCGCCGCCGCCGCCCTGGAAAGGCTCCTCCGCGACGAGATCAAGATCCGGCTGCGGCGGAGCGTCGTCGACAGCGCGCGGTTCTCCGAACGCCTCGACGCGACCATGCGCAAATACCACAACAGGACCATCGAGGCCGCTCAGGTCGTGCTCGAGCTCATCGAGATGGCCAGGGATCTCGACGCTCGCCTGAACCGCGGCGAGGAGCTTGGGCTGAACGAGGACGAGCTGGCCTTCTATGACGCACTCAGTCACAACGAAAGTGCCGTCCAGGTGATGGGTGACGAGGTGCTGGGCAAGTTGGCGCGGGAACTTACATCAACGTTGCGGCGGAGCGTGAGCGTCGACTGGTCGCTGCGGGAATCGGTGCGCGCCCGGCTGCGCATCGAGATCAAGCAGCTGCTCAAGAAGTACAAGTACCCGCCCGATGCGCAGGATGGCGCCACGGATCTGGTGCTGAAGCAGGCTGAGGCGCTGGGTGAAGATTGGTTGATCACCGGCCCGGCGCGGCCGGCGCTCCGGATCTTCTCGGAGGCGGAGGCGGAGCCCTACGTCCGCCACCTGCCTGTGATGACTCTGGCGGCGGCGGCCGGACACTTCCTGGAGAACCGGCCCATCGCGGTGGACGGATGGGTCGAGGTCGCCGGCAAGATCCGCCAGGGCATGTTCGTGGCCAAGGTCGAGGGGCGCTCCATGGAGCCGCGCATCCCTGCCGGCAGCTATTGCATCTTTCGCGGCGAGCCGGGCGGAGGCCCGCTGGTGGGATCGCGCCAGGGAAAGATCGTCCTGGTCGCGTTGCACGACGCCGCGGACCCCGAGGGTGGGGGCGCTTATACGGTCAAGGTTTACCGGCGGGTCGGCCCCATATCATCCGATGGGGAACGGACCCAACGAGTCCAGCTGGAGTCGTTGAACCCGGCGTTCGGCCCGATTCAGCTCGCGCCCGGTGAGGACGTCACGGTCGCCGCTGAATTCATCGGCATCGTCGAGGCCTCCTAGCTCTACGCTCCGGCGGCTTCCTGGATCTTCAGGCGTAGCGCGTCCAGGGCGTCGAACTTGTCCAGCGCCGGCTTGGCGCGCGGGCGATCCGGATATTTCGCGACCTGCACCGCTTCGAGCAGCAGCTCGATCTCCTCGGGCGTGAAGTTCAGGGTCTTGTAGACGATGTCCTCCTTCACATGGCCGGGACGGTCGACGGCGCCCTTGATCACCTCGTCGGTGTCGGTGACGACCTGCGGCCGCGGCGGCCGGAAGAGGTCTTCCGACCCGACTAGTGACACCCGCTTGAAATTCGGCATTGCCTTCTTCCTTATCAGTCCTGGACCCGGTGGTTCTCCATCACCTTCGCCGCCAGCGCGCGATACGACCTTGCCCCATCCGACTCACGCGCGTACGTAAGGATCGATTGCCCCGCGAGCGGCGTCTCGGCGAAGCGGATCGAGTCCGTCACGCCGAAGTCGTAAACCTTGTCGCCGTACTTCTCTTTCACCGCGGCCAGCACCTCCTGCGAATGCAGCGCGCGGTGCTTGTAGAGAGTCGGCAGGATCCCGATCAGCTCGAGCCGCGGGTTGAGCCTTCGCTTCACGCGCTCCATCGTGATGAGCAGCTCCTGCATTCCCCTCAGCGCGAGAAACTCCGCCTGCAGAGGGACCAGCACCTCGTCGGCAGCGACGAGCGCGTTGATCACGATCAGGTCGAGCGACGGCGGGCAGTCGATGATGATGAAGTCGTATCGCCTCTGCACGGGCTCGAGCTTGTCGCGGAGGATGCTCTCGCGGCCGATCTCGTTGATGAGCTGGTTCTCGGCCCCGGCTAGCTCGATGTCGGCCGGGATGTAGTGCACGCCCATCTGGGGCGCTTCCTGGACCACGTCGGTGACGGTCGTGTCGGGGTCGACGAGCAGGTGGTAGATCGTCTTCTCGAGCTCGCCCGCCGGCTTCATGTAGAGCGTGAGGTGGCCCTGCGCGTCCAGGTCGATCAGCAGGACGCGTTGGCCCAACTCGGCGAGAGCGGCGCCCAGGTTGACGGCGGTGGTGGTCTTGCCAACCCCGCCCTTCTGCATCGCTACGGCGATCGTTCGGGCCAAGAGCGCTCCGAGTCTAACCGAACCTGGCATTTCTGACCGATTGGCCCTGGCAAGAGGGAGGCCGCGGGCCCGTCATCTAGAATGGCGCCCGACCTGTGATCATCGACATCGTCGTCGTGTTGGTCCTGGTGATCGCCTTGATCGCCGGTTACCAGCGCGGCGTCATCCAGCCGTTGATGGCCGAGATCTTCTTCTTCGGCACTCTACTCGTGCTTTTCCGCTTCCACGACCAGTACACGGAGGCGATGCACAAGTACCTGCACCTGAACGCGGTCCTGGCCGTGTTCGTGGCGCTGATCATCGCCGTCGTCCTGGGCGCGATCGGGGGCGCGATCGGAGGAGCGTTCCATCGCATGGAGCAGATTCGCGGCATAGACGGGCTGCTCGGGATCTTCGTCCACGTGGGCGTGACGCTGGTGGTGATCTACCTGGCGGTCTCCGCCCTGGTCACCCTCGACAACGCCTTCGAGCCCGCGCTCAAGAGCGCGAGCCTGACCCTGGCCCAGGTCAACCAGCTCGAGAGCGAGATCCTCTCCAACCCGATCACCGCGGCCATGGTCTCGAAGTCAGACCTCGACGCCCTCAAGGCAGCCGCGGCCAAGAACAACGCCGCCCACCTCGATTCGGTGGCGGGGATCCACCAGCTGCAGCAGATCTACACCGATTTCCTGCAGCCGCAGCTGCACAGCTCCAAGACGGTCCCGTTCATCCTGAGCCTCGGCCACCACCTTCCGCTGATCGGCCATGTGGGTCCCAACGACCTGAAGCCGGGGACGAGCGCCACTCCAAAGCCGTGCCCCTCGCCCACGCCGAAGGCTTCGCCGGCCCCCAGCCCCTCGCCCAAGACAAGCCCGACCCCCGCGGTGTGCTAGACCCCGACGAAGTAACTTAGTCGGGTGCTCGATTTCGCCCTGACTCCGGAACAGGAGCAGCTGGTGGCCGCGGTGCGCGACTTCTGCGCCCGCGAGTTCGCGCCGCGGATCGCCGCGGACGACCGCGCCGGGAGGCACGACCCGAAGATTTTCGCCAAGCTGGCCTCACTTGGCCTGCCGGGCGTCTGCTTTCCCCAGCGCTACGGCGGCTACGGGATGGATTACCTCACCCTCGGGCTCGCCTGCGAGGAGCTCGAATACGTCGACACCGTCTACCGGACCGTCCTGTCCGTCCATGTCGGCCTGGTCGGGATGGGCCTCTATACATGGGCGACCGAGGAGCAGAAGCAGCAGTGGCTGGTACCCATGGCGTCGGGGAAAAAGCTCGCGTGCTATGGGCTGACCGAGCCGAACGCGGGGTCTGACGTCTCGGCGATGCAAGCGACCGCGAAACGGCACGGCGACGGGTACGTGCTGAACGGCCAGAAGATCTGGGTCTCCGACGCGGACACAGCCGACTTCCTTCTTGTCTTCGCCAAGACGGACCCGAAGGCCGGGAGTCGTGGCGTGTCGGCGTTCATGCTCGACCGCGACGCCTCCGGCAAGGCGCTGCGGACCGAGCCGATCGAAGACCGCCTTGGCATCCGCGCCGGTGACGTCGGCTCGATCTTCATGACCGATCTCGAGGTCCCCGAAGCCAACCGCATCGGGGACGAGGGCGACGGCTTCAAGATCGCCATGAGCTGTCTCGACAACGGACGCTACACGGTGGCCGCCGGCGCGACCGGCACGGTGCGCGCCTGCGTCGACGCCTCGGTGAAATACGCGCGCGACCGCAAGACGTTCGGACAGGAGATCGGTCGCTATCAGCTCGTCCAGCAGATGATCGCGCGCAT
>Ga0102924_1005075_pt1 | contig 12935 bp, 13 predicted proteins | sample PaiPotPPM11metaG_FD_80116 | JGI IMG/M metagenome (GOLD analysis project Ga0102924, IMG submission 80116) | Iron sulfur acid spring bacterial and archeal communities from Banff, Canada, to study Microbial Dark Matter (Phase II) - Paint Pots PPM... ... | reverse complement strand
GCGGCCGGTCTGCTCGGCATCGCCGTGCCGTCGATTGCCGGAGGGCAGGACCTCGGCATCGTCGAGCAGTGCCTCGTGCTCGAGGAGGTGGGCCGAGCGGTGGCCCCGGTTCCGGTCCTGGCCTCGATCGTGACCGGCGCACTCCCGGTGGCCGCGTTCGGCACGCCGGAGCAGGTCGAGCGCTGGGCCCGGCCGGCGGCGGACGGCAGCGCCATCCTCACCGGCGCCCTCGTCGAGCCCCTCAACCCCGACTACGCCCGCCCGGTCACGACCGCCACCCGGGACGGCGACGGGTGGCGGATCCAGGGGAGCAAGACGTGCGTGCCGGCGGCCACGGTGGCGTCCGACGTCCTGATCCCCGCCGCCACCCCCGAGGGAACGGCCGTCTTCGTCGTCGATCTCGGCGCCGCGGGGATGACGGTCAGTCCTCAGCACACGACCAACCGGGACACCGAGGCGATGCTCACCCTCGACGACGTCACCGTCGGCCCCGACCGCCTGCTGGGGACCCCCGACCACGGCGCCGACATCGTCGACTGGATCGTGGAGCGGGCCACCCTCGGCCTTTGCGCCATGCAGCTGGGGGTGACGGAGGAGGCGTTGCGCCGCACGGCCGACTACGCCAAGGCCAGGGTGCAGTTCGAGCGCCCGATCGCCACGTTCCAGGCCGTCGGCCATCGGTGCGCCGACGCCTACATCGACGTGGAGGGCATCCGGCTCACCCTGTGGCAGGCGGCGTGGCTGCTGTCCGCCGGCCTGCCGGCGACCATGGAGGTCGAGGTGGCCAAGCTGTGGGCCGCCGACGGCGGCCACCGGGTGGCCCACGCCGCCGTCCACATCCACGGCGGGATGGGCGTGGCGACCGACTACCCGATCCACCGGTACTTCCTCGCCGCCAAGCAGATCGAGTTCGCACTGGGTGGGGGGACCGAGCAGCGGCTGCGCATCGGGGCCCGTCTGGCCGCCCAGCCGGCCTGAGGCCCGGCCCGCTCAATCGCCGAGGGCGGCCGCCCGGTCCTCGGCCACGGCGTCGTAGCGCTCGTAGTCGGAGCCGGTGTCGTCGGCGAACTCGAACTCGAGCAGCCCCGCCTCCGCCCATTCCCGCCGGAGGTAGCCGTCGTTGGCGTCGAGCAGCCCCAGCTTGCGGACGTTCGGGACGAGCTTGGCGTAGAAACCCCGCCGGAACCCGGCGAAGGGGCTGATCCGGCACTTCAGCGCCGCCTGGTGCAGCACGGGCAGGATCCCGGCGACCGGGACGCCCAGCCGCTCCCAGACCTCGGGGGTGGTCGAACGGGCCCGGCTGCGGACGGTGCTGAAGATCAGGAACTCCTGGCGGTCCCGCAGCTCGGCGGCGGTCAGGCCCCGGTAGTACTCGCTCAGGCTGAGGACGCCGAACGCCACGTGGCGGGCCTCGTCCGACATGACGTAGCGGAGCAGCTTCTTGAGCAGGGGCTCCTCGACGCGGCGCAGGAGGTCCCCGAAGGCGGCCAGGGCCAGGCTCTCGATGACGATCTGCATCCCGAGGTAGGCGATGTCCCAGCGGGAGTCCTCCATCAGGGCCGTGATCTGCTCCTCGAGGAAGGGGCTCATGGGATAGGCGTTCCCCAGCTTGGTGTGGAGGTACTTGGCGAACACCTCGGTGTGACGGGCCTCGTCCATGGTCTGGGTGGCGGCGTAGTACTTGGCGTCGATCCAGGGCACGGTCTCGACGATCTTGGCGGCGGTCAGCATCGCTCCCTGCTCGCCGTGCATGAACTGGCTGAGGTTGGCCTGGAGCATCTCCACACCGAGGCAGGTGAACTCCTTGTCGCCCCAGCGGGCGATCGGGGATCCGGGCTCTTCCGCCGCCGCCCGGGCCACGTGCATCATCGGGGTGTCGTGGTCGACGAGGGCCTCGGGGTCGACGTCGATCGACCAGTCGAGGTCGGTGACGCTGTTCCACTGGGACCCCATGGCCCTGTTGTAGAGGGTCACCAGCTGGTGCCGGTCCCGCTCGTAGTCCCACGTGAACGCCCGCCGGGCGTTGTCGGTGACGAACTTGATCGTCTCGACCATCTCGGTCCGAGTCGGCGCCATCGACCTCCCAAGCTACCAATCAGTCCGACGCCGGCTCCCCGACCTCGGCCAGCGCCCGGGCCAGGGTGGCGCGCAGCCGCCGAGCCGAGGCGGCGGAGAGGTGGGCCGAGACACCCGTCCCCGGCCGGCCCTCCTCCTCGAGGGTCAGCTCGATGCGGATGTCCTCGCAGCCGTCGCAGTCGTCGAAGTCGGCGACCGCCCAGGCGACCCGCGGCCGCTCGGGGTCGTCGGGAGGGTGGTCGTCCAGGCCGTACTCTATCTGCTTGCGCACGGGGCCAGTGAAGCAGGGCCGGAGCCGGGGATCCGCACCGGGGAGCGTCCGAGTTCTCGCCCAGAAAGGGGTCCCACGGGCGTCCGGAGCCCGATCGGCGCCTTCTCGGTGACGACTCGGACGCGACCGGCGCCCCCAAGCGCAGGTCGGTGACGTTTCGGAGTGTGATCTGAGCCTGCCGTGAGGATCGGGACCGATCCTTGACCGATCGACCGCCGGCGCCTCCCCAACCGCCTCTGGCCGCGGGAGCACATGTTGAGCTTCCCCCTGTTCGTGCTGAGCCCCGCCCACGGGCTGACCGCCGGCACCGACGGCCGCACGACGATGGGGCTGACCGCCGCCGGGCTCACGGCGTCCGCCATCGCCTTCCTCGTGGTGGTCCGGCTCCAGCACCGCTCCGCCCCGAGGACTCCCGGCGCGAGGACCCCGAAGCCGGGGCTCGACCGCCCGGGGGACACCCCCGCCGAGCGCGTCCTCGTCGGCTGATGGCCCACCCGGCGCTACGGTCGGCCCGGCCCGCCCCGAACGGAGGTCCCGTGCCCGACCCCGGTCGCCAACCCCGCGTGCTCGTCGTCGACGACGAGGAGCACATCACCGAGCTCATCGCCATGGGCCTCGGCTACAACGGCTTCGACGTCGACCGGGTGGCGTCGGGCCGGGCGGCGCTCGACACCGTCGGCCGCAAGCGGCCCGACCTCGTGGTGCTGGACGTGATGCTCCCGGACCTCGACGGGTTCGAGGTCGCCCGGCGCCTGCGGGAGAGCAAGGGGGGCGGGGACCCGCGTCCCCATCATCTTCCTCACCGCCCGGGACACCACCGCCGACAAGGTGCAGGGGCTGCGCCTCGGCAGCGACGACTACGTCACCAAGCCGTTCAGCATCGAGGAGCTCATCGAGCGGGTCAAGGCCGTGCTCCGCCGGGCCGGCGTGGAAGGCCCGGGCGAGCGGCGGCTGGCCTACGCCGACCTCGAGCTCGACGAGGACACCCGCGACGTGTGGCGGGCCGGCCGGCTGATCGAGCTCACCCCGACCGAGTACAAGCTCCTCCACTACCTGCTCGTCAACGCCCGCCGGGTGCTGACGCGCGACCAGATCCTCGAGTCGGTCTGGGACTACACCTTCGCCGGGAACGCCAGCGTCCTGGAGACCTACATCAGCTACCTGCGCCACAAGTTCGACGGCAAGGGCACCCCTCTGATCCACACGGTGCGGGGGGTCGGCTACAGCTTGCGCCTGCCTCCGGAGTCCTGAGGGAATCCCTGCTCGGGCCCGGCCCGTACTAACCGCGTCCAATCGATCGAGCACGGGAGTCCAGATGACCAGAACCAACCCGATGTGGCTCGCCGCCGCCGGTGTCACCGGCGCCGCCACGATCCTGCTGGCGGCCTGTAGCAGCTCGTCCAAGAGCAGCGCCGCTCCAGCCAGCGCCGCCGCCCCCGCGGCCGCAGCGAGCCCGTCCACGGCCGCTCCGTCGGCCGGCTTCGTCGTGAGCACCGCCAACGTCCCTGGCGTCGGCACGGTCCTCGTCAACGGGAGCGGGAGGACCCTCTACCTCCTGTCCTCCGAGAAGGGCGGCAAGCTCACGTGCACCGACGCCAATGGCTGCACCAAGGTCTGGCCGGACAGCGAGCTGCCCAAGGGCGTCGCCCAGCCCACTGCCGGGACCGGGGTGCAGGCGTCCCTCCTCGGCACCGTCAAGAACGCCGACGGCGCCCTCTACGTGACCTACAACTCCTACCCGCTCTACACGTTCTCGGGTGACTCCGGCCCGGGCATGGCCAACGGCGAGAACATCAAGAGCTTCGGCGGCACGTGGACGGCGATCACCCCCGCCGGCGCCATGGCCGCTCCTTCGGGGGGATCGACCGCGACGACCCCGGCACCCGCCTCCTCGTCGTCCGGCGGCGGGGGCTACAGCTACTGACCGAACGTATACAATCCCCGCCCGGGGACCGGAGCCGACCGGCCCCGGGGGGGACATGGCCCAGCTGACGGACGTGCGGGACAAGGTGGCGGTGGTCACCGGGGGGGCCGGCGGCATCGGCCGCGGCATCGTCGAGGCCCTGCTGGAGAAGGGGGCCAAGGTCGTCATCGCCGACGTCGAGGAGCCCGTCCTCGACAAGGTGGTGGGCGAGCTGGCTGACCGCGGCGACGTGACCGGGGTCCCGACCGACGTGTCCGACTTCGACTCCGTCGAAGCCCTCGCCGATGCGGTCTACGAGCGCCACGGGGCCTGCCACCTCCTCTTCAACAACGCCGGCGTGACGTCGGGCGGCGGGGGCAAGCCATGGGAGCAGGAGCCCAACGACTGGCGCTGGTGCTTCCAGGTCAACGTGTTCGGCACGGCCAACGGGGTGCTGGCCTTCGTGCCCCGCATGCTCGAGGGTGGCCAGCCGGGCGTGATCGTCAACACCTCGTCGGGCGACGGCGGCATCGCCCCCGTGCCCTACGCCTCGGTGTACGCGTCGAGCAAGGCGGCGGTGTCCTGCTTGACCGAGGCCCTCGCCCACCAGCTGCGCGACGTGGGCTCCGACCTCCGGGCCGCCGTCTTCTACCCGTCGGGTGGCCTGCTCGACACCGGCCTGTGGACCGCCCAGCGCAACCGGCCGGCCGAGCTGGCCCGCCAGAAGCCGCGGCCGCCCGCTCCGGGGACGACCTTCGAGGAGTTCCGCCAGCAGCTGAAGGCCATGGGCAGGAACGCCGAGGTGATGGACCTGCTGGAGCTGGGCCGGTTCGCCGTGAGCGGCGTCGAGGCCGGCCGGTACGTCATCCACTGGAACCTCGACGAGGTCGGCAGCCTCCTCCACGCCCGGGCCGACGCCATCGCCGCCGGCGACCTCCCCCCGCACGCCCTCGTATGAGCGAGCGAAGCGAGCATGGCCCGAGCGGCCCTCGGAGCGGGGAGCGATGAGCGACCGCTACACGATCATCTCCGCCGACGGGCACGCCGGCGCCGACCTGCTCGACTACAAGCCCTACCTGGCCGGCCGCTGGCACGACGACTTCGACGGGTGGGCGGCGGCCTACGTGAACCCGTTCGCCGACCTGCTGGCGCCGACCGCCTACCGCAGCTGGGACAGCGACCGCCGCCTGGCCGAGCACGACAGCGCCGGCGTGGTCGGCGAGGTGCTCTTCCCCAACACGGTCCCGCCGTTCTTCGAGGAGGGCAACCTCGTCGCCCGCCCGCCCGACGACGCGCAGTACGAGCGGCGCTGGGCCGGGCTCCAGGCCCACAACCGCTGGCTGGTCGACTTCTGCGGCCAGGCCCCCGAACGGCGGGCCGGGATCGTCCAGGTCTTCCTCAACAACGTCGACGACGCCGTCGCCGAGGTGCGATGCGCCAAGGCCAACATGGCCGTGTTCGGCGGCGTGCTCCTCCCGGCCGTCCCGCCGAACTCCCATCTCCGGCCGCTCTGGGACCCCTATTACGAGCCATTGTGGGACGTCTGCGAGGAGCTCGACGTCCCGCTCAACATCCACAGCGGCAGCGGCCTGCCCGACTACGGCGACCTCGAGCCGGCCCGCGCCATCATGCTCATCGAGCTGCCGTGGTTCGCCCACCGGCCCCTCTGGCACCTCATCTTCGGCGGGGTGCTCGAGCACCATCCCGGCCTGCGCCTGGCCCTCACCGAGCAGGGCACGGCGTGGGTGCCAAGGGGGCTCGAGACCATCGACTGGTTCTTCAAGCGGATGACGACCGGCCAGAGCGCCGAGGCCAACTTCTTCGGGGCCGCGGTCGGGAAGCTGAGCATGACGCCCAGCGAGTACTTCCGGCGCAACTTCTGGGTCGGGGCCAGCTTCCTCCGGCCCAGCGAGGCGCCATTGATCCCGGCCATCGGCGCCGACCGCATCATGTGGGGGGACGACTACCCGCATTCAGAGGGCACGTTCCCCTACACCACCGAGGCGTTGCGGGTGGCGTTCGCCGCTTCGGCCCCCGAAGAGGTGGCGAGGATGGTCGGGGGCAACGCCGCCCGGTTCTACGGCTTCGACCTCTCGCGCCTGACGGAGATCGGTGATCGCATCGGCCCGAAGGTGGCCGACGTCGCCCGACCCCTGCGCCCCGAGGACTATCCGACCGACTCGACCTGCAACGCCTTCGAGCGCGAGCAGGCGATCAAGGCATGGTGACCCGACCAGGAGGGGGACGGCATGGCTGACATCCGATACGGGGCCAAGGGCGAGGTGCGCAGCCGCGAGATCGAGGCGACGGCGGCGGAGATCTGGTCGGAGGCGGTGACGGCGGTCTGGGAGACCGACCCCGAGCTCGTCGCCGCCGTGCTGCCCCGTCCCCTGGAGCCCGGACCCGAGCCGCTCGTCCGGCTGACCATCACCACCGTCACGATGTCGGGCCTGCCCACCTTCGGCGCCGGCTGGTTCGGCGTGCAGGCCCGCCACGGCGACCGGGTGGGCGAGTACCCGCTGTTCATGCCCATGACGACCGAGCAGTCGGTCCTCGGCGGGCGTGACACCTACGGCGAGCCCAAGAAGATGGGGGACGTGTGGGCCCGCCGGGAAGGGGACCGGGTGGAGGCGGGGATCGCCCGGATGGGCTTCACCGTCTGCGAGGTGCGAGGGACCATCGGCGAGCAGCGGGCGCCCTACGAGAAGACCAAGACCGACTTCTGGTTCAAGCTCTCCCCGTCGGCCGAGCGCGCCGGCGAGCTCGACCAGGACCCGCTGCTGGTGTACGGCGAGAAGACCGAGAAGGCCAGGGTCCACCTGGGCATCGACGGTGACGTGATCCTCAAGGACTCGCCCCTCGACCCCATCGCCGACCTGGTCGTGCGCCGGCTGGTGGACCTCAACTGGACCGAACGGGCCTCGACCCAGGTGGGCCGGGTGATCGGCCCGGTGCCGCGCGCCGACCTGGTCCCCTTCCTCCACCAGCGCTACGACGACCTCTCCGTCCTGGGGAAGAAGTAGTGCGCTACCTCATCATCTCCGCCGACACCCACGCCGGGCTCCCCGCCGAGCAGTACCGCCCCTACCTCGACGCCCGCCACCACGCCGCCTTCGACGACTACCTGGCCGAGCGGGAGGCCAACCGCGACCAGCTGCTGAAGACCAACTACGACTACATCATGGGCTGGGAGACCGACAACGAGGAGGGTCTCCGCGGCGCCTACGACGCCGAGCAGCGCAACAAGGAGCTCGACGCCGACGGCGTGGCCGGCGAGGTCATGTTCGCCGACGCCGACGCCATCACCGGGATGGCCTCGCCCCCGTTCGGGGCCGGCCTGTCGGCGGGCACGATCACCGATCCCGAGCTGGCGTTCGCCGGCGCCCGGGCCCACAACCGCTTCCTGGCCGAGCTGTGCAGCAACAGCCCCGAGCGCCGGGGTGGCATCGGCCTGGTGCCCATCACCCACGACGTCACCCGGGCGGTGGAAGAGATCGAATGGCTGGCCGACCAGCCCGGCGTCCGGGGGATCATGGTGCCGACCATGTGGCGGGACCACCTGCCCTACAACCACCCGTCCTACGACCCCGTGTGGGCGGCCTGCCAGGCCACGGGGCTCCCGGTGCACACCCACTCCGGCGACGCGTCGCACGAGGAGTACAACGACAACATCGGCGTGTACCTGGCCGAGGTGGTGTGGTGGGCGACGCGACCCATGTGGCACCTGCTCTTCTCGGGCGCCTTCGAGCGGTTCCCCGAGCTGAAGTACGTCGTGACGGAGGCCGCCGCCTACTGGGCCGCCGACATGATGTGGAAGTGGGACCAGTACATGGGGGGCGGGCACACCACCAAGAAGCTGGCCACCATGCTCCAGGGCAAGGTCTCCAAGCTGCCATCGGACTACTTCGGCACCAACATCTTCATCGGGGCCTCCACCATGTCGCGCGAGGAGATCCGGCGCCGCCACGTGATCGGCTGTGACGTGATGATGTGGGGCACGGACTACCCGCACCCCGAGGGGACGTGGCCGCACACCCTCGCACGGCTCCGTCAGGACTTCGCCGGGGTCTCCGTGGAGGACACCCGACAGCTGCTCGGCGAGACGGCGGCCCGGTGCTACGGCTTCGACGTCGAGGCGCTGCGGCCGGTCGCCGACCACATCGGGCCCACGCCCGAGGACCTGGGCCAGGACCCCTCGCTGCGCACCGATCCCACCGATATCGCAAATGCCCGGTGGTGGAAAGCGGAGTACAAGATCGGATGAGCGACCCCATCAGGATCGGCTGGCTCGGCTCCGCCCTCGACGGCCCCGGTGGGGGCTACGACAAGATCCACCGGCTGGCGTTCGACGAGGCGGTGGAATCGGGGCTTCTCGACCGCCCCTACGAGTTCGTGATCCATCCCGAGCTCGGGCTGCCGGGGGGCTCGGCCAAGAACGCCATCGACGGGTTCAAGTCGCTGGTCGACGACGGTTGCATCGCCGTGGCCGGCGCCTACAGCTCGGACAACGCCATGGTCGTCGGGCCGTGGGCCAACAAGCTCGAGGTCCCGCTCATCAGCTGGTGCGGCACCGAGCGGTTCCACGGCGAGTACTGCTTCCGCCTCGGCAACGGCGACTGCGGCGGGGACGCCGCCCTCGTCGTGTCGTGGCTGAAGCGCCACGACCAGCTCCGGGTGGCGGTGCTCAGCGAGGTGTCCCCCAACGGGGAGGAGTACTTCCGCTGCTTCCGCCAGGAGTGCCGCCGTCAGGGCGTCTCGATCGCCTCGGTGGAGACGGTGAGCCAGGCGACCGACGAGCTCGTCGCCAACCTCGACAACCTGCGCCAGGTGAAGGCCGACGCCCTCGTCTACATGGGCTACGGGGTGCTGGCCGCCTCGGGAAAGTTGCGGGCGGCGCTCGATGAGCTGGGCTGGGACCCGCCCCGCATCATGAGCACCGCCTTCATGTTCTACCTGATGGGGTTCGACAAGTTCGAGGGCTGGGTGGGCATCGACCAGTGGTGCCCGGACAACCCGCTGATGCACCGGTTCCACGAGCGCTACGTCGCCCGTTACGGGGCGGACCCGCCCATGTGGCCCAACGCCATCCCCGTGCTCGCCTACGACACGGCGCGCGTGCTGGTGGAGGGGCTGTTCCGCGCCCCGGTGCTCACCGGGTGGGGCGTCAAGGACGGGCTCGAGCACATCCGGTTCATGCCCTCGGCCACCGGAGGACCCCGGACCCACATCGCCGCCGGGCCGTTCGACCACCAGATGTTCAAGGGCGACTGGCTGCACTACGGGCGCGTCGAGGACGGCCGGCTCCAGTTCGCCGGCCTGTTCGAGCCCTCCGAGTAAGGCCTAGCGGCCGGCCCGCATGCCGGAGAAGTAGTCCCGGTCGCTGGCGTCGGGCGCGCGGCCCACATGGGTCACCACGTCGACGTCGGTGGCCGACGCCCGGAGCGCGGCCACCGTGCACGCCTCGCGCCCCCGGCTGCTCAACGGGTCGAACTGGTAGTGCCGCATGGCGTTGAGATGGGTGATGCGGTCGACGTCGCTGTCGGGTAGCTCCCCCATCAGCTCCTCGAGCACCTCCGGCCCGTAGGGCCAGCTCGAGTCCGAGTGGGGGAAGTCCGACTCCCAGCACACGTTGTCGAGGTTGAACTCGTCGAGCAGCTTCACCCCGATGCGATCGTTGATGAAGCAGCACAGGATGCGCTCGCGGAAGACCTTGGCCGGGCCCCACCCCTCGGGGAACCGCTGGCCCGTCCAGCCGGCGTGCCGGGCCTGGATGTGCTCGGCCCGCTGGAGGAAGTAGGGGATCCAGCCGATGTCCCCCTCGGTCAGGGAGAAGCGCAGGTCCGGGAACCGCCACCAGAAGTCCGCCCACATGAGGTCGCCGAGCGAGTAGATCGACATGGCCGACGAGAGACCCATGGCCACGCTCGGCGGGGCGTCATCGCTGGTGCGGGGCACCCGCGACGACGAGCCCACGTGGAGGCACAGGACCGTGCCCTCGTCGGAGCAGGCGGCGAACAGGGGATCCCAGTGACCGCTGTGGATGGACGGGAGCTTGAGGGCGGCCGGGTTCTCCGAGTAGGTGACGGCGTGGCAGCCCTTGGCGGCCAGCCGGTGCACCTCGGCCGCCGCCCGGTCCACGTCGAACCACGGCACGATCCCGCACGGGATGAACCGGTCGGGGTAGGCCCCGCACCACTCGTCCACGTGCCAGTCGTTGTAGGCCTTGACCATGATCTCGTTGACGTCGGGGTCGGGGCCCTCGTTGAGCACCTGGCCGGAGAACCCCGTCCAGTTGGGGAAGTTGAGGCCGGCCAGCTGGCCGCCGGCCGACATGTCCCGCACCCGCTCGTGCACGTCGTAGCAGCCGGGCCGCATCTCCTCGTAGCGCTGGGGGTTGACGTTGTACATCTCCGGCGGCTTGCCGGCGACGGCGTTGAGCCCGAGGTTGCGGCCCTTGCGGTCGCCGTACCACCACTGCTGGAAGCCGTGCTCGTCGGTGACGACCCGGGGCGCCTGTTCCCGCCACCGGGCGGGGACGTGCGCCTCGAACATGTCGGCCGGCTCGGCGATGTGGTCGTCGACGCTGATCAGGATCATGTCCTCGGCGCGCACGGTGGTCCCCCCTTGATCGGATGTGGTCAGATGCGGATCGGTACCCGTTTGTAGCCCCGGACGGTGCTGGTGTGCAGCCGCTCGGCCCGCTCGTGGTCGACCTCCCACTCCGGGAACCGCCGGAGGGTCTCCTCCAGGGCGATCCGCCCCTCGAGGCGGGCCAGCGCCGCCCCGAGGCAGAAGTGGATCCCGTAGCCGAATGACAGGTGCTGGTCGAAGCGGCGGTGGACGTCGAACCGGTCAGCGTGAGGGAAGGCCCGCTCGTCCCGCCCCGCCGAGCCGGTCAGGAGCAGGACCTTGGATCCGGCCGGGATCGCCGAGCCGTGGAAGACGACCTCGCGCGTCGTCCACCGCCCCTGCACCGGGGAGGGGGCCTCGTAGCGGAGCAGCTCCTCGATGGCGTTAGGGATGAGCCCGGGGTCGGCGGCCAGCGCCGCCCGCTGATCGGGGTGCTCGGCCAGCACCACCGCCACCCACCCCAGCAGGCGGGCCACCGTCTCCGTCCCGGCACCGACCAGCAGGATGGCGAAGTCGGCGGCCTCGTCCTGGGTCAACTGCCGCGAGACTCCCGAGTCGTCCACGATCGAGGCCTCGACCAGGCCGGTGAACAGGTCGTCGCTCGGCGCCCGCCGCCGCTCGGCCACCTGGTCGTTGAAGTAGTCGCGCAGGGCCAGCTGGGCCCCGAACGACGTCTCGTTGATCATCCCGACCCCGGGTTCGATGTGGAAGATGGTGTCGATCAGCTCCCGCACCGGCTCGCGGTCGGGCTCCGGCACCCCCATCAGCGACGAGATCACCTGCGACGGGAGGTGGGCGCCGAAGTCGGCGAGGTAGTCGAACCCCCCGCTCCCGACGAAACGGTCGAGGTCCTCGGCGCAGATGGCCCGGATGGTCGACTCCAGCCCCGTCACCCGCCGGGAGGTGAACGCCCGGGAGACGAGCTGACGCAGTCGATCGTGCTCGGGCGGGTCCAGGAAGATCATCTGACCGGTGCGGCTCAGGTCCTCGCCCATCAGCTCGAGCACCGTCCCCCGACCGGAGATGAACGTGGCCACGTCGCGGTGGGCGGCCTGGACGTCGGCGAAGCGGCTCAGCGCCCAGAACCCGTAGCGCTCGTTCCAGTAGGCGGGCGCCTCGTCGCGCATCCGTCTCCACGTCGCGTGGGGCGCGGCGTCGAGGTCGACGTCGAACGGGTCCCAGTCCAGGACGTCGGTTGCCATCTTCGGATATGTTATCAACAATGGTCGAGGGGGCTTCGGTGTGGGACCTGTTGGAGGCCCGCGCCGACGACACCCCCGACACGGAGGCCCTCGTCGAGCGCACCGGCCGCCGCATCACCTTCGCCGCCCTGCGCGACGGGGCCGCCAGGATGGCCGCCGGACTGGGCGACCTCGGGGTGTCGCCCGGCGACGTCGTCGCCTGGGAGCTGCCCACGTGGCTCGAGACGGTGGAGCTGGCCGCCGCCCTCAGCCGCCTCGGCACCGTGCAGGTCCCGATCATCCCCATCTACCGGGACCGGGAGGTGTCTCACTGCTGCCGCCAGACCCGGGCCCGCTGGCTGATCACGCCCGAGACGTTCCGGGACTACGACTTCGCGGCCATGGGGCGCCGGGTGACGGCCGGCACCGGCACGCGTCACCTCACCGTGAGCCCGGGCCGGTTCCCGACCGCCCGACCAGCCAGACCCGGCACCACAAACACTGGGTCGTGGGTCTTCTCCACCTCGGGGACGGGCTCGGACCCCAAGCTGGCCCCCCACACCGACGCCGCCCTGGCGGGGGTCGCCGCTGCCATGGCCGGGCGCATGCGCATCGAGGGGGGCGACCGGTACTCGCTGGTGTTCCCGTTCCCCCACGTGGGCGGGATCATCCTGCTCTACGTCGCCCTCCTCACCGGGTGCACGCACCTGCTGGACGACACCTTCGACCCGGTGGAGACCACCGCCTTCCTGGCCCGGGAGGGCGTGACCCACGCCGGCACGGGCACCCCGTTCCACCTCGCCTACCTCGCCGCCCAGCGACTCCAACCCGAGAAACGGCTGTTCCCCCGGCTCAAGTGCTGCCCCGGCGGCGC
>Ga0102924_1005073_pt1 | contig 12936 bp, 3 predicted proteins | sample PaiPotPPM11metaG_FD_80116 | JGI IMG/M metagenome (GOLD analysis project Ga0102924, IMG submission 80116) | Iron sulfur acid spring bacterial and archeal communities from Banff, Canada, to study Microbial Dark Matter (Phase II) - Paint Pots PPM... ... | reverse complement strand
TGGCCTGAGGCGGCGATTGCCGCGGAGGCCGGCCGAGAGCGAGGCGTTGTCGGTGCGGTTGCCGGGTCGCTGGGTGCTGCTGGGTCTGTGCATGGCAGTCGCGGGTGCGGGTGTCGGGCTTGCTGTGTCGGGCGCGTCGCTGCCGTGGTCGTCGGGCGGACGGGTGCTGCCGGCGGCGCGGGCGCGGGCGTACGAGAGCGTGGACGCCTGCTTGCTGACGGGTTCGAAGGGCCTGGCGGACCCGTCGGCGGCGCAGGCGTGGGCCGGGATGGAGGACGCCTCGCGGACGACGTCGGCGCGGGTGTCCTACCTGGCGGTGACGGGTCCGGCGACCCCGGCGCAGGCGGAGCCGTTCGCGGGGTCGCTGCTGGTGAGCGGCTGCAACGTGCTGGTGGCGTCGGAGGCTCCCGAGCGGGCGGCCCTGCTGGCGGAGGCGGGCCGGTTCGGGTCGGTGCGGTTCGTGGTGCCCGGCCCGGCGGCGGGCAGTCCGCCGAACGTGACGGTGCTGGCGTTCACACCTACGGGGCTGCGGTCCGGGGTGGCGGCTGCGGTGGAGGCCGGCGTGCACGCGGCGGGCGGCTGACCTGACGGTTTACCGCGGCCGGGAGGGCAAGGAGCCCGGCCGCTGTTTTCGGCCTGTCCAGATGGTGAATTTCGCGGAAATTATTTCCTTCTAGTTAAGTTCTGCGTCTTATCTGGTAACTGTTCGTGGGGTATTGCGCGCGCCGGGTGGTATGTGTCACGATTTGCTGCGTTTGAGGTCTTCATGGTTCTGCCAGGGTTCACTCAGCTTTTCTTAGCTTTTCCTTCGAGTTCTGTCTTGCTTGGATTCTGCTGGGAGCGGGCATGCGCGTTGCGTGGCGTTCTGGTTACAAAAAGCGACCAATCGTGCTGAGGCGCCTAGGGCGCCGGATGCGCCGAGTGGCCACCGGGACCGGAATGCTGGCGCTCGCGGTACCGCTGGCGTTCTCCGGGACCGGGCCGGGCCTGAAGGCGCAGTTCCCGTTCCCGTCGGCGGCGCAGGTGCGCGCGTCGGCCGTGAAGATCCTGGACGAGGTGACGGGACAGCGCGCCGCCACACCGGGCGCCCCGAAACAGGCATCGGCCGGGACCGCGTCGGCGCACCCCGGGCAGGTGCCCGCCTCGGTGACGCGGGCGGTGGCCCGGGCGGAGGGGAGCAAGCCGGTCAACGTCCCGGGCGTGGTCCCGGCGTACAAGACGTACTCGCCGTCGTTCAAGCAGGTGACGACCGGCCCGGAGGCGGGCGGCGCCGGGTCTGACTTCAACGCGGCGACCTCGACGCTGGTGCCGTCAGGGACCAACGCGACGACCGACCTGTACAAGAACGCGGACGGGACATACACGGAGCGCCTGTACGCGACGCCCGTGAACGGCAAGACGTCGGCCGGAACGTGGGCGCCCGCTAGCACGGCGGCCGTCCCCGCCGCCGGGGCGAGCGGAACTTCAAGTGCCGGTGCCGGCCCGCTGCCCGTGGGCGATAACGGGTCAGGACCGTCGGTGGCCGTGCTTGGCCTGCCGACGGCCGGAGCGGCGGGCGTGCCGGCCGGGTTCCACGTGACGGCCGCGTCGCTGAACCTGTTCGATGTCTCCGCGTCGCAATGCTCGTCGCAGTCGACGGTGAGCGTGTACGCGGTACCGGGAACGGTGGCGTCCGGGTCCGCGGCGACATACTCGAGGTCGGCGGCGCCCGCGGCAGGGACGAAGCTGGGGTCCTGGGCGGGCGTCGCTCCGCCGGCCGCCTGCGCCGCCTCGGGCACCGGCGCCGGCGGGTGGATCAGCGTCCCGTTCAACCGCGCGGGGCTTTCCGCGCTTGGTTCCGCCGGGACGAAGGGCATCGGGGTCGAAGTCGAGGCCCCGGCGTCGGATACGCACGGCTGGAAGACGTTCGCGGGCCTGTCCGGTACGGGCACCCCCGCGCCCTCCACTGCCCCTTCGCCGTCCGCGCCCGCATCCTCTGCTCCCGCGTCTCCCGCGCCCGCATCCTCTGCCCCGGCATCCTCGGCCCCCGCGTCGTCCGCGCCGGCTTCTTCGCCCGCTCCGTCGCCGTCCGCGTCGGTGCCGTCCTCGGTCTCTGCCTCGCCTTCCGTGTCCGCGTCGCTGGACGCTTACGACTCGTCCGCCGCAACTGCGACTTCCGGCGCCGACGCGCCGTACGTCGACGTCACGCTGGCCGCGATCTCGCCGCCGCAGATCAACTCGCAGTACCCGCCCGACAACTACGACGAGCCGACCCTGACACCGGAACTGGTGGCAACAGGCACGGAGGCGTCCGGTGCGCCGTCCGCCCTGACGTACTCGTTCGCGGTGTACTCCGCCTCGGGCACGGAGGTCGCCAGCGTGAGCAGTCGGTCGAGCGGCGACTGGACGGTCCCGACCGGGGCGCTGTCGTGGAACCAGACGTACTACTGGACCGTCACGGACTACGACGGCGAAGCGACGTCAACAACGCAGACGATCTCGTACTTCTCCACGCCAGTGTCGCAGCCGCTGGTCACGTCGTCGCTGTCGCAACAGGACTCGGGACCGGGGTTCGACCCGTCGACCGGTGACTGGACCACGACGGCGACCGACGCCCAGGTTGCCACGGTCGGCCCGGCGCTCGAGATCGTCCGGGACTACAACAGCGAGGACCCGCGCTCGAACGGGGCCTTCGGCGCCGGCTGGTCGAGCCTGCTGGACATGGCCGTGCGGCCCGGGCAGCCGAACACGGCGGGGACCACGCAGACCGAGGTCGTCACCTACCCCGACGGCGAGGAGGTCGGCTACGGGCTGAACTCCGACGGGTCCTACACGCCGCCGCCGGGCAGGTACGCCGAACTCCGTTCGGTATCCGGCGGATTCACGCTGACCGACAAGAACGACACGGTCTACACGTTCACCCAGGCCCTGTCCTCGGGCGGTTACGGCATCACGTCCATCACCGACGCCAACAAGCGCACCGAGACCTTCACCTGGAACGGCACCAGCCAGATCACGCAGGTGACGTCCGCATCCGGCCGGACCCTGTCCTTCACCTGGGAATGGCTCGGCGATGCCGATTTCCCGCACGTGTCGTCGGTGACGACCAACGACGTCACTTCCGGTGCGTCCACGAGCGCCCTGACGTGGACTTACACCTACAACAGCGACGCACTAACCGGCGTGTGCGCGCCGGGCAGCAACGGCAAGTGCACCGCGTACAACTACCAGCAGGGGTCGGACTACCAGAACGCGGTGCTCGACTCGGGGCCGCGAACCTACCTGCGGATGGACGACGCGGCCGGGTCTTCTGACGCGGCGAGCTCGGTCCTGGTGAACGAGGGAACGGACAACGCGCCCAGCACCAACGTTACGTTCGGGCAGGACGCCGGGCCGCTGACGGGCCAGGGCGTGACGGCCGCGCTGTTCAACGGGAGCAGCTCGTACGTGAGCCCGGTCGACACGTCGGTCAACCAGGCGCAGTACCAGTCGGTCAGCCTGTGGTTCAAGACCACGACGGCGGGCGGCGTGCTGTACTCCGCCTCGGTGGACGCCCTAGCTGCGACCACCAGCAACAGCTTCGACCCGGTCCTGTACATCGGCAGCGACGGCAAGCTGGAGGGCGAGTTCTACAACGGCTCGGCGAGCCCGATGAGCTCCGCCGCGGCGGTCGACGACGGGCAGTGGCATAACGTCGTCATCACCGATTCCGCGGCGGGCGAGGTGCTCTACCTGGACGGCGCGCAGGTCGGGACGCCGCTGACCACGGGCCTGTCGGTCCAGTCGATGACCCACCTCTACGTCGGGGCCGGGTACCTGGGCAGTTCCTGGCCGGACGAGTCGCACCAGAACCAGTCCGGCGGCTACGAGTCGTTCTTCAACGGCGACATCTCCGACGTGGCGACCTGGTCGCGGCAGTTGGACGCGGCCGACGTCAGCGCGCTTTACAAAGTGGGGACCGGCGACGCGGAGCTGCTCACGTCGGTGACCCGCCCGAGCGGCAGCGTCTACGCGAAGGCGTCCTACAACGCGGGAACCGGCCGCGTCACCAGCGTGACCGACGCCAACGGCGGCACCTGGGGCGTCGCCGCGCCGTCGGTGCAGGGGTCGAGCCAGGTGTACGTGGCGTCGGTGCTCGGCAGCTTGCCAGGGGACTACTACCGGCTCGACGACACCAATCCCACCAACCCGGACAACGAGGTCAACGGCGGCGTCGCGACGTACAACGACGTGACCGAGGGGGTCACGCCCGGCCTGTTCGCCGATGAGCCGGTCGACTCATTCAACGGCTCGTCGTCTTACCTGGCGATGCCGCAGGGGCTCACCTACCAGGACGGGAACGAGTCGGTCGGCCTGTGGTTCAAGACCACGACAGCGGGCGGCACCCTCTTCTCCGCGAGCGCGAACCCGATCGCCGCCACGACGACGGGCGACTACAGCGGCGGCCTGTACGTCGGCAGCGACGGGAAGCTGGTGGGCGCGTTCTTCGACGGGAACGCCGCCGACGTAGTCGAGTCGTCCGGCGCCGTCGACGACGGGAAGTGGCACTTCGCGGTGCTGGCCGCGGACCCGACCGGGCAGGCACTTTACCTGGACGGGAACCGGGTCGGCACCCTCAGCGCGGGCCTGGACTCGAATGACCAGAGCTACGAGTACGTCGGGGCCGGGTTCCTGGGCGGCGCCTGGCCCGACGAGTCGCACAACGACCCAGGCAGCGACACCGGGTACGCCTCCTACTTCAACGGGGACATCGCGGAGGTCGCCTGGGTCCGCGGCTCCCTCACCCAGGCTCAGGTGAGCGAGCAGTACTCCGCGTCCAAGTACTCGACGGGGCTGACCCCGCTGCAACTCAACACGGTCACCGACCCGGGCGGCAAGAAGATCGACTACCAGTACGACCCGCTGAACGCCGACCGGCTGGTCTCGCAGACCAACGGGGACGGCAACACCACGGCGTACGGGTACGACGAGAACGGATTCCAGGACCGGATCGTCAACCCCGCCGGCGACACCACCGACTACGGCTACGACATCCGCGGGAACGTCATCGCCGAGCAGACCTGCCAGGACCAGGCCGCCGGAGTCTGCTCCACCAGCCGGTGGACCTACTACCCCGACGACACCAACGCCGACCCACCGGCCGACCCGCGCAACGACCTGCTCCTCAGCTACTTTGACCCGCGGACCGGCGACAACACCACGAACACCCAGTACCTGACCACGTACACCTACGACCCGGCGGGCAACCTCACGAGGGAGACCTCTCCGCCGGTCACGGGATTCCCCGACGGCAAGAACACGGCGTACGCCTACACCGACGGAACGACGACCGCCGGCGGGTACGGGGGCGCGGTCCCGCCGGCCGGACTCCCGTATCAGGAGACAAGCCCGGGCGGCGCGGTGACCACCACGCTGTACGACGCGGCCGGTGACGTCATGCAGGTGACCAACCCGGACGGTGAGGTCACCAACTACGCCTACGACGGCGTGGGCCGGGAGATGTCGAAGACCGTCGTCTCCGACAGCTACCCGTCGGGGCTGATGACGACGTACGCGTACAACGGGACCGGGCAGGTGACGACCGAGACCGACCCGGAGGTCATGGACCAGGTAACCGGCGCGCAGCACACCGCGGTCACCACCACCTCGTACGACGCTGACGGCGACGTCCTATCCCAGGTTGTCGCCGACTCGACCGGCGGCGACGCGTCCCGCAGCGCGACCTACACCTACAACGGCAACGACCTCGTCGAGACCGCGGTCGACCCGGCCAACGGGAAGACGTCGTACACCTACGACTCCTACGGAGACGTGGCGAGCGAGACCGACGCGGACGGGAACGTCTACGACTATTCCTACGACGCGGACGGCAACCTGCTGACCCAGACGCTCGAGAACTACAACGGCAGCGCGACCGGGACGACGGCCGGCCCGCTGGTGGAGACCTCGCGGACGTACAACCCGGCGGGGCAGTTGGCGTCCGTCACCGACGCGATGAACTACGTCACCTCTTACGGGTACACCGACAACGGCCTGGTTGCGTCCGTGACCCGGTCGGACCCGTCCACCGGTGATTCCTACGCCGAAGAGACCAACACCTACGACGCCGCGGGGAACCTCGTCAAGCAGGTGACGGACAACGGCGGGACCGAGACCGACGACACCGTCAGCGCCGACAACCAGGTCACTTCGCAGGTCCTCGACCCGAACAACCTGGACCGGGTAACCAGCTACACCTACACGCCCGACGACAACGTCCTGACCAAGACGGTGTCGAACGGGGCGACGGCGGTGAACGACGGCCAGCCGTCCGGCCCGGTCCAGGTCACCGGCTACGCCTACGACGGTACCGGGTCCACCGCCGCCCAGTTCGTGTACGGCGACTCGGACTCGTCGCTCGCCCCGTCCGGCTGGTGGCCGCTCGGCGACGGCACCTCCACCTCGTCCTCCTACAGCCCCGTCACGGCCGCCGACGAGTCCGGCAACGGCAACACGGCGGTGGTCCCGTCCGGGGTGTCGTGGAGTGGTTCCGGCGCGTCCTTCAACGGCAACACCACCAGCTACCCGGCGATCGAGACCTCCGGTCCCGTGGTGGACACGTCCGGGTCGTTCACGGTGTCGGCGTGGGTAGACGTTACCGGCGACGCCGCGGACACCCAGGGCATCGTGGCCGAGCACTCGGCGCAGGAAGACGGGTTCCGGCTCGACTACTCCAACGGGTCGTGGCAGTTCGCCCGGGCCGAATCGGATGCCTCCGGCACCCCGTCGTTCGACGTGGCCAGTTCATCGGGCGCGTCCACGGGAACGTGGGAGCACCTGGTCGGCACCTACGACTCGTCCACCGGCGCGATGATCCTGTACGTCAACGGCCAGGAGACCGACAACGCGACGGACTCCACCCCGTTCGCCGCGAGCGGCCCGGTCGCGATCGGGAACCTCGAGTACGAAGGCGGCGAGGGTAACCCGCTCGACGGTCAGGTCGCTAACGTCCAGGTCTACCCCTACGCCCTGAGCGCGGACCAGGTGTCGTCGCTGCACTCCGAGGGACAGTACGGCTCGCCGGTCGGCATGGACGGGACCGCCACGACCTGGAGCCTGGACGAGCGGGGCCTGCCGACCTCGATGACCGACCCGGACGGCAACACCACCACGTACCTCTACGACCAGGCCGGCCGCCTGGCCGTCACCACCAGCCCGTCCGTCACCGTCGAAAAGTACAACGCGTCGACCCAGACCGACACGACGGTGTCGGCCCGGCCGGTGACGCGGACCGGATACGACACGTTCGGCGACAAGTCGGAGACCCAGGACGCGAACGGGAACGTCACCACGTACGGGTATGACGGCGACGGCCGGCAGACCCTCGAGACAGCGCCCGACTACACGCCGGCGGACGGATCGGGACCGTACACCGTCGCCGACGGCACCTCCGCGAAGTCGTCCATGACCTACACCGGGGACGGCCAGGTCGCCTCGGCCACCGACCCGATGAACCACACCACGACCTACAAGTACGACCAGCTCGGGGACCTGACCTCCGAAACCGCGCCGGACTAGGGCGTCACCACGTCGACCTACGACCCCAACGGCGACCAGCTGACGCAGACGGGGCCGACCGGAGCGGAGACCGAGTCGACCTACGACTACCTCGGGCGGCGGCTGACCTCGACGCAGATGGAACGGTACCCGTCAGCGGCGTCGTACACGACCAACTACTCCTACACCGAAAGCTCGAACGATCCGGGCGGCGCGTGGCCGTCCAGCGTGACGACGCCGGACGGGATGGTCACCGAGTACGGGTACGACGCGGCCGGCGAGGAGGCCTGGTCGGCCGACGACGCCGGGAACGTGACCGACTACTGGTACGACGCGCTCGGCCGGCGGTACATGGTCGTTAACCCCGACGGCTCGGCCGTCGGCACCAGCTACGACGTGATGGGCGACCCCGTCCAGCAGACCAACTACGACACGAACTTCAACACCATCGACTCGACGTCCGCCACGTACGACGGCGACGGCGACATGACCTCCTCCACCGACGCCAACGGCCACACCACTGACTACAGCTACGACCCGACCGGGATGCTAACCCAGGAAGTGCAGCCCGTCTCCGCCACGTCGTCGATCACGACCTCGTTCGGCTACGACGCGAACGGCAACGAGACCCGTTACACCGACGGCAACGGGAACAAGTGGTACTACACCTGGACGCCGTGGGGTCAGAAGGAATCGGAGGCCGAGCCGGCTACCTCGCAGTACAGCTCGGCGGCGAACTCGACGTTCACCACGTCGTACAACGCGGACGCGGCGCCGGTCACCGAGACCGAGCCGGGCGGGGTGTCGGTCACCAGCAGCTACGACAACATGGGCGACCTCACCGGGCAGACCGGTACGGGGGCAACGGCGACGACCGCGACCCGGTCGTTCACCTACGACGACGCCGGCGAGGTGAAGTCCGCCTCCACCACGAACACGGCGTCGTCCGGGCAGACGAGCAACGCCACCAGCGAGTCGTTCAACTACAACGACCGCGGCGAGGTACTCAACGCCTCCGGGTCCGGCGGAAGCACCACGTACGGCTACAACGGCGACGGGCTGGTCACTTCGGTCGCCGACGCGGCCGGGATGACTTCTTACACCTACGACGCCGCCGACCGGCTGCAGACGCTGAGCGATCCGGCGAGCGGTACGACGCTGACGTACAACTACAACGACATGTCGCAGGTGTCGGGGATCAGCTACGGCACCGGCAACACCGAGACGTTCAACTACGACAACCTGCACCGGCTCTACACCGACACCCTCGCGTCTTCGTCGGGCAGCACGGTCGCGTCGCTGACGTACGGCTACGACGGCGACAACAACATCACCAGCATCGACACGACGGGCCTGGCCGGTGCGTCGTCGAATGCCTACACCTACGACTATGCGGACCGCCTGACGTCCTGGAACAACGGCACCGCCACGACAAGCTACGGCTACGACGCTGCGGGGAACCTGACCCAGGCGGGTTCGAAGACCTATAAGTACGATGCCCGTGATGAGCTGACTTCCGACGGAACGAGCACCTACACCTACTCCGCGAACGGCACCATGGAGTCGGCGGCGAGTTCCGCGGGGACGGCGAACTCGACCTTCGACGCCTACGGCGACCAGGTCACCTCCGGCACGCAGACGTACTCCTACGACGCCCTCGGCCGGGTCATGTCCGATGCCGGGAGCGGTCAGAGCTACGCGTTCTCCTACCAGGGGGCGTCGCAGGCGATGGCGTCGGACGGTGCCTACGACTACACGTGGGATCCGTCGGGCACGTCGCTGATCGGCATCGAGGGTGCCGCGTCGGGGTCTGGCGGTTCCGGGGTGCTGGCTTTGGCGAATCAGCACGGGGACGTGGTGGGTCAGTTCACCGCGACTGGCACCTCGGTGCAGGGTTCGCGGGCCTACGACCCGTGGGGCACGGTCCTGACTTCCACCGGGACGGTGAAGGGAAACCTGGGTTACCAGTCGGGATGGACCGACACCGCGACCGGCAAGGTCGCGATGGGAGCCCGCTGGTATTCGCCGGCGACGGGAAACTTCACGTCGCGGGACACGGCGCAGGTGGCGCAGTCGCCCGCCAGTGGGGCGGCGAACCCGTTCGGGTACGCGACCGACAACCCGCTGAAGAATGCCGACCCGTCGGGGCACCTGACGACTGTCTACGGTAGCGGCCTGACGCTGCAGCAGGCGGCGGTGCAGCAGGCGGTGGCGCAGGCTACTGCCAAGGCCGCGCCTAACTTGTCGGCGCTGGAGGAAGGGGTGTCCGCGGCCGAGTCGGCGCTGGGCTCGCTGGGGGACCTAGCGCACTCGGCGTGGGACTTCGTCACGGGGAACCTGTCGGGTGCCAAGGCGGAGTACGAGGCTGCTTTGAACCGGGCGAAGCAGGCGCTGGCGAAGGCGATGTCGGCGGTAGATAAGGCGGTGGCGGCCGCCCGGGCGGAGGCAATCAAGTCGGTCGACGCAATTGAGGCGAAGCTGCTGGCCGAGGAGCGAAGTTTCGCGACCGCGGTGGCGGACGCGAAGAAGAAACTGGCCGCGGCCGCGGAGACGGTGGTCACCAAGGCGGTGTCGGCCGGGGCGCGGGTCTATCACACGGTGACTACCTACGCGAAGGAAGGCGCAAAGGCGGTCGTCCACGCGGTCGGTACCGCGGCCAACGTGGTGACCCGGGCGGCGACGGCGACGGCGTCGTTCGTGAAGAACCACGCGGCGGCGATCGCGTCGATAGCCACGTCGGTCGCGGTGATGGTCGGCTGCGAGGCGACGGTGGGGGTGGTGACCGGAGGGACGGCGACGGAGGGGTGCGCCGCGGTGGCCGGTGCGGCGGGCTCGGCGGTGGGGTATGCGGTGAACGCGGCCCAGCACGGCGGGTTCTCCTGGTCCGGGCTGGGCAAGGCAGCCCTGACCGGGGCGGTGACCGGGCTGGCACTCGGCGGACTCGGCTCGCTCGCTGGATCGATCGGCAAGGGCCTGGTCGGCGGGCTGCTGACTTCGGGTGAGGACGCGGCCGACTCCGCGATCTCCAGCGCTGTTGACGAAGCTGGCAGCAGTGCGGCTGGGGACGGGTCCGCGGTCGCCGGCGGGGGAGACACCGCTACCGTCCAGGCCGGGGGCGATGCCACCGAAGGCACCACGGCCGGCGCAGCCGACGCCAGCGGCGGCAGCGGCACCAGCGCAAGCAGCGACGCGGGCAGCAGCGGCGACACTGGTGGCAGCTCCGCCGCAAGCAGCAACGCCGCAGAAGGAGCAGGCGGTGCGACAGTTCGCGATTTCGCTCACGGTACGTCCTTGGAAAATGCCCAGAGCATCCTGAACAACGGCCTGAATGAGGGCGCTGCACGGGCGGCGTCCTCGGGTGGGAGATACGCTCAGCGGGGATCATTCTTCAGCTTCGAGGTCACGCCCTCGAACACCGAGGGACTCCAGCTCGCCTATGAGATGGGGCTCAAACAGGAAGGTGAGTGTGTAGTGCTTGTCTGCCGTCTACCCGCTTCGACAGTTAGTGAGTTGGAGAACGCAGGCCTCGTCCGAACTGGAGCGATCCCAGGGGTGAGTATTCCTGAGACGGTCTTCAGCCCAGGTGCGTTCGCACGCATCAATGACGAGGCGACGTGGCAGCTCATCAAGCCGTAACGCCGATGGAGCCACCCAACTATGACCCGGCTTCCATCAAGCGGGTCCGTCCACCCCAGGTTGAAGGTGAAATGGGGCATTGGGATGCCGTATGGCAACTCACCACAGTTCGTCCCGTGTCCCGGGCTAAGCTGCGCGTGGTCGAGGCCGAGGTGTCCGCAACGACCGGGGTTGAAGTCCGCCTGACGCTGATAGCCGATTCGAAGGTCCGGTTGGAAACGATCACCGACGTTCACCCTCTTGACGTGGAAGCGTGGCCAGTAGTGGATTCCGTCTTGGTGGCTCTGGATCGTCTACTTGGTCTCGCCGAGGTGAATGACTCCCCACGCGAATGGTGGCGGCCGTTTCGTTAGCATAACTGGGGAGCATTGCCGCTGAAGAAGTCGGGAGTCGATGTTAATCCGCTGATCCGTGGTCTCGATAACGGTGAGATGGATAAACTCAATTATCTGATGTTGCTACGGAACTCGGCGCGCGGATCGTAGTGGGATACCGGAAAGTCGAGGGTGACGGGCTTAGAACGAGGTATGCTGGCACGCCACGGTTGGCCGTGACGGCGGTCGACGACGGCCCTGTGTCGGTCGAACTGTGCTTCCAGGCATCCCAAGCACGCACTGGTGAGCCAGCGGTCTTCACGAGGGTCGTGTTCGAGGCTGTCTTTGAGTACCGCTGGGTCGCGTCTGATCAGACATACTTCGTAGCGAACCGGGACGACTTCGAGTTCGGGTTGATCGAGATTCTTGACTCAGGGCTCATATCGATGATGCTTAATGAGGGGGCCTATGCAGATCAACCGAAGGGCCAGCGTTTCGGTGGGGTGATTGATGAGGCGGATCTGCGGCATTATCGCATTGGATTTGACGACTACGGAACTCTTGATGTCATTTGCCTCAATATTCAGATAGACCATCCGGAGTTCCCTGGTCGATAGTGTTGGCGGAAGCCCGGGCAGTTGCTGTCGTCGTCGGCTCTTGCCCTCCGATGTCACCGCTCAGTGGTGTCTGCCCGGTTCAAGATCGACAATACCATCGAGGATAGATCCTTAGTGAGTGACGATGAGCCAAGGGTAGCCTGGTCAGGCAGGTCACGCTGTCAGAAGAGCAGCTTCGAGCGGGTCTCGTTCAACCCGTGGACGAGGTGCAGATACCGTGGGAGCCGATTGCGATGACAGGGATTCGGGCGACGGAACTTGAGAGGATCGCGGGGATATCATTCCAGAAGTCGTTCGATGATCTGGATGAGAGATACTTCGCTATCCTCGAGTCGGCTGGAGATTATTCTGGAGGCGCTTCATCTCTCGTATGACCAGCTGATTTGGACTGAGTCTGGCCTTGAATAGCGCCCAGTGCCGCGTGCTCGGTGTCGGTGCAACGGTGGACGCACTATCTGACGGCGTGACTGCCGGCGATGGACCATCCATCGCCGCACGGTCGTACTCTAAGGCTTCGGAGGTACTGGTGACCGCGACTACAAGGCAGGCGTTGATCCTGCTGACAAGGGCGGACGAGCTTGAGTTCATGCAAGCCATCGCTTCGCAGGTACCTGAGGTTAAACTCCTTGACTTTGACGCTTGGCAGGTGGCTGATGAACCGCCGGTGTGCGAATCGATCCTCAGCTGCGGTCTGACCGTGTCGATTTGGGACCCGCTCATCGTACCGTCGCTTCCAACCGGGTTGCGGAGCGATGGAAGGGTCGCTGGGCCGCAAATCGGCCCTGTAATTCAGTGGCTGAGATGTCGCGAGTCCGAATCTCAGGAGCTCCAGTCCGGAAGGCTGGCTGCATCAT